>Ga0210403_10000303_pt1 | contig 54077 bp, 53 predicted proteins | sample IncBWC19MmetaG_FD_150863 | JGI IMG/M metagenome (GOLD analysis project Ga0210403, IMG submission 150863) | Forest soil microbial communities from Barre Woods Harvard Forest LTER site, Petersham, Massachusetts, United States - Inc-BW-C-19-M | ecosystem: Environmental > Terrestrial > Soil >...
AAATCCCGAAACCCAAAAACAAAATCAAACCTAAATACCATGTGCCTGCAGAACACCCTTGGAGAAGACCATGGAAGCGGACATTTCTACCTGGCGAAAACCCGGACATTTCTACTTTGCGTTGACAGCTCCTAAATCGATTTTGCGCGGTGCTGCTCTTCAAATGGATCGTCGTTGTTTTTTTCGCCAGTCCCGTCCTCGCACCTGCCGTCGTGACCCGCATTCATTTCGAATGCTAAGGGATGATACGCAGCATGCAGGAACAACAGCATGTGGTAGGCTTGCCCGCATTCGAATCGTCACGCGGAGATAACGCATGAGCGCTGGCACGGTCGCGTTTCCAGTCTTGCGATGGGTCGGCCTGCTTTGGATGGTCGTCTGGCTCCCCGCCTACATGCGCGTCTGGGGCTGGGCCAATCTTCTCCATTTATGCGATGTCGCCGTGATCCTCGGATGCGCCGGTTTGTGGTGGGGAAGCTCTCTGCTGATTTCCAGCCAGGCGGTCGGCATGCTCATCCCTGGCATCATCTGGGGCGCGGATGTGGGCTGGCGACTGCTTACGGGACGTATTCTCTTGGGTGGAACCGCATACATGTGGGATGTCCGCGCACCCATCTGGGTGCGTCTGCTATCGACCTTCCATCTTGCGCTTCCCTTGGCGCTTCTCTGGGCCCTGCGAAAAGTCGGCTACGATCACCGCGCGCTTGCTTTGCAATCCGCGATCGCCGCGGGACTCATTCTCGCTGCGCGATTCTTGCCTTCGGCGCTCAACGTCAACTACGCCTATCAAGATCCCTTGTTCCATCGCTCCTGGGGTCCCGCCCCTCTGCATCTTGCCGTCATACTTGCTGGAGCAGTCGTGCTTCTCTACTGGTCGGCCCATCTTTTCCTGAGCTGGTTCTTCCCAGCCGCGAACACAGTGAAATGAATCACGGAGACCGAAACACAAGGAACGCAAGACCATGACGACGGACCCGGAAAAGAAAAACGAAAAATATGTCGACATGCTGAAGGTTGCATTGGACGAGGCGCGCGCGGGCCTCGGTGAAGGCGGCATCCCCATCGGCGCTGCGTTGTTCGATCGCGAAGGGCGCTTGCTGGGAAAAGGACGCAACCGCAGAGTGCAGGAAGGCGATCCATCCGTGCACGGCGAAACGGATGCGTTTCGAAAGGCCGGGCGTCAGCGCACCTACCGCGACAAAATCATGGTCACAACGCTCGCTCCGTGCTGGTATTGCAGCGGCCTGGTCCGCCAATTCGGAATTGGCACCGTGGTCGTCGGTGAATCTGTCAACTTCCGGGGTGGCATCGATTGGCTCCGCGAAAACGGAATTGAAGTCATCGACTTGCGCTCCGACGAGTGCACTCGAATGCTCGCAAACTATATCGCACAAAACCCCGCCATCTGGCACGAAGACATCGGCGAAGAATAAATTCTCCACCCTTGCCTCTTACCCGAGAATCGTTTCGAACAATGAACGCATCCTGTACGAACGTCCGTTAACACATAAGGCGCTGGCGCAAGACGCTCGGCGCGCTCCCTGTACACTGGAAGGGAAGGATTCCGGTGACTCTTGACGCGAATGGCAGGCTTTATTCCGCGCGTGATTGTGACGGTATCGCTGTCATCCGTCGCCTGCACGCTTGGAGCCCAGGTTCCCTCGAATCAGCAAGCAAATCGCGCACAAGCAAACACTTCTGCTGAAATTCCAAAGCTCGAAGACGTGGAGCAGCGCCTCGGTCCATTTTCCTTCAAAGGCGAGAACTTCACCGTCGCGCTGCATGAAAAACGATTCCCAGCAGCGCGAGCTCCCCACTATTCGCAGACGCTGGATACCGTTGAGGTTCGCGATGGCACAGGCGCCGTTCGCTTTCAGAAAACATTCAAGTATGGAGTGGAAGCAGAAGGATTCGAACGATCGGTGAAGGCTTCTGCCAGGCTCTTGTCCGGGAAATACTTCACGGGGCTGCTGATCAGTTACCGCTTGCGGCTATCTACGGGAGAGAATGCCGAGGCATGGCAGGTCTTCGGCTATCAGGATGGCAGGTCCAAGCAGCAGGATGCGCGGTTCAGAGTCTTTGACAAGCCACAGAGGGGCGACTACGGCACAAACACCTCTGCGGAGATGCAGCTCGTTAGCCCGAATGGCGTGATCACCAAGCCCATGGTCCCCGAGGGCGAAATCTTCGAGTTTCGCGTCTGGACCGGGAATTTTTATTTGTTTTTGCCGGTGGGCGTGGACTTTGCTAATGGCAAATTGAAGCCGGGAATGCGGTGCGCCGGAACCGGGGCCTCAAGACCGGGAATGCACGAGATCGGCTGCGACATGCGCGTGGAAGCGGAGCGAAAACCGCCAGAAGCCGAGATGACCTTTCTGCGATTGTTCCCCGGCAAGCCCGGGCGGCTCGACGAGGGCGAAGCGCAACACCTGGTTTTGGATAAGAATTCCAAGGTCGAGGTCCTCAAGGGCAGCGCCTTTGTCGACTGGGGCCTAAGTGGAGATCTCATGCAGGTCGCCTTTCGCGATTTGTGCCTGCAGGTCCGGATTGATGGCGACGACCAAAAAACGGGTTGGATTCAGTCGGAAGAAGATTTCGCCGCTGTCGGATTGCACTCTCGGAGCCCCGAGCCATGAAAGTGCCGCGTTTAGTTGTGATCGGCCTGCTCGCCGTCGTGGTGATAGCGGCTGCGTGGAGAGCGGCCCGCACGCGCGCTTTCGACCAAGCCGACCGGCCCCTCGCTGCTCAGCCAGTAGCCCCCGCCCAGGGAAGTGCCAAGCCGCTCGCGAGGGTTCAGCAACCAAGTGTGTCGCAGCCGCCTGCCGTTGCGACGCAAACACCTGCCGCTGCGCCGCTGGAAAAGGAAACCGAAGAGCGCCTCGGCCCCTTCGCGATTTCGGGAAACAACTACACGGTAGTGCTGCGCAAGAAACATCTTGCGGCTACCGAGGACGCGGGAGCCGCTGACGGCGTTGTCGCCATGGAGATTGTAGACACGGCCGGGACCGTTCTCTATCGAAGAAGTTTTCCATTGGAAGCAGACCCGCAATCCGAGACATTCTGGAGGGTTTTCGCGCATGTCCTGTCAGGAACGAACGGCAAAGGCTTGCTGGTCAAATCTGGCCCCGACATCGACGAATCCGTGCCAGACCCGGAGTCGAAAGCGCCCTATGAGCAGATTTTTGGCTTCGTGAATGGCAAGCTGGTGCCTTTTAGCGGGCCCTTTTTTGCAACGCTGGAGAAGCCGGACGCCAGCGGCGTGGTCCGGACCGAGGGGGCTTTGGGTTCGCAGGCAGACGAATTGCGAATGGCACTCGGCACCGGGCGCTTTGTCATGATTGTTCCTATTCGTCTCGATTGGGCGCAGGGAAAGCTGATGCTGGGTCCGCAATGCGCGGAGACGGCAGCGGGTGGCGCGCACGCACCGTGCCAATACCAGATTTACGATCCAAGCGCCTATCTACAGCGGCCCAAAGCCGTGACCTTCGTACGCTTGTATTCGACTCCCGATGAAAAATCAGGACGAGCAGAAAGAGTTGTTGTGAAACCAGTTTCACAGATCGAATTTCTTGCCTGCAGGGCGGACATGGTTATGAAGCAGCCGGACGCCTCATCCCCGCCCTCCCCAACCGACTGGCCGCTGAAAGATATGCTTCAAGTCGGCCTCGCTCCCAATACTGATGCATGGTTGCAAGTGCGCCTTGACGGAAAAGTTGGCTGGATTCACAGCGATGAAGATTTGGCCGCCGTCGGCCTGCCAGAGCCAAAGCCCGAGGATCAGCAACCTTAGCGTCACGCGGCTTTTGTCTTACCTCACTTGCGCCGACAGATCGCTTTGACTTGCCAACGGTCCTTCGCCCCAACCATCGACCACGCGCACGCATGAACGCGCGTCCGTCTCTGGCAAGCGATGCGAGTTCCGGATTGTCAGCCACGTAAAAACAATGGTCCGCTTCTCCTTTGCCGTAATTTCGTTTAGCGCGAAACGGACTCACGAGCATCTTTTCCAAGAGATAGACTTCCGCATCCTTCGGTGCTATCACTAGGACGGCTCGGGTTCTGAAACGTCGAATCATTCCCCGGCGCGATCGCCCGGACTTCCTTATGAATCAGGAACGATGGCAACGCTCTTAAATGAATATCCGTACCGGGACAATCCAGACAAATTGAATATCGCCGAGCACTTTGTTGACGCGCCGGCCGCATCGCATCCTGAGCGCCTTGCCATCATCGGCGAGCCGCGCCAGGTGACCTACGGCGAGCTGGCTGCCCTCATGAATCGCGTGGGGAATGCATTGCGTGCACAAGGCGTCTCTCGCGGCGATCGCGTTCTGATCGTGCTGCCGGATTCCGCGGAGTTCATGGGCGCATTTTTTGGCGCCGCAAAAATCGGCGCCGTTGCTGTGCCCGTAAATCCTTTCGCGCGGGCAACGGACTACATTCATTACATCGAGAATTGCGAGCCGCATTCCGCCATTGTCCATTCGGAAGCGCTCCAGGAATTTGTGCCGGCCTCCAGCGCGCGAACCCAAACACCCATTGTCGTTATCGGAACGGAAAAAGTGGAAATGCACGGCGTCTCTTCCGCAAAGTGGAACGAATGGATAGCCGCGGCAAGTGAACATCTCACTGCGCAAAACACTTCCGCTCACGATCCCGCTTTCCTGCTCTACACCTCCGGAAGCGGCGGCACGCCAAAAGCGGCCGTCCACTGCCATGGCCACATGCTGGTCACCAGCCGCGGCTTCGCGCAAAATGTTCTCGACCTGGGCACGGACGATCTCACGTTTTCTGTCTCCAAGCTGTTCTTTGCCTACGGCCTGGGAAATGGGATGTATTTTCCGTTGTCCGTCGGTGCGCGCACCCTCTTGAATCCCGAACGCGTAAAAGTGGAGCGCGTCATTGAATTAGTGGCGCGTCACCGCCCCACCGTTTTCTTCGCGGTACCCACCCTTTATGCGGCGATCTTGCGCGAAGCGGAGCGGGCTGGCAGCGCCGTCGATTTTTCTTCCGTTCGGAAGTGCGTCTCCGCCGGTGAATCGCTCCCCGCCGAGATTTTCAATCGCTGGAAGCGCCAATTCGAACTCGACATCCTCGACGGCATCGGCTCCACGGAGATGCTGCACATGTTTATCTCCAGCCGTCCGGGAGAATGCAAGCCGGGAAGCTGCGGTTTCCCCGTGCCCGGTTACGACGTCAAAATCGTGGATGACACTGGAGAATCGCTCGGCGATGGCGAGACCGGAAATCTCTGGGTGCGCGGCGCCAGCGCCTTTGCCGAATATTGGCGCATCCCTGATTTGACCGCGCGCACAAAACGCGGAGAGTGGGTCGTGACCGGAGACAAATTCTTTCGTGATTCGAACGGCTTCTACCACTACTGCGGCCGCGCCGACGACATGCTAAAAGTCGCCGGAATGTGGGTCTCGCCCGTCGAAGTGGAAAACGCGTTGCTCGGACACCCGCTCATCGCGGAAGCCGCCGTCGTCGGAGCGACGGATGGGCGCGGCCTATCCTATTCCGTGGCGCACGTGGTGTTGCGCGGAAACATCCAAGGCTCCGAAAAGCTGGCGACGGAAATTTGCGAGCATGTGAAAGCAAGACTCGTTTCCTACAAAGTGCCGCGCGAAGTGCGCTTCTGCAGCGACCTCCCGAAAACCGTGACGGGAAAAATCCAGCGCTTCAGATTGCGCGCGAGCTAGTCTGCGATCGAGCAGAGCACTACAAAAGATTATTTCAAAAGATAGCGCATGAAACTTAACCTCCAAAAAATCATTCCAGGAACGGCATCCAATCCGGTGGGGGGAAGTCTACGTTCCAGAATTTGGGCATGGCAAACGGAAACGCGATGCCAACTTCGCTCTTGCCGATGGTCTTTTCGCGCATATGGACGACGCGGCACTCTTGTTCGTGAGCGGTGGCCCAGTTCTTTAAAATTAGTTTTTGGCCGGGGCGGACCCGCATGGCCAGCGCGATAAGGCCGCCATGCGCGTTGACTTCGAGAGTGGTGGTTTCTTCGGTGATGGGATCGTCGCCCGCGAATTGCGCGCGAACGAGAATCGGGATCTGCAAAAGCACGCGTTGGGTGCGGCGCGCATCGGCGGGTCTGCTGGCAGGTTTTTTCTGATCGGGGGACATGACGATGAAACTCTGTCAGCAACGTTTGCTTGGCACGTTCAATTCTCGGCTTCCTTGAGATAGGCATCGTAGGAAGAAGCAATCGCGCGAATTTCGGCGAGGCTTTGGTCGCGCATCAGAGTGCCGTCCTCGAGGATCGTTTCGAGCGCGTTGCCGGGAAATACCGGGTCTCCGTTTATCACTTCGACGGTGGCGAAGTCTTTGCCGTTCTGAATTAAATTGAAGCGGCCTCCTTTACTGGCTTTAGAGGGGTCTGTCTTCGGGTTTTTGTAGACGTTGTGCCAGGTTCCGTTGCGATCGATCGCGGAACATTTCAGCGCAAATCTCAGCGTGTCGCGATTGATTTGTTGCAACAGCGCGCCGCCCATTCCGTAACTCCAAATATCCTGCGACCAGCCTCGGCGAGTGAGCTGTGCGGTGATGTTCTGGATGGTGTAGAAATTGACGCCATCGCCCTGGATGAAGCGCACGCACGGGACGGTGGTCTTCCAGCCTTTGCGATTGACTTCGTAGCCGAACACTTCGCTGACAATTTTGAAAAGTTCCTCGAGGACGGTGACGGCGTCGCCGGAATCGGGGCGAATGACGAGCGTGCCGTTGCGCTGCAGAATTTTCTCCCGCAGCGCGCCGCCCCAGAGATTGCGAACGGCGTTGTAAATGTCGTAGGAGTCGCTGACGCAGGCGACGATCCCTTCGGGGCAGTTGTCGAGAATGTTGGCGTAGGCTTGCAGCTCGTTGGCTTCGCCCCACGCGGTGATGGTGGAGTGCTCGGACGCGGGAATGCTGTAGCCGGCGCAGTTGGCAGGATCGCTGGCGGAAAGATCGGCGGAATAAAACTGGTTGAGAAGCTGAATGGCCGCGAGCGTATCGGTGCCGAGAAAATTGAGCAGATGCGCGGCGCCGCCGATGGCCGCGGATTCCTTGGAAGAGACGCCTCGGAATCCGAAATCGTGAAGCTTGAAGGGAAGCAGCGAAGGATCGCCAGTGCGCACCAGAGCTTTGCCGATGACCTGTTTGATGGCGCGGGAGAGTGTGGCGACGGTAATGGGATACCAGACTTGCAGCAGGACGGTTTCCGCCCAGTTGGTGAGCCAATAAAATTCCGGGTCGGTATTTTCGATGGTGATGAGGGCGTTGTGGCTTTTGACGACGGTGCCTTCCTTGATGGCGCGGATGCGCAGCGGAAGGCGCCCGCCATGTTTGGCAAAGAGAGAACGGAAGCCCTCGTAATTGAAGGACTTGGGATGGCCGGAAAAATGGGCGTGAGCGAGACGGCGGGCCTGCTCGACGTCGTCGAGGGTGAAAACTTGTCCGGCGAAATTGGATTTGACGATGTACTGGAGCATGGCGAGCATGGTTTCGTCGAACATGCCTCCGCGGGATTCGACGTAGGAATAGATGTGGCGCGTGTCGGGGGGATATTGCCACCAGTGGGTGAGCTTGTAGGAGTCGGTGTTGAGGATGGGATTGAGGCGAAGCGACTGCATGGGGCTCCTTGGATGCCGGAATGAAAGAGGGAATCTGCTTGACCGATGAGCGCCTCATTAGGATAGCAGGGAATCGGGTGAACTTCGTCAGGGGACAGTGGTCAGTGGGGATGAAGACCCGGTACTAAACACACAGACCACGGAGAGAACAGAGTTCACAGAGCAGCCAGCCTGCAGAGGTAGATCGGGAGGGAGAAATTGAGTGGCCTGAGGGTGGGGCAGCCTAGTTAGCATGTGAGGGCCCCGTCGAGAGAGAGGGGCTGATGCTATTGCGAAGTGCGAATAATTGATACAATCGTCGCCGGAGATACGTAATGGGCACTCTGGGTCCGGCTCCGGTACCGTGGGATCGAGACGACCAATTAGGGATGCCCCGCCACCCCCAGATTTCCACCTTGAGTCCGAGATGAGAGCTGCAATTGAATATTCACTAGGTCAGAGGAGGCTCTATGGTTTCATTTACTACTCCATGCGGATCGCCCTTTTAGTGTTGTCGGTCTGTGCGTCCGCCAAGGGTGTTGGTCCTATACGGCGATCGCATCGAAAAGATTTTGAAGTACCTCTGTTTCCTGCCTTTTCGTCTTTCTATCGATGGGTCAGGGCAATTCGCAACACATGGGGATAGATTTTGTCCTCTGTCCCGATCAAGATCGTGCCGATATGGCGGGCTTTGAAGCTCGCAATATCACGCTCTGGCAGGTTTTTGAACGCAGCAAGGTGAACGTGCTTATCTATCTTTTCGAAGCCGTGGGCGGCTTGCTGCGCGCGGGACGCAGGAGTAGGATGCTGGGCGACGCTGAATCTCGCCGGAACCCTCCAGCCCGTCCCCGAGACACAACGTAAGCCTGCTGCACTCTGCCGGAAAATCTACGCGGGGTGTGCTGTCTCTAGGAGGGTCCGATGTGGAATAAGAAGAGCACCGAGGCCATGGGTCCATTGGATGCGGCCGCGGAGCACGCGACCGGGTGGCTGGGGTCGAGCCTGCGCGTGAAAGGCGACATCACCGGGACCGAGGATCTGCTGATTGACGGCTCGGTCGAAGGACTGATCCAGTTGGACGAGCGGAAGCTGACGGTCGGAGCCGCGGCCAAAGTAACGGCGGACATCATCGCCCGCGACGTGGTGGTGTACGGCTACGTGAAAGGAAACGTGCGCGCGAAGGGGCGGGTGGAAATCAAGAAGGATGGTTCCGTGATCGGCAATTTGACTACCGCACAGATCATGATCGAAGACGGCGCGGACTTTAAAGGTTCGATCGAAATCGATAGGGGCACGCCGGAGGAAGCGAACAAAAACGCCGCCTCGCGGGCGGTGGCGGCGGGCGCGGGGCCGAAAAACATGTAACGATCCATGCCCCAGAGAACCGCGCCTCCGCAAAATCATCCGGAGCGCAAAAAACGCGCCTGAAGGCCGCAGGCTCGCGGCACCCGGCGGACGGCCCGCGCACAAACCATCCTTCACCGGTGCTTTGTGTTCGCTGAGGGTGACGAAATTTGAGTTAGATTGATACAAAAATGACTAAACCTTATTCTTCCGCCCTGTTCGCACTATTGCTTTTACCCGCAGTTCTGGCTGTGGCAGAAACCATCACATTTCCAAGTGGAGAGATTACTCTGCACGGAGTGCTCTATAAACCCGAAGGAACTGGACCCTTTCCCGCAGTTGTTTACAACCACGGAAGCGCGCCGGGCATGATGAGCCAGCAGGCATTCGCCGCACTCGGTCCAGTGTTCGCAAGCCATGGATGGATATTCTTTGGACCTTACCGGCGGGGGCAGGGATTGAGTGCCTCCGCCGGTCCGTATATTGGCGACCAGATCGCGGCTGCCGAGAAAGCCGGAGGCGCCACTGCGGCTGCCGCAACGATGGTGCGGTTATTGGAGACGGATCATTTGGAAGATCAGTTCGCAGCCCTGGCGTGGTTGCGAAAACAGAGTTTCGTTCAACCGAGTCGCATCGCAGTGGCGGGAAACTCGTTTGGCGGCATCGAAACTGTGCTGGGGGTAGAACGAGGAGGATATTGTGCGGGGATCGATTCCGCGGGAGGCGCGCAGAGTTGGGCGCAGGCTCCTGAGTTACAGTTGCGCATGACTCGTGCCGTGCGAAATGCAAAAGCACCAATCTTCTTTTTTCAGGCCGCTAACGATTTTGATCTGTCCCCAAGCAAGACACTCTCGGCAGCGATGAACGCGGTGAGCAAGACGTACAAACTGAAGATTTATCCTGCCTACGGCGATTCCCCTCGGGACGGCCATAGCTTTGGCTACTTTGGATCCGACGTCTGGGCCGAAGACGTTTTCGGATTTCTGAACCAGTATTGCAGCAAGTAGTTCGCCCCTGCCGCTTTGTCGACTAATTCAGCGAAACTGGCAAAAAATCCAAAGTCCCAATAAGCGCAGCCGAAAGCGTGCAAGTTACGTGGGCCGGCAGTGGAACCATCGGACTGCCGATGGGAGTGAAGCTGCTTGGCAATTCAACTGGCATAGTTTTTGAAACGGTCGATCGACATTTGAGTATATTGGCCGACCTCGATGAGATAGCCGTCCGGATCACGCATGTAGCAGCGCCATTCCCAGTCGTGATTGTCCAGTGGCTCGGTAAGGAAGAACGCTCCTTTTGCACGCCATTCTTTGTAGCAGGCCCAGATGTCGGCGACGCGCAAGTTCAGGAAGCTATTCACTCGATTGAGATCCGAAGGGGTTTCGAGGAGGACCTCTGGTTTGTCCGGAGTCGGACCACCACCGGAATTGAGAATGATCCAGGTGTTCACCAGCTTGATGTAGCAGGGATTCTCAGGCTTGATCACTTTCCCGCCAAGGATTCGGATGTAGAAGTCCTTCGATTTTTCCTGATCCCTCACGGTGAGGAAGTGCGTGACGAAGAAGCCCTCGTGTGCAACCGGTGCATCAGGCAGATTCATGCGGTGCCTCCCGTTGTCGAGAATAGGATGCGGCCGGCCTCGCTAGAGATAACGCTGTCACGGGACAAGTGGAATTTCGCCCTGACCATATGTCCGGCTCTAACGTTTGTCAGGCGTTTGGCGCCGCCGGCTTAGGGCATTTACCCGATGGGCTTTTACCAGGCTCACCCGATGGACGAGGACAGTCCTAATAGTGAGTATGCAACGGAGAGGAGAGTAAGGTATGGAATCGATACAAAAATCAAAGCCAGAGGTTGAGTTGTCATTCCTGCCTTCCTTGAAAAGTGCTGCGGAGTCGATTTGGTGCCCGGCCTGTCAGAGCGACCATGTCCGCAGAGCAAGAACAGGAGGAATTGCTGAGCCCTTCCTGGCCAAGCTACTGATTCGACCGTACCGGTGCAAAGAATGCGACTTTCGTTTTTTCCGCTGGTCGATTCGGCACAAACCTAAAGCAAACCGGCCAGCAAGGAGAAGCAATGCCCGAGACTGCAACGTACTCACCACTCGCGAGGCGTCCGCGGATGGACGCGCTCCGCATGCTGGCATGGATTGAAGAGCCGGGGTTTCAAGGCTTCGGCTGCTCAGAATGCGCGTGGGCGTTCAGTCCTTCGGGGCCACCCGCCGGCAACCCGCTCCATGAAACGAAGGAGCACTGACAGCGGCCGCGCCATGAAGAATTTGCAATGCATATCTGTTCTGAACACCCAAAAGCTAACAAAGCCAAAGCATAAATAATCCTGGCTGGGACACTGTACAAAAGTCGCGCGGGCGCGGAGATCCACCTCAAAACTCGTCTGAGAGAGCTTGGTCGTATCCGATTACTCGCGGAGGGATGGGGCGAAGGATGGGAACGGACGGGAAGTTGCCCTTTTTTCTAAAAATACGAAAAATTGCGAAGCAAATGGGACACAACAACTAAATATTCGAAAACGTCTGGTTTGTCCCCGGTTTCGCCCGTCCCTGGGTTCCCCTGCGGAAAGCAAAGCAAGAGCAAGCCTGCGGGCTGATGGCAGGCTTCGGCAGCGAGCTAATGGTCGCGGGGAGGCCGGCCGTGATCTCTTTCACGTTCGCGATCCCAGTGGTGGTCGTGTTCGACGCGGCCGTGGTCCCCTTCCCAATAGCCTTCGAAGAACCGCTCTCCGTCGTGATGAGGGCCTACCCATCGAGCGCCCTCGTAGGGCGGCCGAGTCCAATAGCCTCTATGCCACGTATAGCGCCCGTTTACCGGATACCAGTAGCCTTCTACCCAGATGAAGTCGGGGCCTGGGCTTTCTGGACGGATAGCCATGACGCGAGGCGGCGGCGGGGCACCGATTCGGATTCCGACGGAAACTTGAGCGAAAGATGCGGGCGTAACGATCCAGAGCATTGCGAAAAATATTGTTGCAGCGATGGATTTCCTCACGTTTTTCAGTCTCCTCTGCTGGAACTGACAGCGTAACCAGATTATTCAGAATTGGAAGGTCCATCCATAGGGTGAAAGCTGTATTTGGGCATGGGGAAAAACGGCATACCTGGAGCCAAATTGCGCGTTGGTCATGAAGCGCAAAAGATGCGGCGGGGGCTATTCATGCAGCACGACGCTCAAGAGGGAAGTATTGATCTGAAGACCGCCATTGTACCGGATGAAACCCAGCTTCCTGAATTTGTTCATGAAAAAATTGACGCGTGAGCGCGTCGTCCCGATCATCTCCGCCAGCGTTTCTTGCGACATCTTGGGGAGAACTCCGTGGGGTTGGTCTTCTTTGCCGTAACGGGCAAGCAATAGCAGGGTGCGCGCGAGCCGCTTCTCGCTGGAGTTGAAAAGCTGATCGATCAAGTCTTCTTCGATTCGAATATTCCGCGCCAGCATGAACCTTATGAACCGGTCGGAGAGATCATGCTCCTCGTGAAGCACCTTGAACATTTCACTCTTCTCAATGACGAGTACAGTGCTAGGCGTTATCGCGGTAGCCGTTCCCATGCGAACAGGCTGACCTGCCAGACAGCCCTCCCCAAAGAAGTCGCCCGGTCCCAGAATCGCCACGACCGCCTCTTTGCCCACTTCATTCACGACGGTGAGCTTCACACCGCCGCTCTGTAAGTACAGTACGCTCTTAGCGGCGTCACCTTGCGCGTAGACGACCCCCGCTCCTTTAAACTCTGTGATCTTTTTCGCCACACCGGCCGAGTCGAGAAAAGCTTGGGCTTCGAATGCAAGCTTCTGCTTGAGTTTTTTGTTGGGTTTAATGGTGCTCGGCCTCGCGATTGTTCTCATGCAAACCACCGCTTGACCCTGATGCTAGCAGAATAATGCGACTCAAAGCAAGGTTCACGACGGGCTACGGGCTAGTACTACCCTGGTGCGCCACCCGCAGGAAAAAGACAGAAGCGCGACGGACTTGGTGTCCGTCGCGCCCCTCAGGGGTAAGGTGGGAGTGCAACTGATACTGGCGAATCTCCCCGGCGTAAGCTATTAAAGCGCGCCGAGGAGATTCCGGGAGACAAGAAGCACGATCCTGGACGGACATGATTTTCTCCCAGTGTGATTGCGTCGCGCAGTTCACTACAGCACAGGAAGGCGCAATCGAATATTCGACCGAATTGGCCGTGGCGGGTGGCCGCGCCGGCATGTTCGCGCCTCCTCCGGTGTGCTCCGTGTGTATGGCAAGTAGTTGTTGTTTGGCGGGAAAACTGCCCATTGAGAATTCGCGAGTGGCTTGCACACCTTCACCGAGGGATCGGAATGCTGGCTAGTCCGCCTCGGCCCGCCACTGTTTAATTTGCTGCGTCAATATTCCGTAGCACTCGCAGGCCGCGTCCTCCAGCTGAGCTCGGCTCTTAATTTTAACCGCTCCGCGCGTGTAGGTAATGAGGCCCGCTTTTTGCAGCATCCCCGCAGCCACCGTGACGCTGGCCCTGCGTGTGCCTAACATGTGGGCGAGAAATTCCTGCGTCAGAGGTATGAGGTCGCCGCCCAAACGCTCTTGAGACATAAGAAGCCATCTCGCCAGCCGCTCGTCAACCTCATGCAGCCGGTTGCAAGCAGCCACTTGGGATGCTTGCAAAGCCACTTCTTGAGCAAATCGTTGCAGTCCAGTTGCTAGTTTCGGACATTCACGTAGAGCAGCGGTAAGATCTTTGGCAGCCAGTCGGAAACCACTGCCCGTTACTTGCATAATTACGCGCGTAGGACTGCTATTGAATCCTGCTGTAAGAGGGATCCCAACGAAACCTTCTCTTCCGGACAATCCAACTTCCACGCTCTTTCCATCGCTTGTGATGCTCAGAATGGATGCCAACCCCTCATTCAGAAAAAAGGCAAACTTTATGGGCTCGCCTACCTCGTTCAACACCGTGGACGTTGGCAAGGAAACGAACTCCAATTTAGAGAAGAGTGCGGTGCGCTCCTGCTCCGGGAGAGCGAGCAGGATCTTGTTGTGAACCTCGCGCCCATTGGCGCCGTTGCCTGCAGGACTGGCGAAGGTTTTCTTGAAAAGAGAAGCGGAGTCACGATCCATTGACAGTTCCTTTGCGAACGATTTGTCAGATTTCGCAAGGAACTGCCCATCGTCGAAGGACGGCAGAGGGATGCTAGTGAGACACCTTTATTGTACCCCGGATTCTCTTCTGAAGTAAGGAAATACATTGACGGCGATGGAGCACGGCGCTCGTGGACCCAAGTTCTTAGAGCTCGCATTGCGTTGCGAACTGCTCCGCCTCTATAAAACTTTTCTGTTCACGCGGCGTATGTACGCTAGGGGACCGACACCGAGGAGCGATCTTAGATACCAATGAACGGGTAGCGGCGAATGTCGGCAAGTTCTAAATGGAAGGAGTTGGCGGCTGGATGTTATCTCGTTCGGAACGAATGAAAAAGAAAGAACTGACGCCCCAGTTCTCCGTTCCTTGTCCCACGTGTGGTGTCCCTGCCGGGAAACCTTGCGTGCTAAATACGGGCACCCCGCGGAATAACCCACACATCGACCGGAAGTTTTGCGCTGCCGACCTGACTAAAGCGAAAAGAAATGGGCGAGCTGCGGGAAGTCGATAAACCTCCTTGCGATTCAAAATCCCAACACAGCCGTTTCAGTGGATGTGTAGTCGAGTAATCCCGGACTGTGAATTCAGATGTACGGCCAGCCTTGAGGATGAATGCTAATTCGGACTTACAACGGGCCCCTGCGTGGCAACTGCTGAATTCTGCTGATGATCGCCCTCTCTGCGATCGATGGCGTAAAGGGCCAGCTCCAGCCGATTTGAAGTCCCCACTTTGTTGAAGATCCTGAACAAATAGTTGCGCACCGTGTGCTCACTCAAATGAAGCTCTTGGGAAATGTCGCGATTGGTCATCCCTTCGGCCACCAACTGGACAACGCCTTCTTCCCTCTTTGTCAGCAATCCCGATCCGCGCACACAAATGGACTTGGCAGCCAGAGGCGACCCTAGCGCTTCGATCACAAAGCGCAATTCCTTGCTGCTAGCCCACACTTGTCCCCGATGAACTGCATGGATGCATTTGCCCAGGAGCTCGGAGGATTGATCCCTTGAAAATATGCCGCTTGCTCCCGCTCGGAATGCTTTGACGACCATCGCCGGTCTGTTCGAATCGAGTATCAGAATGACACTGGGCTTAGCGTGCGAAGCCCGTAGCTCTCGCGTCACGCTGAAACCAGCCGCATCCTCATCTTCCAGTCGAGCACCGATCACCGCGACGTCGGCTTCATTCTTGGCCAGTCCTTCGCGAATTCCAAGCGCGTCGGTTGCGAAGCCGACAACCTTGGTCCGATAGCGGTCCCGCCGGAGCGCCGCAGCTATCAATTGGCAGCTCAGTTGACTGCTGTCGGCGACGAAGACTTTCACTGTGCCAACATATCCCGGAGATTTCGACATTTTCTTATTCTCTCGAATTATGCCCGCGTTCCCGCTACTTTCGCGGAGTCCCGCGTTCTGGAAGACGTACGATCACCACCCCGGAGCCATCGTGTTGCAAGGGCGAATGGCGATGGCAAATTGGTCTGCCTAACTCAATGACCAGATCGCGTCGTCTTCCGGCAAATATCCGTTCTCCTCGACACGCAGTAACACATTCTTAGCACTTTCAAACATGCGCGCTGTTCACTTTTGTACAACCTTGCTTGTTGGAGGTAGACCTTCGCGCTAGCAGAAGATCGACCACCTCTGCGGCTCTCCGATAAGCGTGTCTTACAGACGCGTGGATTACTTCTGGCTACCAGACACTTACTCCATTTAGTTGGGAGGGGAAGCTTTACCAGTTTCATTAACTGACCATTGAATTTCGCATTCGCCCGTTTGAATGCAGATGGCGTTCTTCGCGGAATCGTCTTCCCCGAAGATCCTTTCCCCAATTGGGAAGGTATCCCTTATAGAACAGCCTTGCGGCAGTCGAAGTGGAATACTCAGTGTGGATAAGAGGGGGGTACTGTGACTAGAACTACGGCTTCACCGGGGGGCAGCAGCGGGTCCCACGCTTTGAGAGGTGCAGAGTCCGTGGCCGACATTCTCGAAAAGGAGCTCGACCCTACGATTCATGAGTGGCTCGGGCTTGTGGAGAAAGAGCCAGACTTAATCCGCATCCCGTTGAATTTCGAAGAACGCACGGGCCATCTTCCGAAACTCCTCCATGACGTGATTGCCAGGCTGCGGCTCGACAAAGGATCGAGAGCTCCGATTTCAGTCGCTGCAAGTCATCACGGAGAGCTGCGGCTCAAGCAGGGCTACACCGCTGCAATGGTCGTGGATGAATCCCGGATCCTGCAGGTCTGCATCTTTTCGACGCTGCACAGAAACGAGCGTCGTGTGGCATTCAGCAAGTTGCTTCCAGACGTCGTGACCATCGCGGACGAAGTAGATGCACAACTAAAGCAGCAGATCCTCTGCTTCCTGTCCGCCGAGACACCGGGGGTAAGTACTAAGAACTGAATCTAGTCCCAGTTGGGCCACTTCCCGTGTCCGGATGAAAATGAAGAAATCCAAGACGCTAACGCTCGACCCGCAAACCTTTCTCGATACTTCGGGAATGGCCAGAAAGGTTGCCGAATTTCGCAAAGACGAGGAGATCTACATTCAAGGCGACGCGGCCAAGAGCGTCATGTACATCCAAAAAGGCAACGTAAAATTCTCCGTGGTTAGCTCGACGGGAAAGGTGGCTGTGGTCGCCATGCTTGGTCCGAGCGACTTTTTTGGCGAGGGTTGCATGGCCGGTCAGTCGATCCGCATGGGCACGGCTACTGCCATTACCCCGACCACCCTTCTGGCCATCGACAAAAACGAATTGCTTGGCATGCTCCGTACCCAAGACAAACTATCGGACTGTTTTGTCGAATATATACTCAGTCATAAAAATCGAGTCGAAGAAGCTCTGATCGATCAACTTTTCAATTCGTCCGAGAAGCGGCTCGCCCGAGCGCTACTCGTGCTCGGCCGTTATGGAAAAGCGCAGCACCAGCCGGACGACGAGCTGCCGACGGTTTCCCAGGAGACTTTGTCGGAGATCGTCGGCACTACGCGCTCTCGCGTAAATTTCTTCATGAACAAATTTAGAAAACTCGGCTTTATCGAATACCACAACCGCAAAATCAAGATCAACAAGTCATTGCTGACCTTTGTTCTGGACGACTAAGACCGGCGTTGCTCGGTTCTTCGTTGAGCACAATATTTTGCTCAGCGCCTCTGAACTTGAGCCTGCCATGCTATGGTCAAAATGAATAAGGAGGAATCGACTTGATCAGGGCCCTTCGCACCATAACGGTTCTGTCCGCAGCATTCCTTATCGTCTTCCCCAGCCAACTCGTGCGAGCGCAAGACGGCAACAAACCCAAAATAGGTTTTTCCATCGAAGCGATGAAGGGCGAGCGTTGGCAGACGGACCTGGATTCCTTTGAGGCCCGCGCGAAGCAGCTAGGCGCGGAGGTGCTCTCCGCCGACGCCGACGGCGACGATAATCGTCAGTTCCAGCAGGTGCAGGACATGATCAAGGCCGGCATCAAAGTGCTGGTCCTGCTGCCGCATGATGGCACCATGGCCACACGCATGGTGGCCGCAGCAAAATCGGCCAACATCAAGGTCATCAGTTACGACCGCCTGGTCCTCAACAGCGATGTGGATCTATACGTCAGTTTTGACCGCGTGGAGGTCGGCCGCATGCAAGCGGATTACCTCGTAAAACGTTCGCCCAAAGGGAATTACGTACTGATCGCGGGTTCTCCGAATGAGGAAGGCGCAAAAACTCTGCATGACGCGCAGATGAAAGTTCTGCAGCCTTATGTCGATCGCGGTGACATCAAGGTGATTGCGGATGCCTATACCAAAGACTGGCTGCCTTCCGAAGCGTACCTTTTCATGCTGAACGCCATTGATTCCGCTCACGGTAACATCGCCGCTGTTCTCGCTTCCAATGACGGATTGGCCGGCGGCGCGATTCAAGCGCTCCGCGAACATAATCTGGCCGGCAAAGTGGCGGTTTCCGGACAAGATGCGGATCTGGCCGCGGTTATCTGCATAGCCCAGGGTGCGCAAAGCATGACGGTCTACAAGCCAATCGCAAAGGAAGCGGCAGTTACCGCGGAGGAGGCCGTTCGACTGGCCAAAGGACAAGCGACGCGTGCGAACAAGCAAATAAATAATGGCAAAGTTAACGTACCCGCCATCCTCTTAACGCCCATTGTCGTGACCAGGGACAATATCAAGGCCACCGTGGTCAAAGACGGATTCCAGACCTTGCAGAGGATCAACCAGGCCCTGCCTGCAGACCAGCAAATCAAGTAGGGCCCTTCGAATACCGGGTACAGGCAGCACGCCTTCCTCTTCTGGTCCTGCACAGCGTTCAAAGTTCTCCATTGCCCGGTACGTTCGTCGTCAGGCGCTTCGAGAGGAATTCACGGATCAAATTCGTACCCACTCGCCCGGCCAGCCCCATGGCGGCACTGGTGAAGACCAGGTTCGGTCCCCGATTCGCTTTGGGATAATACAGATTGGATAGTGCTCCTGAGCAAATGTCGCCCAGCAAATAAGAAGAGTTTGGCACAGTTCGCCCACTATCGCTGCGTATGACAAAGGCAGAGCTGACCGCATGCATGAGCCGAGACTTAACCGAGCCGGAGCCCTGGTAGTAGTAGCGCGGATCCTGATGAAGGAGTGCGGGAAAGACCGCATGAGTCAGGAAGGCACTGCTGCGTCCGTCGACAAACTTTGCAGCATAGCGTTTGCCATATCCGGCGGCACCTTGCCCGTACCCGGCATAGGCGTTCGTCGCCTGCTCGATGCCGGCGGCGAGGCCGACGCCGAGGAAGGTAATGGGATCGAGAGTGTTCCGTGCAGCGAGCGAGAACTTCTGTTTCCAAGTGAGCGGGGCGGCGTTATAAATGTAGCTTGTATAGAAGTTTGGGATGACGCCAAGCAGACGCTGCTTCTCTTCCGCCCTGATCTGCGCAGCGGCGATCAGCTCGGTGGGACGGACCGTCACCTCTATGTTTGCCGTCGCAATCGATAATGAGACGTCAGGAACGTCATAGGCCTGCTGCTCCGCGACGGTGAACTCTACAGATGTAAAGGGCGCAAAACCTTTAGCGTTGACGGTCACGAGGTAGGAACCGGCAGGAATCTTTGTAAAACTGAATTCACCGGTCGCCTCGGACACCATCGTAAGCAATTGTGTTCCGTCTCCATGGATCAAACTGACGTCTGCGCCGGAAACGCTGGCTCCCCTTACGTCCAGCACCGTGCCGGCGATGCTGGCTGACCCCTCCGCTGTGGGTGTTTGCTGAGCCGAATTCTGCAGGTCTGAATGGGGTAGAGGTGCATCCGGGAGTGCACGGTTATTAATCCCGCGCTCGGCAGCTTGCTGCTGAGCGAGTACACATACAGGAACCATGCAGAGCAGGAGTGACGCGCTTGCAAAAACAGCAGGAAGACTGCGGCGCGCGGCCTTTCTCAAACCGCGCTTCGAAGGCAGAGAGAAAGCCGCAGCGCTAGGTTCAGCCTTGCCCATGAGGCTCGTGTCGAGAGAAGTCGAAGGACACATACGGCATTCACCACAAGCTTGTTAAGGATTCTTGCCACGCGAATTCGTCAGCTTCGACGCGGAAAATATCCAACCCTGAAACCAGATGGTCTCCACCAGGCTGGACGACTTCCCGGCGTGCTACACGGGAAGTGTGCGCTTGCGTTCGCTATTCCGGCTGTTCAATACGATACCCACAAAGCCTACTGATAAACTTCGGCGCACATCGTCAGTCAGGCGTTGCACCTGCTGCCACGTCCGCAAGGGGACTCTCCACTGTGGTTACCGGCTCAAGTCCTGGTTCTAATTTCGAATTTCTAGTATCGCCTCCGTTAGTCGAATGTTACCTTTCGACCCATCCACTTAACTCCCCCCAATCTCCCTGTTATGAATCATTTGTGACACTCTTTCTCAAAACTGCCGGGGCGTATACCCCCTTCCCATTCGGTGCGTCCGTCGAGAGCGAAAAGCGGATTCCTCCATTATGGTCGGGATGACAGAAAACGGCAGGCCGCGGGCCGGAAGTCAGAGCCACTTTCTTTTGCCGCAGTACTTTCCGGTCTATCGGACAGGAAAATGATTAAACTTTTGGGGTTTACCGGCATCTGTCTTCTTGAGGGGTGCGCGGACGAAAGGATGTAAATCGTATGCACTCATTACGGGAACTCCTGCAGAAAGCGGAACAAGGTGGCGTGGCCATCGGCCATTTCAACATTTCTGACCTCGTGCTATTGAAGGCGGTGTTCGCCGCTGCGCGGGAACAAAACGTGCCGGTCCTGGTGGGTTTGTCCGAGGGTGAGCGCGAGTTTGTGGGAACTCGTCCGATTGCCGCTTTCGTGCGAAGCTTGCGCGAGGAGTTCGACTTTCCCATTTTTCTGAATGCCGATCACACGCATTCCCTCGCGAAAGGCGTGGAGGCCGCAAAAGCCGGATTTGACTCGATTGTTTTTGATTTGTCGGCGCTGCCCTTCGAAGAGAATGTGCGGCAAACCAAACAGGCGGTGGAAGCGCTCAAGGCCATCCATTCGGACATGCTGGTCGAGGGAGAAATCGGAGACATCGGAACGGGCTCTGAGATACACGAAAAAGCACCCGACCTGTCGAAGGGGCTTTCGACCCCGGAAGAAGCGAAACAGTTTGTGGAGAGCACGGGAGTGGATATCCTCGCTCCGGCGGTGGGCAATATGCACGGGATGCTCAAGAGCATGGTTGCGGGAGAAACGAAGAAGCGACTGGATATTGAGAGAATCGCTGCCATCAAACGCGCGGCGGGGGTGTTCCTGACCTTGCATGGCGGCTCGGGAACCGATGATGAAGACTTCTGCAAAGCCATCGCCGCGGGAATCAACATCGTGCACATCAATACGGAGCTACGGGTCGCGTGGAGAAAAGGATTGGAGCAGGGTTTAGCCAAGCACCCGGAGGAAGTTGTGCCGTACAAGATTCTGCCGTCCGCTGTGGAAGCAGTAAGACAAGTGGTCACTTCGCGGTTGAAGCTGTTCAACGGCGAACGGCACTTCGCTCAAGGAATGTAGCGCGAGTCTGCGATCGAGAGGACTTGCCGGAAGGAGCCTGTCAATTGGGATGGCGAGGAAGACTGGTTGCGTCCCGCAAATCTGCGAGGCCCCGTCCTGCCGGGCGGCAAAAAAAACACAAGCTTCAGCTCGTCGCTGCTTATGCCGCCTTCTGATTCTCGCGGCTGACGGACGCCATGTTCATGACCGGCTGGCGAAGTTCCGCAAGGCGCGCCACCGCGAGCTTCCAGCAATTCTGAAGTGCATAGAGGCTCGCGACCACCAAGGCAATCATTGCAAAGCCCACGGCGAAAAGAGCGAAGGCTGCCAGCAGTTCCCGGACGAAGTACAGTTGCGACATCACGAGGACTGTGAGAAAACTCCACAGCCACATTCGACCGCTATCGTTAAACTTGGTTTGCACGGCGCCTCCTGTTTTTTGCGGCCCTGGTGGTTTGCCCCGGTTTCAATCGCAACCGCTGCACGCATCAACAACGCTGTGCACTCTCTCGCGTTCCGTGGGGGAGGAACAATGCACCGAGGATGAACTGTGGGTGGACTGCCGGTGAACCGAGAGTGAGGTGAATCCACTTGTAGGTTTCGTGCGTCAATCAGGGATGTGGATTATTTTCGAGACGGTGACAGGTCTTGGCTGCCGTGATAGTTTTCCGGGGAGCTGAAGATGCTTGAACCAATCGTGAAGGAACGGACGCCATTCGAACGGGCGGCGGATGCGCTGGTCAGCCCTGGCCGCGCCGCGTTCTCGCTCGCCATGATGGCCTTGGGCACCGAAACTTTGGTGTGCGCACGCTATGTCTTTGACTCTCCTCCATTCGGCACTCGGCACAAAGTCATTCCGGTTATCCCCTGGCTGCCCGCGATTCCTTTGCTGGCGTACGTGTTCGGCGCAATCTGGGTGGTCTGCGGCGGGGGCCTTCTATACAAGCGCACAAGGCGAACGGCAGCGATGGTGCTAGGCAGCCTGCTGTTCTTGTGCGCGCTCGTTCTTGAAGTGCCGAAGAATGCAGCGAACCCTGGCGATATGTCGCTGCGCACAGGCGTGTTTGAGCCGATTGCGCTCGCGGCTCTTGCTTGGCTCTTGCCGGGCCAGGGCGCGACACCGAGTTGGCTTGTACGCGGGAGCCGCTATCTGCTGGCGGTGTCGTTCATCGTGTTTGGAGTGGATCATCTGATCGCCTTGGCGCCGATCGGGTCGCTCATACCGAGCTGGATTCCGTGGCACGTGTTCTGGATTGGGTTTTTTGGCGTCGGATTCATCGCCGCCGGCTTGAGCATCGGGCTGAATTTTCTGCAACCCTGGGGCGCGGCCGGGATCGGGCTGATGTTCGCGATTTGGGTGTTCACACTGCATCTCCCCAGAGTGCTTGGATTGTATGGGATTCCGGGGGCACCGCAGAATCCCAACGAGTGGTCCAGTTTGTTCATCGCCGTCGCTCTGTGGGGAGGTTCGTGGGCGGTGGTGCGTGTTGAGGCGGCATAAGCGCTCGGAGATTGCCTGTGCAGGAGATTAGAGAAATCGCAACCAGCCTTCGAAGAGATCGGACCAGGCGTGGGCGAGGATACTGGCACGGAGATTGCGCCGCCAAGCCACAAGCGCACCATAGAGAATTCCCAGGGCCACGATGACGACCACGTGTTTCCAGCCCTGGTAGACGTGGACCAAACCAAAGAGCAATCCTTGGAGAAGGACGGCCAGGGCGACGCTGTCCGTGGCGGCGCGGAACTGCTGCTGGAGGTATCCGCGGAAAACGATCTCTTCGCAGATTCCGGCGGAAACCGACAGCACAATCCAGAGGAAAACTTCCAGGAAGCCGGAAGGCGGCTGGTACGGTGCCGTTGGCGTTTGCACTCGAGCGACGGCAAGCTGAACCAACCACGCCGTCGCCTCCCATACTCCCCAGAAAGGGATCGCGATGACGATGTCCAACGCCAGGCTACGCCAGTTGGTCCAGCGGCTGCCCGTCAGATCGCGTAAGTGGCCGCCCTTGAATAGCACGCCTCCCCAAGCCCATGACGCCATTCCCCATTCGTAGAAAATCGACAGCAGATACCCGCGGAGGACTGCGCTGTGCGGCGCTGCTGCCGGTGAGGAGGCTGCCTTCTGCGCATGATGTGCATCGAGAAAACTGAAGAATCCGAAGATCAGCAGAATGGAAAACGTGTGCCACAGCGGGGCAATAAACGGGGCGCGGGCTGGTGCCGCCGGAGCGGTTGAATCAGAAGGCATGGAGTCTTCGAAGAGTAACGCAGGTCGGCTAACGCGTGCGGAAGAAATGCGAGGAAGATCAACAGGCGCACAACCTAAGAATTACAACACAGCTTTGAGTTCTCCGCACACACTTTGACTTCAGGGACAAGGACTCATTCCCGGCATTCGCAAATTTTAAGAATGAGAATGTCTCCCGTACGCGGGGATGCGAGGCTGTGTAGCTGCGCGGAACGCAATCTGCGGGCCATCGGCCAGCCCGGATGTTCGCCGCTAGCTGGAGAATTCGGCGTCGTCGTAGGTCTTGCTGCCACGCAAGACATCACTGTCGCTCGCGAACCAGCCTTCATTCGAAGAGATGGAGAAGGAAACGGTGGCGTCCTGGTCGGGATGCGCGAGCGTATGGAACTGAGCGCCGTTGAATCTAGACTGACCCGGGAGGAAGTTGCTGATCAGAGCCGCGCCCTCCACGGACAGCTGGAACTCGGCGATGAGCGCCGGGCCACCCATGGGGACGCGGAGGTCGTAGCTGGCTTTCACGGTGGCGTGGTCTTTTTCGAATTTGATCCGATACGTAATCGTCGTGTCGTCGTTGGCCATAAACGGTGTCCGATTATAGTGAAAGTGGCGCGAGCCGTCACGATAGATTCGCGAGCTGGGCAGAAATGGAGATTTGAAATTGGAAAAGGCAAATTGGAAAAGCGAAGATAGGACACGGACTGAAAGTCTGTGCCACAAAGAGCAAAAAGAGCACGGGTCTAGAGACCCGCCATTGCGCCAGGGAGAAGAAGCTAGGGGAGTGGAAGGGCAAGAGTGTGTGGCATAATCCGCGAGGCTCTTTCGGAGGCGACATGAGACCTGGGTATGCTTTCCAGCGCACGTTTGGATTTTTTTTCGCCGGCATTCTATTGCTGTCCATATCGACTGCGGCACAAGACCTGACTACGCCCGCACCGCAGCGACTTGCGCTGCACTCCGGCATACTGAACGAGGACCGCGTGATCTGGGTGCGAACGCCGCGGGAGTACGAGCATGACAAAGCCGCTTATCCCGTGCTTTACCTGATGGACGGCCCCGCACACATCAACGAAATTGGCAGCACCATCGACTTTCTGGCACAAAACAATCGCGTGCCACCGATGATCGTCGTAGGGATCGCCAACACCGACCGGACGCGCGACCTGACACCGACGCACTGGGACATGAAGAGACCCGACGGCACGGTGAACGCGAATCCCACCAGCGGCGGAGGAGACCGCTTTCTGGATTTCATCCAGAAGGAGTTGATGCCGCAGATTGAGAAGCGCTACCGCACGTCGTGTTACCGCGTGTTTGCAGGACATTCTCTCGGCGGCCTGATGGTGATTCACACGCTGATCACGCGCCCCGATCTTTTTCAAGCGTACATCGCGGTGAGTCCTAGCCTGCAATGGAATGACCAGGGAACGCTGCATCAGGCGCAACAGTTCTTCGCAGGCCAAGCCGAGCTGAAGAAAGCGCTGTTCTTTTCGCTAGCCAATGAAGGCAACACACCGAATCCCATGGGCGATGGCTTCGACCAGCTCAAGAAGACCCTGGCGGCCAAAGCTCCGAAGGGATTTCACTGGGACTCGGCGCGGTATCCCGACGAGACCCACGGCTCCACGGTGCTGCTGGCCCACTATGCGGGCTTGCGCACGGTGTTTGCCGATTGGCAGATGCCGGTGAATGCGCAGGACGGAAGTCCGGAGGGTGGCCTGGCCGGCGTCGAAAAGCATTATCACGACCTATCCGAACGCTACGGTTGCGCCGTTCGGCCGCCCGAGAACCTGATCAACCAATTCGGCTACCAGTTGATGGGGCAGAAGAAGTTGGACGAAGCCATTCGCGCGTTCCAGCGCAACGTGGAACTCTATCCCGACTCCGCGAACGTTTACGACAGCCTCGGGGAAGGCTACGAGAACGCCGGCAAGCTGGATGTGGCGATCCAAAACATCGAGAAAGCGATTGCGCAGGGAACTCTAATAAGCGACCCAAACCTCGATCTGTACAAAGAACACTTGAAGCGAGTTCAGACGGCCAAAGCAGCCACAGACAAAGCGGCTGGCCCCAAGTAGTGCGCGGCTCTAGGCTGGGACGAGAGGCTTGAGGCTCGAAATTGGAGCTGTGTTCGCGGGCAAGAATCCTGGCGTCTTGTCTACTCAGTGCTCTGTAGTGTCAATCTTTTGCCGAACGTGGTGGCGATGAGGGCAACTACGAGCCATAAGGCGGCGGCGTAGATGGCGTACCACAGAGATTCTTGCGCGGCGGTTATGCGCGGGGGGCTGAAGATGACGAGGGAGCCGGTGGAACTGGCGTGGAGGAGTTGGACGAGCACGACGCTTTTCGTGTTGACGTAGGTCCAGGCGATCAGGACGCGCATGGCGGTCAAGGCAGCCGTGAACGCGAGAAAGAAAGGGAGCCAATAGGCGCCGTGCGGCGTGGAGGTTCCCAGGTAATCGATGACGGGTATGTGCCAGGCGCCCCAGAGCAGCCCGAGCAGGATCGCGGGAGCCATGGCATTTTCTTTGCGACGCATTTTGGGGAAGACGTAACCCATCCATCCAATTTCCTCGAAGAATCCCGCCACCACACCAAACGAAATGCCAATCCAAAAACGGTTTGGAGCGAAGTCTGCAGAGATAAACGTTTTCATACAGAGGAGGACGGTCAGGACCAGAGCCGGAGGAATGAGGAGCGCCGCGTGCCACCGCGCGGGAAAGCGAATGCGGCGCATGCGCGCAAACAGATCCCGCAAGCCGTTGCTGCCATCCACAAGTCCGGTCAAAACGATGCCGACAACGCTGGGGCCAAGCAGCATGGCGGGAAACATCATCAGACCCGCGAATTTTGGAATGACCTCACCGCGCAGGAGATGCGGCGCTGCGACGGCGAATGCACCGAGCCAGGAGACGGCGAACGTCAATAGGAAATAAGCGGCGACTGGATGGCGAGCAACAAAAGAATTGCGCAGAGAAGAGATTGGCGTTGGCGATGTCATCGCGGGGAATCATGCCATAGGCAATCTCGGATAAACGCACTTTTTTCAGCGCAAGTGAAGATTGGCAGAGGAAATTGAAAGCAGAAATTAGAAAAACGAAATTGGAGAGAGCAAAAACAGCGAGCCAGCGCGGGTTCAGGCGAAACTGGCGGGCAGTCATTTTTTTTTGCCCGCCGAAAGCGTCCCTGTCGGATTAGATCAAGCGAGACAGATCCGCCAGCCTTGTCGATCACATCTCCGGACAGTCACCGGCGTGTTGTGGGCGTTCTTCTCTTAACTTACGCCAGGCGAAGTTTCCGAGATCTTAAAATGATAGCCTGGCGCTCAACTGCATTTCGCGTCCTGGGGTCATCGCCATGGTGATTGTTCCGAACTGGGGCGTATTCACGAAGCGGTTCGGTGTGCCGAGGTTTACTTTATTCAGCGCGTTGAAGGCTTCCGCGCGAAATTGGAAATTCATTCTTTCGCTGATGCGGAAGACCCGTGCCAGCGCAAAGTCCAGGGTTTGCAGAGGGGGGCCAAACACGGAGTTGCGGCCTGCATTCCCGTAGGCAAACGCGGGTGGCGCGGCAAATGCCGCAGGATTAAACCACTCTATCGCGGTACGCGTGCCAGGACCAAACACCGGCTGGCCGGTAACGTTGGCGCGGATCGGATTCTCGCCCAGGACCGTCCCGGAGTTCGCCGTATCTCCGAACACGGAAATCGTGAAGGGCATTCCCGATTGTGCCTGGTAGATCGCCGACAATCGCCAATCTTGGGTGACGAGGCGAAGCCATGCCTGTCCGCGGTAAGCGGGAATCTCGTAAACGCTGCTCAAAGCGAAGCGATGGCGAACATCGCAGCCCGGACCTTTCTCGAGGTTGAGCGCGTTATTGTTTTGTGGGATCGACGATTCGTCCATTGGGGAACGGAAGTCCGGCGCGTTGGTTAGATTCTTGGCGAAAGTGTAGTTCGCCAGAAAACTGAGCCTATGGGAATAACGGCGCCGGACATTGACGTAGCCCGCGTCGTACCAACTCTGCGCGGTGTTCTCCAACAAATTGATGGTGCTGACGGGGAAGGTTTCACTTTGCACCACGGCGTTGGTGCTGCTTGGCGTCAAGACCGTCCCCGGCACGAAGGTTAGCGTCTTGAACGGGCGCCGTGGGCCAAGAGGACCCGGTCCGGGGAGGGTGTTGTTGATCAGATGCGCTCTCTGCAGGTGAAAGCCGCGCGACCCGATATAGCCGACTTCAACCGAGGTGTTTTGCCCGAAGCTCTTCTGCACAGAGCCGTTCCATTGCTGGACGTACTGCGCGGGAGCGTGAGCATCGAAGGCCGTAAAGCTCACCGTGGTTGGCGTTAATGTGCCAGTGCCCAGAACGGGTGTGCCGAAATTCATCCCGTTGGCAAAAAGCGATGCCGGAGGTGTGAAGTTGTCGGCTTGTTGTGTTTCCGGGAAAACATACGGCACGTTGTGCCGCTGGTTACACCAAGTGTTCAGATCTACGGGGGTGAAAAAGATTCCATAGGCCGCATGGAATACTAGGCCCAGGCCCGGAAGGCTTTTGGCGATTCCGAGGCGTGGGGCAAAGTTATGTTTGTTGGCGTACATCAGCCCGCGCGGATAGCCCAACTGGCCACCGATGAAAACAGAAGGAACACCGTTATTGAAAATCAGATTGGTGTTGGTGTTGTCCTTATCGTAGAGAGGGCTGGTGTATTCATAACGGAGGCCGAGGTTGAGAGTCGTCGTGGGCGTCACTTGCCAACTGTCTTCCGCGAACGCCGCTGTTCCCCAGGCCCGCAAATCCATTTGCGGCACACCCGCCTGCCTTTGTTTCACGGCAGGCAGGCTCAGGAGCATGCTGGCCAGGCCGGAACCGCTGCCGTCATTGAAACCAAATTCGGTGGTATACCCGGTGGTGTACTGGTAGTAGCCGCGGTTCTGGAAGAAACCCCACATCGGCCAGATATAACGGTGAAAATCACCTCCGAATTTCATTCCGTGGCGTCCGCGCTGCCAGGCATAAGCATCGCGGACTTCGATCGTCGTGTCCCAGGCGTGCATGGGAGTCGCGGCGAAGGTATCGCCAATTCCGGTGTAACCCTGGGCCGCGAACCACGGAGAGCCCCAAGCATTCTTGCCGCCGAAACCGATTCCCTGGATGCCGAGCGCGGTGACGATGTCGTTCACACCGTCGTTCTGCGAGGTGCGGTCCATCGAAAGGCGCGAGAGGGCAAGCGAAACGGTATTGACCTTGTTGCTGGCAAATATGTGGTTCCACGATCCGACGGCTTGCTGTGACAAATTATTGAAATTCACGCCAAAACCGGGAAGATTTTCCGTCGTGGAGGTCATGCCGCTGCTCGGGGAGAAGCCGTTTTCGCCGCCGGCAGAGTAGCGAGCCAGAAGAGTGTCGCCGGTCGAGAAATTGTGGTCCACGCGAAACGTGCCCTGGTCCTGAACGTGATTCTCGTTGCGGACATCAAGGTAATTGTTGGAATCTGCGGCTCCTGCCATCATCATCATGTTCGGCTGGGGCACATATTTCAGCAGGAAGCTTTCGAGAAGCGGATTGATTCTGTTGGCTGGTATTTGATTATTGAGGAATTGCGAGCGGGTATACGGGGAATTGGCGGGTCCGGTCGGCAGACTCGGGTTGAAATTGGGATTCTTGACCGCAGTCGTCGGATCATAAATCTTGACGTTGCTCATGCTGAAATCTCCCATGATTTCAGCCTGCGTGGGGACGGTCAAAATCTGGGCGTCAGCCTGCGCGAGACGAAAGCCCTCATAGTTGACGAAGAGAAAGGTTTTCTTTCCGAAGAGCGGGCCGCCGAAGGAGGCGCCGAAATTATTTTGCACCAGGTGATTGTTGCCCATGGATTCGAAAGTGCTTGCATCCAAGGCGCCATTGCGGAGAAATTCGTAAATCGTTCCGTGAAATTGGCTGGAGCCGGAATGCGTGACGATATTAATCTGGCCGCCACCAGCACCTCCCATGTCGGCGGTATAGCTACTGGTTTCCACTTGAAATTCTTTGACCGCATCAGGAGATGGGCTCAAGTTCTGGGTGTTGAAAGTGGGATCGGTGTTTGTGGCGCCGTCCAGCAGGAAAAAGTTCGCGTTTGGGCGGGCGCCACCGATCACAACAGCGGACCGCTGCCCAGGGCGCCAGTAGAGGGGATTCGTGGATCCCGTTTGCGCTCCAAATCCGACATGCGCCCCGGGCACGGTAAGTACGAGGTCAATCAACATGCGCCCATTCAGAGGCAATTCGCGAATGGATGTGGGCTCGACGACTTCTCCGACGCTGGCGTCGGTTGTTTGCAATACTTCGCTGCCGGCTGTTACTTTCACTCCCTGCGTGACCGAACCAACACTCAAAGTGATATCGACGGCTAGTTTCTGGCCCACCTCCAGCCGCAAGGACTGGTTTGCGCTAGACAAGCCTGCCGCTTCGACTTTCAGTTGGTAGTCATCGGGCAAGAGCGCCGGGGCCTCGAAGCGCCCTTGTTGGTTGGTGACGACGCGACGGATTGATCCTGTGCTCGCGGCCGTGAGCTCGACCGCGGCCCCCGCAACGGGGAGATGCTGAGGATCGGTGATGGTGCCCGTGAGAACGGCGTAGTTGCTCTGGCCAAATGCAGGGAGAGCGAGCCCCAGAAGAAATAGAAGTACGCAGGATCGCCTAATCATGCTTTGTCTCCAGAAGAAACTCGCGTTGACCAAAAGTTAGACTTCCGGGCACAGGAAACGAACGGATCGAGCGACACGAGATAGAAATTCAGCCCCGGTTGCTTGGGACTCTAACGACGAAGAAAAGAGGCAGCAATAGTAGGAAAGCATTAGAGGGCGGGTAACTCCTCCAACTGCCGCGCTCGGCAGGCCAGAAACTGCCCAGTCCTTACGCTCCAAGGTTGGCCATAAACCGACTGCAACTTGAGTACTGACCAATGCCACTGCTTGCGAACTCGACTCCAGTTGAAATTAGCGATCTTTCTTGACTGTAAAACGGGCTGCCAGCGGAATATGAAAATCGAAAATGGGAAAGCGCAGCTTCCGGTCGGAATCGGGACTAGCGCGACTCCAGCCCCCGAAAAGAATCCAAGAGGCAGGCCCTAGAGAGAGGGAGAGCATCCCTGTATACTGCGTGCGGATTTTGGGAAGTAAAAAGTTAAGCGCATTCCGGCGGAAAGACGTGCTCATGAGATGCATGCGAATTTTGATGGTGGTGACCTTGCTGATGGTCGCGGTCACGTCTTCTTATGGGCAGGCCGAGAAGCGGCGGGTGATCATTGATACCGATCCTGGTACCGACGATGCGATGGCGATCCTGCTGGCGCTGAACTCTCCGGAATTGGGAGTCGAAGCGTTCACGGTGGTGCCGGGGAACGTGGACAGTGCACAAGGGCTGGAGAACGCGCTGAAACTCGTCAGCCTGGCGGGGCGGTGCGACATTCCGGTGGCGCGCGGAGCGACGCATCCATTGAATCAAAAGCTGGTCACCGCGCAATACTGGCATGGGAAGAATGGGCTCGCCGATATCGAGCTTCCGCCCTCCAAATGCAAAGCCGATGCGCGATTTGGACCGGATCTGATCATTGAGCTGGTGCACAAGTATCCGCGTGAAATCACGCTCATACCGGTGGGTCCCTTAACGAACATCGCTCTAGCCGTTTCGAAGGATCCTTCGATTGCCAAATTGGTGAAGGACATTGTCATCATGGGCGGATCGATCTCCGGAGGTAACGTCAACGGAGCTGCCGAGGCAAATATCTACAATGATCCGGAAGCGGCGCAGATTGTTTTCAACGCGGGCTGGATCGTGACGATGGTGGGGTCGGATGTTGGCGAACTCACGCTGCTGACGCGCAAGCATCTGGAAGCACTTGCTTCCACCCATGGTCCGCAGAATGACGTGGTCACCGGCATCGCCAGGTTTTACGTGGACCGCTCGGAGAAGCGCGGATACAGCGGCGCGGCGATGTACGATCCCCTGGCTGTAGGCGCGGTTGTCGATCCGACCTTGGTAACCATCAAGGAAATGCACGTGGATGTGGAAACGCGAGGCGAGTTCACGCGCGGAGAGACCGTCGCCAACCGCATGGGCGCAAATGAAAGAAACGTATTGCACGGGGATCACTATGAGATTGAGGGCTACGACGCACTTCCGATCAATGCGCGGGTATGTGTTGGTTCCGATGCAGAGCGGTTCCTGAATCTTTTTATCAGCCGGATCAAGGGAAAATAACGGGACTCATCCAGCGAAAATCCTCAGGGTGTCGGCGCGTCATCGAGCATGGCGATTTTGCAGCGGTCTTTCTTGGGGGCGGCTTCCTTACAGTTATCGAGGGCTTTGTTTTCGGCGTCCTTATCGGTGCGGCGGCCAAAGCTTACGCCATAGTGTCCTTCTTCGGACGTGGCGAGAGCTTTGTGGGGCGGGAGCGTAAGATAATTGCGAAATTCCGCGCGCGCCCGGTCGGGAAGGCCGCTGGGCGGATCGATGTTCGGAGGCTCGGGCAACGGAAGAAGTGAGGCGCGCAGGGTGAGATTTTGACTCTGGAGAAAGGTGTCCACCATGGGCGCCCAGATAGAAACGCCGCTGCGGGAAAACAGGTGGTGGCCGTCGTTGCTGAAGGGCGGCGCAAGAATGAAAGTGGCGTTTCCGCCGGCGCGCGTAAACGCCTGGTGAAAACGCTGCGCAAGCTGCGGGCCGAAGAAATGATCGTTCTGCGAGTACACCCACAACATCGGAATCCTTGATTTCTTGCCGAAGGTGGCGAAGGCGTCCACCAGAGCATCGGGACCGCAGACCATGTCTGGCGCGCGCGAGCCACGACCGCCTGCAAAGCTGATGGCCGCGAGCAAGCCGGGCGTCGGGTCCGCGGTGAGGCCGACTATGGCAAGGCCACCAGTAGAAATGCCAACACTAATGATGCGCGACGCATCGATTTCCGGAAGGGTGGAAAGATAGGCGACGGAGGCGCGAAGATCGATTACCGATTCCTTGGTGGCGCCGACGTAGTCTGGGTTCGCGCAGGAGTGAGACTCTTCGTCGTACCTGCCACCGGAATCGCCGAAGCCGCGGCGGAGAACGACGACGACGGTCCAGCCTCGGCGAGCAAATTCCATCGCTTGTGGCTGCAATCCGAAAGGAGTCATGCCGGAGCGATCACCGGGCTCGCGTGGCGTGCCATGGGTGAAAAGCGCGAGGGGATGCGGGCCTGGCTCGTTGGGGCGAACCATCAGGGCGTCGAGGCCCTTGCTACCGGCGCCCTTTGCGGGAATGCGAAGTTCCTGGGTGACGATGGTCTGGGCGGTGGAGCATGTGCAGGCAACAAAACTCAGCAGGATCAACGCGGAAGCGGCCAGGCATTTCATCGGGCACAACCTTTTTTCGTTGGCGTTCTCGCGCAAGCAGTTCGGCCTTCTGAAATCGCGCTCTGCTCCTGGTTCGAACGCAGCACGATTATACGGCAGGAGCAGCGAAGCGGAGACCGAGGCGCGAACGGGGGCGCTCTGGGCTTCCAGCCGATCTTCCATCTTTACCTCAATACCATGCCATCTCACGCCGGCTGCGGGAACTTTTTATGAGCATCACGGGAATAGAAACTCAAACGCTAGTGTCATAAAGCTCTGACGGGCGCCTTTTACGGAGGGTTGCGGGCCATATGGGAGAGGATCTCGTGCGCTTGCTCAATACCAGGCGCGGGGGGGAGCCAATCGTGTCTCGGTCATTTCTTTTTTCCGGGTTGGTGGCTCTTTCGATTGCCGGAATACTTGCCACGTCGCACGCCGCGCAAGAAGTTGGCCTGCCAGAAGTGCACTTTCCAAGGTTTGACGAAGGACTGATAACCCTCCCCGCCAGGAAAAAGTTACAACTGGAATCCACTGGCCAGTTCAAGGTGTTTTACCAGTTTCATTTGAAAGATGAGTTGAAGAAGAGCGGGATTACGTTCCGTCACACGGCCGTATCCTACGCAAGAGACCGTTACATGCCAGTCCATTACGACCACGGCACGGGCCTGGCGGTTGCGGACGTGGATGGAGACGGACTCTATGACATCTATTTTGTGAATCAGGTGGGCGGAAACGAGCTCTGGAGGAATGCGGGCGATGGAAGATTCGAGAATATTACGGAGCAAGCCGGAGTCGGCTTGAAAGACCGGATTGGCGTCAGCGCATCCTTTGCAGACGTGGATAACACGGGGCACGAAGACCTCTATGTAACGACCGTCAATCAGGGAAATGTACTTTTCGAAAATGATGGACATGGGCATTTCAAAGACATTACGAAAGAAGCGGGACTGGACTTGGTCGCGCATTCCTCCGGGTCTTTTTTCTTTGACTATGATAACGACGGCTTAGTAGATCTGCTGGTTTGCAACGTCGGCGTGTATACGAGCAATGAAAAAGGACCGTATGGAGAATACGCCGGGCTCAGGGATGCCTTCTCCGGCCACCTCTTTCCGGAACGGTTCGAGCATCCGGTTCTCTACAAGAATATGGGCCGCTATAAGTTCAAAGACGTCACGGCGGAGGTTGGGCTCAATCCTCATGGCTGGTGCGGAGATGCGACGTTTGCGGATTTGAAGGGCGACGGCTGGCCGGGGATCTACTTCTTGAATATGCAGGGTTCGAACCACTATTTCGAGAATGAGGCTGGCAAGAAGTTTGTCGAGAAGACGGATGAGTATTTCCCCAAAACGCCTTGGGGAGCCATGGGAGTGAAGTTTTTCGATTATGACAATGATGGCCGGATGGATTTGCTCGTTACGGACATGCACTCCGACATGATGCAGGACTTCGCTACCGATCACGAGAAGGAAAAGGCCAAAATGCATCCAGCGGACAATATGCTGGGCGGTCCTGCGGGCAAATTCATCTTTGGGAATGCCTTCTATCACAATCTTGGAGGAGGAAAGTTTGAGGAGATTTCCGACAAGATCGGCGTTGAACAGCTGTGGCCATGGGGCGTGAGCGTAGGCGATGTCAACGCGGACGGCTGGGAAGATGTTTTTGTCACAGCGGGGATGAATTTTCCCTTCCGCTACGGAATCAGTTCGATGCTGCTGAACAACCGGGGCGAGAGATTTCTCGATTCCGAATTTCTGCTGGGGATTGAGCCGCGCCAGAAGCCCTATACGCCGTGGTTTGTGATGGACTGCACGAACCACGACAATTTGGACGAACTAGGTAAAGCGGTCTGTGTGGGACAAACGCAAAAGGTGATGGTGAGCGTGCCGCGCGCGAGCCGGTCGTCCGTAATGTTTGATCTTGATAATGACGGCGACCTGGACATCATCACCAACGATTTCAATTCAGAACCACAGGTATTGATCAGCGACCTCGCGCAGCAAAAAAAGATTCACTGGCTCAAGGTCGTTCTCATCGGCACAAAATCCAACCGCAATGGACTGGGGGCCACGGTTCGGTTGCACGCGAACGGGCAGATTTACACCAAGTATAACGACGGAAAATCCGGCTATTTGTCGCAGAGCGTTCTGCCGCTCTACTTCGGCCTCGGCGATGCGACAAAAATAGATCGCATCGAGGTCGATTGGCCATCTGGCCGCAAACAGGTGGTTTATAAAGGGCTGCAGGAGAACCAGACCGTGAAAATTACCGAACCCGCGAATTGATCCATCCCCGAAAACGCCTTGTGGCCATGTTCGTCAGCGAGAATAAGTAGTTCTCCTCTTCACTTGGACCTGCCGGCGAAGATCCTTAGGTAAGCTATTGAATCTGACGCGATCGCGTTTCCGAATGGTGAATGTTGGCTACTGGAGGTTCAGAGGATATTTATGGCACGGGCGGCGAGGAGGGCAACGATGGTCAAGGAAATCAGGGATTGGAGCATCATGCCCGCTTTGGCCCAGCGCGAGAGGACCGCGGTGTCGGTCGGAGAAAAAGCCGTGCTGGTGTTGAAGGCAAGGAAGAGGTAGTCCATAAACTGCGGCGTCCAAGAGGAGTCGCCGCCTTGCTGGGTGAGCATCTGGGGGAAAAGAAACGAGCTTTTTACCCGGCCCGCGGAGCGATCGCGGGCGGTGGGGCCGCCGGCATCGAGCTTCCAGTACCAGAGCGCGAACACCAAAATGTTGGTGATCCAGAGTGCGCAGGCAGAGCGCAGCATCGCCGTGGGCGGCTCGCGATGGAGTGGAATACCCTGGATGAGAAAAATCAAGGAGGCAATCATGGCGAGGGTGATTGCGCCGTTAGCGGTAAAGGTGAGAATCCTGGTCACGTTGTAACGGCCGCGATGGTAAGAGACCACCATGGGGATCAGCAAAAGGAAGATGATGACCAGCAGCAGCCAACCCGGCCCAAGAGAGAGGGGTTCTGGCAAGGCCCAGTAGACGCCGGCGGCGGCTAGCATGGCGACGAAGGCGGGCCAGCGAGGCTCCCGAATGATGGGGTTACTCATGACGGTGTGGCGAACTACGCGCGTGGAGTTTAATACAGTTATCGTTGCGCCTCAAAAGGATGGGTCACAGCGGACCGGCGGCTAGAGTGCTCCTCAAGAGTTCCAGGTGACGTGGGACAGTTGTTTTTTGCGGGTTTCCCATTCGGCGCCGGAAAGGATGCGCGGGGCGACTTCGATCAGGCGCGGGGTGAGCTTAAAGACGGCGGAGGCGTTCCAGGGGCGGCCGTCCCGGGTGCGATACTCGCGGACGTTCAAGGCATCGGCCATACTGGTGAAGGAGATGTCCTGAACGATCATTTCGGCGAGAAATCTGAGGGTTTGCATTTCGAGCGGATCATCTTCGAGGTGATGGCAATCGGAGGAGATGCGCAGGCCAAAGGGGATCTCTTCGGATGCGACCGGAGGCTCCTGCTCCGCCGGCGCGGCGGAGGATTCCACCTCGCGCTCCCATTCAAGGGCCACCAGGCTCCAGCCGGCATCGTGCATCTTAGAAAGGTAGGTGGAAGTCGGCAGGATGGTCACCTTTTCGCGCATGCGGTCGATCTTTTTCACATGGCCTCCTCGAGACTCCGTTGAATAGGTACGCGAGATGAAACTCGCCGCATCCAGTGGGGCAATTTGAATGCCGCAGATGGTCTCAACCGAACGCATTGCAAAATAAGGATTTGCTCGGAAATGGAGAAGTGCGAGATTGCCGCCTGCGTCCGTGCGTGGGATGAAAGTGTCGCGTTGCCGGACACTCGGAATTGCCAGAAAAGGGGCTCGAGCCTTCTGGGGTAGAATCAAGGCGGGAAAAGTCCAAGGAGGAAGGGATGCCGAAGAAGCCTGATGCCGATGATGCACACCTGATTCTGGAGCTTTACAACTTGCGGCGTGAGCCGGAACTGCGCAAGGCGCGCCAATGGTGGCTGACCACGTTCTGGCCGAAGGACGCCGATGATTTCATGAAGGTGGCCATGGACTTCGGCTCGCAAGAGAATAACTGGCTGCGGCAAGTGGGGAGCTATTGGGGAATTGCGACGTCGTTTGTTCTAAATGGAATCCTGAGCGAAAAATTGTTTTTTGAACCGGCATTCTGCGGCGAACTGTACTTCATGTTTGCCAAAGTGCGGCCATTTCTGAAAGAGCTGCGTGAAAAGGCAAAGAATCCCGACCTGTTTCTGATGTCGGAGAAGGCCATCCTGGGATCGAAAATCGGGCGCGAGCACTTTGCCAAGACGGAAGCACGGGTGGCGATGCTGCGGCCGAAGGGATGAGGATGCGGAGCGCGAATCGAGTTCGAATCTGGCCACGATGGTGCGCAATGGTGTGTCTAGGGTGGGGAGCGTTTCTGCTCCCGGCTGGCCTGATGGCGAAGGATGCCGCTTTTTGCGATGCCGGAATAAAATTACAGTTGAGTGCGCCCGAGTCGAGCCAGGGCAGTTTGTTGCTCGTGGAGGTGAAAAGCGAGAAGCAGTTGGTGGACCTGAGAGGAGATTGGGATGGGCGCAGCGTTCCGTTATGGCCGGCGGCCGGCGGGGAGGCCGTACAGAAAGGACTGGTAGGTGTTGACCTTGAGAAGGCGCCGGGCGAATACGAGTTGAAGGTGACAGGGCAAACGGCAAGCGGCGAAAAAGTTTCCTGCACCGCGAGGCTGGAAGTCAAAGAAGGAAAGTTTGCCACGGAGAAGCTGACGGTCGGGAAACAGTTCGTCGAACCGAGTGCGGAGCAAATCAAGCGTGCCAACGAAGAGCGCCAGAAGTTGCGAGACATTTTCGATCGCGTGACGCCGGAGCGGCTGTGGGATGGGAAGTTTCGCATTCCGCTGGACGGAGTGACAACCGGGTCGAATTTCGGAAAACGGCGGATCCTGAATGGGAATCCCGGATCGCCGCACTCTGGGACGGATTTCCCCGCTCCCACGGGAACGCCGGTTCACGCGGCGCAGCGCGGACGAGTGGTGCTGGCAGAGAAACTATTCTTTTCCGGGAATACCGTGGTGATGGACCACGGCCTTGGAGTGTATACATTTTACGGGCATCTTTCCGAGATTGGCGTGAAGGTGGGTGACGCTTTGGATACGGGCGCTGTGCTTGGAAAAGTGGGAGCCACCGGGCGCGTCACGGGGCCGCATCTGCATTGGGGCTTGACCGTCGAGAGAGCGCGGGTGAATCCGCTGCAAATTGTGAAGCTTCTGGCGAACCAATAAGGGCGTGAATGCAGATTCGGAGAGACCCCTAAACCAGTACTAAGCCATAAGGATTGGGTAACCGCCCGCATTTGCTATGGCAGAAAACCTTCCGAGTGAATGGGCCTGGCGGGAATGCCAAGACCTCGGGAGCAGTCAAACGATCGAGTTCCATTTTGAAACGATTCGGCCGGTCGGCTCACTAGGCTAGAGCAGGCCGGCATTTCGAACCATTTCCGCAGGCAAGCGCCCGCATCTCTAGAGACCGATGTGAGTGACCCGGCCAGCAATCTTGCGGTTGCAAGGAGATATCTTCAGGCCATAGAACGAGGCGTGACGGGGCCGAATTAGAGGGGTTCAGCCTTCGAGGTCTTACCGCATTGGCTGCCACCCCCAAGGCGATCGTCAGGAGTTGAAGGGGGCCCCGGAGGGCGCCGGGCGCGGCAAGAAGACCATGGCCACCCAGATCTATAAGATAACGCACGAGATGGCAGATCGTGTCAGGCTGGCCATGGAGGCCGAATGGGTAGGAACTGGCAGTGTCTTTGGGTCGATCCCGGCGGGAGGCCAGATGAAGGCGTTTTTTGCAGTGTTTTTGGAGTTCCGAGAGGGTAAGATCGTGCGGCAGAGGAATTACGACTGTTTTGAGCCCTGGTGAGAGGGGGCGAATAAGGGAAGTACGACAGTACTGTTCCAGGAGTAAAATATATGGTACCGTTCTGCCATTGTCTCTGCTTAGGGAAGCAGACAGAATTGGGGCTGTGTGGGCAAGGTTCGTGCTGTTCTCATCTCTCCTGTCGCTGATACGTTTCGGCACCCTGCTGACACGACACTTTAGACTTAAGCCCAATTATCGCGGATGGTAGTAGGTCGCGTAGTTTAGAAATCCGATCTGAGGTCGCGGTTCGAAATGTCTTTACTCCACTTTCGGTGCAAAGAACGCCGCCGGACGCTACGAGTGGCTTTGACCGTGCCGCTGACGGTCCACGGGAAACTGGACTCCGGCGACAAATTCTGCGCGCAGACAAATTCACAATCCGTGAATCGGCATGGAGCGCTGTTCCCGTTGGAAGAGATTGTACTGGTGGGGCAGACGCTGATTCTCGTGAACGATCACACCGCGCAATCAATGGAGTGCCGCGTTGTGTCCATTCACCGGGCGCGTGACGGGAAGACCTACATCGGCGTGGAGTTCTTGTCACCTGAAACGAACTTCTGGCACATGCAGTTTCCAATACCCGGATCGAAACCGCTACGGCGCGTTGTTCCCTCCAAAGTATCTGCTTAGTTCGATTCCTGGAAATCCCTTCACTTTCCGATTTGTAGGCGCCGCGTGAAGGCGGCGAGAGAGGATGAGTGTGTGAAAACGACAATCACTCGGGTCGGGTTGATCTCGGACACGCATGGACTGCTGCGACCAGAAGCGGTTGAAGCACTGCAAGGATCGGAGCTGATTATTCATGCGGGAGATGTCGGGAATCCCGAGATTCTGGAATCGCTGCGAGGAATTGCGCCCGTCGTAGCGGTACGGGGCAACACAGATAAGGAGGAGTGGGCGCAGAGTTTGCCGTTAACCGCCGTCGCCGAAGCAGGCGCGGTACTGATCTACGTGTTGCATGATGTGAATGCTGTGGATTTGAACCCGAGAGCGGCGGGATTTCAAATCGTGATCAGCGGGCACTCCCACAAGCCAGGCAAGATGGAACGCGAAGGCGTTTTATTCGTTAATCCAGGCAGTGCGGGACCACGAAGATTTCGATTGCCGGTAACAGTGGCGCGGCTGGGTTTGGGAACCCGGCCATATGCGGTAGAACTCGTCGAACTTCTCGTTTAAGGGATGCCTGCAAAGTTGCACGCGAACGCGCCGGCAGGATTGTGAGCCGCGTACATGCTTGTCGCGGACCCCTGAATCGACACGCAAATGAACAGTACTCCCTGTCAGTGACTGAACGCGGATTCGGCTCGGGGCGCCATGCGCGCCCGCGCGGCGTGGACCAGCCGCAGGAAGCGGCGCGCCAGTTCGCGAATCTGCTCGGCCTGGCGTTTCTTGATGGCTTCCCTCGGAATCAATTCGCCGCCGATACCGAGCGCCGCGGCGCCGGCGAGGATAAAGTTTGTGGCGGTTTGCTGATTGACGCCACCCGCAGCGATCAGAGGAATTTTCGGAAAGGGACCTTTAAGGGCTCGGATATAGAGATCCCCGCCGACTGGGGCGCAGGGAAAAACCTTGACGAAATCGGCGCCGGCTTTCCAGGCGGTAATGACTTCGGTTGGTGTCAAAGCGCCCGCGAGAACCAGAACATTGTGTTTGTTGGCGAGCTCGATGGTGGGCAGGTCGAGGCTCGGATCCGTGAGGAAGTGAGCTCCCGCATCAAGGCAACGGCGCGCCGTATCAGTGTCCAGGATCGTGCCCGCCCCGATTAGCACGCCGGGAGTGTTCTTGGCGAGATGAGCAATTACCTCGAGCGCGCCCGGGATGGTCATGGTGATTTCGACGATGGGAATGCCGCCGCTGGAAACCGCTTCGGCCGCGAAGCGAGCTTCTTCGGCGGAAGCGGTGCGGACAGCGGGGATGATGCCGACCTCTTCGATGCGGGCGCGAACCTCTTCTTTGTTCATGCGGCTCATCCCTTCCGGATTGCCGAGTTGCGAGTAGCAGAAGGATAGGGCAAACCGGGGTTGCGGTAAACAGGGGAACTCGGGCCGGCTGAATCGCAAGGCTCGTTCTGCAGCCTACCTGTACCACGACTGTTTTGAAATCATTGCAAAAGCAGATGTCAGCAGGGTCAGGTCGAACGAAGCGATGGGCAGGTTCTTAGCCAGGCCCAGCGTCGAGGGGATTGTTAAAGGCTAGACGGGCGGGGTTTGACCACCTCGTAAGCTGTTAATTTGTTTAGGGTTAATTCTAAATGGCGGAGTTCGGGGCAGTGTCGAGTGCGTCACGGTACTAGAACCAGGCGCGGGGAAACGTACCCTTTGGCGTAGGACAGGGGTTCGGTTCAAATTGGGACAGCTGGCCCATTGCGCGTTTTCGCGCTCGACGCCATACTTCCCACAGCCTGAGACGGAGACTTTTAAGACAAGATACTTTGGGAAATAGGAGAAGCTGAAAATGAGTAAGCGACAGAAGGGGTTCTCTCTAATCGAACTGTTGATCGTCGTGGCGATCATTCTGATCATCGCGGCCATTGCCATTCCGAACCTGCTCCGGTCCCGTATGGCCGCGAACGAGGCTTCGGCAGTGGGTTCTCTCCGCACGATTAACACCTCGGAAGTGACCTATTCGACCACCTATCCAACGATCGGCTTTGCGGCGTTGGCCAGCCTCGGCGGAACTGCACCTTGCACCACCGCGAGTTCCACGGGCGCTTGCCTGCTTGACGACATTCTGTCAGCGGGCGTCAAGAGCGGCTACAACTTCGCGACCGCGGCGGGCACCACGGTACCGGCGGTTACGTATGTCTCGAACGCCAGCCCGAGCGTTTATCAGCAGAGCGGCACGCGTTACTTCTTCTCCGACCAGTCGGGCGTGATCCGCTACAACGGGACTGCGGTTGCCGGCGCTTCGGACGCAGCTCTGTAAGACACCCAAGCTGCGGCTATCAGTTGGCCACAGTTGGAATCCAGAGGCACGGGACATTGGTCCCGTGCCTTTTTTTCATGGGCGGCTCCGAGTGTGAGAAAAAATCTACAAAGGAGATCCCCCACTGAACGGAAGTGGGGCCGCGCAGATTGCAGGATGAGCGAGCCTCTCCTTTTACGGCTTCGCGGGAAGCCACGCGAGGCCATCGACGCCGGGAGTGAGTTCAATGGGAGGTTGCATCTCCCAGGAATGCAAATCGAGGACAGCAATCATGCCGGCGCCCGTGCCGCTGATGTAAGCGATTTGTCCGTCCGGGCGCACCAGGATTTCGGAGCATTTCTTCGGCACGTCCAGCGAGCGCACGACCTTTAGCGACTGCAAATCCACGACATGCAGGAGATTCGCGCCGGGGCTAAGAGCCAGCAACCAGCGGCCATCGGGAGTTGGCTCCGAGGCATAGGCGGGATTCGGTAGCGCAATCCAATTGGCAATTTTATGGCTCGCCGTGTCAATCACGGCGATGCGCGGGGCGTCCTGATCGTGAGTGAAGACATGGAGCCCGTCGGGAGACATGGAGATGCGTTGGACGGTCTTGGCGACGGGAATTGTCGTGATGAGGCTGCGTTTCACGAGGTCCAGGACACTGACGCTGCCGGGGCCGACGTTGGCGGTGTAGGCGCGGCGGCCGTCGGAGGAAAGTACGAACATGTGCGATTCCGGCTGCCCCGTGGGAATCTCTGCGAGGACTTTTCGTGTTGAAGGATCAATCACGTCAAGGGCGTTGGCGAGCTCCGCGGAGACGTAGAGCAAGCCATCCGGTCCAATTTCGGCGCGATGGGGGCGCAGCGGTTTGCCAAGGGCGATGGTACCGGCAAGCTTTCGTTCGCGGAGGTCAATTACGTCTATCGTGCTGCCATCGGTCCCGGGCCTGCCGACTCCAGAATTGCCGTAGATGGGAACGTAGGCGAAGCTGCCATCCTTGGAGACAATGACTTCGTGGCCGTTTACGCCGACCACAATTTTTGCCAGTTCGCGTCGTTTGTCTGGGTCGACGACGAGCAGGGTGTGTTCGTACTGATTGGCCACCACCAGCAGCCCGTGAGACGGCGAGGGAGCGTTGGCGCCGCCGAGCCGGAAGGAAGTCAAAAGCAATGCCGCTATCAGAAGCAGCGATACGCGTACAATCATGGGCCACCTCGACAAAAAATCTTCCACATTCGAATGCGGAGGACGCAGTGGAGTATATCTCCTCCCTGAATCAACGGCCACGTCGGCGCTTCTTCTTTTCCGGCTTTTTGCCGCGAGGCTTGCGAGCAGCAGGCTTGGGGCCAGAACCTTTTGGGCCGAACAGAGAGTTACGTGTTTTTTGTGGCAGCTTGGCCCAGATCATGTCATACGAATCGCGGAGCAGCCGCGCGAGTTCGTCGGGCGAAAGCGCGTCTTTGTTTTCCAGCGCAACCCACTGGGCCCGCGCAAGGTATGGCGCGGGAATGATGCTGGGCCGCTCGGTGAGTTCGGCAAAATTCTCAGGCGACGCTTTGAAAGAAAGCCAGACCGGGGCCGGCTCCAGCGGCGTGACGGCAAACATCTTCCCAGCGACTTTGAAGAGCAGGTCGCTGCCCCATTGAATCTGTTCCGTTGCGCCGGGAAACGAAAGGCAGAGCCGGCGAAGCCATTCGACGTCCATGCGCAAGAGTCTAGGCCAGAACGCGGTTCTAGCTCAACGCGCCGGGCGTCGTGCTCCGTCGCGTCCAGGCAATTTGCTTGACAGGGCCGACGACACAGACCCACGAAAGCGCCGCCAGCAGTGAAACGACAGCCATAATCACGAACGCCAGGAAGAAACGCCCCGTGCGGCCGACGACGAATCCGGTCAAAGCCGGGCCGAGAACGCCGGCAAGATTTCCGAAAAAATTCTGCAAACCCGTCCAACGGCCTGCCGTTTTTGGGCCTGCCAGCGTCTGCGTGATGGCCCAGACGTTGGAGCCACAAGCACCGCCGCAAGCACATGCCACGAGGAGCAGAATCACGGACGCCGTCGGACCGGCGAGCGCACAGCCCAGCAGAAGGATTCCGGCGCAACCGACTCCTACGCCAGTAAATGTCTTTCGCACGAGCGTGGGTGTTGCTCCCGAGGCGATCCAGCGGTCGGAAATCCAGCCGGAAAATATGGAAGCAACCGCGTAGCACAGGTACCCGAGGCCGACGATTTTCGCCATCGTCTCCAGCGAAAAATGCCGCTCACGCATGAGATAGGACGGCAGCCAGGTAATCTCGAAATACAGAACGTAATTTACGCCAAAAAGGCCTCCGCAGGTTCCCCACAGAGACCGCTGCATCAGGATTTCGGCAAACTCCGCGCTGTTGTCTCCAACAGTGGAAATAGCGGTGACAGAGTCTTTCCGGGGCATCCATTTCAGCCAGGGAACCAGCCACAGCATGCTGCCGAATCCAAGAATCAGGAAGAAGGGGCGCCAGCCGAAGCTGGCCACGAGCATCCCGCCGAAATAGGCCCCCAAGGCGGGCCCCAAGCCGACCCCGGAGACGATCAAGGCATTTGCGAATCCTCGGTGAACTTCGGGAACATACTGCGCCAGAATCTTGGAAGAAGAAGGGTACGCGACCGCTTCGCCAATCCCGAGGAGCAAGCGCGCCGCCAGCAAGGCAGTGAATGCATGTAAGGCGCCGGTGACGGCGGTAGCCGCGGACCAGAGAAAAAAGCCACCTGCCATGACCCATTTGACGTCGAAGTGGTCTACCATCCAGCCAGATAACGGGAGAAAAAGTGAGTAGGTATAGAAAAAAGAGGAGAAAAGGATGCCAAGCTGCCAGTCGGAAAGATTCAGCTCAACTTTCAGCAACGGGGCAGCGATGGCGAGGTTGCCGCGATCAATGTAATTGATAAGGATGGAGAGCGCCAGGAGCGCAACCACCCCATTGATTAGGCGCGAATGCCGGCGGTTCTCGTTGGCGGTTGCAGAGGGCAAGTGAGATCGCCGGACATTTTCTATGTCCCGGAGAATTGTTGCAAGCGAGTTTCTCGAACGCTTCTCGAACTGAATCTCTGCAACCGTGGCAGGTGACTTGCATTGGGACGGAGCGCCGGATGCGTTGTCAGGGCAAGCCTTTGTTCGAGCCAGGCCTGCCCAAGCGCCCTGTCCCGACCGGCGCAGCCGTCCTTTCAGACAAGGGGACCTTCGATCGAAAAAAGTATAGAGGACGGGTGTAGGATGGTCGCCTCAGGCCATCGCGGAGGGAGGAGGAAACATGAGGGAAGTTGAGCATGTTGAAGAAGGTAGAGAGCCTCGCGGCGTAAATACCGGAAAAGGCGAAGGGGTGACGAGGCGGGAATTTTTGGGGATAGCGGTGGCAGCAACGTGCGCAGCGGGCACGGAGAACTTCTCCTTGGCCGCCGACGCACAGGGCGGTATTCCCTACCGTACGTTGGGCCGCAGCGGCGAAAAGGTTTCCATGGTCGGGCTGGGCGGATATCACCTCGGAAATCCGAAAGAGGAGCAAGACAGCATCCGCATCATCCGCGCGGGGATTGATAACGGCATCAATTTCCTGGACAACTGCTGGGACTACCACAACGGCGACAGCGAAGTACGGATGGGCAAGGCGCTGCGGGATGGCTACCGCCAGCGCGCCTTTCTAATGACCAAGATTGACGGACACACCAAAAAGGCGGCGGCACAGCAATTGGAAGACTCCTTGCGCCGGCTGCAAACCGACCATATTGACCTGGTGCAATTTCACGAAGTTATCCGCATGGAGGATCCCGAGAAGATTTTTGCGGCAGGCGGAATGGAAGCGCTGGTCGAAGCCCGCAAGGCCGGAAAAGTGCGCTACATCGGCTTCACGGGTCACAAGAATCCCGATATTCATTTGAAGATGTTGGAAGTGGCGGCGGCCCACCAGTTTCATTTCGATGCCGTTCAGATGCCGCTCAACGTGATGGACGCGCACTTCAACAGTTTTGAGAAAAAAGTTCTGCCGGTGCTGGTAAAAAACGAAATTGGCGTCCTGGGCATGAAGCCGATGGGAGCGGGGCTGATTCTGAACAGCAAGACGGTCGAGCCCATCGAATGCTTGCATTACTCCATGAACCTCCCAACCAGCGTGGTCATCACCGGTTGCGAAACGATGGAGAACCTGGAGCAAGCGCTGAAGGCCGCGAAGACGTTCCGGCCGATGGCCGAGTCGGAAGTCGCCGCGCTGCTGGCGAAAACCGATGTCGCGGCGCGAAACGGCGAATATGAGTTATACAAGACCTCGAATCAATTTGATGGAACGGTGCACAATCCCCAGTGGCTTGGATGATCTAGCGGCTGGGCGAAGGGTTAAACCGGGCGCCACCTTGACGGCAATTCGCTAATGCCAAGCGGCAAGAATCGCTCCCATCACCAGAAAGCAAACCAACTGGTAGCCGGTGTTAATCGCGAAAAGTTTCATGCTCTGCTTCATGAAGAGCGCACCGGTGAACTGCACCGTGGCGACGAAGCCGAGCCACACATGGAATCCCACCATCAATCCGTGGGGGACATCCGCCGTATGTAGTCCCTCCAGAATGAGAGCCAGGGTAAAGGCGGAGAGCAAGCTGGCGACGAAAGAGCCGGCATAGGCGGGTCCGGCAGTCTTCTGCATCTCCTGCGTTTTCGCTTTGTAGTTCGGCTCGTAGCCCATTTCGCGCATCCAGGGATTGGCGAAGAGCAAGGGCGAGTACCACAGAAACCCAACCACCATCGTGGAAATCGCGGCGACGAAAATGGCAAGAAAATTGACGTGATGAAGGTTCATGAAGGGACGCCTCCGTGATTGTGGCGCGCAAATCGGTGCGCGCTATCCTAGGCGCGCCGCTGTTGGATGTAAAGAAAAAGAAGTTGGAGAAATGTTAGTCCCTTGTACGAAGCAGAGCGCGAAAATTTTCTATACAACCGCGCCGGGGATGGCTTAAAACCAAGAGATACCGAGTCTCCAGCAACTCGGAAATTCCATAAACGCCTTCAGGAAGGTGTGTGATCCGCCGCGGATCTTCAGCGAAACAGCGGTGCTTCATACAGATGGGGAATGGGGGCGCAAACCGGCTGGTCCGAGCCGCAATTCGGACGAGGAGGAGTGGTCCATGAAAATGAGAATCGTGAGTCTCTTGGCTTTGGCATCCTTGATCCTGGCTTTCGCCTTCATTACACCGGCACCAGCAGCACCGAACAATGCGAAAGCTCCGGCGGCTAGCACGCTGCCCGCCGCGACGACGGCTACGCCTGCGGAACCGCATCCCGAAATCCGCGAAGCGCTCGGCTCGCTGCGCCGGGCGAAGGAGCACATGGAGCACGCCGCTCATGACTTCGGCGGACACCGCGTGGAAGCCATTGAGGCAACCAATCGAGCGATTCAGCAGCTTGAAATTTGCCTGAAATACGACAAGGACTAGGAACCCCAGAGGCGGTGATTCACTTCCAATATCGGAGGAGCTTCAAAGCACGAAGACCCGGACCGGAGCCAAATTTGGTCCGGGTCTTTTTTTACACGACGAACTAGCGATTTACTGCACGCGGTGGAAATCAACGTAGTCGCGGCCTACGTAGAGGCGGTAACTGCCCGCGTTGGCACCGGCGAGCACCTGAAGTGGAACGGGACGTTTTATTTCGGCGTCGCGCTGCGAGGCGGCCCGGAAGAGGTCGTTGGCCGCCAAATCCATCACCACAAATTTTCCGCCTTCCACGAACCCAACACCGTATGCGCCGGGCTTCAGCGTTTGCCCGCTGATTTCCAGGGTCACTTCATTGAGAAAGTAGGCTTGGTACTTTTCGCGGATGCCCGTGGAGTACCCGGAGTTGTCCACTAGTCCCGCCAGCACGTAAAAATCGTCAGCGAAATGGACGCCGCCGGTATTGCGCATTTGTGTTGGAGCGGTCTGCCCGCGAAAAAAGACTCTCTCCGGGAAAACCTTGCTGGTGATATCGGCGGCCCTGAGGACAACTTCTTTCCCCTCAGCGGGAGGACTGCCGGCCATCGTCGTTGGCAGGTGCCGAACGGAAAAAGTGAGAAGCAGCAAGAGAACAGCGTATTTTGCGAATCGCGTCATGCAGGCTCCTTTCAGGACGACGAAATCGTACAACATTTTCGACTCTCAATGAAAAATGCGGCAACTCCGGCAACCTCGAGCCCCACCTAGGCGGCGGGCGTGTGTTGATTTAATTTTTTCGAATGCGATCGGCGGACGCGAAGTGGACAGGGACGATGATGTGTTATCTTAGCGCGCCGGAATTCGTGCGGGAAAAAGGGGAAAAGAACGATGCTGGATCGCCGGAATTTCATGAAGACTTGTTCGGGAATGGGTTTGGCCGGGACGCTGCTTCCCGGCGTGCTCTGGGCGCAGGCGCAAGCCCAAGGCGCGAAGACGATTACCAAGGAAATGATCGACAATGCCGCGGCCATCGCTGATGTGCCAATCGCGAACGAGTACAAGGACATGATGCTGGAGAACTTGAACAATCATGCCAAGGGCTTCGAGGAAATCTACAAGCTGCATATCCCGAATTCCGTGGAACCTGCGCTGCTTTTTGATCCCGTGCTTCCGGGTATGAAACTCGATACTGTGCGCAAGCCGATGCGCATCTCCAAAGCGCCGGGGAGCACCACATCGGGAGCGCCCAAGAATCTGGAGGACTTGGCATATGTAAGCGTTCGGGAGCTTGCAGAGCTCGTGCGAACGAAAAAAGTCTCGTCAGTGGCGCTCACGGAGATGTACCTGGGGCGGCTAAAAAAATATGACCCGACGCTGAAGTTCGTAGTGACGCTGACGGAAGAACGCGCGCTTGCACAGGCCCAAAAAGCGGACGCGGAAATTGCCGCAGGGAAATATCGCGGGCCGCTGCACGGCCTGCCATGGGGCGCGAAAGACTTGCTGGCGGTGAAAGGCTATCGAACCACGTGGGGTGCCGGCGGTTTCGAGAATCAAATGATTGAGGAAGACGCCACGGTGGTGAAGCGCCTGGACGAAGCGGGCGCGGTGCTCGTTGCAAAACTGACTCTGGGCGCGCTGGCGCAAGGAGACATTTGGTTCGGCGGCGTGACGCGGAATCCCTGGAACACGAAGCAGGGGTCGAGCGGTTCGTCCGCGGGACCGGCTTCGGCTACCGCTGCTGGATGCGTGGCCTTCACCATTGGCTCGGAAACGCTAGGCTCGATTTCTTCGCCGTCCTCACGCTGCGGATGCACGGGGCTGCGGCCGTCGTTCGGGCTGGTGCCACGCACCGGAGCAATGGCTCTCTCCTGGAGCATGGATAAACTTGGGCCCATCTGCCGCGACGTGGAAGATTGCGCACTGGTGCTGGACGCGATCTACGGTCCCGACGGCCACGATCGGACCGTGAAACCGGCGGCCTTCAATTGGGACGCAAGCCTGGACTGGAAAAAACTGCGCGTCGGCTACTTGAAAGCCGATTTCGAACGCAAACCCGGCGAAGGCCAGGAGCCGCCGAAGGAAGAACCAGCGGCGACTGCGGAAGAACAAAAGCGGCGCGACGACCAAAAGAAACGCCAGGAAGCGGCGCAAGCCCGGGCGGAATACGACAAAAAATACAATGATGCGGCGCTGGCGAAGCTGCGTGAGATGGGCGTGACCCTCGTCCCCGCGGAGCTACCAAAATTTCCCTACGACGCCATGGTGGCCATGCTGACCGCGGAAGCCGCGGCGGCCTTTGACGATCTCACGCGGTCCGGGAAGGACAAGCTGTTAACGATGCAGCGGGAATTTGACTGGCCCAACACATTTCGCGCGGCGCGCTTCATCCCTGCGGTCGAATACATCCAAGCCGCGCGAGCGCGAAGAATGGCAATGGATGCGGTTGCGAAAGCGTTTGACGATTTTGACGTGATCGTCGCCCCAACACAAAGCCAGCAGCTCGTGATCACGAATCTCACGGGCAATCCTGCCGTGATTTTGCCGAATGGGTTGCGCGGAAGCGACGCGCCCAAGCCGCCGACGGATGATCCCACCGATTTCCGCAACGCAGGCGGGCCGGGCACAATGGCGAGCCTCACCTTCTTAGGAAAATTGTACGGCGAAGCGTCGCTGCTCGCCTTCGCGCGCGCGTATCAGGATGCAACGGACTTCCACCTACAGCACCCCACGCTTACGCCGGCATCCTAATCCATTGCGCGGATCATTCGAATCACGTTTCGAACGGATACGTTACATGCCTTTCACAATCGGAAAGCCTTTGCCGGCCCAATCGGCAGCGAAGCTGATCGGGAGAATAAGTACGCGCAAGTTCTTGAAGCCCATTCCGTCCAGCGCCGTGAAGGCCGGACGAATGTTCGGGCATTTCTCGAGCGGGCAGCAGCCACAATAAATCACCAGATTCGTCGAGCGCGGAAGACTGTCCGCCCAATTTTTTAGTTCGGCGAGACCCTGTTCCGTCGAAGCGGTGCCGTGATAAACAGCGCCAGGGACGTGCCCGCCGGGAAAAAGTGACCGGAACCCGACATAGAGAATGGTCGGCGGCATTCCAACTTTGTCCGTAAGTTCACGCGCGAGATCGGCCGGCTGAACGATCTGCGCAGCGGTCCGTGGCTCGGAGGCTTTTGCCTGATCCGTATTGGCTACGCCTGATGGCACGACGAGCGGGGCTATCGCCGCAGCAAGCAGGACGCATGGAGCAGAAAACCACGCGGCTGCTGAGGACCACGCCGGGGTTCGCAAGCGCATGAGAACACGCCTCCGCGAATCATTGTAGGGCCACAACGATGAAACGGCCAAACTCGGGCGTCACAAAAGAGACAATTCTTGCGGGATGGAACGGCTATTTCTTGAGTTCCGTGCGCGTGCGCTGCAGCTTCAGAGCGGTGGTGCGAAGTGTTTCCGGGACATTCTTGTTGGTGGTCAGCCGCTTGAGGTCGACGGCGTTGAGAATCGGAAGCATGTGCAACGTGACGTCGAGAGGTGTCTTGGGATTGTTCACGAGATTGCGGACGACGGTATAGTTCTTTCGAAAGGCGCGGTTGCCGGCGATGGACCGGAGGATTTCATCGGTGAGGCTGGTCATCCCCGCAAAAGCCTCGACTTCCTGATCGGTGAGGCGGGGAGATTGCAGCACCGCACGTTGCACCACCTTGTTGTTGTCGCGGATCAGCGTGCGGCGCGCTTCGGATCCGCCCTTCATTGCGAACTGCACGCGCTGCGCGACCGTCATTTTCGCCAGGCGTTGGATCAGCGTCTGCCGCCGCGCGAGGTCGGATTCCGCCGCGGCGGCGGCCTCGGCGAGTGCAGCTTCATCAATGGGATTGCCGGGACCGTGAAGCTCGTGTAGCTGGCTCTTTTGTTCGGCGGTCAGCGAACTGGATTGCTCAAGCGCGGAGGCCAGTGCGGGCGACTCGCTGACGCGATCGAGCTCTTCCATCAAAGCCTGGATGCCAAGCGTCGAGAGATGGCGGACGGCGGGAACGAGAAATTCCGCCCCGCAATTCTTGTTTTGCACCATGGCGTCGCAGACGCCTGGTTTATCGGCAAGGTTTTTTGCCGCGTAAGCGTACAGCGCAGGTAGAGCCTGCTCTCGTTTCAAGGCTTCGACGAACGACTCGACGGGCTGCGAAAGAAGTGCGTCCTGCGCGCGAGACGCCACCATCTCGTCGGTGTCGCCAGCAAGTACGGTAAGGATTTCCGCGCGATCGGCGGGAGCGAGGTGCGCTCCGCCGGTACAAACAGCCATCTTGCGCTCGCGCTGAGCGCGGCCGTGGCGCAGATCTTCGAGTACCTCAGGGCTGAGAGCTTCCACCGGTTGCCTGCCTCAAATCCTTCTGGCTAAGCACTATTGTACCGGAGGAGCCGGGCGCGCCGAGCGGCGGCATCGCTTGCCCGTTCAATTCCAGCAACACCGCCGAAGAGTTCCCAGCGCTGACTTCAAACTGCCGATTCGCCGAAAAGTGGCGCGTTTCTCCCGCCGGCAGCTCCGTATCCAGAAGAAGATTATCGTCCGCCAGGACGCGAACGCGCGTGGCAGCAGAAGTGGACACGGAAAGGTCCAGCGGCGAGACCGCGGATGGAGTAGCAGAAGCGGAGGAGTTGGAAATATCGAGAGGCGCAGGCCGGGAAGGAAGGGAAGTAAGCGAAGACGAGTTTGCCCGGCGATGGGCCAGGTAGAGGCGCCAGCCGTAACGTCCCGCGTAGAAAAGTCCGGCCACAATAAGAAAAACCACTAATACCGCGGCAACAGGAAACCATTTTGGCGGCGAAGGAATGCGTTCTTCGGGCTTGGCAACGGTGGCAGGCGATTTTTCCGAACGCGCCAGATCGTATTCACCGAGAAGCGCTTCTTCATCGAGCCCCAGATAGCGCGCGATGGTGCGCACAAAACCGTGCCCGAAGACTCCGCCGGGAAGCCGCTCCCAGTCTTCATTTTCCAGTGCTTCGATAAAGCGCGTGCTGATGCGCGTGGCTTTGGTGAGTTCGTCCATGGAGACTTCGCGCATTTCGCGCTCGCGCTTCAGACGTTCACCAAAATTTCCCCTGGCCATGAACCGGACCTGTCTCCAGCGAGTAACGGTGGGCGCTCGCAATGCAGTGGCGTGGGCTCCCCTGAACGGACTATAGGCGGTGGAATCCAGCGGTGTCAAACACAGAAGAAAGTGGACTGAAATCAATGAATCCGTGACCAATTCCGTCTCCAAGGTTCAGAGGAATCCTATCTGTCGAATGAACTGGCGGCTGGCTGCAGCTTAGGTGGGACGCTGGCCCGCTTGGTATACTTCGCCGGTCATGCCTGAAGCTGCTCCGCCTCCCACCCGCAATCCAACCCTGTTGCCAGTGTTTGCGCTGGTGTTCCTGATTGGTCTGGCGGGAGCCTTGCGGGTGCTCGCGACCCACAACGATCTGTGGCTGGACGAAATCATTTCACTGCAAATAGCGAATGCGGTGAAGTCTCCGTGGCAAATATTCAGCAGGGTGCACAGCGACAACAATCATTATTTGAACACGCTGTACCTCTATCTTGTAAGGCGGCAAAGTGACGCGCAGGTGTATCGGCACTTGTCAGTGGTCTTTGGGATAGGGCTTGTTCCCGCGGGATATTGGCTGCTGGCGCGGCGTTCCCGTGCAGAGGCTGTGATTCTTGCGGGGTTGCTAGCGTGTTCGTATCCCTTGATTCATTTTTCTTCCGAAGCGCGTGGGTACAGCGGAGCCCTGCTGGGATCGGTGCTGGCGTATGCCGCATTAGTGCGTTGCATGGAAGAAGGGGGCTGGCGCCAGTCACTTCTGATGGGGCTGACGTACGGGTTGGCCCTCGTACTTGCGGTTTTGTCGCATTTGACCTCTTGTTTGATTTGGTTGCCATTGGCAGCCGGATCATTTCTGATTTTCATGGGGAGACCAAGGCGAATCAAATCTGCGTTGCTGTGCATGGCGATCAACGCGCTCCCTGCAGGCGTCTTGACGGCACTGTATTTTTTGGACCTGAGGCACTTGACGCAATTAGGTGGGCCGCCCATGACGCCGGCACACGGCCTTGGAAGGCTGCTGTCGCTGTCGCTTGGGTGGCCCGCGAGAGACGCGGCGACCGTGTGGATTGTGCTGCTACCGTTGTTGGGACTCACGGTGTGGCAGTTGGCTGCGATGCGAAAATCAGGTGATTCCTCGTGGAATCTGTTGGCGTTGATCTATGTGACGCCAATGGTGTGCATGTTGTTCCTCCGGCCGGCATTCTTTTCGCCGCGCTATTTCTTGGTGATTGTCCCGTTCGTGTACGTGTCGCTGGCGGTGCTGCTGGCGCGGCTGCTCGAGGTACGAGCGGGACGCACTGTGCTGACTGCGGTGTTAGCGCTATTTGTTGCGGGACAGGCATATCTGTACCTGCACTTCCTGCGGGTTGGCCGCGGGCAGATCAGCGCAGGGCTGCAATACATGATCGCGCACACGCCGTCGCCGGCGATTCGCGTGGCCTCGAATCAGGATTTCAGGGCTCTGACGGAGCTGAATTACTTTGCGCCGCGGCTGCTGGGGGATCGGCAACTCGCCTATGTGACGCTGGAGAAGCAAGCGAAGTTTCCGGCAGATTGGTACATCTTTCACGGGGAAGGCTATGATCCTCCAGGACCGGCCCTTCTTTATGACCAGAACCAGCCGGCTTGGTATCGGGCGGCTTATTTCGGGTCCTCTGAACTTTCCGGGCAAGCATGGACGATTTACAGCCATCAGCCCCTGCTGTGACCCTCATTCCATTCACATCGCCAAGGAACATTGTTTTTTTGTACGTCTCTCGGAAGTTCGAGATTGCCTGCCAGCTCTCTCCATTCGAACGTAAAGTGGGCGCTTCCGTTTCAAACGCATTAGCGGTCCTGGGCTCGTGCGAACACGATTGCGAGATGATCTTGGTATGCAACTCGGTACCTGGGATCGGATTTAAGCGCCGAAGCCAGAGGCGTAACGCGCTCCAGAATGACAAAGTTGGCGCGTTCGAGATCCGGATCACCTTGCCAGTGTATGCCGTTGACGGTATTGACAGAGCGCTTCGCCAACTCGTCTCCATACGCATTTACGCGAGGGTCGCTCGAGACCGGCTGCTCGGGCAGGTTGAAGATCAGGAAGCCGCCCCAGTTAAAACTGTTGT
>Ga0210403_10000305_pt1 | contig 53593 bp, 51 predicted proteins | sample IncBWC19MmetaG_FD_150863 | JGI IMG/M metagenome (GOLD analysis project Ga0210403, IMG submission 150863) | Forest soil microbial communities from Barre Woods Harvard Forest LTER site, Petersham, Massachusetts, United States - Inc-BW-C-19-M | ecosystem: Environmental > Terrestrial > Soil >...
GGAAATACGAAAACCTAGGGTCGGTGCAGTGGGGGCTGCAATACGCGCATGTTTGGGTCTATCCTTGGGCGGCTGGCAATGGTCCAAACTCAGCCAACGCTAACATGGTGTTCAGCCAATTGCGCTATAACTTGCCCTAAAGGAGAACAAACGGAGGAAAACATGAAGGAAAGGTCTGACAAGTCAGTAGGTAAAGCGGCCGTGGATCGACGAAGTTTTCTCAGCGTGGCCCTTGGCACCTGTGCGATCACTCCACTGGGAAAGCGCCCGCCTTCTAATTTTGCTAGTTAGAGGCTGTGGCGATGGCCTCGCTAACGGGCCGGCAGAGACGCAGGCTGTTGCAAACGGAACTCGAGCAACGTCTCGCTGGGCACATTTACCGATTGGCCCTTCTGCGCCACGGCCCCCACGGCCCCAGCGGTTGCACCGATAGCTGCTCCCTTTCCGGCATTCCCTGCGATTCCTCCAATGGCCGCCCCAAGGCCTGCCCCGCCCAAAACCCGCTTGGCGCTTCTCTTGCCGCTGCTGCTACCTTTTACCTGATAATCGCTCGTCAGCATCGGATAGGCCGTGCCGCCAACGACGATGTCTGTTAGTTCCAACTGCAGCTCGGATGACCCAGTGGCGCGGCCCGCCTGTTTTGCTTGTGCGAGCCGGCCGTAAACTGTATTTCCTTTCGGGACGATCACGCTGCCATTCACTACGAGGTTGGTCTCCAGAACGGCCGTAAACCGCGACCCCGGTGAATTCTTGCTGGAATCGACCGTATCCAGCATTCGCACCAGGATGGTTGTGCCAGCCGGCACGGTAATCATCTTTTGCTGCGGCATCGCCGCCGGCTCGGGGCGCGACGGGGGAGTCGCCGCGAATCCCGCCATCACTCCAGTCAACAAGAGTGCCGGCAAAATTATGAATTTCCTCATACTGTTCTCCTCTTTCTTGTGTCAGGAACCCGCTATCGGCAACGAAGAAGCAATTTGCAAATCGATGATCAAGAGCAACTGGTTTTCCACCTGCACGAAGCGGGCGGCGGTAATCGCGCCCATCTCTTGTTTTACGCGATCGTAATACTTGGCCAAGAGATCCCCACGCTGCTTTTGAAATGCCATCGCATTGTGGATCAATTCATCGGCCTTCTCGTTGGTCAACTGGTTGTAGGTCCGTGAGTACTCTTCGATATTTGCGACTCTCAAATCATTCAACTTGGACAGTTCGGCGTCGTAGTCACGGTAAATCGGCCAGAACTTCGTGGCTTCGTCCGGGTCGAGCTGCATAACGGCACTCATCACTGCAGATTTCTGCGACCGCACATCTTCCCGCAAGAGCTTGATGTACTCTTTGAGATTCTGATCCTTTTCCGTGGTCGCGGGAGCTGCGGCCTTGGCAGGCGCCTTCTGAAGCTGTGCCTTATCCTGGGCCATCATCCGGGGAGCGAAAACCAGGAATGCAAAGGTGGCCATCGCTATTGCGCTTTTCTTATTCATCATTCTCCTCCGTGAAAATCCAATTCGCTGTTTGGGCCTGCCGCGCGCTAGGATACAGTTTTTCTCCAGCCTCCTCCACGAACCCGCAAAGCCTGAATTTCTTTTTTTCTTGAGCTTGAAAACGGCGTCATTGTACGCCAACTCTCCTGTTTGCACCATTGGGAAGCGAATTCAGTTGGCGCTCGCAGACTTCAAGAGGCGCATGCCAGTTGACCACGAACCAAGGTTCAGACTAGAGTCTCCCTGCTGCTTGAAGTGAAAGCTTCCAGCTGTACACCCTCGGTACTATCCAATATTGCGGAACGTCGTGGAGGAGCTATGAAAACCTGCAAATCTGTACTGGGCCTCTTCGGTGTATTTTGTGTGTTGGCAATGAGTGCGCGGATCGTGCATTCGCAAGAGAAGGCCACTCCAAGCACGGTTCAGGTTCACATGGTTATCACGGACCAGGCGCTCAGTGATAACAGCGAAGTTCCTGTTCTCAGGCAGGACAACATACAAGTGAAACAGGGCAAAGCTGTCCTCAAGGTGGACCAGGTAATTCCAGCCCAGGGAGATAATGCCGCGCTTCAATTGTTCATCCTGATCGACGATACATGCGACCCGGTGATCGGCGGGAATCTCAACGACCTTCGGGATTTCATCAATGCTCAGCCTTCGTCAACCGTTATCGGCGTGGCCTACATGTCCAACGCAACTATCCAGATCGCTCAGAATTTCACCGCCGATCACGCGCTTACCGCCAAGGCGCTGCGTATTCCCCGAGGAACATCCTCAACAATGGATAGTCCTTACTTGTCGCTCATCAGCCTGGTGAAGAGCTGGCCCCAGCAGAAAGTGCGGCGCGAGGTTCTGATGATCACCGACGGAATCGACCGTCTCCGCGGCGATAGGATGCCCACCCGTGAAATTGCGCCTACCAACGGTCGCGCGCCTCTCAATTCTCGGTCTAGCACGACCGTGTCAACCGGTATGACCACGATGAGTCCAGACGTTGATTCTGCCAGCACGGCGGCCCAGCGCTACGGTGTTATCGTCCACTCCATATACGCCATGGGCAATGGGCGAATGGGCCGGAACGCGTGGGAGGCACAGCTCGGTCAGTCGGGTGTCGCCAAGATCGCGGACGAAACCGGAGGAGAGTATTTCGCCCTGGGAATTCAAAACGCGGTTAGCTTTAAGCCCTATCTGGATCGCCTGCAAAAGATTTTCGACAACCAGTACTACCTTGCGTTTCGGGCCGTACCGAAAAAGAAAGACGGTTTGCAGCGAGTAAGTATTTCAACCGAAGTGTCGAATGCCGATATCGCTGCTGCCAACAATGTCTGGGTTCCCGCTGGGAAGTAAGCGCTGTATGCGAAGGCCCGCAACATTCCACGGAGACTTGCTTCTCTGAAGTAGTTTGTGTGCTACCGCGGTGGCGCAGATGGAAACGGTCAACGGGCTGAGCCACGGCGTGGTCTAGCGATTATTTCTGATTCTGCTCCACCTTCACGAAGCTGTACTTCGCACTGAACTGGATGCAAGGAGCATTTGCTTTTTGACCGTTTTGCAGCATTGTCCAGCCATACAGGAACTCTGCGCCGACATTGAGCGAGCCATAGGGATTCCAGATCAGGTTGGCGCCCGTGTACGTAGCGTGATTGTACGTCGTAGGCGCAGCTAAATTGGTATTGACCACGTCTGAGTACAAGTAAATCGCATTGGACCGATGCATATCAGTGTTCATCTGAAAGGTAGGTCTATGGCTGGAAAGGTCGAGTTTGGCCCGAAGTGAGCGAGAAGACTAAGAAAACGAAAGCCCCATCCTTGCAAAACCAAACTCGCAATGCCGGTAGACCGGAGCGCTCAACCGAGTTTGGCAAGCGTCGAAAGAACGCCTGCGTTTTCGACGATGGCCCGTATGGAAGAGACGTTGCGCCCTGTCGCCAGAGACTTTAGTGCTGCAAGCACACGCCCCTCTCCCAGGTGGTCGATCGCATCGCCAAGGGAGACGGCGAAATGGAGCATGACGCTGGAATCGCGGTAGCAGTCGGCTATGCACGCGGTGCAGCCATCGCGAATCAAAGGTGCGTCCGCAAACTCCCACACCGAACACATCCGTTTGTCCCAGGCATCGCAACGCCACATATCAAAGTTCCAGTCCATATAGAAACTCTTGTAGCCACCGTAACAAACGAAGCGCTCCGTCTGGCCGCGCAGGTGCTGCTTCATGTCGGCGACCGAGGCTCGCGGATTGTTGACGGGGAACACGCCGCGCAAATCATCGACGGCGTCGAAGGCTTCGATCAGCTCGGTGGATTCGAAGTTGACCAGCCGCGAGTCCGAGGACCAAGCGAGGGAAGAAGAGCCAAGACGGGCCTGTTGGGGATAGGAAAAAGCGACTGCAGAAAATCCGAGGTTCCGTAGTAAGGGTACGAGCAAGCGATAGTCGCCGATCAACTTGCTCATCGTCACCTGGGCGAGCGCCGTCATGCCTAAGCTCGGCATACGCGCCGTGGCTGAACGGATGCGCTCACCGAGACCTTTAAGACCGCGGTTTTCTTCGTGGACGGACATTGCGGGGGCGTCAATTGAAACGTAGACCGTCTTGAGACCGGCCGCTGCGAGCCGATTGAGCTGCATCGGGAGCAGCCAGCCATTGGTAATGACGGCAGGACCCATGTCCCTCGCAACGGACATCTCGATCATCTCAGCGAGGCGTGGGTGGAGGAGAGTTTCACCGCCAAAAAAACTGACATAGCGGACCCCGCGTTTGTGCAGGATGTCCAGGGCGCGACCGAACTGGTCGGCGTCAATCCAGCGTAAGTCGCTGGAAGCGACTTTGCCACGGGCAAAGTTGCAGAAATCGCAGGCTGCATTACAGGAGTTCGTGACGGCGATGTTACAGAGAGCTGGACCACCGCGGCGGATGAGCCGAAGCATGTCCCAGGTTTTGGAAGCAATCGAGGTCACGGCATGTCCAATCCTCTTCGGAAGCTACACTCATTAACCCCTATTGGTCCATGCATTTCAACAGAGGTGAGCGTGTATCGAAGCGCGTTAATCAGGAGTTGGGCCACAATCCGCTTATCCTGGTTGACTTGGCTTCTGACGCGACCTAAGATATGCCGGAAAAAAGGGAGACTCAGCGTCACTTCCGCGGATCACAACGGCGAGACGCGCATTTCAAAGACCAGGAGGAAGGTTATGGAACGGACATCACCAGAGTCGGTGGATAACCTAGTGGTGGACCGCCGCAGATTTCTTGGCGCGGCTCTCGGTGCCTGCGTCATCACTCCACTGGCCCCGCTATCTTTGCAGCTCGCGACAAGCCTAGCTGGCTCGCTAACAAAAGAGCAACGTGACAGCATGACACCGTCGCAGGTTATTGACGAATTGAAGAGGGGGAATGAGCGGTTTCGTACGGGCAAGATGGCTCCTCGGGATTATTTAGCTGAAAAACGCTCAAGTGCCGCCGGCCAATATCCCGCGGCAGTAATCCTTGGATGCGTCGACTCGCGGGTGCCTGCGGAAATTATTTTCGACGTTGGGATCGGCGACACGTTCAATGGGCGCGTGGCCGGCAATGTAGTCAACGATGACCTGCTCGGGAGCATGGAGTTTGCATGTGCTGCTTCGGGAGCCAAGCTGGTCTTAGTCCTGGGTCATACGGCTTGCGGCGCGATAAAGGGCGCAATTGACGACGTGGTGTTAGGAAATCTTACGGGATTGTTGGCGAAAATCAAACCCGCCATTCCGGAAACCAAGTTTGAAGGCGAGAAGTCCAGCAAGAATCCGGCTTACGTCGATGCCGTGGCCCGAACCAACGTCAAATTGGCAATCGAAAATATTCGGAGACGAAGCCCGGTGTTAGCGGACCTGGAGAAAAAAAGGTCGATCCAGATCACCGGTGCGATGTACAACCTCGCGAATGGAGTGGTGGACTTTGTCAGTTAGTGGGTTTAGCTGCTCGAAACGAACCACAGATTGGGTTTCACTGGAACCTGCGGGTCTCAGCTGATCTGAGCCCGTTATCCTCAATTTCCTCCCGGACTCAAGCGAAAGAAGGCTTCCAGCGCATTCACAAAAAAATTCCCCAGAAGAAGTCCAGTGACAATATGTCGAGAACTCTTAGCGCTCGCCGTGATCATTCAATGGGTGCGGGATCGTCGGGCAACCGGCCCACTATCGTGAAGCCGATCGCAAAGACGAGGACGCTGAGGACAATCACCGCGAATATGACCGGGACCAGATTCTCCGCTCCCGGAAGCCCGTAGTGCATCGGAAGCGTCGCTAGCACGCCGGCAGCAAGACCGCGAGGTATGGCAGCACTGAGGAACCAGAACTCCTTCTTCCCCAGTTCCATGCTCCGCGTCGAGAGCAGCACAGCAGGAACACGCATCGCCGCGAGGAACAGCAGACCGATGGCCGCCAGGGAAATTTGTTTCAGGTCCGTCGGGAACATCAGGCCAATCAGGAAAAAGAAGAACGACTTAATGAGAAACGCTATCTGGTCCTGCATGACCCGCGTTGTCTGCGATGCAGTGAACACCAGTCCATGGGCACCCGGAAACAGGCGTGGCACGATAGACGAAGCGTTACCGATTAAGAGCGACGCCACTAGCACCGCCATGGCGCCATTTCCCCTGAACAAATCGGTGACGCCATACAACGCAAGCATGGACGCAAGAAAAATCGTATATCCATGAGGTTTGTCCCGCATCGAAGGTATTCCGGGGACAAGCAATGCAGCGGCCATCACACCCAGAGTCACTCCGACACCGAGTTCTCTGGCGAGCGCAATGAACGGACGAGAAATGTCCGCACTGCCGCTCACGAGGAGATCGAGCAGTACCATCGTTACAATGACACTAAGCGCGTCAGTTGCGGAGGATTCGACCTCCAGCATGCGGGCTACTCTCGACGGCACGCGAGCCATGGCCATCGTTGGCATAATGACAACCGAACTAGTCCCGCCGATTATGGCTCCTACCATTACCCACGCCAACGGCGGCGAGGGGCGCACATAGCCCAGTTTGGTAGACAGCCAAAAGAACCCGCAGACCGCGATCAAAGAAAAAAGGAATCCCGACAAACCCAGAAAAATACCGCGCGGCGCGGCCGCCGCCACTTCGGTAAGTTGGAGACGAAACGCTCCGCTTGACAGAATGACGGTCAGTGCGATGGCTCCAAAGAACGGGATGCCCGGCCGAAGAAGCCCTGATGGGATAAGACCGGATATGGGCCCGGCGAGAATGCCGGCGACCACCAGCCAGACCACGTCCGGCACGCGTGTCCGCGCGAAGATGAACTCGCCAAGTGCCCCCAACAGGAGGATACCGGCAATCTCAATCACCAACTTAACGACAGGATCCATCTTTACCTTTCTTTGGAGCGTACCGCCCCGTTGAGTTGACGAGGTATATAACACGATCTCGGACGAAAATCCTGGTAAGTCGCCTTACCGGACATTGAGAGCTGCTTGATGGAGACAGTTCTAAAATTGTTCGACCGCTAGGCCGATGAGGACAGTCCTGGGACTGTTCGAGTCCTTATATGTGAAGATTCGGCGATTGGCCAGTAATTAGGGTGGTATTCGTCGATGGGGAAGCGTGGCGAATTCGCTGTTCGGGTGTTCGTCACGCTTCTCAGGGATGGGGTGCATCCGATACTGGCGAATCCTCCCTGGCGTCAGCTACAAGAGCGCGCCCAGAAGATTCAGGGAGACAAGAAGCACGGTGGAAGGAATCCTCCCACAAAGTCTTTGCGTCGCGCAGTTCAATACAGCACATAAACTCCTAGCAATGGTCGCTAGGTCCTGGTAAGTCGCCTAATCGTACAAGCGGTGGAACCAAAGACAGATGGACGCTTTCTGATCTCTTGTTAGGTGGTGATTCGTTCGGCCCGGTTGGCAGTCGACACTGTCCGGCTTTTGTTTTGATTCCTCCTCTATTTCTTGTTACGCCTCCTTCTCAATTTCCCGCTTCTTTTCAAGTTTCCAAGTCTCTGTTTTTCAACACTTTACAATTCCATTCGAATGCTAACAACAAAGTAATTGAAAACTAGTATACTTTTGTGCTAATGTCCCTCGTGTATCCCAACTCAAATCCCTGTCTCCCACTTCTCCACCATCTTCTAGTTTCGCATTTCCATTTCCTCTTCTCCCCTAACTCCTTTCCCCGCACATCCTTAGCAGCCCCCCACCCTCTAACCTCCATCGAATCACATCCTTACAAAAAACATAAGGGGGGAGGCGGTTTGTTCCCTTTTTATCCTTCGCTCTCTTGCTCTCTCTTGTCACTCTTTGCATCAAGAGTGTTTCACAACTCTTTTGCTATCAAACGGATCCCCACTCTTTCTAAAAAATGCCGGGGTGTCACCCTGCTTCCAGGATCGCCAATCTCCCGATTGGCGTCCGCGCACTCTTCCAGCTTCCGGATCCCGCAAATCCCTTGCTTGCCACTCTTACGAAAACGGCAGCGTGTACGCCAACAATTCTCATCCTCGAACTCTCTCTCCGAGCTTTCGTGGCACTGCCAATCTTGGCTGTGTGCCTTTACAAGCCCCAAGCCTGTCTCGACCAACAATTCTTCCTATCCGGCCGCCACAGCCTTATCATCTTTCCTTCGCAGCAAGCCAGACCATGTCCCTAACCCCCATCCCCGGCCAGGTTCCCGCGTACGAGGACTACGCCCGCTGCATCCACTGCGGCCTTTGCCTCAATGCCTGTCCGACCTACCGCCTCTGGAATCTCGAAGCCGATTCCCCCCGCGGCCGCATCCACCAGATGATCCATGTCGCCCAAAGCGAGCTCCAGAACAAAGCCACCAGCGAATTCAATCACGATGTTCAAGGCTATGGCTCCATCGCCGCGCAAAGCGAATCTCTCATCACCGGCTCTTTCGTCGACCACATCGACAAATGTCTCGATTGCCGCGCTTGCGAAACCGCCTGCCCTTCCGGCGTCGAATACAGCAAACTCGTCGAGCACGCCCGCGCCCGCATCGAGCGTGATTACGAGCGCCCCTGGCTCGCTCGCATCACTCGCGACTTTGTCTTCCGCGACCTGCTTCCCAGTCCGCACCGCATCATCGATTTCGCCCGCGTCCTCCGCCTCTACCAGCGCTCCGGCCTGCAAGCCATCGCGCGGGCCATCGGCGTCTTGAAGCTTCTCGGCCTCTCCGATCGCGAACGCTTCCTTCCGCGCATTGATGATGATTTTTTCTACGGCCGCTTTGGCTGGACCTATCCCGCCGCGGGCCCACGCCGCGCTCGCGTCGCCTTTTTTGCCGGCTGCATCGCCAACGTCACTTTCTCCCGCCTCAATGAAGCCACCATCCGCGTCCTCACCGCCAACGGCTGCGAAGTCGTCGTCCCCAGGGGGCAGCTCTGCTGCGGCGCACTCGCCGCCCACGCCGGCGTCCGTGACGCCGCTCGCGATCTTGCAAAAACGAACATCCCCATTTTTTTTCACGATGATTTCGACGCCATCGTCACCAACTCTGCAGGCTGCGGCTCCACGCTGAAGGAATACGATCATCTTTTTTCGCCGGACGAACCGGAACACGCGCAAGCGCGCGCATTTTCTGAAAAGGTTCGCGACGTCACTGAATTTCTCGCCGCCCTTGGCCTCACCGCGAAACTGAATCCGCTCCCGCTCCGCGTCACCTACCAGGATTCCTGCCACCTCCTCCACGGACAACAAATCCGCGAAGCTCCGCGCACCCTTCTTTGCGCTATCCCCAACCTCGAATTAGTCGAATTGCCCTGCTCGGAGATTTGCTGCGGTTCCGCCGGAATCTACAACGTCACCCAGACCGAAACATCCCTCGAGCTGCTCGCCGAAAAAATGCACCACGCGAAATCCACCCACGCACCCATCATCGCCACCGCCAACCCCGGCTGCCTCCTCCAGCTCCGCGCCGGCGCCGCCATCCACAAAACCAATCAAGAAGTCCTCCACGTAGTCGAACTTCTAGACCGGAGCTTGCATGCATGAAATCGCAACGCGCAGCCAGGTCCGCGCATCGCGGTCCGCTTCATCGTTACGTCGTCACCTCTTTACTTGCTTCTTTTTTCCTCTCCAAAAAACGGCGACGCCCTTCCCGCAGCGATGGGGGCTGCTGCGAAAAGGGCGTGCCGTCTTCAGGAGAGAAGATCTTCGTTTCGAGAAATTAATTGTCTGACGGAGGTGATGCGGGCGCCGCAGGCGGCTGCTTCAAGTGCAAGCCGTGCCGGCCCATTCCACCTTGCTGTACGGTGTAGTCCGCCGGGACGGTGAAGAGTGAAGCGGCCGGCTCGGTGCGTTGGATACTCGTTACGGTGTACGTCGTTTCGCCGAATCGCGGATCATTCCGCGTGCTCTTCACCACCATCTGCAGATCGGCGGAATACCAGTGTTCGGATACGACCACGATCGCTTTTTCGTTTCCGATCTGCCCCACGGGAATCGTGCGCGTGTAACGCGTGCCCTGCGCACTCACTCCCGCAATCGTCTGCGTGCCCAGGTCTTCCTTCTTGAAATTCCCGCTGGCCGCCGCTTTCGCTTCCCAGGCCCCGGCCTTGTCTTTCATCTCGCTCTTCATCGAGCCTTTCATTCCGCCATGCCGTTGCCCCATTTGTTCGGCAATTTTGGTGTCGGGATGCAGCACGAAATTCGCGCTCGCAACCGGATCGTTGATAAACACGAACGACTTCGGCTGCCCCGCCGTCGCCAGCGGTCCGATCGCCGGGAGCGTCACTTCCTTGCGGAAACGCCCCTGGCTGTCGCGAAAAAGATTTGTCTGCGTCTTGTGTGAAATCTGATTTCCATCCGCAAGCGTTTGCGTCGAAATGGATACAGCAACGGCGCTGAACGGCGCGCCGGTAACGGTTTTTCCGCCGTGCATTCCTTCGAATCCGAGCAATTCGATCCGTTCGCCCATCGGCGCCATAAATTCGCCGCCCGGCCCGCCGTGAATCATGGGGCCCGGGGGTGGCGGCGTTGGCGTCTCTTGCTGCGCCCGCGCCGCGCCAGCGCTGCAGGCCAGCGTTCCGCCGAGAATCAAACTCATGCATTGTTTCCGACTCATCATTCCTTCTCCTCTTCTCTCCCGAACTGCTGAATATTTTTTGCGTTTCACTCTTGCTGCGGCAACCTCACCGCTTGCGGCAATCCGTCGTTGGCGACGAGCAGCTCCACCTGAATCCATTCGCCGGCGCGATCTTCATTCACCGGCAGGCCCAGCGCGCCCAGGGAGCCGCGCTGCATTCGAACGCGCACAATGGCCGCGTCGTCCACATCGGTCTGAAGAACTCCGGGCAGCAGCGTGAAATCGTTCAATTCATTGTCCGCGACCAGCGCTTCGGCTCCGTTTTCCGCGGCATTCGAATGCCCGGTTCCGGAAATTCCCGACAACGGTGTTTCGCCGTTCGCCCCCGCGATTTGTGAAGATTGCGTGAGGCCCGCAGCATTGTCGTGCAGACTCATGCGCCAATTTCTCCAGCTGACGGCGGCGATCAGCAACGCCGCAGCGGCCAGGGACCAGGCCGCGATAACCGCCGTGCGCCGCGTTTTCAGCACGCGATGCTGCATCCGGAATTCCTGCCGCAGCCGCATCTCGACACGCGCGGGAGTTTCCGCCTCAGCGGTGGCATCCGCGAAGGCATGCAACTCAACGCGAGCAGCCTGCCAGGAATCCTGCAGCGCCGCGCAGCGTGAACACGTAGCGGCGTGTTCGAGCGCGGCCACTCGTTCGAGTTCGCTGAGCGAACCGTCGCGTTCGGCGTCCAATCCAACGGCTTCAAATTCTTCGCACTTCATTTCGCACTTCCCTCACAAATCCACACACTGTTCATCGCGCGACACTCGCGCGGCGGGGCACATCGCGCAGCATTTCGAGTTTCGCGAGCAGCAAAGCACGCCCGCGATGGAGGCGCGAGCGAATCGTTCCGATCGGGCATCCCGCCGTCTGCGCCGCTTCTTCGTAGCTCATCTCTTCCAGTTCGCATAGAACCACTGCTTCACGAAATTCCGCGGGCAACTCCAGCACCGCTGCCCTTACGTGAGCTTTTCGCTCGCGCGTTTCGGTCCAGTGCGCCGGGGTGAAAACATCCTGCAGAACAATTCCCGAACCGGTGCCATCTTCGTTTTTTTCTTCCAAGGCAACTTCGCGTGGCCGGCGTTCCAGATGTTTCATCACGCGGTTGCGCGCAATCCCATACAAGAATCCGCCAAGTGTTCCACGCTGCGGATCGTATTTTTTCGGGTCGCGCATCAAAGTCATGAACACGTCCTGCACGATTTCTTCCGCCGCCCAGGAATTTCCTGTCATGCGCAAGGCAAAGCGGTACATTGCCGCTTGGTGCCGCCGGTAAAGAAGAGTAAAAGCCTCTTCATCCCCCTTAGCGGCCCTCCGCAACAGAACGTCGTCTCTCTCTGGCTCAGCGATGCGCATCTCCCCTGATAAGACGCTCTGCCCGGTCTCACCAGTAGATTCCGCGGGCGGGGTGGAAAAGTTCCCGGCGAATGCTGGCGCGTGTCCTGCGAGCGTGGAAGTCTTTGATTTCACAATATGTTAGACGCAGCAGGGAGCTTTCGCGTGTCGGTGGGCGTCTTTCGCAGATGGAGAACGAAAGTTGGCCTGCACTCGGATGGAATTTCGAATGGGCGTTCGAAGAGGGATTGAACCGGAGGCTTGCAAGCCGCTCGCGGGGAAATCCTTCAGCTTTTTGCGGGCTTGAACATGCCGGCGGCAATTTTGGTGACGAATCGGCGTGGGACGAGTCGCTCGCCGTGGGCGCCGAGGTAATTCCCGAGGCCGGAAATGACGTAGCTTTTGCCCGCGGCGAGGGCTTGCAGGCCGGTGCGGGCAACTTTTTGCGCGGTCTCGCTCTTTCTTTGGAATTTTTCCTGGCCCGCCACGACGTGGAATTCGGATTCGGTGGAACCAGGGCAGAGCGCGCAGACGCGAATCCCGTGAGGCTTCATTTCTTCGGCGAGGCCTTCCGCGAGCAGGAGATCGAACGCCTTGGTGGCAGCGTAAGTAGAAATATAAGGAACGGCCTGGAAGGAGGCGGTGGAAGCGAGAATGAGAACGTCACCGCGGCGGCGCGCCACCATTTCCGGTAGATACAGGCGCGTGAGGTGCACCACGGCGCTACAGTTAACCTGCACCATATCCAGAAGCCGTTGCGTGTCGACAGACGGAAATTCGCCGAACTGTCCGAAGCCGGCGTTGTTGATCAACAGATCGATCTCAATTCCTTTTGCTTTTGTGAAGGCAAATATTTTTTCCGGGGCGCTGGTTTCCGTCAAATCCGCGACGAACACTTCGGTTTTCACTTTGTGTTTGATACTCAAAGCTTTCGCAAGCTCTTCCAACCGCTCCTTGCGCCGCGCGGCGAGAACGAGATGAGCCCCGCCCGCGGCCAACTCTTCCGCCAGTGCAACACCAATTCCCGCGCTCGCTCCCGTTACCAAGGCCCATTTGCCACGCCAGTTGTCCATGTTCTCCCAATACCTCCACAGGCCCTGACTCTGCTGCGTCCCACGACCGACTGATTCGCTTGCTACCTCAGATGCAAGTTCGGTATGGACGTTACGTCAAGTTCGCATGGATGCTCTCGCCCGAATATCACAGCCGGGATAGAAACCACGCTCCAGCAGAAAGTGAATGCCACCACTTGTAAAGACGAAGAACTATTCCCTCGGCTGTCCCATTACGGCGTCCCGCCATTTTCCGCCCTCGCGTTTGATGCGATCCATCAGGCGGCGAGCCCACACGAATTCGGCGGCGAGGAGGCCCAGACCAAGCAAAATCACAACCACGCCCGGTCCAGGAGTAACGAGCATCACCACGCCTGCGAGCAGCAAGGTAAAGCCAGCAATCACAAGGAAAATTCGGCGGACCTGCTCGACCGTACGGAGGATCATCGAACTTTACGCTAAACGACTTTCTAGAGGGGAGAGTGGAAAACGTACCCCGTCTCTTTGAATATCCTACCGCATTGTCAAGCGATCGCTGGAAAAGGTGGTGTGTCAGTTTCCGATGAAACGCCGCAACTAAAAGCGGGTTGACAACCTGGCCACGCAACGGACGGGGTCCGAGGATTACTTCCGGCTAAGCCGACCAACTAGACGGAACCGGGTCGAGAGTCCGACCGGCGCGAGGCCTGAGTTGGCAGGTACACTCACACCTTCTCTGCGCAGACCATCCGCTCCACGGGTGTAGAGGCTAGCCGACGGCCGGTCGGTACAATGTATTTGTCCGCCAGTTCGTCATAACCGACGTCCTCGATGATCCGCCAGCGGTAACGCTTTAGGAAATTCGGGCAATTTTCAGGTTCCATCCCAAATCGCCAAATCTTGCTCGCGACAAACCGTCTGTGGCCACTCTTCCAACCGTAGGAGGATTTGCCGTCCAAGAAATCCTTGCGGACGTAGGTGAAGGCGAGGCGGCTGCCCGATGCAGCCTTGGCGAGCCAATCGAAGGTTGCTCTCACACCCCGTTCGGTTAGGTATTGACTTACCGCTTCCCAAACGAAAAATGTCCGCTTGGCCTCGGAGTATCCATGGGCCGCCAGTATTGAGCCAAGGTCGTCACGGTCGAAATCGGCCGGGACGAGCTTGACGTTGGGTGGAATCGTCCCCAACGCCTTGCGCAGCCGCTTCTCTTTCGCCTCTACGTTCTCGCGTTGGTCGACCTCCCACACGGGCAAGTTGGAGAGGGCAGGTAGGCGATATGGTCGCGTGTCAAATCCCGCGCCCAGATTCACCATTGCCTCAATTTCGTTCCGGGAGGCAACGAGCTTCTCGTCGATGTAGCGCTTTCTGCACAACATCCCGCCCCAGATTCCGGGGTCGCTCTTTTCGGTCAGACCGATGATCCAGTCCCTCATCCAGCGGGGCCGCAGGAAGCGGACGAATATCATCGCTCCGAGTGGCAACAATCGAGCGGCCAAACCATCGTCGATGACGCGCTGCGCCTTGGGAAGATATTGCTCGACCGCCACGACCGCCATCGGCATGATCCCGGTTCTCGCGGCTGCTTTCGACATGTGGTAATTCTAGGACAGAATCCGGGAGTCGTAGTGACGCGAGGCCTTGACGAAGTCAATACATTTTTACGCACATTTGAAGGCCGACGGGATCGAGACTGCCAGGGCACAGTTCCAATGAGTTCGGGGGCGGGGAAGAATGCATCAGGCAGGAATGGCGGAGAGAGTGGGATTCGAACCCACGGTAGGGGTTAACCTACACACGCTTTCCAAGCGTGCGCCTTAAACCGCTCGGCCATCTCTCCGGCGACGGAAGCAACCTTATCAATTTAGCAGAAACTCCGAATCCGCGCACTCCGGGGAAATCCGTGAGAGCCAACGCGAGCTCCCGGAACCGATGCCAGGGCTGACAGTCGAGGTGGCGCGGGGGTAGTGAGTTGGCTATGCTAGGCGCACGGTGCCAAGGAATTCCCATGGCTGAGATCCCAGAGAGCATCGGACCATACCGAGTTCTGTGCAAAGTTGGCGAAGGCGGAATGGGCGTGGTGTACAAGGCCGAGGACCAGCGCCTACAACGGTTCGTCGCGCTAAAAGTGATTCGCGAATTCAAGGGCGACTCCTCCCGCCGCAGCCGCTTCTGGCAAGAAGCGCGCGCCGCAGCACAAGTGGCTCACCCAAATGCGTGCCGAATTTACGACATTTCCGAAGAGCAGGACCGCCTTGTTCTGGTGATGGAGTTCATCGAGGGAGAATCGCTGGCGCGTCGCATCGAACGGGGCTCGCTGCCGGCTCAGGAGGCGGGCCAGATCGCGTTAGCGTTACTGTCGGCGCTCGAAGCATTCCATAAGAAAGGAATCGTTCATCGAGATCTGAAACCGGGAAACATCGTGCTGTCGAACGGGATAACGAAACTACTGGACTTCGGGATCGCCAAGCACGTTCCCTTGGATTCGAATGAGGAAACCGTGGCGACTCTGGGAGACGCGACGGCTCCCGGCATTTTTCTTGGCACGCCCAGGTATGCGTCTCCTGAACAGTTCCGGGGACAGGCAGTGGATGCTCGATCCGATCTCTTTTCCATGGGGGTGATTCTGTTTGAGATGCTGACCGGCCAGCCACCTTTCGCCGGCGAAACTTTCGGCGAACTAGCGCATGCCGTTTTGCAGGGGTCTCCGCCAGCGTTGAGCGGGTCGCCCGCGATTGCGGCGATGGGCCGTATAGTGCATCGTGCCCTTTCGCGGGGGCCGCAGGACAGATACGCGAGCGCTAAGGCCATGGCCGCCGATCTGCGGGCCACGCTGCAGATGGATGGCATCGAGACGAAGGCGAGGGCGCACCCGCTGCGGCGGATTATCGTGCTGCCGTTTCGAATGCTGCGGCCAAGCGAAGAGGTGCAATTCCTGGCGTACAGCCTTCCGGAGGCCATTACGGTTTCGCTGGCAGGCCTGGAAAACGTGGTGGTGCGTTCCTCGATTGTGGCGTCGCAGTATTCGACGGAGGCGCCCGATCTGCAGAAAATCGCCAAGGAAGCGGAGGTCGATATAGTGCTGACGGGTGCGCTGCTAAGCGTGGGCGAACAGTTGCGAATCACCGCCCAGCTCATGGAGGCGCCGAGCGGAACGGTCCTGTGGTCGCACTCTTCGCAAGCTACCAATCGCGAATTGTTGGAACTCCATGACGACCTGGTGGGCCGCGTTGTACAGTCCATCCTGCCGTCACTGACGGCGCAGGAGCATCAGTCGCTGCAGCAAGATCGCCCGGCCAGCGCCACAGTCTATCAACTCTTTTTGCAGGCGAACGAGTTCAGCCGGCGATGGGAAAATGTGCCCGGGGCCATCGAGATGTACGAGCGTTGCGTGAGCCTGGACCCATCGTATGCGCCAGCTTGGGCGAGGCTTGGCCGTGCTCGCTGGGTCAGCGACAAGTACAACCTGGGCTCGCTCGAGGGCTTGCGTGCAGCCGATGAAGCATTCCAGACGGCGCTTCGGCTAAACCCCAATTTGACGTTGGCTCACAATCTATATACGCACGTTCAAGTGGACCAGGGACGCTCGCTGGACGCCATGAAGCGGTTACTCGACCGAGCCCAGGGGCGAAGAAGCGATGCAGAACTCTTCGCCGGACTGGGGCATGTGTGCCGGTATTGTGGGCTCTTGCAACCAGCGCTGGTTGCGCATCAGGAAGCCCGTCGATTGGATCCGTTGATTCCCACAAGCGTGATGCATACGTACTTCATGCTTGGCGACTATCAGCGAGCACTGGAAAGTTCTGGAAGCGATTACGGGTATGGAATGGCTCTGGTACTGGCAATGCTCGGACGCGTGGAAGAGGCCGTGACCACGCTTCGGCAGCGGGAACTGGCCAAGCCTTGGCGGCTCGGCATGTTGTACCTAACGTCGTTGCGCACGCTGCTGGAGGGCCACCGCGAGGAAAGCATAGCAGTGAGCGATGAGCTGATGCAGGCGACGTTTCGAGATCCGGAAGGGATGTATTACCTGGCGCGGCAACTGGGTTACCTGGGAGAAGAAGGGCGAGCACTGGACATGTTGTCCCGTGCCATCGACAACGGTTTTTTCTGCCATCAGACTATGTTGCGTGACCCGTGGCTGGATGCGCTGCGAGGCCGGAATGAGTTTACGGCGCTTTTGAACAAAGCTCTCCAACTGCACCGTGAAGCGCAGACTGCGTTTCTAGCCGGAGGAGGCACAGCCCTTCTGGGAATCCACTCGGAGGGTTATTGATAAAGCTGGATCATTCGTAGCGCAAAGCTTCGACGGGGTCGAGGCGGGCGGCTTTGATGGCGGGATACATGCCGAAGAAAAGACCGACGCTCATGGAAACGCCAACGGCGAGAAGAATGGACCAGAGAGGAATGGAGGACGGCAAGCTGGGCACAACCAGGTGGATCAGCAGGCTGATGCCGCCGCCGAGCAAGACGCCGATGATGCCTCCCATCCCGGTGAGCACAATGGCTTCGGTAAGGAATTGCCAGATGACGTCGCTGCGGCGCGCGCCGATGGCTTTGCGAACGCCGATTTCGCGGGTGCGCTGCGTGACGGACATAAGCATGATGTTCATAACGCCGACGCCGCCGACCAGAAGGCCGATGGAGCTGACAACGGAGATCAAGAGAGCCACGGACGAAGTGATCTGACGAAACTGATCGGCGATCTGCTGGGCGCTGGAGATGCCGAAATTATCGGGCTTGCTGTAGGGCACATTTCGCCGGCGGCGAAGGACGCCGCGGATCTGGTCTTCGGCTTCACGCATGAGGCCGGGGTAGGCGGTGGCGCCGATGAAATTCTCGTCGTCCTGGGGATGATGTTTGCGATAGGTGCGATACGGAACCATGACGGCTTTATCCGCGGATTGATCCTTGACGAAGCCACCCTTGCGCGGCTGCAGAACCCCGATGACTTCGTAGGAAGCTCCCTGGATCAAAATGGGTTTCCCGAGAGGCTCGATGTCCGGATAGAGCGTCTTGGCGATATCTGGCCCGATGACGGCTACGTCGGCGCGGTGCATGTTTTCCGCTTCGCTGAAAAAGCGTCCCGTGCGCGGCCGAGAGTTGAAGACCTCCTCGTTGGAAGGCAGCGTGCCGTTGAAATCGATGCCGGAGACTTCCTTGCTGAGATAGCGCGCGGTGACGGGAGCGTTGCCGAAACCGTCGAATTGAATGCGAGGAAAAACACTGGCAGTGACGGCGCGGACGGCCGGGCACTGTCCCTGGATGGCTTCCGCATCCTCCAGGGTAAGGGGTCTGCGCGCGCGTTCCTCCGGAGTGAAGTCACTCGTATGGATGCCGGGATCGAAACGAAAGATGAATAGCGTTTCCGGGCCGTAGTCGTCCAGGTAAGCGTTCACGTTGCCGTAGACACCCACGAGGATGGAGACCACGGAAAGCAAAGCGGTAATGCCGATGACCACGCCGAGAACGGTGAGAAACGAGCGCATCTTGTTCTCGCGCAGAGTAGTGAGTGCCATTTGCGCGTTTTCACCGATGTGCATGCTCATACGGATCTCACCTGGCGTCAGGCCTCCTGGCGCAGCGCTTCGATAGGCTGAAGCGCAGCCGCTTTTTTCGCGGGATAGACGCCGAAGAATATGCCAACGGAGGCGGAAATGAATTCGGCGAGAAGCACGGCGCCGAATGGCACGGACATGGGTACGGAGGTCAACGCCTTGGTCAGGCCGGCAATGAGATAGGCGACGCCGACGCCGATGGCGCCGCCGATCGCGGCCATCACGGCCGCTTCCATCAGGAATTGCAGCATTATGTCGCTGCCGCGCGCGCCAAGAGCCTTGCGGATGCCAATTTCACGAGTGCGCTCGGTGACGGTAGCCAGCATGACGTTCATGATGACAACGCCGCCGATCACCAAGAACACCGAGACGACGCCGATCATGGCCGTGGCGATGACCCCGGTTAGGTTTTTCCAGAGCTCCATCAGCGTGGCGGAATCGAAGATGCCGAAATTGTCCTTTTCATTGGGAGACAAGTGCCGGCGCGCGCGCATGATGACCCGCGCTTCGTCCTGCGTGCGCTCCATCCATTCCGCATCGCGCGCTTGAATGTTAATCCAGATGCCGTCATAAGCGCCGTACATCTTGAAATAGGTCTGGATAGGGATGTAGACGAAGTTGTCCTGGGACTGGCCGAGGACCGAGCCGATGGCTTTGGCAATGCCAACCACCTGGAAGGGCCGCCCGTCAATCCACACTTCGCGGCCGATGGGATCGACGTTCGGAAATAGTTTGGTGGCGACGTCGTTCCCGATCATGGTGACCTGGGCGCGGCTCTGGTCGTCGCCATCGGAAATATAGCGGCCGTCAGCAGGCTCGACGATATCGATTTCACCCATGTTGGCGGTAACGCCGCGAATGTTGCAATCCTGGAGGCTTTGCGAACCCATGCGGACTTTTCCGCCCGTACGCAGTTCAACGCCGAGGCGCAGGGGTAACTTCATATTTTCGCGCAGGGATTCGTAATCGTCCCAGGTGACCTTTTTGTTGCGGCGATTGGCTTTCACAAACTCTTCGACGTCGGTAATGATGGGAAATCGTGTGAGGAGAAAGACGTTCGAGCCGAGATTGGCGACGCGATCGGCGATGTAGCGATCCACGCCAGAAATCAGGGCCACGACAACAATCAGGGTTGAAACGGAGAGAATGATGCCCAGAAGCATGAGAAAGGAGCGCATTTTGTGGGCGCGCAAGGTCTCCAGCGCTACGCCGACCGGTTCGCGAAGAGGCACTCGCCGTCTCATGGATGCAACCTTTGAAGGCATTCTACGTGTTCAGTCATTCTACGGGAAAGGCGCACAAAACGTTTCATGGGATCAACCGGCTGAGCATCTGGGAACAGTTGCACGGCTCTGCTACAATTCTAGGACCAATTCCGGGATCGTCTAATCGGTAGGACATCAGCCTTTGGAGCTGAGTATCCTGGTTCGAGTCCAGGTCCCGGAACCAGCTTTTCCCTGACACCATGCCGAATGGCCTTCCCCGCCGGATGTGGTCCTCGTCGTAAGATGCAAGAAAAAGCGGGCATGCATTCGTTTTTTCTATGCTAGAATCCGCCCGTTGAGCCACTACCAACGAGGGACCATTCCTTCGTCCCTCACCAGAAAGGGGGCTCTCAAAAATGCATCGGTTCCCTATTCCCTCAACGGAAATCACCCAGGTGGGCTATCAGGAAGATTCGGAGACGCTCGAAATCCAGTTTGTGAAAGGCGGAGTGTATCAGTTTTACAATGTGCCTCTGACAGTGTTTGATGAGTTCATGAACGCCTCCTCCAAAGAGGGATACTATCACTCGAAAATCGGCGAGCGCTTTCCCTGCTCGCGCGTCGCGTAATGGAGATTTGGCAGTGCTAGAGGAGCCCGGGGATCGACCGCTAAGACGATCTCCCCAAGGCATCTAGAGGCCGGCTCAACTTAGTTCCCGCCGCAGGATTCAGCGCTGCGATGAGTTGGTTGGAGTTTACTTTGTCCGCTTTTCCGTGAGCAGGGCGCTCGCGGCTCTCACCGAAAACACAACAATCAGATGTTCTCGAGATCGCGTTTGCGTCCGTAGCGCAGCGCGAAACCGAAGCCGATGGTCATGAAGCCAACGGGCGGGATGATGAGCACGGCGACGCCTTTGCCGATGGCCTTCTGGCCGTCCTTCGTGGTGGCGGCGACGGCGTTGCGGCACATGGCGCAGCCTTGGCTGAACGCCGGTGAGGCGGACAGGAAAAGCAATACAACGAGAAGCGTAGAGCGAAGCTTCATTTCACTCCCAAATCGACCACACGCTGGGCGTCCCAGAAGAAGAACACCGTCATGATGATCAGACAACCGATTACGGAACACATTGTAGCCCACTTCATGATGGACGCTTCATATTTTAGATGCATGAAGTAGCCGATGATCAGCGCGGCCTTCACAAACGACAAGCCGAGCAAGATAGTCAGCATCTTGAGAGGCTGCATGTTCTGATAGGTCAGATAGACCTCGATAGCGGTCATCACCAGCAGCGCGGCCCAGACCCACAGGAACTCCGCTTTGCCGTGATGGCGGTACTCTTGTGCAACCTTTTCCTCGATCGCCAGTTGAGTGGGATCCATAGCTCTCTTGCTCCTAAATCTTCGCGGACATCAGATAGACCAAAGGAAAAATGAACATCCAGACGAGGTCGACGAAGTGCCAGTACAAGCCTGCGACTTCGACGTCCGATGCGTCGTAAACCTTGGGCTTCAGCCAAAGGATGATGGTGCACACAATCGCGGCGAACAGGAGAATGTGTACGCCGAAATGGAAGGGGCTGTAGGCCGGGGTCAGCAGCCATCCAGCCAGCCAAAGGACCAGCAGGATGGGGATGAATTTTTTGCGAAGCGCGACCACGCCAAGGTAAATCACGCCCAGGGTCACGTGGAGCATGTGCATGCCGGTCAGGCCGAAGAAAGTGGCGGCGAATTGCGGCACCGTTTTGGAAACAGTAGCGAATTCGCTGGCGGCTTCGTGGCCCGGAACTACGGGGAAAAACGGGAGCGTCAAGCCTTCCGCGATTAGATTGGTCCACTCGCGGCCGTGAAGAATGATAAATCCTGCGCCGCAAAGCATGGTCGCAAGAAGCCACAGGCGCTGCCCTTTCGAATCGCCGTGGACAGCCGCTCGGACGGCAAAGACCATCGTCAGCGAACTCGTAAGAAGGAACGCAGTCATGATGGTGGCGTTGACGATGCTCTGGGAGTGGAACGGCGTGGGCCAATTCGTTGTGGAAATGCGCCCGTAACTGTAGGCATAGAGCAACGCGCCGAATGTCAGCGAATCGGAAAGCAGGAACAGCCACATCCCGATTTTTTTTGAGTACGTGCCAAACAGTGACGGCTCATACTCTGTAGGGATGTGGTGCATCACAGAATCAGCCATGCGTTCGGCCTCCTGGTCAAAATCGCGTGCTTAGCCGGCAAACTCCATCAAGCACAAAATGTAAATCCACAGCGCGGCCATGAAATGCCAGTACCAGGCCGTGACATCCACCACGATGCTCCGCCTTGTCTGGGAAAGTCCCAAAAGCGAAGCAATGGCCGCGACGAACAACGCGAGCACACCGCCGATCAAATGAACGGCATGCGTTCCCGTCAGCAAATAAATAAACGAGCTGCTGGGAGTGGTGTCCACATGAAAACCGTTGGCAGCCAACTGTTTCCAGGCCGTCCACTGGCCGAAGAGAAAGAGGAGGCCGAGGATGACTGTGATCGAGAGCCAGGGCATGCTCATCTGGTCCACGGCCGAAACTCTCGGATGAATTTCCCCCGTCGCGAGCGCCGCCTGGACCTGCCCCTGACTCTGCCGCCGCGCCAGTTCCATAAACAGACTGCTCAGCACTAGGACCGCCGTATTCAACAACAGCAGCTTCGGCAGCGTTACCGGAATCCAGTCCTTCACAAGGGTTGCGGTGCGTGGGTCCAGGCTGGGCAATCCCTGTCGCACAACGTAGGCGCTCGTAAAGGAAACAAAGAGCATCAGGACCGGCGTCAACACCACGAGCAGCCCGAGCCGCGCCCGGCGCAGTCGTGTGGCATAGTCCGGTAGCGCGGGAACAACAATCGTCGCGGTCGTGGTGAATGTGGCCATTGGCCTCTTAGTGTGCCGGCTCGATTTCCGGATCCGTCTGCATTACGTAATCGCGGGGCGCGCCGGGCACGCTGTACTCATAAGGTCCGTTGTGAACGACCGGCGTTATTCCGCCAAAATTGTCGTGCGGCGGCGGAGTCGCTGTGGTCCATTCGAGCGTTGTCGCTTCCCAAGGATTGTCGACGGCCTTCTTCCCCTTGAACATGCTCCAGAAAAGGTTGACTACGAAGATCAGTTGCCCGGCGATGGTGATAAAGGCCGCGTAAGTAATGAACTTCTGTAACGGAATCAGGTTATGGAGATAGGCGACTTCGGTCATCTGCGAGTAACGTCGCGGCATCCCCGCCATGCCGAGATAATGCATGGGCATGAAAATCGCGTACGTGCCAATGAAGCTGAACCAGAAGTGCCAGCGCGCAAGCGATTCGCTCATCATGCGCCCAAACATTTTCGGGAACCAATAGTAGGTCGCGGCAAAGATTCCGAAGATGGACGCCACGCCCATGATCAGGTGGAAGTGCGCCGGAACGAAATAGGTGTCATGCAGCTGAATGTCGAGCACCGGCTGCGCAAGGAAGGGGCCGCTGATTCCACCGGTAACGAAGAGCGAAACGAATCCGATAGCGAAGAGCATGGGCGAATCAAAACGGATTCGTCCATGCATGAGTGTGCCGAGCCAGTTAAAAGTCTTGATGGCCGAAGGAACGCCGATACCCATGGTCATGATGGAGAAAGCAAAAGCCGTGTAAGGGCTCATGCCGCTCATGAACATGTGGTGCCCCCAGACCATGAAGCCGAGGAAGCCGATGGCGAGGATGGCATAGACCATGGCTTTGTAACCAAAGATCGGTTTGCGCGAGAAGACAGAGAGCAACTGCGAAGCCATGCCCATAGCCGGCAATATCGCGATGTAAACCTCGGGATGGCCAAAGAACCAGAAGAGGTGCTGCCACAAAAGAGGTGAGCCGCCTTTATGTCCGGTGAGCTGGCCGTTAATGGTCACCAGCGGCACAAAAAAGCTGGTGCCGAGGTTGCGATCCATCAATAGGAGAATACCGGCCGAGAGGAGAACGCCGAACGCGAGCAAGCCCAGAATCGCAGTGACAAACCAGGCCCATACTGTCAGCGGCATGCGCATCATGGTCATGCCCTTGGCGCGCATATCGAGCGTTGTTGTAATGAAGTTCAGAGCCCCCATCAGCGCACCGATGCAGAAAATCGCGATGCTGATGATCCACAAATCCGCGCCAAGCCCTTCGCCCGGCCCGGCAGACTGTAACGCGCTGAGCGGCGCGTAACCAGTCCAGCCGTGAAGGGGGGCGCCGCCAGCGACGAAGAAGGCCGCGATCATCACGATAAAGCCCAGAAGGGTTGTCCAGAACGAGAGCATGTTCAGAACCGGGAAAGCCATGTCCGGCGCGCCGATCTGAATCGGCAGGAAGTAATTGCCAAAGCCGCCTTGTGGCGCGGTGGTCAGTACGAAAAAAACCATGATGGTGCCGTGCATGGTCACAAGCGTGAGATATGTTTCCGGCTTGATGTCACCCAGCAGCGGCAGCGCCACGGTGGGCCAGATCAAATGGATGCGCATCAGGAGCGAGAGGAACATGCCGACAAAGACGGCAGTCAACGCGAGAAAATAATATTGGAGTCCGATGACTTTATGGTCGAGACTGAAGACCCACTTTCGAATGAAGCCCTGCGGAGCCGCGTGTGCGTGAGATTCCTGGGCAGCAGATTCATGAGTAGCCATGGTTATTGTTTCTCCGCCTCCCGTGCCGCCAGCCATTTATCGAACTCTTCCTGAGTCACAACTTTTACGATGCCGTGCATTTTGTAATGCCCGAGGCCGCAAAGTTCCGCGCAGAGGATTTCATATTCGCCGGTTTCTATCGGAGTGAAATGCATGTGAATCGCGAGGCCCGGCACGGCATCCTGCTTGAAGCGCATCTGAGGAACAAAAAAACTGTGGATGACGTCTTGAGCGCGCAAGATTACTTCAACCTGGCGATTCACAGGAACAACCATCACTCCACTCACCACGTCGTCTTTGGACGCCGGATCTTTCGTGTCGAGTCCAAGCGCGGCTTCACCACCAGCGGATGCATCTATCAGTTCAGGCTTCGTCGCACCGAACTGCCCATCCGGTCCGGGATAACGGAAATACCAGGCGAACTGCATGCCGGTCACTTCCACGCGGGTGGCAGTGGCTTCCGCCGGATCAAAGCGCTCGGCCGCCCAAAGAGGATAGGTCGCCAAATTCAGCCCGACAAACAAGACGGTGGTCAACAACGTCCACACAATTTCCAGAGAAGTGTTTCCGTGAGAGTAGGCAACCTTGGAAGAGGAACTGCCGCGGTCGCGGAAACTCCAGACGAGATACCCCAGGGCCAACTGCGCGGCGACGAAGACCGCCCCCATCAGAATGTAGGTCGTGGTGAAATGATGATCGATCCCGGCGGCGGCCGCGGAGGCTCCTACTGGCAGCCACCACGTCTTGGCGATAAAAAAATAAGTACTGACGAGCGTGATCAGCCAGATGACCAGAAGAAGAACGAGGCCCATTTGCGCGAGACCTCCAAGGGTTGAATCTTCAGCCTTCCCCACAAAGGCGCTGCACGAAAATCCAAATCAAAAAAGTGGGAGACGCAAACCGGGGCGAGTCTACCACAGCTTTTTCCGAGCGCAAGCGTGTTCTTGCAGTTCTTTTTTTCCGCGCACCTCGCATCTCGCCGTTTGAGCGGAAATTCTTTTCCAAAGATCGTTGCAATCACGCATTGACGAAAAATTTTGTTTTAAGTAATATCCGTTTCGTTTCCTGGGGGGTCCGCTTAAATGTTGAGGGCCTCACGATGTACTCGTATCACACTACTCCAATCCGTCGGGCCCCTGACGCTCGCAGCGGACGCGTCCTTCCACACTTTTCTCCCCTGCCTTCCGGAAATTGTTTTGCGTAACGCCACCGCCTCCTGGAGTTTTTCCTCTACGCCAATCCGCTTTCCATCCAGAAACAGTTTTCGCAGCACCACACAGCCGGTAGCTGGAAGGCGTTTGCAGGAAGCGACGCCTGGTTCGGGAAACACCTAGTCGAGGAGGCAGCGAATGGCGGGCCCTGAAACCGAATCGCCCAAACCGAATCCGGAAGCAGCAAAGACGTCTGCTGCCGGAAGCGGCGATGCAACGAGATACGTCGGCACGCCTGCAGTCGGAACCTCGAAAGCGGCGGCCGCCGCGGGATTGGCTACCGCGGGCCCCGCGCCGACGGAAATCAACACGAAGCGGCGGCGGCTGGTGTGGGTCGCCGTCACGGCGTTTCTCGGAGCATGGTTCATCGCCTTCCTGCGATTTTTTCTGCCGCGCACTCTCTTCGAACCACCAACTATTTTCAAGATTGGTTATGCCTCGGACTACGCCCTGGGAGTGGACACCAAGTGGCAGCAGAAATACCGCATCTGGGTGGACCGGACGCCGGATCGCGTGTTTGTGATTTATGCGCGTTGCACGCATCTCGGCTGCACGCCCGACTGGAAAGCCAGCGAAAACAAGTTCAAGTGTCCGTGCCACGGAAGCGGTTACGACAGCGAAGGCGTCAATTTCGAAGGGCCTGCACCGCGGCCGATGGACCGCGCGCATGTCGAATTTGCTCCGGACGGCCAGATTATCGTGGACACTTCCCGCCTCTATCAGTGGCCCAAGGGACAACCGAGCCACTTCAACGATGAGGGGTCGTTCTTGCACGTTTAGCCGTTTGAGCGGTTGCAAAGGGTTTGCTGGATAGAAATTCGAGCCCGTGAACCAGGGGAGAGCAGACGATGCCTGACGAGCAAAAACCGAACGGAAACAACGGCAAGTCTGTCGGCCTCGTCGACCGCATCAAGACTGGTGTCAAAGAGGACATCGATTCCCTCAAAACGGATCTGCCTGCGAAAGCTAAAGAGCAGGTGGAGCTGCTCAAGAAACCCACCAAGACCCAGGTCTTTACTTCGATCTTCCGCCACAAGCATGACGAGACGCCGCGCAATCGCGCACTCGGGGTGCTCTCCAACGTGTTTCTGCATCTACATCCGGCGAAAATCAACCGGGATTCGGTGCGCTACAGCTATACCTGGGGAATGGGTGGAATCACTTTTTATTTGTTCATCGTACTGACGTTGACCGGTACGATGCTGATGTTTTACTACCATCCGAGCAAGGTGCAGGCTTTCCGCGATGTGCTGTACCTCGAGCACGACGTGCCCTTCGGAAAGCTTTTGCGCAACATGCACCGCTGGGCGGCGCACTTGATGGTCATCGCCGTTGAGCTGCACATGTTCCGTGTTTTCCTAACCGGGTCGTATAAAAAGCCGCGCGAGTTCAATTGGAACGTGGGCGTAATCCTGCTGGTGCTGACGCTGCTACTCTCCTTCACCGGTTATTTGCTGCCCGACGATCAGCTGGGCTTCTGGGCCGTGACCGTAGGCACGAACATGGCGCGCGCCACGCCGGGCCTCGGCAATGAAGGGCCCTTCGCTCCATCGTTCATTACTCCATATAACGATGTGCGCTTCGGATTGCTGGGCGGCTCGATCGTGGATGCCAACGCGCTCCTGCGGTCTTATATTTGGCATTGCATCGGCATTCCCATCATCGCCTCTATTTTCATGATCCTGCACTTCTGGCGCGTGCGTAAAGACGGCGGCATCTCCGGTCCCGCAGCGGTGGTTCTCGACTCCGAAGTAAAGGAGGGGAAGAAATAGCCATGGATTGGAAGCAACTGTGGGAAATCCTATCCGCTGCGGACAACGTTCCGATCATTGCCATGATCCCGCTGCTGGCCTTTTATATGTACCTGGCGTGGAAACAGGCTAGCGCCAATGATGCCTTGATCGAACAACTCGCCGGGGATGCGGCCCTGGCGAAAACGCATCACCGCAAGGCGTGGCCTTTCAAGCCCGGATGGGCGAAAGAAGTGCACGTTTGGCCCTTCCTGCTGCGGGTGGAATTCCTGGCCGCCATCATCGTCACCATTATTCTGATGATCTGGTCCATCACCCTGAACGCACCGCTGGAAGAACCAGCAAATCCCAACCTGACGATGAACCCGGCGAAAGCCCCGTGGTACTTCCTCGGATTGCAGGAAATGCTGGTGTACTTCGATCCCTGGATCGCGGGGGTGGTCATGCCCACCCTCATCATTGTCGGCTTGATGGTGATTCCTTATATAGATACCAATCCGCTTGGATCGGGCTACTACACCTGGAAGCAGCGCAAGTTCGCGATCGGTACTTTTCTCTTCGGGTTCATTATCTTGTGGGTTTCGATGATCTTCATCGGGACGTTCATTCGCGGGCCCGGCTGGCAGTGGTTCTGGCCCGGGCAAACCTGGGATCACAACCGCCTGATTTATGAAGTGAACCGCGACTTGCCGGACCTTTTCGGCATCACTTCGAATTGGGGCAAGGGCATCTTTGGTGCGCTCGTCGTCGGGGGCTTCTTCGCCATCGGGGGAATCCTGGCACACGCCTTTTTCAGGCGTCACAACCCGAAGGATTACAAGCGCATGAGCCTGCTGCAGTACTCGGTCCTGATGATCTTTCTGCTGACGATGTTTGGTTTGCCAATCAAGATGCTGTTGCGGCTGCTGTTCCACATCAAGTATGTGTGGATTACGCCTTGGTTTAACGTTTAGGAGAAACTGGTGCCCGAGAAGCCCATTCCCGAAGACGATCCAGTAGTCAGCAAGTCGCTCGCTCCGCACTACGTCATCTCGATGGTTCTTCTGATGGCCACGCTGTTCTGGGCATTGTGGGATGAAGATTTTGGCCAGCGGCCGTGGAAGGACTATCAACACGAGTGGAAAACGCGCTATTCAACCTTTCTAAAGAATGCGCGCACGGTGTCGGGTGATTCCGAAAAAGAAGTCGAGAGCAGCCCCGACTATAAGGCGCTCAACGATGCTTACGACAGCGCAAGGAAAGGCTCGGAGGCGCGTTACAACGAGATTAACGAAAAGCTTCACGACCTGGGCGCCAAGATTCTGGCGGTGCAAAACGTTTTCACCGACCGGCGCGCCTACGTCAACGCTTTGACGTACAGCATCGAGACCGAGACCAGCAAATCTTCGAAACAAAGCCTGCAGAAAGATCTGGAGGAGTATAAAAAGAAACCCGCAACTGTCGAATTCCCCGACGGCAGTAAGAAAACCTACGACTTCAAACAACTGGAAGAGGCCTATAACGAGTTGAAGAACGAACGGACGCTGCTGAGTGCGGAACTCGCGGATTTAATAAAGCCAGTCAACGAGAAGAAGAATCTGCTCGACGCCTATGTCTCCGACCACATGGTGACGCTGACGCCGACGCAGTTGGCGGGGTTGCAGGACAAGACCGAAGCGTGGACGCCGAAAATCCTGCAGATCAACGTGCCGGACGCCAACATCGTGGACCGCTGCGAGTCCTGCCACATCGGAATTCGCGAGCCGGTGAAGCTGACGGTGTCGGCGATGACCTTGAAAGGCAAGAAGCCGGACGAGTACGCGCACGCATTCACCAGTCACCCGGAAACTGATCTATTAAAGGTTCACGATCCGGACAAGTTCGGCTGTTCGCCTTGCCACCAGGGCAACGGACGCGCGACGACCAGCGTGGAGAAGGCCCACGGGACCTATGAGCACTGGCTCTGGCCGCTGTATGCCAAGGGAAATTTTGAGGCCGGCTGCCAGACTTGCCACGCCGCGGACATGGTGCTGGTGAGTAACGATGTCGGCTGGACGCTCAGCGAAGGCAAAGACCTCTTCCGGCAACGCGGCTGCGTGGGTTGCCATCGTTACGAAGGCTACGACAAGGAACCGGAGGATCTGCTTTCACTCGCACAGCAGATCAAACAACTCGATCAAGAGAAACGAGACAATATCAAGCAGGCCAACGACCTGATGAAACAGGCGGACAAGGCCGAGAGCAACGAAGAGGCCAACCATCTGAACGACCGGGCGGTAGCGTTGCGAGTGATTAACAGTAAAGCAGATTTGCGCATCGCGCAGCTCGATCGTTCCACGAAGAGCTTGCTTCAGGATATGAAGAAGGTCGGGCCGAACCTGAAGGACATCCGGCTGAAGCTGAACAGAGATTGGATTCCGGTGTGGCTGGCGAAGCCGAGCGACTTCCGCCCCACCACGAAGATGCCCAATTTCCGGCTGAACTACGATCAGATCAAAGCGATCTCCGCTTACATTTGGCAGTCGGCACTGACGGATACGCTGCCCAAGCACAAGCCGGGAAACGCCGCTCATGGCAAGGAATTGTTCGAAACGCGCGGATGCCTGGCATGCCACTCGATCGGCGAAGGCGACCAGGTACAGGGCGGAACCTTTGCCGCAAACCTCACGCGTGTGGGAGAGAAGGACAACTACGATTACCTGGTTCGCTGGGTCCATAACCCGCGCGAACGGACGCGGCCTTACTGCCCCTACGAGAAGAAGGACATCGGCCCTGAGGATTACAAGAAAAAAGGTTTGCCCTACGTTTTCGATCTGGATCACAGCAGGTGTCCGAACGACGGTCATGAACTGCAAGTACAGAACATGACGGTGATGCCCCGGTTGCGGCTTTCTCCGCAGGACGCGGAGGATGTGGCTAGTTATTTGATCACATTGAAAAGGCCAGGCGCGGCGCCCTATCCCGATGCATCATTCATGGAGGATGCGAATCTGAAAGCCGAGGGCAAACGGTGGATCCGCCACTACGGCTGCGCGGGTTGCCACGAAATTTCCGGCATGGAAGACGAAGGCCGCATCGGCACGGAATTGACAGCCGAGGGTAGTAAGCCAGTGGAGCGGCTGGATTTTGCGTTGTTGACGGAAACCGCGCAGCGCGGTGGCAGCGAACCAATTACCGATCCTGAGGATCTGGCGCGCTTGCCCGAAGTCCCCGCGAAAGCCCCGTGGTATGACCACAAGGGTTTCTTCGAGCACAAACTCGCCGAGCCGAACATTTGGGACAAGGGCAAAATCAAGCCGGAAGAAGAAAAGCTGCGCATGCCCAACCTGCACCTAACCAAACAGCAGGTTCAGGCGATCACGACGTTTCTTTTGGGCAGCCAGGAAAATCCGCTTCCCTCGAATTACCAATACCGGCCAATGGATTATCGCCGGGACATTCAAGAGGGCTGGTGGGTGGTTAAGAAATATAACTGCATGGGCTGCCACCAGCTCGTACCCGGGCAGAAGACTTCGCTGATGGCGATGGGACGTTATCAGGGCGCGGATGGCCAGGAGCAATTGCCTCCTAAGCTGCTCACCGAGGGCGCCCGCGTCAGTCCCGAGTGGTTGCTGCATTTCCTGAATAATCCGGCGCTGAACGACAAGGACGACAACCGCAACGGTGTGCGTTCGTACCTGCAGGTTCGAATGCCGACATTTTCTTTTTCAGAAAATGAGCTGGGCAAACTGGTGCGGTTTTTCCAGGCGCTCGGCCGCCAACCTTTCCCTTACATCCCCGACGAAATTCCTGTACTGACGGCAAAGGAAACGGAAATGGCGCGAAGCCTGTTCAGCAGCACGGCGGCGCCGTGCTTGAAGTGCCACGCCACAGGTGATCCTGCGCACGATCGGACGGCAACCGCGCCAAACTTCTTGCAAGCGCGTGGACGCTTGAAGCCCGACTGGATGGAGCAGTGGATCATTGATCCGCAGGCCATCGCTCCCGGCACTTCGATGCCATCTGGTCTGTTCAAGCGCGTGAACAATCACTGGGTGTTCGCCGGCCCGACGCCTCCCTCCTTCCAGGGGTATGATAAGGATCAGACCAAGCTGCTGGTGGATTACATCCTGCAGCTGACTCCGGAGGAGCAGCGGCGCGTGAGCGCGGCGATGGGTCACGGGGGAGCAGCAGGTGGGAGCGCGTCTTCCGGTTCCGGCAACAAAGCGAGCAGCAATACCGGACGCGGCGGTTCGAAATAAGCTTTGGTTCGTGTGAGCTTTCAAAACTCAGGAGGCAGACCGATAACATGAAGACTAAGACATGGATAGCAGTTTGTTGTATGCCCGCGATATTGGGACTCGCGCTTCTCGCTGGATGCGGCAACAAAGAAGCAGCGCCAGAGCAGCCGGCACCGGCGGCTTCGGCTCCTGCTGCCGCGGCGACGCCGATTGATCCCGCCACCGCGGCGACGATCGTTGGAGTGGTCAAACTTGCCGGCGAAGCTCCCAAGGCCGCCAAGATTGACATGAGTCAGGATCCGGCCTGCAAGGGTATGAACATGGCGGAAAACGTGGTAGCCAGCAACGGTGACCTCGCCAATGTGTTTGTGTACGTGAAAGAGGGCCTGGGCAACCGCACGTTCGACGTTTCGAAAGAGGTCATCACGCTGGATCAGAGCGGCTGCAAGTATCATCCGCACGTGATGGGTGTGATGACGGGGCAAACCATCAAAATCGTCAACAGCGATCCGACCACACACAACATTCACCCGACGCCGAAAGACAATCGCGAGTGGAACGAATCTCAACCACCGCAGGCGGCGGCTCTGGAGAAGACTTTTGCGCGCGAAGAGATCATGCTGCCGGTCAAGTGCAACCAGCATCCGTGGATGAGAATGTTTGTGAACGTGGTGAAGAGCCCGTTCTACGCGGTGACCGGTCCGGACGGCAAGTTTGAAATCAAGGGGCTGCCGCCGGGCGACTACACGATTGCGTTCGTGCAGGAAAAACTGGGCGAGCAGACCGCGAAAGTCACCGTGGCGGCCAAGGACACCAAGACGGTGGACATGACGTTCAAGCCCTGATCGAAACTGACTTGGGTTGCAGGGGCGCCCGTCGCGGCGGGCACCCCTGCAACGGATCCATCTTTGCTGGAGGAGGGTTCTTGCTTCCTGTGATTCTGATCATTTCCATCGTGCTCGGCCTCATCCCCCTCGCGGGTATCGTCTGGATCGTCGTCACAGGAACACTCACCACGACCGATGGCCTCTTCGAAAGTCTGATCATGCTCAGCATCTCCGGTATTTTTTTCCTGAATGTTTTCTGGGAGCTTCGCGACCGCGGGCTGCTCGGAAAAAGCAAAGCGGAACCTTCCAAGCCATCCTCGGGCTCCGAAGACAGCTAGAGACCACGAGAAGACATGGCCAGTCCACCGTCCTCTCCGGAATCCGGCGATTCTCAGGAAATCGCCGCGGAAAATTCCTCGTCAGCGCCTTCCACTTCTCCGCATCACAAAATGCCCCCGCGCAGCCGCTTCCTTTTTTTTCTTACCGCGTGGCTGATCGTGCTCATGCCGTTCCTCTTCTGGTGGAACACTTGGTTCGGGCGCCAGCTCTCCCAAAAGCAGATCAGCGAATACCTGAATGACGAGAAGCATCCGCGCCACATCCAGCACGCGCTCGTGCAACTCGGCGAGCACATGAGCCGCCACGACGCCGCGGTGCAGCCGCTATACCCGGAGCTGATTCGACTGGCGTCGCATCCCGTCGAGGAAGTGCGAAACACGGATGCCTGGGTCATGGGCCAGGACAGTTCCGGCGCGGGCTTCCACGAGACGCTCTTAAAAATGTTGAATGACCCATCGCCAATGGTGCGCGGGAATGCAGCTCTTTCGCTGGTGCGCTTTGGAGACGCCACGGGGCGGCCCCAGATCGTCACCCTGTTGCAGCCCGCGAAAATCGTGGCTCTTGCTTCCGGCCACGTTACCGACACCGACAAAACGGGAACCGCAATCCATCAAGGCGGACTGATCGCCAAGCTGCAGAATGGCGGGCAAACAATCGAGGTACGTTCCCCCATTAGCGGGCGTATTCGCACGCTCGCAGTTGCGCCCGGAGAGAATGTCGAGGCCGGGGCCGAGATTGCCACCGTCGATCCCGGCGACGAGCAAGTCTGGGAAGCCCTGCGAGCACTCTATCTGATCGGCCAAGTCGAAGACCTTCCCGCGATCCGTCCCTACGAGCGCAACGTCCCCGAAATTTCCGACCGCGTCCGCCAGCAAGCCGCGCTAACCGAAAAAGCCATTCGCGAGCGCGCGGCTGCACATCCTTAGTGCGCTGGCAAACCCTTTCTCGCAAGAATCTTGTCAAGGCATAGCTAGCCCGCCCCGCTCCGAAGAATGGTTTAGCGCTCAACAGCTCCCTTCGACTCCTCGTAACCGATTGATTCAAAATAACATACCGAAACTCTGGGAATATCCTCAGGACGATCACCATTCCAGAATGTTCTTCCCTGCGAGGGACAGGCCAACCCCCCGGCTTCCGGGACAGTGCCGCTTTGGAACGTCCTGCCCTTCCGTCCATCTGACGTACTCCTCTCTTTGCCCGATAAGCTTCCATAGGGCTCGCGGTGTTCGCGGGCCGAGGAGGGGGGCCATGTTACGCAATCGAATCCTTTTTGTGTTGGGCGTATCTTTTCTTGCGGCCTCAGCCGCTTGGGCTGACGACGTCGGCTACGTTGACTGCAGCAATCATTCCGAAGACACCCAGGTCTTCGCAAAACCCAGAAAGACTCCCGACGTAATTGAAGCCATACCTTGCGGGCAGCGCTTCACGATCGTAACGTATGGGTTTTTCTTTTCGCGGATTCAGACCGGCGACGGGAAGGTCGGCTACATCTATTCGAGCCTGATTGCGGTCGATCGCGCGGCAACCAGCGCGCAAAAAACGGGGTCAGTACAGATGGCCGCCGAAAAACAGAAGCTACCGAGTACGGCTGCGTCCTCTGCACCGGCTGCTCCGGCTCCATCTGTCCAACCGCAATCTCAACCTGCACCTGCTCAAGCTTCTACCCGGACAACCGCGGTCCGGGAATCAGCGGTGGCGGCGCAGCCAAATCCGGCTACGATTGCGTCAACGCAGCCTGACGTAGCTCAACCCGTCGTGACACCGGCACCCGCGCCTGTGTCAAAGGCACCGGAGGCGGTTGCGTCAGTCACTCCGGCTGCGCCTGCACAACCTCAAAGTGCGGCTCAACCAGCAGTGCCGGAAGCATCTCCATCCATATCGAGTGTGCCAGAAAAGGCTGCGGCCACGTTGCCGACTCCGCCTGCGTCTGCACAACCAGAGCCAGAGCCCGCTCCAGCTCAGCCGGCGGCGCCACCGATCCGACCCGCTGTGGATAGTACAAGGTGGGAGAAACCCAACCCCACGGTTCGAACGGCGCCGCTTATCGAACTCTATGGCGGCTATTCGTTTGCACGCCTGGTCAGCGGCGGAAGTGGTAGCAACCTGAACGGCGCACTGGGTTCGTTCGGTTGGAGCATCAAACCGTGGCTGCAGATCGTTGCGGACACCAGCTACAACGTCGTCACGACCAACGGCACTAAGAATGTGCTGTATGGGAATCACTACGGGCCGCGATACTTCCACCGTAGCCGAAACCGCTGGGGCATCACGCCGTTTGCCGAAGCGCTCTTTGGCGGATCGCGCGCAGATACGACCATCACCGGGACCGGCGGTTACACGACTTCGGATAACTGCTTTTCGATCAAAGTGGGCGGTGGGCTGGATATGCACCCATCGCGACGGTGGGATATCCGGTTGTTCGATGCCGACTACTACCGGACGTCATTTGGCACGAACGTTCATCAGAACAATTACTGGATCTCGACCGGCGTTGTTCTCCGCCTGATGGGAGGTTCCGAGTAAAAGGCGGACAGGCGTAAACACGAGGAGATGCAGCTACGTGGAAATGCGGATCCTGAAATAGAAACTGAGGAAGTGAAGTAAAGAGAAAAACGGCACGTGCAGATTCCGCGCGTGCCGGGTCCGGCGAGTGGTTTGGCTAACCGGGATTTTTCTTGGTTCTGGGGTGGTCGGCACAGACATGAGACGCGAACTCCTTGTCGCGCTGCTGTCCGAACAGAGTCTTCATTTCGTCAATAGATCCACCGACGAGCGGGCCTGAAGGGTTGAAGACCCATGCGCATTCGGTGCAAGCCCATCCCTGAAAGCTCGGTCTTTCGGCCCATACCAGTTTGCGACGTATCGGCTCCATGGCCACCTCGCGATTCGGTGCGGTTATGGTTCTTTGAGATACACTGAGGCGCTGGTTTTCGACGCGACCGCGACGACAAAAACCTCTCTTAGGCTTGCCCCGAGCGAGTTTCCGCCCCAGTCTTGGCTTCTTGAACACCCATCAAAATGGAATTGAATGCACCCGGCCTGAACTCTAAAGGGAGAAAGGGGTTGCTGTCTGTGGGGTACACGACACTGGCAGAAGGGCTATCGCAATCCGAGGTCATCCTCGAACTGTTGAATGACGCCGTAGCACTCACAAGCGGATTTTTCGAGTTTGCGGCGGTTCACAATTTTCACTGCGCCACGAACATATTCGATGATTCCCTTTTTTTGCAGTACTGCGGCTGCCAAGCTCACCGTTGAGCGGTCGGTACCCATCATCGTGGCGATGAAATCGTGGGTAATTGGAAGGACTCCCAATTTCACCCGGTCTTGCGTCATAAGCAACCAACGCGCCAGGCGCTGCTGTATATCGTGCAGCCGGTTGCACGCCGCGGTCTGCGCGACTTGCATTGCCTGAAGGCCGGTATGCCTGCTCAAGATCATCTGCAACTGCGGAGCCGACCGCAGGACGCGTTCCAGCGCATTGCCGATCATGCGAAAGCCATCGCCGGCGACCTGGATTACCTCGCGCACCGAACTTCTGCTCAAACCGACTGCTAAGCCTGCTCCAACGTAGCCCTCGTTGCCGACGAGTCCGACTTCCACTGTTCGACCGTCTTTGGTGACCACGACCTGAGAAACCATTCCCCGGTTCGGAAAATAGACGAACTCGATCTTTTGTGTGGGTTCGTGAAGACTGAGATGATCCGGCAGGTCGATGTACGTCAAGTCGGGACGCATCAACTCGTATTCCTTATCGGGCGTAGCCAAGAGTACTTTGTTGGTTACTTGTTTTCCCTCGGCGTTGGTTCGTTGGTCTGCCTGTGTGACTCGAGAGTTTTTTCCGCTCATCTCAATCCTGAAGGGCACCGGAGTGCTTTGCACTCATTGGCTGAATTATGCTGGCTCTTAGATTCCAAATCTATTCAACCAGAAGAAAGGATAACAATCTGTACGAAATGGGACAGGCCCACGGCAGACCGTTGCTTGCCGGGCAACGTGCGGTGGACAGGTTTGTGGTCTTGGGCAGAGTCTGGGGAATAGCCTTTGCCGGGCTGAAAGTGCCGTTACGCGGAGATCGCTGGTCGCGTGAAAAAGAACTGAGCCCGGACGCTGCCCGGCTCAGCCTTTCCATCGCAATTGCAAGTTCTGGGGTTACTCGTCTTGCTGCCCGTCGTCGCGGTGCCCCGTGGGTGCGAACGCCACTCCGCGAAACACTTCGCCCGCCAGTGCCGAGCGAATGGTCACGAAATGGCCGATGCGATCGTCCCGGTCGTTATCTCCGTCTCCTGTGGGCAGCTTCGTGGCGGCAAGAACGTCGGTGACTTTTACCAATTTGTTGGGGTCGGCGCCCTGATCTCCATTGGCGCTGATGGTTGAAGTAATCGCAAAGAGGGTAACCGTACCATCATGATTGTGCCGGCCCGTTATGTTCCGGCAGCCGCCCGTTGCAGGGTTGAGTGCAGTCGGATACTGGGTAGGCACCAGCAGCTCGACGCCGGTCGAGGTGATGAGATTTACTCCAACTTGTGTGCTGGTCAACTGGCTTGTGGAAAGGCCGCCGTTATTGTCGTTGCCGGCCATGTAATAGAGCCAATCCGCCTTGATGGCCGCCCGGCCGTTGTTACCGCTGTAGCCATTCCCGTCGGTCCGCGTAATGTGCCCATCAGCATCCACTTCCACGACCGCGCGGTAGTAGTTTGATACCACGGGATTGGTCGGGTCCACGACGCCCGGTGTACTCGAATTGGATACGTCGAGTTGGTTCCGCCCAGTAACGAACCCTGGACCACCATGGTAGCCGACAAAAGTGATGGACTTTCCGTCCGTCGAGCGGTTCACAGCCAGTTCGGATTTCGAGCTGAAGCTGGTCACCAGGAGATCGGTAGGAATCGGCAGAGTATCCAGGAGTTCGCCCCGAGTTGTGATGTTGTCCAAGAAAATCGGAGAGGTAAGGCCAAAGCTGCCGTCGGCAGTGTCGTTGTTCCACACGTTGTGCGTGTCGGTCAAATTGGGATACTCGCCATTATCAATTGCCGTAGCACACTTTACCTTGACGTTGGTCGTGCCGCCCGCAATCAGGGGCACCGCAACCGTGCCAGCGACGCAGCCCGGCGGCAAGGTTTGACCAATCGTAACGGTCGAAGCCGTGCCAGCAAAAACACTGCGGCTGAGCACCAGAGTATCGTCCTTGAATTCAAAATGTTCGTGGCGCCCACCATCCCCATCGCTATGAGCGAGCAATCCAACTGCGGTGGCTGCAAGTACTACTCCAACTGTGACTGCGGCTGGCAAAAGTTTCTTGTTCAAGTGTTCCTCCTAGAGACCGCAAAAGTTACATGGCCGTGCTCTGGAGGGATTAAGATTCGGCAAAAATTTAGTCAATTACTGATGAAGGGTGAGCTGTTGGCACGTGGAGCGCAGCTAATTTGTTGGCGTGCGCAAGTTCTTGCGTTCGACGCTTATGGCTCTGTCTCCAGATATGCCAGCTGCGAGAAGTCACTGCCGGAAGTAGAGCGCGGGGATGACGTAAAAGAGGACCATGCAGAAGGCAACGAGGCAGGCGATGATGCCGAGCCATGCGAGGACGAATTTGCGTTCATTGAGCCCGGGCGGTGGGGCGGAAACTCCGAAGATCAAGTGCACTCCGCGAAATATTTTTGCGAGGAATTTGATCATGGCGTCCCGCGGACAGTAAGGACGGGAGGTCAGTACGCCATCGGGCCGACTTCCTTTTCGACTTCGACGGTGTCGACCATGACGATGGCGTCCCAGGGGCAGCCATCGAGAAAGCAGCCGTCGGGGCCCTTGCTGAGGCACTTCTTGCAGCCGATACACAGAATGGGATCGATCTGGATGCGGCCGAAAGGAGGATTGTCCTCGTCAGGCACCCAGAACATGCAGTCTTCGACAGGGCAATATTCGACACACGCGGGAGACCCGGCGCAGCCGGTGCAGCATTCGGTGATTACAGCGAGTTCTTTGGGTTTTTTCTTGCGCGCGGTGGCAATGCCCTTGGAGCGGGGTTCGTGCTTCATCTCGTCGGGCACCATGCCGGGGGCTTTTACGACTTGAGGCTCGGTTGGCATGCGCGGATTATACATTTGATTTTGGGGTTTTGTAAGTAGTCCTCCGGTGAGAAATCGCTGGGCCGATACGTGGAACTTGGCTTGTCCGGCGCAGAATTGGCTGGCACGACGCCAGACTGCCCGCATCGTTTTTAGCAGGGGAAGAAAAACGCAAGCGGGATGCCGGCGCTACGAGCCGATTCGAATTTCGCTCCGTGGTGAATTCACGTTTGTAGCGATTTCACATTTCGCGGTAGTTCAGGAGGATGACCCCGATCAGCAGGATGCACGCGGGCCAGACGCGGGCCATGGCGTTTCGCGTGTGATTATCCGGGGGAAGGCGGAGCTCGAGCCAGCGCGACCATCCCGCGGCAACCGCAAAAATCGCGAGCGGAATGTGGCTGAGCTCGGCGAGCACTTCTTCCTTGATGTTTCCCAAGCTATGCGAATGCGTCAGCAACAGCGCGCCGGAAACGGCGACGAGCAGGGGAAAAACAAGGCGGACGTTGGCGGAACTGACTCGCCCGGTCTGGACGCACCATTCGAATGCGGCGAGCGCGACGATTAACAGAGAGAAAATGCGGTGGAGGAGCACTTCGGGATCTGCAAGAGTTGCCCAGAACCCGTTGGGACCGAGCGGCCAAACCTCCGGATCGCTGCGCAAGAAAAGGAATACGGATAAGCCGAGAAAGGCGAGAGGCCAATGGCGTGCCCAGGAAATGTGCCCGGCTTGCGCAAGGAGCGCGAGGAGCCCAACAGCCAGAACAACAACGCCTGCCCAATGATGGTTGTATTCTGACCAGGCTTTTTCGGCGGGAGTGTTGAGATGGTTGCCGGCCTGGCCGGGGACGTAAGAATCCATGGACATGGAGCCGGGTTCGAATGCTTTGCTTTGCGCAATGTAGATGTCTTCCGGAAGTTCCTGCGTGCTGGGGCTGCCAAGCCGGGGAATATGGGGAGCCATGCGCGAGAAAATTTCGCTGGCGGAAACTCTGTCGCGAATGAGATCCGCGGCGGGGGGAAGCGAGGTCAGCGATGCAGCGACAAGGATGACGGTGATCCCAATTCCGATTTCCGCTTCGCCGAAACGCTTTAGGCTGGCCAGGATGCTGCTGGAGGGCGCTGCACGGACGAGCTGGTAATTGAGCGCGCCGAGATATAGAAGGAATCCGAAGAGAATTATTTTTGCCGTCACCATCGCACCGTAGGAAGTGCCGTAGGCAGCCGCGAATGAACCTACATAGGCGTAGGCCAGCACGATGCCCGCGGAAGCCAACACGCAGACGCTGATCAGAGCGAGTTTTGAGAATCGGGCGCTGAGTTTTCGCGCGAAATCAAGATCGTTTGCGCGACGGAGCGCGATCAAAAGGTAGGGGAGGCCGCCGACCCAGGTGGCGGTGGCGGTTTGATGCAACGCGGTGATCGCAACGAGCGGCGCGCGATATTCGAGGCGAGCCATAGCATGGCTGGTCATTACCGAGGAGGCGATGACGGCGGCTGCTGGAAGCAGTAGATCGGCGAAGCCTTTCGAACGATGGGCATTCGAAAGGATGGCAATCGTCGATGCCGCAGCGATCCCCAGCAGACCGGCGATGACAAAGTTTGCTCCGGTCACCTCGTCGAATGTCATTTCCGCGGACTGCATCAGGATGAGGGAGTTTGCGAGAACGTAGGCGAGTTGCATCGCAGCAAGGCTGATAGCGAAACGGCGAATCCAGTTTTGGCACGCTTGCCTGATCGCGTCAGATTCTTGATTCTCTTGATTCGTCCGGCGCAAAACGAAAACCAGAAAGACGATGCCGCCTACAGTGAGCGACTGGAACGTGAGGGTCGCGCCGCGGAACAAGACGGAGAGGAAGCCAAAGATTTGAAGGAGGCGGGCCATGTAGGTCGATCAGGCGCGTGTAACGGAAAAGGAGATCTCGCCCCGGGTGATGTGGCCGTCGGAAGCCAGCACTTGCCAGCGGAGAACATAGGCTCCTGGCGGCAAGCCCGCGGCGTTGGCTAAGAGTGAATCGGCGGGAGATTGTTTGCTGATTTCGAGCGGCTGGGTTGACCCATCAGGGCGGACGAGGGTCAAGCGGGAGCGGCTGGCGTCGATTCGAACGTTGAAGCGAAGCTTGATGGGAACATCCGGGCCCGCAACGGCGCCCTTCAGAGCTGGGCTCGATTCGAGAAGGACGGCGTGGCCGGAGGCGGAGGCGACGAGGATCAGGAGTGCGACAAGCGTGAGGAAAGTGAATTTGAACACTGGAGTTCGAACGGTCCCCATGATTCTCCAAGTCGCCTGCAAAACTCACATCCGCGGCAGTAAAAGAATTTGCGCGAGAAAAATCCAATTGTGACGACGAAATAATGCTATTGCAATCGTGCGCTAGGGCCAAGACAGAAATGTCTTAATCGAAATTCGGCGCCCTCTGGAAATTGTGTGAAGTTGCAAGCGCAGCGTGACGGAAACTATTCCTGAGGATTAATTTCGTTGGAGTGATTCCAATCGATCGTCGGATCCAAAGCGGGATCGGAAGCAGGATCGAACCCGCCTTCCTTCGGGGTGGTCTTGTCGGCCTTTCGCTGCGTGCGCTTCTCTTCCTTCATCTTGCGCTTTTCGATTCGCTTCATCTCTTTTTGACGTTTCTGGAATGTCGTCGTCATAGGGTCTCCTTGACAGCAGAGTGCGGCGCCGGCTGGGCCGGGACCGTGCGACCATTTCTATGAAAAAACCAGGCTACCAGCGCGGTTCGCGTGGCTGCCGCGCGGACTCGCGGTAATCTTCGTTCGAGAACCGGTCTCGTCCGCCACCGCCGCCCTTGCCGCGCCCACCGCCGCCGCCCGGACCGCGGCCGCCGCTGGGGCCGCCAAAACTCTTCGGGCCTCGCGATCCGCCGCCTTCGCCCTTGGGGCGCGCTTCGTTGACCTTCAAATTGCGGCCGCCCACTTCTTTTCCATCCAGCCCGGTCATGGCCTGCGCCGCTTCCGCGTCGTTGGGCATTTCGACAAACGCGAAGCCGCGCGCACGGCCGGTTTCGCGATCCATCGCCATGTGCACGCGGGTGACCTGGCCGAACGGCGCAAACAATTCGCGCAATTCGCTTTCCGTGGTCTGGAAGCTCATATTGCCGACAAACAAACTCTTCATCTTGGTTCTCCCTGAACTCTTCGAAGCACCACGAGTGCAGGATTTCGGCTGTCTGCCGCTTCCCAGACACTACGGGACGTTGACCTAAATTGGCTGAAGTCGCTGGAGGGAGGGCCGCAAAGCGCGCCCTACAAGGAAGTCAGGCAATCCTACTTCGGGAGTCTACCGACTGACAGTAACATATTTCGCGGGAAATATCGCCCTGCTCATTTCCGGCGAGCGGGGCGATTTCTGCGTTTAGTTTTATTGAAGCGTCAAGCCGTTAGCAGCACGCCGGGGCTATTCGTAGATCTCCGCCATCGCAGGAGTGGACGAGTTCGTTCCTCCCGTAGCGAGCACGGTTCCATCCTTGAGCAGCGTAGCCGCGTGGCTCTGCCGCGCGCTCGCCATGCCGCCCGTTGCCGAAAAAGTTCCGGTGGCTGGGTTATAGAGTTCGGCCGTCGCCAGCGGCGCGGTCCCGTCAGTTCCGCCGGTCACGAGCACAGTTCCGTCGTTGAGCGATGTCGCGGTCTGAAACGCGCGGGCGGTTTCCATACTGCCCGTCGTCGTAAAGGACTGGTTCGTAGGATCGAAGACCTCCACAGTGATGATGGCTTTCCCCGTACTGTCCAACCCTCCGGTCACGAGCACTTTGCTGCCTGGGAGCAAACTGGCGGTGTGCCATTGACGCGCCGTTGCCAGGATACCCAGCGTCGGCGAAAAACTTCCGGAGGTTGGATCATAGAGCTCGGCTTCGGCGAGCACTTTGAGTGTTGCTCCGGTCCCTTGGACTCCTCCTGCCAAGAGCACCTTTCCAGAGCTGAGCAGGGTCGCCGTATGCGAGACACGCGGTGTGGCCATGCTACCGGTCTGTGCAAAGGTTTCAGTGCCTGGATCGAAAAGTTCGGCTGTGGCATTTCCCCAACCGGCTACGAGCACCTTGCCAGTGTTGAGCAGCGTCGCAGTGTGGCTCGCGTGTACGAATTGCATGTTGCCGGAAGTTGGGGAAAACGTTCCGGCTGTTGGATCGTATATTTCGGCCGTCGCGAGCGGATTCCCGGCAGGGTCCAAGCCTCCTGTGACGAGCACTTTTCCGCTGGGGAGCAACGTCGCACCAAAGTGAGAGCGCCCTGTGCCCATGTTGCCGGTCAAAGTAAAACTTCCGTTGGTCGGATCATAGAGCTCGGCTGTTGCGAGGGTGGTCCCGTTCGCATCTGTTCCTCCCGCTATGAGCACCTTGCCATTGTTCAGCAATGTCGCAGTATGTGCGAAGCGCGAGGTTGACATCTTGCCGGCGGCTTTGAATCCATGCGCGAAAATCTCAATGTTAAATGCTTGCGGTGCTGAGTCTTGTTTGAACGTGTCCTCGGCGATCAGCGTGAACGATGATGTTCCGGCCGCAGTCGGCGTGCCGGAAAGTACTCCGCCCGCGCTGAGAGCAAGGCCTGGAGGTGGCGTGCCAGCACTAACTCTCCAGGCCAATGGCATAGCTGTGCTCGATGCCGTGAAGGTAAAGCTATACGGTAGATTCACTGCTCCGCTGGGAGGCGCAGGTGTCGTACTAATGACCGGAGGAGCCGGGTTGTTGATGACAATCGTGGGGCTTCCAGGCGTCGTTACTTGTGGCGTACCCGAATCCGCCAGCGTTAAAGCGACACTGTAGGTACCGGCTAAGGTAGGCGTCCCAATAACCTGGCCATTTGCGCTGACACTCAGACCTGGCGGAAGCGAGGCAGCGGTAGCGCTCCAGCTATAGGGCGGAATTCCTCCGGTAGCAGTGAACATGAACCCCGTAAAAACCTCTCTCGTTTCACGACAGGGCAGCTGCGTGAAGTGTGGGGTGCAGATCGGAAGTGACGCACAAGACGTAGGATTAGGACACGGTTCGCAAACTACGCCCCGTCTACTCAAAAAACATTCGAAGACTACGGACTTTACAGAACCATAGCTTGCCCCCACTGTCCCGATTGGCGGAGTGACAGCGTTGATCGTGAGGGCAGCCGCGGCGGCGACGCCGATCGAACTCGAACTTCCGGTAAGGGAGGATTTAGCTTTGTCGGTCGCCGTGATGGTTTCGTTACCGACGGTTTCGAACGTCGCCGAGAAGTTCCCAGTCCCGTTTGGCGGCAGCGTTGCGTCGGCCGGCAGGATCGCTTTGCTATCAGTACTCGTAAAGTGGATGGTCCCGGTGTAGTTGTTCAGGAAGTTGTTGTAGGCATCAAGCGCCATAACTACTACGGAGACGGAGGCTCGAGCGGTTGCGTTGGCCGGGGTGGTAACCGTGAAGTGAGTGGCAATGCCGGCGCTCACGTTGGTCAAATTTGCTGTTCCGACGATCGAGGCCGTGACGGTATCGGTCGCCGTAATCGTTTGGGCGCCGGAGGTCTTCAACGTCGCCGAAAAAGTTCCTACCCCACTCGTTAATGTCGAATTGTGCGGCAGCACGGCCTGAGGGTCGCTGCTCGTAAATTGCACCGTCCCGGAATAGCTCGCGACCGTGCTGTTCGAGGCGTCCAGCGCCGTGACGGTGAAGTTGAAGGCTGTACCGGCAGCGGGCGTAGCGGTGGCCGGGCTTACGGAAAAGTGGGTAGCCCCGCTGGGGCTGACAAGAACCGGAGTCGACGTGCCGGTAAGAGCAGGTGCGCCGCTCACCGTGATGGTTTGACTACCTGCTGTACTAAGCGTTATCGAGAAAGTCCCCACTCCGTTCGCCAGCGTCCCACTTGCCGGTTGCACCGCTTGGCCACTCGAACTGGTGAACTGAACCGTTCCCGTATAAGTGATGACTAAGCTATTCGAAGAATCAAGCGCCGTCACGGTGATGTTGAAGGGCGTCCCGGCGACTGGTGCGGAGGTCGCGGAAGTGACGGAGAAGTGCGTGGCCACAGGCTGTGGCGGCGTACTCGCACCGCAGCCGGCGAGGACGCACAAACCACAGATTGAGATGAGGAACAGTATGGATTTTTTCATCACGTCTCCTGGGTCCAGAATGGCTATGCGCGGTCACGATTCATGCCCTCTGGCCGGTGTTACTTCAATTTTGATGGGAGAGTGTTGCTGCGCCGATTACTTCTGCTGAGCTACTCCAATCGCAACGATCTGGAAACCACGCGTTGAGCGCAAACTAGTCCCGATTAGGAACAGTGGCAATGACCGGGATGTACGATTCGGGTTAGTTTTTGGTAAGGAGCCAGACCCTTGAAAGCGAGAGAGTTATTGACTTTGCAATAGGAGAGATTTATCGCATCGCTGCCCGTCAAAGCTGATAGAATCCTGGTCAATTGACGTTCGCTGGTGATGAATGCCCACTTCTCCGCCCCGCTCGCCCAGCCTGTGCTTTGGCCCGTTCGAGTTGGATGCGACGACCGGAGAACTCCGTAAAGCTGGCATTCTCATAAAGCTGCAACCACAGCCGTTCCGTGTCCTCTTGCTCCTGGCGGAGCACGCCGGGGCGGTAGTGACCCGAGAAGAAATCCAGCGTTGCCTCTGGAGCGAATCGACCTTTGTCGATTTCGAACACGGTATCAACTTCTCCATTAACCAAATCCGAGGCGCTCTGGCCGACGACGCCGAAAAACCGCGATACATCGAGACGCTCCCGCGACGTGGCTACCGTTTCATTGCAAACGTAGAGTGTTTGAAAGAAAGTGCTAAACCTGAGTCGAGCGTTACGGTTGCTCGTATCCCTCCCTGGCGCTCCGTTTTAGTTGCCACTTTGCTCTTGATTCTTCTACCCGTGAGCTACATGGCCTGGCATCGGACCCTTCCGCCAGCTGTTGCATCTCCGGGCAGGATCATGCTGGCGGTGCTGCCGTTCCAGAATCTCACCGGCGACCCGAAGCAGGAATATTTAACTGACGGTCTCACCGAGGAGATGATTACCCAGCTCGGCCGGCTGCAACCGGAGCAAATGGGAGTTATTGCTCGAACTTCTGTGATGGGCTACAAGCACGGCGACGAACGCCTGGACCAGATTGGCCGCGAATTGGGTGTGCAATACATTCTCGAGGGCAGCGTGCGGCGCGATCGAGATCGCATGCGCATCACCGCACAGCTCATTCAGGTGAAAGACCAGAGTCACCTCTGGGCGCGAGAATACGAGCACAGTTTGAAAGACCTCTTCGCGCTGCAGGATGACGTAACCGCTGGGGTCGCCCAGGAAATCCAATCGCGCTTGGCGCTCGAGTCGCGAAATCATGCGGGGCGCAATCATCCGGTCACTCCGGAAGCGTACGAGGCCTATCTTCTAGGGCGCTATAGCCTCAACGGGCGAACTGCAGCGGGATACCAGAATGCGGAGAAGTATTTCCAATCAGCTATAGCAGCCGACCCCAACTACGCGTTGGCGTACACGGGCTTGGCGGAATCCTACCTTTTGATGGCGGCCAATGGCAGTTCACTGCAAGCCGCAAGCGTTCAGGCGCGAACTGCGGCAAAAAAAGCTCTTACCATTGACGCCACGTTGAGTGAACCGCATGCCATTCTAGGGCTGATCGCGCAGAACCACGACTGGAACTGGGAAGAGTGCGAACGGGAATTCAAGCTGGCCATGACCTTGGACCCTAATGATGCAACCCCGCATCACTGGTATTCCGGAAACTTGGCGGTAAGAGGGCGTTTCGAGGAGTCTTTTCGAGAACTCGCAATTGCGAGGCAATTGGATCCCTTGTCGGTGGCGATACGGGAGGATGAAGCACAGTTTCTTTATATGGCACGGCGGTACGATGAGGCCATCGGCATAACAGATCGAACCCTTGAAATTGAGCCAAACTTCGCTTGGGCTTATTTTGATCGAGGTCTTTCGTATGTGCAGAAAGGAAAGTGGCGGGAGGGTCTCGCCGACCTTGAGACTGCGAGGCGATTGGACGACAGCCCGTTCAACTCTGCGGTGTTAGGGGAATCGTACGCGCTGTCGGGCGACAAGAATCGCGCCAGCCAAATTCTTGCTGAACTGCAGGCCCGCGCGAAGCACGAAGATGTCAGCGCGTTATATCCGGCCATCATTCATGCTGGACTTGGGGAGAAAGATGCCGCCTTCGCGGGGCTGGAAGAAGCCTTCCAGGAGCGCGCCACGTACCTCCTGGCCCTAAAATACGCTCCCTTCTATGACCCGTTGCGCTCTGACCCGCGCTTTGACGACTTGGTGAAACGCGTGGGCCTGCCACAGTGAACACTTGCACAGTAGGGACGTGATACGCGCGGTTGGTGGTATCAATTTCAGCACGGTCTTCGCCGGCCAAGCCGTGGGCATCAAAGAAGTCCACGACGACATTTGGCTGGTGAGCTTTATGGATTATGATCTGGGATACTTCGATCTGGAGACTCGCGTGTTGGAACCGCTGGAAAATCCCTTCGGCCCAAAAGTGTTACCCATGTCTTAGGTACGTTGTGTAACCTATGTCTCCGGGCTGGACCCAGGGGAAAGTGGCGCGCCCGGAGAGACTCGAACTCCCGACCCTCTGGTTCGAAGCCAGATGCTCTATCCAGCTGAGCTACGGGCGCACGATCAAGATTCTACACCACTTAGATTCGCTTCCAATATCCTCGTTTTGCAGAATCATTGCATAATAAAAGCGGTCTCTTGTCCGGTAAGTGCTGCGGGTTCAACCGGTCGATGCAACACCATCTGGTATAAAGCTGCTTTCAAACGTAGGGTTTATGACACGAGGGAAACGGTTGGGCTTTCCGCGGCGCAGAAGAGCGAATGTGGCTCTGGGACGGTGCTGGTTTGAGCTGATGGAAACAGCCATCGCGTCACAAAGTCTCGAGCAATCGAACCCGGTATACAATCCTTGGAGTTCTCGAAATCGAGACTAGCTTAGCTATGTACCATGGGAGGCGCGGCGCTAATGGCCCCGATACTTCTCTGGCTCGTCATGGTCCTTTGCCTACTGATTTCAGTGGTCAAGTACGTGATGGGGATCATTCTCAAGCTCTCGTTCCCCAGCACAAAAATCCAGAAGGATTACTCCTATCAGCCCACCGTGAGCGTTCTCATGCCCTGCTTCAACGAGGGCAAGACCGTCTACGAAACCATCGAGAGCATCAGCAAGAGCAACTATCGAAGTGACAAGTTTGAAGTCATCGCCCAGGACGACTGTTCGGTCGACGACAGCTATGAGTGGATGCTCAAAGCCCAGCGAGATTTCACCAACATTCGCATCCGCACGGGCAGGAACGCCGTCAATAGCGGGAAAGCCCGCACAGTCTGCAACGCGCTGCAGCACTCAACCGCCGAGATCATCATCTCTATCGATTCGGATTGCATTTTCCACGAGGACGCGATCCGAGAGTTGACGGCCTGTTTTTCCGAGCCGCGCATCGGGTCGGTGGGCGGCAGGGTAGGTGTCCGGAATCCCAACGACGGCGTAATTACGGCCATTCAAGCGGTGATTTACTATTCCGCCTTCCAGCTTTACAAAATTCCCGAAAACTGGACGCGGAGTGTTTGTTGCATCAGCGGATGCCTCTTCGCCATCCGCCGCGAGCTGCTCCTAGAGATCGAGCCGGCCATCCGCGCGCGCCATTGGTTCGGCATACCCGTGAACCAAGGCGAAGATCGATTCCTGACCCATCAGACCCTGCTGCGCGGTTACGGAACCTACATCAACAGCGACGCGCTCTGCTGGACTACGGTGCCGAATACACTTTCCGTTCTCTTCAAGCAACAACTGCGCTGGCGACGCAGCATCGTGCGCGATTTCTTCTATACACTCCGGACACTTCCGCACCACGTGTGGAAGTTGCACCCGAACGCCGTGTTCACGCTCGTGCTCACGCCGCTGGGAGCCATCGTCGCATTTCTCGTCGTGGTGACTATGCTCTCCTCGGATCCACTTGCATGGGCCGGGCCGCTGCCGCTCATCACTGCGCTGGGAATCGGCGCTGTCCTGACTTGGGTGATCAAGAAATACAGCGCAAAAGAAGCGCTGGCCCATCCACTTGTCTTTGGCGCGTATGTCGCGTGGTCAATGGTGAGCAGCTTGCTCCTGACGCCGCTCGCACTCTGTACTATGGATTCCGCTGACTGGGGAACCCGAATGAAGGAAGAACAAGAGGTGCCTCGTGGCAACCCTAACAACTGAGACTCCGCCTGTCCAAGCGAAAAAATCCGTGCCGCGCCAATCGTTTCACTACAAGCTGGTTATCTCGCTCTATCGCGTTTTTGCCGTCACCATTCTTTATCTGGTCCTCGGCGGCATCCTCACCTACGCCTTCGTTATGGGCTTTTATGCGATCAGCACCACCTGGGCCGCGCCGCTAATCCTTTCCCCGGTCGACGAGAAAAGCCTGGACTTCCGGCAAAAGCTGGTGACCAGCCAGCAGACCATCGAAGACCTGAAGGTAGATTCGCAGAAACTGGAAAGCGGCATTGCCGAAATGAAGAAGCACCGGGCGGCGCTGCTGGCGCTTGAGCCTCAGCTTCAGCAGGCAATTGCCCGCGAGCGGACGCATAACCGAGCCATCGGGCCCCAGCTTGCCGCACTCGACACGCAGAAGCAGGCCGACAACGTAAAGACGCAAACAGTGCTCAAGCAGCTCAAGGAAGTGGAGTCGAACATCAACAAAGACCTGGCTGTCGGCTTGATCACAAAAGGCGACGCAGCCACCCAGTTGTCCGCGCTGAACCAGGCCGAGAATGCTTACACGGACAGCAAAATAGCCGAGGTGCTGTTGACGGACAGCGTATTGCAGAAGAACACGACGGGCACGGATTCTCTCGACGTGCTCGAAAAGCAGGCGGAGTTGCGCTCCGAAGCCGCCCAGCTCGATGTGGCCATCAACGTCGCCGATAAGCAACTGCAGGAAGAATCGCGCCAGATCGACCGGTTACGGGAAGCCATCCGCACCGCCAAACAAAGCCCCTACTATCTGAATGCGTCCGGGGGCCAGACGCTGTACTTCGCTTTCGTTCCATACGACAACCAGGCCAGCGCAGTGGGCGGGCGTCCGGTTTACGACTGCTACCTCAATATGCTTGCGTGCCGCAAAGTCGGCACAGTGAACCGGGTATTCGAGGGCGAAGAGACAGCCATTCATCCTATCTTCAAGACCAACATTCGAGGATTCCTGATGCAGATGAATCTCAACCACCCCGAATCCGCGAAGTCCAAGACCGTGTTCCTCGGCAGGAAACCGCTATTGTTCTGAGGAGAATCCAATGATCAGGAATCCCTGGAAATCCTTGCTGGCTGCAGGTTTGCTCTGTGCCGCCCCCGCGATTGCGCGAGGCCAGCAAGATCAGCAGGCTCACTGCACGTACTTGATGGAACAGGCGCAAGCGCAACGAAATCTGCTGCGCACGCCGACCGCGACGGTGGGCTTCACGCAACCCGAGACCGGGCTGCCAATGCAATTGGTTGGGGGCGCCACGCTGGGTCTTTCCGATGTCAGGAAAGCCGAGTTGACCATGGACGTCGCACGCAAAAACTGCGAACTCTACAAGGCCACCACCGGGGCCCAGCAGGAAATCCAATACGCGGTGGCCAGCCTGGAAAAAGCGGCCCTTCTGAACAGGCTCACGCTGATCGAACAGGCCTCGAAATCACTGGACACGCTGATTGCGCAGACCGCAAAGATGCTGGAGGCCCATAATGCCACGCAGCTCATGCTTTTCACTTTGCAGACTACAAAGATCAGGCTGGAGGCCGACCGCGCCGACACCCGCTCGAAGCTCTCGGCAATCTATGTGCCGCCGTTGAGCGATCAACCGTTGAAAGAACAGGTGGCGCAAAAACAGAGCAGTGAGGAAGGCGCGCAGAAGGTCCTGCATAAACTGAGCCGGCAGAATAATTGGGATGTCGCCCTCACCGTTGGCGTCCATCAGCAGGTCAATCCCCTTGCCCAGGGTGCGCAGCCGTATGGGCAGGTCTCCGTCAGCTACAATCTCGCGAGCCGAGCCATCAACAGGCATCTGGATCGCGCCGCGGAAGCGCACGACGAATGGAAGAAAGTGGAGGAAGGCGACGTTGTGCGGCAGATGGAGATCCTTAGGCAGCAGTTGGTGGATTGCGTCATGGTGCAGGAGGCCAAGCTCAAGTCTCTCGAGGAAGAGAACAAACAAATCGACAAGAATCTTCAACTAGTTGCGGCGCCGGACACTTCCGCGGCGTTCGACTTCCACAACCAATTGGCCGCCACCCAACTCGTTCTGCAAATCGAGACCGCTGATGCCGGCTTCCGGATTGACCGGCTTCGGGAGTACCTTGCAAAGAACTACTGAGTGAGTTTAGCTCTTCACCCATCTGCACTGGCACTCCTTCGTTGCTGATTATGTCCAAAGAACCGCTGGAACGCAATCGGCCCTTCGTCCTCTTAACACTCCTAGTAAGTCGGATAACTCCACACCTGGAATGGTTGGATCGGCGTATGTCCGGTTAGTGCTTACCAGGCGCTAGGCAGTTTTGTTGTAACACTTTCTCTTTCATTCTCATCTCATGAAAGACAAAGTTCGAAGGGGAAATAAACAAATGTTTGCAATTACTGGAATCACCGGTCAGGTAGGTGGCGAGGTGGCTCGCAACCTTTTGGCCGCTCGCCATTCTGTCCGGGCAGTGGTTCGTGACGTTGGCAAAGGAAAAGCCTGGGCGGAGCGTGGCTGCCACCTGGTGAGCGCGGATATCAGTGATCCTGCGGCGCTGACAGCTGCATTCAAGGGTGTCGATGGTGTGTTCGTTCTCGTGCCGCCTAACTTCGATCCGTCACCTGACTTTCGCGAAGCGCGGGCAGTGGCTGCGGCGTTGAGTTCGGCGCTCGACGCAGCACGCCCGGGTAAAGTTATATATCTGTCCACGATCGGTGCTCAGGCAACCCGATCGAACCTGCTCACACAGCACACCATCATCGAGCAAGCTCTACGAAAGTTGTCGGTGCCAATCACTTTTCTGCGGCCAGGATGGTTCATGGAGAATTCTAGCTGGGACGTTGCCCCGGCGCAGAACGGCATAATTCAAAGCTTTCTGCAGCCCCTGGATAAACCCCTACCAATGGTTGCCACTGCCGACATTGGGTGCTCAGCTGCTGAACTGCTTCAAGAAACGTGGAGGGGCCACCGGGTCGTCGAGTTGGAAGGGCCGCGTCGTGTGACCCCCAAGGAAATCGCTGCCAGCTTCGCTAGTTTACTGGGCCACCCAGTGAGAGTGGAAGCAGTACCACGTGAGACTTGGGAGTCGCTCTTCAAATCACAAGGCATGAAGAACCCCGCGCCGCGTATTCAGATGCTCGATGGCTTCAATGAAGGATGGATCGACTTTGAGGGAAAAGGGGTTGGCTCTCGAAAGGGAAGGGTGGCCCTGGAAACCGTGTTGCGCACGCTTATAGAGCGCGAGAGTGGGAAGAAAGCGCTCTCCAGCGCCACTTGAGTTTTCGCCGGCACTCGGAAATTACTACGCCCTCAGAGGCAGAGGCGGTGAAAGTCCCGATAAGTCGCATTACCGTACAAGTCCCGTACTAGAACTTTACCTGTCCGGTTTGTGCGTTAATCGGGAGTTTGCAGAAAATGCCGCAATCGATTTTCTGCCCACTTTTGCTCCGGAAGAAAACCGAATAGATATGTAACAGTATGGATGAAAGCTATCAACAAAAAGGGAACCCACCAGTTTTGAGGGTCTCGTGAATAGACTTGATATTCTGTAAAAACCAGAAACGCCAGCAATATCACAAACTTTACCGGTCCTGCGAAGAAAATCAGCGTGACGTGCGTCGACTCAATGGATGCTTGGATCGTTCCCCGTATCTTTGGTAGGTAGAGATTCTGCGTAACGATCCTACGGTTGATTGTAAACTGGTCATGACTAAGCGTTCCTTCAAACTCTTTGTCGGAGCCAATGACAGAGGATAGGGATTTGTTAATTTGGTCCGGGGTCAGGCTCGTGACAAGTCGCACCTTTTGGTATGGAAAAAAGATCATCTACGCTTGGTCCGAGTCGGGTGTCGGTACCAGCGTGTCTTGTTTTAGGGGCGTGAGGTAAAGCCATCGAACCAAAACAAACCATACCGCGAGAAGCAAGACGAATCTGACCAACTCAGGTAATCCATCTCTAAACGTGAAGCCGACCATTGGTGCGCCATGGGTTACGACGTCTTTGTATTCAGCCCGCGTTATCCATCCCGCGACGGGATTGGAAAAAACGTTTACGAAATGGAGAAAACATTGCGCAAGCATGTAGCCAAGAGCAATGGCTCCAACGTAGCTGTTAACCAAAACCGACTTCAAACGGTTAAGCATGATTCCTCCGGTGCGACCTACGACGGTACCCGGTCAACGTGCGTAGTGGACCCACGCCGTATACCCAACGCGACAAGAGCCAAGCTGCGGCAAGACTCAGAAAAGAACTAAGGAGATATAGCACTGTGAGAGTCCATATGACGGGAGTCTGTGCGTACGGGATTCCACGAATAGCTATCGCGGTCACCACGAAGTCAGCGGCGGGAACGACTAGAGTCCAAAGACCTCTTACTCCCCAGTCGAGGGTCCAGAGCAGGAGTACGGCTATGGCAACGGTGGAGATGTGAGATTCTGCCAAAACTTGGGAGAGTGACTTGGAGGGAGCCCTCATGTGACCAGATTATGACAAATATATGCGCTAACCACGCGAGGTCGCTTGGAACGGTGACCAAAACGCAACGAAAGTTGGCCAACTCCCGATTAGTTCTATAAAAGGGGAAGTCAAGAAAAAACACATCTCCTTCGGCCGGACTTTTTCTTGCTTCTCAGCCCACTTGATCGAGCGCGATTTGTTCTGACCTACCGCACCATGTGCTCGGTT
>Ga0210403_10000306_pt1 | contig 53467 bp, 38 predicted proteins | sample IncBWC19MmetaG_FD_150863 | JGI IMG/M metagenome (GOLD analysis project Ga0210403, IMG submission 150863) | Forest soil microbial communities from Barre Woods Harvard Forest LTER site, Petersham, Massachusetts, United States - Inc-BW-C-19-M | ecosystem: Environmental > Terrestrial > Soil >...
TCTGCGACCCCGAGCCGTTCACCGTCGCGACCTGAATGCTCATGTCATTGACGATGCGCTGCTTGCCCATGCCGCCGGCGGATTCCCGGGGCACGACATCCGATGTGGCCATCCCAACACCTTCCTTTTTCAATCAGCGGGCTGAACCGAATCGCCCATCTTCATGGATTGCGGAGAAGGAAACATTTCAATTATACGGCGGTATGGACCGCCCGGTCGCCCCAATCCCGTGTCTGGAGCCGGGACGAACCTGATTTCGAACGAGGGGGAAGTCCACGGACTCACGATTCGGTCTTGAAGAACTGCGCGATATTGCGGAATTTATTATATCGTGATGCGACCAATTCGGCTGAGGGGACCTTCTTCAGTTCGGCGAGGTGCTTCTGCAGGCTGGCATCGAGCAGATTCGCGGCAGCCTCGTGATCGCGATGTGCTCCGCCCTCGGGCTCGGGAACAATGTCGTCGATGCAGCCCAGTTCGCTCAGGTCGGTCGCAGTGATGCGCATGGCCTCGGCAGCCAGTTCTTTCTTGCTGGCATCGCGCCACATGATGGCGGCGCAGCCCTCGGGCGAGATGACCGAGTAGATGGAGTTTTCCATCATGAGAACGCGATCGGCGACCGCGATGGCCAAGGCGCCTCCGCTGCCCCCGACGCCGATTACAGTCGCAATGATCGGCACTTCCAGTCGCGCCATCTCGCGCAGGTTGTAGGCGATGGCTTCGGCTTGTCCGCGCTCTTCCGCGTTGATACCGGGGTAGGCGCCATCAGTATCTACCAGCGTGAAGATTGGGCGACGAAACTTCTCAGCAACTTGCATGACGCGAATCGCTTTGCGGTAGCCCTCTGGGTGGGGTGTGCCGAAGTTGCGGAAGACACGCTGCTTCATGTCGCGACCCTTTTGCGTGCCGACGACGAGCACCTCTTCGCCGTGGAAGCGGGCCATGCCGCAGACGATGGCGGCGTCGTCGCCGAAGCCACGGTCTCCATGAATCTCGCTGAAATCGGTGAAGACGCGCTCGATGTAGTCGAGCGATTGCGGACGCTGCGGATGGCGCGCCAGTTCCGTCTTTTGCCAGGCTGTGGGCGGCGTGTTCATCTCGCGGCGAAGGGTGTCAATGCGATCCTGCAGTTTGGCAATCTGACGGCGGGTCGCGTCGTCGGTTTCGCCGGCTTCCATCTCGGCGACTTGCCGCTCAATCTGTTCCAGTTCCTGCTGTACTTTTTCGGTGGCTGCCATTGTCGGCAAATCAGCGCCTAAAGGCGCGTCTGTCTTCTGACCTTGACGGCGCGGCTGAAGCCGCGCCCTTTCAAAACGGCCTTGCGCCAGCTGATTCAGCTGATGATGCGGACGCTGCCGCGCCCGCACAGCTGTTCGACCCGGGCGATGAAATTGCGGTCTGGAACGACATTATAGCCCTCTGCCTCCATCACCACCATGAAATCCCCCTGGCGCTCCACGTCAAATAACACTTTGGCGTCGCCTTTGCGCTCAAGAAACAGGCTGTGCAGGCTGTCGATTGTAGTCTCGCCCGAGGATTCGAGCGGAATGCGGACGCGAATGGCGCGGGGCAGGGGAACCTTCGCGTCTTCGAGCGGCATGATCTCGGCCGCCGTGATCTTGGGATTTGCTCCTTCTTCAATGCGAACGCCAGCCTTGACCAGTACCGGAACCTCGAGCTTCACCTTCTCCCCGATGCGTTTAAAGGCCTCAGGGAAAACAATCATGTCGATGGAGCCGGACATGTCTTCGAGGTTGGCCTGGGCGTAGAAGTCGCCCTTCTTTGACTTAAGCACGCGCACGTTGCTGATGATTCCGGCCGTGACGATGGTCTCGTCCTTTCCGGTGGACTTCGTCATCGCGGCGATCTCTTCCACGCTCAGCGCCTGCAGATCTTGCAGCTTGTCTTTGTATTTCTCCAGCGGGTGTCCGGTGATGAAGAATCCCAGGATTTCTTTCTCGGCCGTTAGGCGCGTGTGCTCGTCCCAGTCAGGAATGTTGGGCAGGCGATCGTTGGAAGTCTCGGGTTCTTCCTGCTGAAACACGCCAAACAGACCGTGCTGGCCGGATTCGGCGTCGCGCTGAGTCTTCTGCGCCTGCTCTATGGCTTTGTCAAGAACGGCCATAAGCTGGGCACGGCGCCCGAGCGAATCCATGGCGCCGCTTTTGATCAGAGATTCAAGCACGCGCTTGTTAAGAAGGCGAAGGTCGACGTTCTCGCAGAACTCGAAGATCGAGGTAAAGCGGCCGAGTTTCTTTCGCGCGGCGACAATCGATTCGATGGCATTGCCGCCGACATTCTTCACCGCAGCCAATCCGAAGCGGATGTTTTCGCCGTGGGGGGTGAAGTTTGCGTCGGAGACGTTAATGTCGGGCGCCTCGACCGAAATGCCCATCTCCCGGCATTCGTTGATGTACTTGACGACGTCGTCGGTCGACCCGGTCACAGACGTGAGCAATGCGGCCATGAATTCGACTGGATAGTGCGTCTTCAGATACGCCGTGTGATAGGCAAGCAGCGCGTAAGCGGCGGAGTGCGATTTATTGAAGCCGTATCCGGCGAACTGCGCCATCAGGTCGAAAATCTTCTCGATCTTTTTCGGCGGATACTTGCGCTGCGCTGCGCCCTCGACGAAGCGTTCGCGCTGCTGTGCCATCTCCTCGGCTTTCTTCTTACCCATGGCGCGTCGGAGCAGGTCAGCTTCTCCCAGCGAGTATCCAGCGAGCCGGTTCGCGATCTGCATCACCTGCTCCTGATACACGATCACGCCCAACGTCTCTTGCAGGATTTCCTGCAACTCGGGCAGTTCGTATTCGACCTTCTTGCGGCCATGCTTGCGGTCGACAAAGTCGTCGATCATGCCACCCTGAATCGGGCCCGGACGGTAGAGGGCGTTGAGAGCGGTGAGGTCCTCTATCGAATTCGGCTTGTACTTGCGAAGCACGTCGCGCATGCCATGTGATTCAAACTGGAACACACCCGACGTCAGCCCGCTGTGGAAAACCTTTTCGTAGGTCTTTTGGTCCTCGAGGGGTATGTCATCGAGTTTGAGAGGGATCGGCCTGGGCCAGTTCTCCTCACTGCTCAGAATCGGCATGCCAGCGTCTTTGCCATGCGTTTGCTCGATCAACTTCATCGCGTCGGTGAGAATCGTGAGGGTGGTCAGGCCGAGGAAGTCCATCTTCAACAGGCCCATCTTTTCGATGGCGACCATGTCGAAGGCGGTCACGATTTCGTCGTTCTTGGTGCGGTGCAGGGGAACGAGATCGGTCAGCGGCCGCGGGGAGATCACTACGCCGGCGGCATGCACCCCGGAGTTGCGCACCAGACCCTCCAGCCTCCTGGCAGTTTGAAACAACTCACGAATCTGGCCGTCCTTCTCAATCGCCTCGCGCAACTGCGGCGAGTCTTCAATCGCCTGCTCCAGCGTGATGTTCAGCTGGGTGGGCACCATCTTGGCGATGCGATCGACGTCCGCGTAGGGGATATCCATCGCACGCCCAACGTCCTTAATCGCGGCCTTGGCGGCCATGGTGCCGAAGGTGATGATCTGGGCAACGTTGTCACGGCCGTATTTCTGAGTGACGTAGTCGATGACCTCGCCGCGGCGGTTCATGCAGAAGTCGATGTCGATATCGGGCATCGACACGCGCTCAGGATTCAGGAAGCGCTCGAAGAGCAACTCGTGTTGCAAGGGGTCGATGTCGGTGATGCCGAGCGCGTACGAGACGAGCGATCCCGCGGCCGATCCGCGGCCCGGACCGACCGGAATGCCGCGCTCTTTTGCGTAGCGGATGAAATCCCAGACGATAAGGAAGTATCCGGGAAACTTCATCTGCTGGATGATTGCGAGTTCGCGCTCCAGCCGCTGTTCGTAGTCTGTAATCGAGTGCTTCAGCTTGCTTTGCTCATGCAGCGGTCGCAGTGTTTCCAGTCGGCGGGCGAAGCCCTCGCGCGTTACGTGAACGAAATAGCTGTCGATTGTGTACCCCGACGGAACTTCAAACTGCGGGAAGGGGTTTGCGACCTTTTCCAGGCGCAGGCTGCAGCGCTCGGCGATGTCGAGCGTCCGCTTAAGAACGTCCGGCGAGTCCTTGAAGACGCGATACATTTCATCCGCGTTCTTGACGAAGAACTGCGAGCCCTCGAACTTCATTCGGGCCGTGTCACGAATCGACTTGCCGGTTTGAATGCAGACCATCACGTCCTGCGCATGGGCATCGTCCTCACAGAGATAGTGGCTGTCGTTCGTCGCCACGAGGGGCAGGCCGAGATCTTGTTCCAGCTTGAAGAGGCCGGGATGAATGCGGTGCTCCATCTCAAGGCCCTGATCCTGGATTTCGAGGAAGAAGTTGCTTTTGCCGAAGATGTCGGCGAAGGTGCCGGCGGCGGTTCGAGCGGCCTCGTAGTTGTTCTCCATCAGGCGCTCCGCGACTTCGCCCTTCAGGCATCCGGAAAGGCCGATCAGTCCGCGGGAATGCTCGGCCAGAAACTTCTTGCTGACCCGCGGCTTGTAGTAGAAGCCGTGCAGCGAGGCCTCAGAGGTGATTTTGACCAGGTTTCGGTAGCCCTCTTCGTTCTCGGCTAGCACCAGCAAGTGGTTGTAGGTGTCCCCTTCGGGCGCGGCGCGGTGGTCGTCTTTCTTGCAGACGTAAAGTTCGCATCCAACAATCGGTTTCACGCCCTGCTTGTACGCCGCATTCACGAAGTGGACCGTGCCAAAAATGTTGCCGTGGTCGGTCATGGCCACGGCCGGCATACCCAGCTTGCTTACATGCTCGCAGAGCTTTTCGACGTCACAAGCGCCATCGAGCAAGGAATAGTCAGTATGCAGATGCAGGTGGACGAATTGGGACATGGTCTGTCGCTAGTCTAACGCAAGGGGAGGGGAGGAAGCGTGTGGATGGCTGTGCGTTTCCTGGACGGAAAGACTCAAGAAACGGCATTGATATGGCGGCCTTGCCGGAACTTAGGGACGTGACACGTACCCGTCGGCGTCCAATGGTGGATCATGGTCGTCCGATGGGTCGAGAGAGACGGTTACGTCGGTGCGGAGGCTAATCTGCGCCCGCTCCAACTGCTTGCGCCTTCTGCAGCAGTTTGCGGGCCTGACTAATGAGCTCAGCCACTTCGAAGGGCTTTACCAGGTAGGGAATGCTGTTCTCCTGCAGGAAGGTTCGTCCGTCGCCGGGTTCCACGCTGTTGGAGAATGTGTACAAGACGTGCTCTTCCATGCCCGCGCAATTTTCCTTGAGCCACGGGTAAGATTCTTTGGCGGTCCACTGGTTCGCCATCTTGCCGCTCATAATGATGGCGTCAAACGGTTCCGAGAGCATGCGAGTCTTGACGTCCTGAGCGTTCTTCGCTGTAACCACCGCAGCGCCGGCGCCGGTGAGCACGTCGCGCTCAAATTCAAGGACAGCTTCTTCTTCTTCGACCAGCAAGACGCGTCCGTGAATAGCGCCATCGTGCTGTCTGGACGCGGGTTTCACAGCTTCCGGTTCGGCTACGGCAGCAACTGCCGCCGGCAGCTTGACCTCGATGGTTGCGCCGCCTTCCGCATTGTTGCTGGCGAGAATGTCTCCGCCGTGTTCCTTCACAATCCCATAGCAGATGCTGAGTCCAAGGCCGGTTCCTTTGCCGACACTCTTGGTGGTGTAAAAAGGATCGAAGATGCGCTTGGGATCTTTGATTCCCGCGCCGTCGTCAGAGAATTGGGTGCAGATGTTCCCGCCCTGGGAGCTGATGCGAATCCTCAACGCTCCGCTGCGTCCCGTCTCAAGAATGGCATCGACGGCGTTATTGATGATGTTCAGGAAAACCTGCTCAAGCTGATGCGGATCGGCGACGACCATCGCAGCTTCCGACGGCACGTCGCGCTCGACCTTGATGTTATTGATCTTGAGATCGTAATCGCGCAGCGTGAGCGTCTCTTCGAGCACCTTGCGGATGTCGACCTCATCCCGCTGCGGTTTGCGCTGGCGGGCGAAGGAAAGCAGGTTCTGCACAACCCGATGGGTCCGCTGCGCCTGCTTGAACAGCTTGGTGACAAAATCCTGGGCGCGCTGGTTGAGGCCCTCGGTTTCGAGGAGTTGCGCGTATCCAAGAATTGCGGTCAATGGATTGTTGAGTTCATGGGCCACGCCCGCGATCAACTGTCCAACCGCCGACATCTTCTCGCTCTGCAGCAATTGCTCCTGCGTCTTGCGCAGGTCTTCGTACGCGCGGCACGTTTCTTCATACAGCCGGACCTTTTCGATGGTCGTGGCCAACTGGCGGCTGATAGCGACCAGGAGGTTTTCGTCATTCGACGAATACTGATATCCGAGATGGCTGCACAACCCCATCAGGCCGACCGGTGAATCCTTGGCCCAGAACAGCACCCAGATCCACGAGCGATCGGATTCCGATCGCAAGAACTCGGCAACGCCGGGTGGAAGATGCGGCAGATATTCGGCAGTAACGACCTCGGCGCGTGAGCGGATTACCAAGTCGCCAAAGCCCTCAGGGAAGGAAATTTCTGCAGGACGTCCCTTATCGCGGCTACGCGGTCCCCATGCGGCCCGTCGGCGATAGGTCGGGCTGTCCACGTCCGAGAGATAGACGGTTCCGCTCTCGGCGGCAAACAGAGTGACCACCTGCCGCAGGGTGAGGTTGAGGATCTCGTCCAGATCGAACGATTGTGCCGCCACCACAGCCATCGCGTTCAGCGCATTCAGTTCGCGATTACGGCGCTGCATCTCATCTTCGGCGCGCCGCTTTTCGGTCATGTCGAGAACGAATCCCTGATAGCGTTCTACCGCGCCTGTGGCATCGCGCGTCGCGAAGCTGCTCTCGACGGCCAGCAGCAGCGTGCCATCCCGCCGGCGCAGCGTGACCTCGAAATTGCGAACGTAGTTGTGTGTTTCAATCTCGCGACGGAAAGCCTCACGCTGGTTGGGATCAACGCAGATTTCCTTGTCCAGATTCAGCACTTGCAGCTCGTCGCGGTTGCTGTAGCCCAGCATGTGCACGAAGGCGTCGTTGCAGTCGATGAGCCGACCCGCAGGATCGGCGACGTAAACACCTTCCTGCACCTGTTCAAAGAGCAGCCGGTAACGTTCCTCGGCGGAGCGGCGGTCCGTGATGTCGCGGACCACGTGAATCGTTCCTTTTTGCTGCGTCCCCTGATCGGTGTAGGAGGAGGTCGAGACGACCGAGAATCCGCCAAAGCAGGGGTCGGCTCCTTCTGTGAATTCCTCGTCACCTCCCATGGCGCAGTACGGACAGCCGGTCCATTCGCCATAGGTATGCGGCAAGGCGGACTCGCAAGTGCTGCCAATGACGTCGGCCGGGGCCTGGCCAATCTGTTCGAGCAATACCTGGTTCGCCTTGATGATTCGGAAGTCGGAGTCGTGCGCAAGGATGACATCGTGGATGGAGTCAAAGGTATTCATCCACTGGCGCTGAGAACGCAGCACCTGTTCGAGCAGGCGGAAGTTTTCGACAGCCAAGGCGATTTGCCGGGCGCTGTTCTGCACGAAATCGAGTTCTTCCGCCGTCCACTGGCGGCCGCTGGAATGGCCGATCATCAGCAGCCCGACCGGAGACTTATTGCCTACGACGGGTGCGATCACAAGCTGGCGAATCTTCTCAACGGCGAGGCACTCGGCTGGCTCAGTGCCGGCGTTTTCCGCTTTCTCCGTCTTGGGAGTACGTTTCTCCCATAGTTTCGAAACGTCATCGGTGATTGCGGCAAACCCGGCGTCGCGCAGGAACTCTGCAGAAAGACCGGCAGCGTGTGTGGCGACGAGATGGCCACCTTCGATCAGCCGGAACCAGCACGCGCGGACGCTGCACACTTGCTGCAGCTCTTCAACGGCGCGCTGCACGACACTTCCGTATTGCTGGGCGCTGGCAATGCTTTCCGCCATTGACTGCATGGCTTGCAGGCGGCGGTTCCGGGCGCGCATTTCACCGAGCACCAGCATCAACATCGTGATCGGTAGAGCAATGTCAGTCGCGATCAGGGCCACCGCCGGAACTTGCCCGGTTAACGGAGCCCAGGAAAGATGCAGCGCCAGCAGGCACAAAGCCACAAGCCAGGCCGAGGCATGCCAGCGGCCACGGCGTGCCCGCAAGAGGGCAACAGCCGCAACCAGCAACACCACGCGATAGCCAACTTCCAACGCGAAGCGCAGCGGCAATGATTCGGACCACAACAGCACCCGGGCGCCGGCGAAGCCGACCAGCATCGGCGTGATCACCATCAGTGGAATGATCAGATCGCGAACGCGCGCGTACAGCAGAACGGCCCCGGCCAGAAGGCCAACGGCGAGGACAAAGGTCGACTGCACGACCAACAGATCGAATGGCGCCGGGATTCTGGGCGCAAGGCAATGCTCGGAGAATCGCGAAACCACAAATGCCGCCCAGCCCAGGACCCAGAGTTTGAAGTAGTTGTCGCGGAACGCGCGCAGCACGAGGACTGAGGCCGCCAGCAGAATCAGCAGCGTCCATTCCGTGGCGGACGGCCGGGCCAATCCCAGCCTTGCCACTGCGTTCCAAACTTGTGAGAGGAAATCGCTCATCACGTTCCGGGCGTACGGAGTCCTCGTCTCTGAATATCATGGAGGGCCGCAATCTCGATGGAGTTTCCGACCCTCAATGATTACTTTCGGAATCTCGCCGAAAGGGTACAATCGCCGATAGCCTTTCGTGTAGACCATGCCTGACCGAATTCTTGTTGTTGATGACGAAGAGCCCATTCGGGAAATCGTCGCTTCCATGCTTGGCACCGCCGGATACGCCTGTAAACAAGCGGGTTCGGGCATGGAGGCGCTCGCCGTTCTCACTTCCGGAGAAGACTTTGAGCTGATGCTTTCCGACCTGATGATGGCCGATCTGGATGGCATCGGACTGCTCGAGCGCACCAAGGAAAAATACCCCGACATGCCGGTGGTGATGGTTACCGCCGTGCACGATATTTCGGTCGCGCTGGCAGCCATCCGAAACGGCGCCTATGACTATCTGCTGAAGCCGTTCGAGCGTGAGCAATTGCTCAACACCGTCAGCCGGGCGCTCGAGAACCGGCGACTCAAAGTAGAAAACCGGAATTATCAGACGAATCTGGAATCGCTGGTCAAGGCGCGCACCGAGCAAGTGCAGGCTACCCTGCGCGAGTTGGAACGCTCCTATGACATGACTCTCGAGGCATTGGGCGATGCGCTCGATATGAAAGATTCCGAGACCGAAGGACACTCACGGCGAGTGACCGCCTTCACCATCGTGATCGCCCGGGCCATGGGTTTGCCGCCCGAGCAAATTCCTACCATCGCCCGCGGTGCATTCCTCCACGATATCGGCAAACTGGCCATTCCTGACGCGATCCTTTGCAAGCCTGGAAAGCTGACGACTGAGGAAATGGCCATCATGAAGGAGCACTGCTTTAAGGGGTATCAGATTGTTAAGAAGATCCCTTTTCTGGTGGACGCATGCGAAATCGTGTACTCCCATCAGGAGCGTTACGACGGGACCGGGTATCCCCGTGGATTGAAGGGTGAGGAAATTCCTCTGGGAGCGCGAATCTTTTCTGTAGCCGATACGCTGGACGCGATGACGGTAAACCGAGTCTATCGACCGGCACAGAGTTATCAGGCGGCGCGGGAAGAAATCGTGCGCTGGAGTGGCAGGCAGTTTGATCCGGACGTGGTCAAAGCGTTTATCGAGATACCGGAAGATATTTGGGACCATTTGCGAAAAGACATAGATTCGCAAATTTCGCGCATCGCGTATTCCGCAGGCGCCAAGGGTTAAGTCCGCCCGCGAAGGTGGGGAAGGGTGCAGGGCCGCAATCACTTAAAACTGCTTTTGTGGGTTACCGGGCTGTTCATCGCGCTGCTGACGGCGGGGTGTCTGTTGCTGCCCCGCGGGATGACGGTCGCCGTTGTGAGCGACACGTTCGGCACATTGCTGATCGTTTGCGCGATGCTGGCTTTTACCTGGAACGCCCAAGCTGCGAAAGGCAGGGTGCGGTGGTTCTGGATGCTGCAGGCCGCGGGCTGGGCACTCTGGCTGGCCGATCAGATTGTTTGGGATGTCTGGGATCTGGTGATCCGCCGAAGACTCCCGGATATGTATCCGGCCGACGCTTTGCTCTTTTTGGCCGGCGCGCCGATGTTGGGGGGGCTGCTGCTGCGGCCACATCGGCAGCCGTCGTCCGCGAGCGCACGGTTCGGACTGCTGGACTTCCTCCTGCTGGTGCTCTGGTGGCTTGATCTCTATGTTTCGCTCGTAGTGTGCTGGCAGTATCCGTACCCGAACGTGGCCAACTACAGCCGGAACTTTGATCTCCTCTCCGAAGCAGGATCGGCGGTCATGATTGCGGTTTTGCTCCTGTTCTGGCGGGAGAGCCAGGGAGCTTGGAAGAGGTTTTATACTTTCTTCTGCGGGGCGGCCATTTTTAATGCGCTCGCATTTTTCCTGATCAATCGCGCTCTTGGGCAAGGGCTGTATTACACCGGCAGTTGGTACGACATCCCCTATTGCGGATCTTTTGCGATTTACGCGGTCGTGGCGCTCGCTGGCCACGGACTAACGGCGACACCGGAGACCGCAGGAGAAGAATCCTATGGGGCGTGGATGGCAGACCTGGCGATGATGGCGGTTCTCTCCTTACCCATCATCGCTCTGGTTGCGCTACTCGATCCGCGGCTTCCGCACAAGGCCTCGAACTTTCGCGTGCTGGTTACGCTAGCCACCATATTTGTGATGGCGTTTCTAATCTTCCTCCAGCATCGACGCCTGAACCGGGAGTTAAGCCGCACGAATGTCGTGCTGCAGGAGGCGTCCCTCACCGATCCTCTCACCGGTCTTCGCAATCGGCGCTATTTTTCTGCGACCATTGACGCAGACGTGGGTCAGGCCCTCCGCTCGCACACCGACAATCATGACCCCCACACGCGCGATCTGGTCTTCTATCTGATCGATGCCGATAACTTCAAGGAAGTGAACGACCGCTACGGTCATGATGTCGGCGACGCCGTACTTGTCGAGATGGCCCGGCGTCTGAGTTCTTCGATCCGTCACTCTGATGTGCTCGTGCGTTGGGGCGGAGAAGAGTTTCTGATCGTTTCCCGCTACACCGATCGCGCGGAGGCCGAGTTGCTGGCGCAACGGGTGCTCTCGTCAATTGCCGACACACCCTTCAGTGTTGGCCCGTCGGGCGAGAACATGCGCAGAACTTGTTCGGTGGGTTGGGCGGCGTTTCCCTGGTTTCTCGATGATCCTCGCTCAGTCAGTTATGAAGAAGTATTGACCATCGCAGATCGCGGACTGAATCGCGCCAAGCAGGCTGGCAGGAATTGCGCCTTCGGAATGTCACCCGCGACGGGAGACTCTTCCGCCACAACCGTTGCCCGGTCGCATGCCGCGCCCTTGCCCATCGATGCACTCGCAGTCACCGGCCCACATTCGACGATTCAGTCCTAAAATACAGCAAATACAGGTCTTATCCTTCGGGCAGTAAATCCCTTCTCCTTCGCATCCAATTCGCTTAACGACGTCTCCGTCGAGGGGGGATTCCTATGTGTCATCCAAGTCTCCGGGCCACAGGCATGATTTCCAGCTTGATGATTGCTCTCTGCGCGACGATGTTTGGGCAAGACGCGCCTCCCGCTCCGGCCAATGCTGTTGTGCAAGGCACGATCGGTCTGATCCAGTTGACTGACCGGCTTGATACCCACACCGTGAAGGCCGGTGATCATTTTCGCGCTCGCTTAGCCGAGCCTTTGATGGCGTCGAATGGTATGACGGTTGAAGTCGGACGCAAGATCAAAGGGCACGTCAGCGCGGTCGAACCGGGCTTGCACACTCGCATGCTCCTCAGCTTTGACGAAATCGAAACCGCGCACGGATGGCTGCCTCTCATAGCGACCGTCACCGGCGTCCCGGGAGAGCATGGTCTGAAGCAGATTGGAGAAGAGGGAGAGATCGGACGCAAGGGAATGACGAAGCAAGAAATCGCTGAAGCTGTGGTGATTGGTGCGAGCGAAGGTGCGGCAGAAGGAATGCATTCGGGAGGGAAGAAGGGTGCGGCCGCTGGAGCGGGCAACGGTGCTGCGAACTCAGCATACACCGCCTTTGAGTCTGGTCACGATCTCGTACTCGATAAAGGGACGGCCCTCGAAATCCGGCTGGATCGTAATTTGATGATTCCGTGACGTCGGGGCTGGCTACTCCTACTTCGCAAGATCTGTGTCACGATGCGTTCTTCTGAAGGGACGACTTGGGGTTCGCCATTAGCGCTAACTTACGCAGGACTGGCGAGAGGTTGGCCTCTCGGCTGGTTTCTGAGCGCTAACTCCCGAGTAGCCGACTCACCACTTCGAATACTCTTTCAAGCTGACTACACACATCGGTAATGTCGACGGCTCAGCTTGCCAGGGATAGCCTAATCGCATGCGGATCATGGTCAGCCTTGTTTGCTTGACGGCTTGTGTTGTCTGTTTTGGGCAAGCGCCGCAGCCCCGACATTCCGGCGAGCTTCAACTTGCCGTGGGTGATGGTGGAACGCACTTCTTCTATTCAATCCCTCACCCAGAGCAGGTTCGCAGAGCATGGATCGAGATTTGGGATCGGCCTCTGCTCTTAGACCGGAAACCAGTTGCGATTCAGGCCAATGGGACACAGGACTGGGAATGGGACCGCAGCGCTCTGAATGACTACGAGCAGCCGGAAGACAATCTGGAAGTCTCGATCTGGGATCCGAACGGGGAAACACTTACTTGCGACATCAACACCGTGATGACATCCCACCCTGGTGGCGTAGTTTCGGGAGTCACTGTTGGGGGACGCCAAAAATTCACGCCTGCGCCCCGTCTTGGCCATACGTGGGTAAGGGCCGCGCAAGGCAGTGGGGCGATCACTTTTGATGTGATGGGGCTGGATCTCGGCCGGAGTACGAAGTTTCACGTTGATGCATCACGGGGTGGCCGATGCCGCCAACAGAGCTTGCATGCCCAGGTACTGGATTTGGCGCATGCCCGCATCACTGTCGACCCTGACTGTCTGCAGAGTCCTGGAATTCTTTTGGTAACGACCTCGAACGATACCGAGGACGGAGCCACCGTGCACGTAGCCAGCAGGGCGAGTCCCAAGCTGGACTCAGTTTCGCCCGCGAGTCTTCCTGATGATCTTAGACAGGACAAGCTGAAACTGATACTGCGTGGCCGCGGCTTCACGAAGGATTCTATCGTCTATGCCGGATACTTTCCGGATGCGGGTGATTATCAAACAGATCAGCTATGGCCGGAAACCGAGTATGTCTCATCCACAGAACTCCGAGTACATGTAGACCCGGTGCATGCAGGAGACTACACGGTCGCGCAGCCTGCGGGCGAGAAACTGCGCTTCTGGGTGAGGGGCAACGAAGAGAAGTGGGAACTGTCGCAGCCATTCGATGTAACCCTTCGACATACCGGTCGGCCGTTGCCAAATGGCCGGCTCTCCGAGAGCGACTTCAGGCGCTGGAAGCCAAAGACCGCGATCGTCACCGCGGTGTCCCCGGTTCCCATCCGACTTATGAATGAGCACAGTCCTAAAGAGTTGGCGGTATCGATACGCGGCGAGAATTTCTCCTCCGAGGACAAGGTCATGTTTTCCTTTGGAAGCGACGTCAACAACGACAAGGAAGTGCGATCGGAGTACATCTCACCGACAATGCTGCGCGCGTGGCTTCCCCGGCAGTTCTGGCGTAAGCACGCAGTTTGTTATCGCCTCGTCGTGGAAACCAAAGAAGGCAAGCGGTACACGCGTCAGGTGGATGAAAAAGACGGAGACTAAAGGCGGTCGAGGTTATGTAAGATTGTAGGACCATAACGAGCCTCTGATCTCAGAGACATTCGCAATTAACAAGTCACGGGCCAATCGGAAGTACTTCTAAAGTTGGAATTCGCCCCCATACCCGATAATCCTTTTCATGAGGAACGCCATGAAACCTGCATTTGTTCTTTCCGCAATTCTCGTTTTTTCCATTGGAATGTTTGCGCAGGAGCATCCCGCGGTCACCGCGCAGCCCAACAGCGTTTATGTGGGCGCCGATGGCAAATTCGAAGCCTCTCCAGACACGGCTCAGATTCAAATGAACGTCTCGGTGCAGGATGACAGCCCGCAGGCGGCGTATCAGCGAGCATCGAAAAATGTCGACCAGGTGCGGCAGGTTTTGCGCGCTAATGGGCTGGATACAAAGCTCGCTACAGTTGGATTCCTCTCCGTCCAGCCGATCTACGAGTGGAAGCCGAAGCAGCGGGTAATCGGCTACCGGGTTACGACTGACGTCACGCTCAAACTCAAAGACTTTGCCAAGATCGGCCCCATCACGCAGCAGCTTGCTGAAGCGAACGTCAGTGAAACCCAAACGCTGAACTACATTCTGGAAAATATGGATGAGGCCAAGAACCATGCGGTGGAGGACGCCTACCGGCGTGCGCGAAACTCCGCTGAGACCGTGGCCCGTGCCAGTGGGAGAACCTTGGGCGACCTTTCCTATGCCTCCGTCGACACCTTCGAGAATCCGCGAATTGTGATGCCGCGGATGGCGCGCGCCATGTCTGCAGCTGCGCCCAATGCTGCCACTCCCGCCCTGACAGAAGACTTCTCGGCCCAAACCGTGACGGTCTCGGCGCACGTGAATGCACTGTTCAATCTGAAATAGAAGAAAGACTGACCACAGAGGAGACGGAGGTCCACAGGGGAATTCCGGTTGATCGAGTTCCTCTGTGATCCCCTGCATCCTCTGTGGTGAACTATGCCAATACGGGAGGCTCGGGCATTGATGACGGGACGGCTAGCGGTTCAACCTGCAGCGTGAGGCCGTCGATTCGGCGCACCACTACCAACTGCCCAATCGGTACGGGAGATGGCGCGATCGCATCCCAGAGTTCGCCGTGGACGAAGACTTTTCCCTGCGGCGCCAGTGCCGTTTGCGCGACACCGGTTTCGCCGACCAGTCCCTGTTCTCCCGTGACAACTTTGTTGCGCCGCGCCTTCAGAGCAATGCTCATCAGGAATGCCGTAATAATGCCTAGGGGAACGCTCACTGCCAGCGCCGTCGCCAGATGCACGCGCATTTCCGGAATCGGCGCGTCCACCAGGAGAAGCCCGCCGAGTGTGAGCAGAACGATGCCTCCTGCCGTGAGCACTCCGTGAGAAACAAACTTGGCTTCAGCGGCAAAGAGCGCGAATGCGCCCAGAATCAGCCCGAGCGCGGCAAAGCGTGTCGGCAGCAGATTGAGCGCGAAGGCGGCGACCAGGATGAAGACGACGCCCACCGTCCCTGGAATGATTGCACCCGGATGATTAAACTCGATGTACAGGGCAAGGGCTCCAATGGCGAGAAGCAGAAAGGCCAGGTCGGGCTCCATCAGCGCGTCGAGGATTCGTTCCTTCAACGTCATATTGAAAGGTACAATCGGCTGTCCCTCGAGATCGAGCGTCGCCGATTCGCCATTGAATCGTTTGAACGATTGTCCTTTCATCTGCCGAAACAGATCTTCAGGACTTGATGCGACATAGTCGATCAGATGCTGGGCCATCGCCTCCTGATCAGAAAATGACTTCGACTCGCGCACGGCCCCTTCTGCCGCCTCGATATTGCGACCGCGCTTCGATGCTACCGAGCGAATTAGGGCGGCAGCGTCGTTTTCAATCTTGCGGTTCATTTCCTCGTCAGGCTTGAGTTGTACCGGACCGACCAGAATCACCGGATGCGCGGCGCCGGCCGCCGTGCCGGGCGCCATAGCCGCGATGTCGGCGGACTCGAGAATGAAAATTCCTGCCGAGCCTGCGTGCCCGCCTGTGGGGGTTACATACACAATCACCGGAACCGCCGAGCTGGAAATCTTCTCTATGATTTCCCGGGTCGAACTGACCATGCCTCCCGGAGTATTGATCTCGATCAATACAGCTTGATCGTTGCGGCGTGCGGCTTCGGCGATGGCGCGCGCGATGTATTCCCCGCTAATGGGCTGAATCGTGTCGTTTACGACGACCTTAAGGACCTCAGCCGACGCAGAGGAACAGACGGCAAGCAGGATTGAGCAAACAAACGTGCTGGTGATGGCAAATTTCTTCATGACGTTAAACGCCCTGAATCACGGCCTAATGTTGGCGCTCACTAATATTGTCTACCTATTTCGGCATGCCGGAGTGAATTTCTTGCGCCACTTGCTGCTCGGAGGTAACCGTCGTTGCCGGCTTGGGCGCAGTCCATCCCGGAAGATACGTGCTGCCGGTGATCAGACGCGCGCCGCGCTCATAAGTTACGTAGGACCACGCCCACTGGATGAAAACCAGGAGGCGATTGCGGAAGCCAATCAGGAACAGGATGTGCACAAACAGCCAGGACAGCCAGGCAATGAATCCAGAGATGTGAATCTTTCCGAATTGCGCCACGGCAGCGGCTCGTCCGATCGTGGCGAGGCTGCCTTTGTCCCAGTAGTGGAAGGCGGGGCGGGAGTCACCCCCCCCATCTTGTCGCAGAGGACGCGACAAGGCTGGGGCACCCTCGAGATTTCTGTTGGTGCCCACGCGTTCCACCTCTTCTCGAATCAGCTTAGCGACGAACCTCCCCTCCTGAATGGCGACCGGGGCAACGCCAGGTAGCATTTTGCCATGCTCGTCTTTCGCTGCTGCGAGGTCGCCGATGACGAATACTTCCGGATGCCCTGGCAGGCTCAAATCGGCTTGCACGGGTACTCTTCCGGCTCGATCCACGGGAGCGCCCAGCTTCTTCCCGAGCGGAGACGCTGCGACTCCGGCAGCCCAGAGTACGACTGTCGCGGGCAGGCGGGTTTCGCCGATGTCGACCGCTCCTGGTTCAACCATGGTCACCATCGCCGAAGTCTGAACTTCCACTCCGAGTCCGCGGAGCTGCTCCTCCGCGCTGCGCGAAAGATCCTCGGGGTAAGTTGGCAGAACCCTCGGCCCGCCTTCGATCAGCAGGATGTGCGTGCGCCTCGGATCGATGGATCGGAATTCATGAGCCAGAGCGTGCCGGCTGATCTCGGCGAGCGTGCCCGCGAGTTCGACGCCGGTCGGGCCACCACCGACCACCACGAAGTTCAGAGGCAATTGCGACTCTCCGGCGGCCGCTTGTCGCTCCGCCAGTTCGAACGCCAGCAGCACACGTCGCCGGATCTCCAGCGCATCTTCAATTGTCTTGAGTCCGGGAGCGAGAGGTTCCCAGTCTTCATGCCCGAAATACGAGTGAGTAGCACCCGCGGCGATGATCAGGTAATCGTAGGGAATTTCCGCATCCGGAGTTTGCACGATCCGTCGCTCGAGATCGAATCCGGTGACCTCGCCCATCAGCACTTCCACATTTTTGTGGGAACGAAGAATGGAGCGGATCGGGGCCGCGATCTCGCCCGGAGATAGGCCAGCCGTCGCGACCTGGTACAGAAGCGGCTGAAAAGTATGGAAGTTCTTGCGGTCGACGACGGTGATCTCTAGCCCGGCCTTGCCTAAAGCGCGGGCGGCGTTCAGGCCACCAAAGCCGGCACCTACGATTACAACTCGAGCCTTGCTAGTCATGTTCCTGCTCCGTCACCTTGCTGCACGCGGCCTACATATATAAGATTCACGCGATGACAGACGGTTCCAGAAGTTCTTTGCTGGCAGGTACCCGGGAGAACGCCTTACTGCGCTGGCTGATGCCATCCGTCGCGGACCTGATTTTCGTCGCGCTGCTGGCCTCGCTGGTGTTTACCCCGCTGTCCATGAAGCTGTTGGGGGATGCAGGGATCGGCTGGCACATTCGCACCGGGCAGGAGATTCTCGCGACGCACGCGATTCCGCGCGTCGACCCCTTCTCCGCACAAATCCGGAAGCCCTGGATCGCCTGGGAATGGCTGTATGACGCTATCGTGGGCCTCGTGGAACGCTCGGCCGGTCTGAATGGAGTGGTCTGGTTCACGGCTGTCGTCATCGCCACCGTATTTGCGGCGGTGTTTCGACTCTTGGTCAAGCGCGGGACTGACGTGCTGGTCGCGTTGCTCCTCACGTTGCTGGCCATGTCCGCCTCGACGATCCACTTTCTTGCTCGTCCGCACGTGCTTAGCTGGTTGTTCGTTTTCATCTGGCTATGGATCCTTGACTCAAGGGAATCTGATGAGCACCACAGCGATAAGCGTCTATGGCTGCTGCCGCTTCTGATGCTGATTTGGGTCAACGTGCACGGAGGCTTCCTAGTCGGCTTTGTGCTTCTGGGAATTTTCTGGCTGGGATCCATGTGGACGTGGCTACGCTTGAAGGAGTCACGCATTGAGGAATCGCTTCAGAAGATCGCAGCAGGAAAGCGGGTGCGGCAACTAACGCTGATAGGGCTGGTTTCGGCGGTCGCGAGCTTAGTGAATCCGTACGGATGGCATCTGCACGCGCACATCTATGCCTACCTCTCCAACCGTTTCTTCATGGATCACATCGACGAGTTCCAGTCCCCCAACTTCCACGGCATCGCGCAGAGATGCTTTCTGGTGCTTCTGCTGATTGCGATCGCAACTCTGGCTTGCCGTGGGAACAGCCTCAGGCTCAGCCAGACACTGCTGATGATTTTCGCGGTGTACGCGGCGCTGTACTCCTCACGCAACATCCCGATCTCTTCTATTTTTCTGGCAGCAATTGCCGGACCGCTGATTTGTTCGTGGGGCACATGGGGTTTCCTTCAAAGAATGGGCGTGATGGACTCAACCCGGCGCGGTCATCTATGGCCAATCGTAGCTACGCTTGTGACCTTGATGATCGCTCTCAACGGCGGGCGCATCGGCTCAGGGCCTTTGATAGATGCACACTTTGACGCACGTAGAATGCCGGTCGACGCCGTCAGCTTTGTCGCACAGAGCGGCGTACACGGTCCGGTGCTTAGTCCCGATTATTGGGGCGGCTATTTGATTTACCGCTTGTATCCGCGCAACGCTGTGGTGATCGATGACCGGCACGACTTCTACGGCGAGCCGTTCCTGAGCTCGTATTTGACCATGATGCACGTAGAGCCAGGCTGGGAAGACTTCCTTAAGTGGCGCAGCTCTTGCCTGGTGCTGCCGAGAAGCGCCGCGCTGTCTGCGGTCCTCAGCAAAGCGCCGGAATGGAAGCCCGTTTATTCTGATGACGTTGCGATCGTGTTTGTCCGAAGCCAAATCGAGGAGGACCGAGATCGTGCTGCGGACCACTAAATTCATTTGCGCCCGCATCTAATTCCGCAGATGATGGGAACAGTCCCAGAATACCTATATCGCATCGTATGACCAAACCAGTTGTATTCAGTTCCTACGGATGGGCCCTGGGTGCCGTCTTTGCCTTCACGCTCGCACTGGCCGCGTGCGGCGGTTCTTCGTCCACGTCCACGCAACAGGGAAATCCTGTCGGACCGAATCTGATCCAGGTAAGCTCCGATCCGTTCACCGTTGCGCCGGGTCAGCACGCGACCGAGGTCGAGCCGCATCTGTTATCGAACGGCGCGACGATGGTTGCGGCGTTCCAGGTAGGAAGAATCGCCCCAGGCGGCGCGACCGATATTGGCTGGGCCACATCGACAGACGGCGGTGCAACCTGGACGCAAGGTTCATTGCCCGGCCTGACCAAAGGGGAGGGAAGCGGTCCCTATGACGCGGCCAGCGATCCGGCAGTCGCGTTCGATGCGAAGCACAACATGTGGATGATTGCGTCACTGCCGTTATCCAGCAGTTCGCAAACGCCGGCGGTTGTCGTCAGTCGCTCTACCGATGGATTGAATTGGGGAAACCCGATTAGCGTCGACCCGCTCGCGCCGAGTTCCGACAAGAACTGGATTGTCTGCGACTCATGGCCGACCAGCCCCCACTACGGGAACTGCTATATAGAATGGGACTATCCTAATCAGAATCCAGTCATCAACGATGAGATTTTTCTGAGCACGTCAACAGATGGTGGGCTGACGTGGGGACCGGCGATACCGACGGCGAACCTAGCGACTGGAATTGGCGGACAGCCGCTCGTGCAGCCGAACGGGACTGTCGTTGTACCGATTGAGGCAGATGTGATGGCTGCGTTCCTCTCAAGCGATGGCGGTACCAGCTGGACGGCTCCCGTGACGATTTCGAACATTCAGTTCCACCTCGATGCAGGTGGGATTCGCAGCGGGCCGTTGCCTTCCGCTGTCGTCGATGGCGGGGGAACGATCTGGACCGTTTGGGAAGATTGCCGCTTTCGCATGCCCTGTACGACGAACGACCTCGTTTACAGCACCTCCACAGACGGGGTGAATTGGAGCGCGGTCACGCGTATTCCGATTGATGACACTTCGAGTACTGTCGATCACTTCATTCCCGGGATTGGAATCGATCCGGCAACCTCGGGAACGAGCGCTCACGTTGCGCTGCATTACTACTACTACCCGCAAAGCAATTGCTCAGCAACGACGTGCCAGCTTTTCGTGGGGTACATCTCTTCGGCCAACGGCGGTTCAACCTGGAATACTCCGACAACTCTCACAGCAGCCGCGATGCCGCTGAACTGGCTCCCGAATTCGCAGAATGGGCTGATGGTGGGAGACTACATCGCGACTGCATTTGTGCAGGGTGTGCCGCATGGCGTGTTTGCCGTCGCGCAAAAGAATAATGTCGGTTTCGGCGGCTCCCCCACCTTCAAGGAAGCCATTTACACAGCCAAGGGCCTGAGCGTGACTGCATCAGCCCGCCAGCTTTCCTCCGCGCACGATAAGCCAATGCACAAGCTGACTGACAAGATCGAGAGAGAAGTGCCGGAGAAGGGAATCGTTCCGCCGTCGCGACGTCGAGCCAGGAGAAACGCCAAGTAGCGCGACCGCGATCAGAACAGGGTGAGGAGGCGACCTTCAGACTCCAACAAAACCATTGTCATTCCGAACCGTTCGCAGCCGCGCCTTGAGCAGCGAGAACGGTCAGAAATCTTGTTTTCCTTGCTGACGGTAAACAGCAGATTCCTCGCCGGATGAAGCTCGGCTTCGGAATGACAAACCTTCTGCAAGAGATAATTTGTTTTCGGTGAAAGGTACGACGAGAGACAAGCAGATTGACCGCGCAAAAGGGCCCACGGTTGGCTTACCGCCAGATTCCAAGCTCGACTTCCAAACGGACCTGATGCTTCCGCAACTCAACGGGTCAGTTGTTGCGGCGATCGCAACAGCAATCAACGACGCCCCACCACTGTGCAGAGTGCTGATCGTTCCTTTTTTGGAGCCATCACGCGCGTAGCGGTCCGTGACATGGCGTTTGCTTTGAGGCAGACAGGTTACGAGCTCGACATGCCGTGTCGCTGGGACCATCCTGCTGAGAAGGCGAATGCCGTGAAATGGGTCAAGGGACTGAGGGACAGTTTGCAGCCCTTTGCTCGCGGAGTGTATGTCAACCAGACAAGCGAAACGAGCGCGGATCTTGTACGGGCAGCGTATGGGGCTAACTACGCGCGGCTCATCGAGATCAAGAGAAAGTACGACCCGAACAATGTGCTTCGGCTAAACCAGAATATAAAGCCAGACTAGAAGCGATCGCTGGTATCGATGCCGAAGCCGATGATCGCGGTGACTTCCAGCGGCTGATTATTTCGGGTAGCGGGTTGGAATTTCCAGTTGCGAAGGGCGGCCACCACCTTGGCGGTCATTTGAGCGGGACCGGGATCGAGCACACGGAGATTCTTCACATTTCCAGACGCGTCGATTTTGCAGGTCACGACCATGCGTGCGTGGGGCAGGCCCTCGGGAAGATCGCTGCGGAGCGCGGCAGGAGCGGTGAGGGACCCTCCAAATGCATGAGTGGGATCCGCTTCGTCCGAAAATTCCATCACAACCGTGCCTAGTGTCGTATCGAGATAGGTGGTCGATTTCTCGCCGTGAAAAAGATTCTTGTAGGGTTCAAAAGCTCCCGCGGAACCAGCGGTCGCCACAATCGTTACACCGAGCGTCTTCTTCTGCTGCTGGTTGACCGACGAGCGGCCCGGCGTTGCTGGGCTGTTGCCCGACGGATCCGAGCCGAAGCTGGGAAGCGTGACAATCCCGTTCCCACCACTGATATCCACGCCGGGAACCGTAGGGTTGCCAGATGGAATATTGCCCGCACCGCCAGGGCCGTTCGAAGGAGAGATACCACCGTGAACGTTGGGATCGGATCCTCGCGCCGCACCGGTCTTGCCCGCGCCCGTTCCAGTACCGGTCATGCCACTGCCCGGGCCATTGCCGCGTCCAATGCCAGTGCCCCCGCCCGTTCCGCCCAAGCCTGGCTTGTCGCCACCAGCTGGCGATAAGGCGAGCAATCCAGCCTTCGGGTCGGGCGGCACCCCGATCTTTGTACCTGGTTGGCTCGACATCACAGTCCCGGCATCTTTCCCGCTGCCGCCGTTCGTGGGAGGCGTCAACCCCGATCCTGCATCAAGAGGTGCTCCCAAGCCTGGTCCTTTTCGTCCCAGTCCCGAGCCCGTCGTACTGGTACCTCCTCCAACCGAGGGAGGAGGAGGTACAACGTTATCTGTCAGCAGTCGTCCGCCAGTTGCTCCTGCGGCGCCGCCAGTCTGTCCAGTGCCCCCGCCAGCCCCAGCGAGAGCGGGCGGCGGTGGAACAACGCTGGGATTTCCAACATAAGGCGCGGCTGCGCGACGGGACGGAGTGCCCGTGCCTCCGTTTAACCCCACCGTTGAAGGCGGGGCCACGACATTCGGAGTGAGCGCCGCACCCACACCGTTGCGATTCCCTCGCGGACTACCGCCACCATCGGTCGATACAGAAGTTGGCGGAGGCGCAACGTTATCGGGCAGGGTGGGCCGCGATCCGCCGGACGTCCCCTTCGCATTCACAGAGGTTGGCGGAGGAGCGACCACTTCCGTCGGGCCGAAAATTCGGCCGATCAAGTTGCCCATAAGCGATCCGCTGGCCGAGGTTGACGGCGGCGGTGGTGCTACTGCTTTCGCTGGATCGGGAGGAGTGGCGCCGGTCAGGCGTCGCATATCAGCGGTGACGTCGGTCGAAGTTGGCGGCGCGACCACAGCAGGAGCCGGCAAGTTGAGCTTGGACCGTCGCACGTCCGCTCGCTCCGGCGCCGAAACCGGCGGAGGGACTACGGAGGGATCCATGGTTTGAATCGGTGCGGCGGAAAGCTGGCGGCTTACCGCGGCAGGAGCAGGCGGAGGCGCCACGTTGGCGGCGAGCACTGGACCAGCCCGGAACGGATCACGGCGGACGTTCTCCGTCGGCGGTGCGACGGACGGATCCAACGCAGGCGCAACCAAAGGATGATCCCGCGACACAGCAGGCGCGGGAGGAATCACCGCCGGCGCCAGGGCCGGGGCCACCAGTGTGTGATCGCTCGAGACATTCGGTGCGGGTGGAACCAGCGTCGTGTTGAGACTGGGCGCTGTAAGAGGCTGGTCACGCGTGACCGAGGGTGCGGGAGCGATCACCGGATCAAGCCGGATTCCGTTCCGGGTGTAATCACGAATGACGTTCGGAGCCGGCGCGACAAGAGTCGCGGTCAGATTCGGCGCAGAGCGTATCGAGCGCAGTCCTTCAGCCGGTGGTGGACCAGCATCCGGCCTGATCGCCAATAAATTGGCAACCGCATCGCTTGACGACGGCAGTTTCAAGTTCGGTGCATCCACCACTTTGGGCACAAGCGAGCCGCCGCGAGCCACCTTGATGGTTTGTGTTCGATGGCGCGCCTCTTCGCCGCCAGCTTCTCCGGCACGCCCCGCTTCCGAGCCGCCGAGGTCCTGGGTGCGTGGCAGTTCGTCGCCACTGTAATAGATCACATCGTGGCTTGAGATTCTGGGCGCGGCGTACGGCTGCAACTCATCGATCTTCACCTTCACAAAAATTGTGGCTGCGATCAGGAAAGCCTCCAAGACGTAAGAGGGGACCATGATCCGCAACGGAATGAGGCCAAACGGGGCCTCTCCTGCAAGCCGGGCTTCTGAGCGGGTCAAAGCAGGTTTGATGGAGCCGACGAACTCCTGCCAGCGCGAGGACCATTTCACGAGCAACTTCGGAGCCGCGTCGCGGGTAGGGATCGCTTCTTCGAGTTCGAGAATCGGGCTCATGCTGGAAGCTGCGTGCAATCCTTGGGGAGGGTTATCTCAATTGTATCGCCGACCGCGGTTTTTGTTTCGGCCGCCGTGCCACACGGGAGTTCCAGTACTGACGCGGCAGTGCGCAACACCGGAGTGAAACGCCAGGGCCGCACATCGGGTTGGATGCCGACAACTTTCAATCCATCATCCAGATAGAGCACATCAATCGGAAAGCCCATGCCGAGAGTGTGAACGCCGTGGCAGGGGACAATCCATAGCCCCGAGCCGTTACGGAAGTCATCGGTGCCCAGGCCAAGCAGGCCGCGAAGACGACTCCAGTGCGTATTAGCGACGGCAAGAGCCGTGGCGAGATGCGCCTGGCGCGTGCGATTGAAGGCCTGCCCGTTAGAGGGGAAAAAAACCATTCCTGCCCCGGTGTCTTAAAGATTCGGGATCTTGCTACTTACCGCCCGAAATCGGTCCCAACTGCCTAACGAGCTCGATCACAGCAGGACCAATCGTGACGAAGATAATCGACGGCAGAACAAAGATCACCAGTGGGGGAACCATCTTGATCGTAGTCTTAGCAGCTTGCTCCTCGGCACGCTGCCTGCGTTCCGTGCGGAGGGAGTCGGAATGCACCCGGAGGGCCTGAGCTACGCTCGTGCCGAAGCGATCCGTCTGAATGAGAGTACCAACCAGAGATCGGATATCGTCAACCCCGGTTCGCTCCACGAGATTACGCAATGCCTCGGCGCGCGGCTTGCCCGCCCGCATCTCGAGGTTTACGAAATGGAATTCATCGCTCAGATCGGGGTGAGCGTGGTGAAGATCCTGGCCCACGCGCATCAGTGCCTGATCGAGTGCCAACCCGGCCTCGACGCAGATGACGGTGAGGTCGAGCGCGTCGGGCAGTCCGAGGCGAATGCGGTTCTGCCGGTTGCGAATCATGCGCTTCAAAATGAAGCGCGGCAGCAGGAATCCCAGCGCGGGAACGCCAATGAGCAGGGCAGGGTTAGGATTATCGAATCCGATCGTCAGCGCAATTGCAACGAACCCGACTGCCGCCGTCAAGATTCGTGCGCCGAAGTAGTAGTTGACGTCGATGGCATCCCGGAATCCTGCCTGAATCAGCCATCGGCGAGTGCGGGAAACGTCTGCCGGAGAAAGCGGGATCGCCTTGCTGATCGGGCCGAGGGCCTGCTCGACGCGATCCCGAATCGCCGGTTTGTTCTCGGGCTGTCGGGGTTGCTGGCTACCCAAAGCGCGCAGACGCGCGCCCAGTACCGAGCTGGGAGTGACCACCGCAGCGCCGAAAGCGAACACGGCCGCCACGACGGTCAGGAATACGACGATCACGAGAGCCAAAGACGGCGTCATAACTGGACTTACACCTGAATTCGGATGATTTTTCGAATCACAAAATACCCGATCGTCTGCAACGTGATTCCCGCGACCAGCAAAAAGTGGCCGATGGGATCGGAAAATAAAGGGCGAATGAAGCTGGGATTCACCAGTAGCATGGTCGTGACAATGATGGGCGGCATGCCCATCAGCAGTGCCATCGTGAGCCGGCCCTGAGCGGTGTACACCCGCACCTGCCGCTGAATCTTGAAGCGTTCCCGAATTACGTACGACAGATTGTCGAGGATCTCCGCCAGATTGCCGCCGGTTTCGCGTTGCAACATCACGGCGGTGACGAAGAACTTCACGTCGACCAGTGGCATTCGGTCGGTCAGGTTCAGAAGCGCATCCCGCACCGGCATGCCAAATTTCTGTTCCTCATAGAGCTGGCGGAATTCTCCAGACACCGGCTCGGAGACTTCGGCGGTGATCATTTCCAGCGCGGTAGTGAAGGCGTGTCCGGCGCGAACTGCGCGGGCGAGAGTATCGATGGCTTCCGGAAAAAGCTCTTCGAACTTTTCGAAGCGCTTGTTGCGCCGAATCGATGCGTAGGAGTAAGGCAGGACAAAGCCCACCAGCAGCGCGATCCATGCCACCTCCACGCGCTTGCTGAGGACGTATGCGATGGTCGTGGCAGCGACCCCCGTCAAGGCGGAAATTCCCAGGAAATTGGTGACGCGCAAAGACATGTCCGCCTGCGCCAGCATCTTCTGCAAGTCGGAGACTCGCGTGGAGCGTCGCAGAAAGGTGTCGAGTGCGGGGATCGGGCTGAGTTGCTCGTCTCGCAACAGGGCAAGTTCTTCTTCGGGGGCGCGCTCCGGCGCCTTGCGCTCCGCAGCCAGTCGATCTTTGATGATGCGGGCGCGCGAGTTGCGCCGATCGAATAGCCACGCCACGGCAAACGTCGCGAAGGCGACGATCACCAGAACCAGCAGCGCCATGAGTTTGGCCGCCATATCGGAAGCCTACACCTCAGCCTTCGACTCAAACAGGGCGGGACGTAAGCGCGCTCCCGAGGTCGCCAACCGTTCGGCGAACTGCGGGCGGATGCCGGTGGCACGGAACACGCCCCGCACTTTGCCGTTTTCGTCGATGCCGGTGCGATCAAAGGTGAAAATGTCCTGCATTGCGATGCTCTCGCTGTCCATCCCGGTAATCTCCGAGACCGTGATGACCTTGCGCGTGCCGTCGGAAAGACGAGCAATCTGCACCACGGCATGAACAGCGGAGGCAATCTGATGCCGCACGGCACGCTCAGGAATATTCAGGTTGGCCATCGAAACCATGTTCTCGACACGTGCCATCGCATCACGGGGCGAGTTCGCGTGCACCGTCGTTAGCGATCCTTCGTGGCCCGTGTTCATGGCCTGTAACATGTCGAAGGCTTCCTCGCCGCGCACCTCGCCCACCACGATTCGATCAGGACGCATACGCAAGCTGTTGATCACCAGCTGCCGCTGGCGCACGGCGCCTTTGCCTTCGATGTTCGGTGGCCGCGTTTCCAGGCGCACAACGTGTTGCTGTTTCAACTGAAGTTCGGCGGCATCTTCGATCGTAACGATGCGGTCTGAGTTGGGAATGTAGCCCGAGAGCACATTGAGCAGCGTCGTCTTTCCGGCCCCCGTTCCGCCCGAGACCAATAAGTTCAACCGGCCCTTTACCATGGACGAAAGCAATTCCAGCATCGACTCCGTCAGGGTCTGGTTCTCGATCATCTGGCGGGCCGTAACCGGGTCCCGTCCGAAGCGCCGGATGGAGAGGCAAGGCCCATCGATGGCGAGCGGTGGAATAATCGCGTTTACACGAGAGCCGTCAGCCAGACGCGCATCGACCATCGGAGACGATTCGTCGACACGGCGGCCCACCCGGGAGACGATGCGCTCGATGATCTGCATCAGGTGGATATTGTCTTTAAAGGTCAACGTGGTCAGTTCGAGTTTACCGGCCTTCTCAACGTAGACACGGTCGAAACGGTTGACCAAAATGTCGGAGACATTGGGATCTTTGAGCAACTGCTCGAGCGGGCCAAGACCAAAGATCTCGTCGAGGATTTCCCGCGAAAGCCGTTCGCGTTCAGCGAAGCTGAGGGGTACGACTTCGCCGTTGACGACGGAACGGATGACGATCAACACTTCGTCTCGCGCCGAATCGCCCGACGTCTTGCCCAGTTTCTCCAGGTCGAGACGGTCGAGAACCTTACGGTGCAGGTCCGCTTTCACCTGCTGGATATCGGTCCGCTCGAACGATTGGGTATTTGCCATGGCGCCCTAAACTCTACACCGACTTGAATAGCGACCATGCTGCGCGCTTTACGTCAGCATCGTTGCGGGTCAATTCCTGTGCCAATCCGGAGAAGCAGCGGGCGATTTCGGAATTCCGCTGATCCATCACCGGCGTGCCGCGATCGATGGCGCTGGAAATGGCGAAATACTGATTGGGAACCCGCCACAATACTTTTGCCCCGACAGCCGTCTCTGCATCGGCCTCGCTGAAGCCCGGAACCTTGCGAAAGCGATTCAAGATCAGGCGAACGCGTTCCCGACTGCCGGTCTCTCCGAGATACTGTTGCACTCTGGCCGCGCTCCAAAGAGAAGCGACATCGCTGCAGGCTACCAGCAGAACATTTTCCGACAGGCTGGCGATGAGCCGCGTGGCAGCATCGAATCGCGATGAAGAATCGACGACCACGTACCGATAATGCGTCACCAGCATGTCGAACAGCCGAACGAATTCAGCGGTAGACGGATCCATCGCAGCCGGGATGTTCGTTCCCGCGAGCAATTGCAACCCGCCGCTATGGCGGGTCATGAAGCTCTCGAGCAGGGAAGAGTCCATGCGGTGCAGGTTGCGGGTCGCGTCGGCCACAGTGAACCCCGGCTTCAAATTCATGTGCAAGGCCGCGTGGCCGAGCGGTGCCAGATCGACCAAAGCCGTTTGTCCGTAAGCCGACTGGAGAGCCAGCGCCAGATTCACCGCGACTGTCGTCGCTCCGTTCCCACCCTTGGCATTAATTACGGAATAGACTTTGCCACGCAGGCCCTCCTGACGGCTTCGTCTTTGGGCCGTGGTGAGCCGGACGAATGCCTCCAGCAGGTCTGTCGTGTTCGTAGGCCGCTCGATGAATTCACGCGCGCCCGCTCGCATGGCGTTGACGATCACCTGAGGCTGGTTGAGGTTGCCGATCGCGAAAATCGCGCTTTCGGGCACCTCCTGGTGCAGAAGCTCAATCGCGCGTAGAGCAAATTGAGAGTTATCGCCCGGAATGTCGACCAGGGTCACATCGGGATTCGCCGCCCGTACCCGCCGCGTCACCGGATCAGCGCCTGCCACGGGAAAATTGGTGCAGGTATGCACCGTCCGGGCCACACTGGTGCCATCCACCAGCACCTGCAGCAGTGCGCGCTGCTCGTTATCGGTAGCGACAATGACGACTGATAGCTCTGGCATGTGACCTTGCTGTTACACAGGAATCCCGTGTCCCCAAACTACTTGCCCTTGTCGAACTTCGCCGGATCCAGGTACGGCTGCGGCAACTTCGGTCCCGTAGCCGGTTCGCTGCTGGGAGAGATCCGCCTCACGGTGCACAGCACCATGAGTTCGGAATTGCTCTTCTGCAGGCTCTTGCTGCGAAAGAAATTGCCAAGAATCGGGATGTCGCCCAGGCCCGGAATCTTGTTATAGATATCGGTCACCCGGTTATCCATCAATCCCGCGATTACGAAACTCTGCCCGTCCTGCAATTCGAACTCTGTTTCTGCCCGGCGCGTACTCAACGCGGGCACCGTGAATCCGGAAATGGTGAGCGCATTGGCGAAGTCCAGTGTGCTCACTTCCGGTGCCACTTTCAAGTGAATGTAGCCGTTTGGCGTAATAACGGGGGTGAACTGCAACCGCACGCCGAATTCCTTGAAGGAAATCGTCACCGCGGTAAAGCCGTTTCCGGGCTGCACGATAGGGAACGGGAATTGGCCGCCCGCGAGGAAGGTAGCTTCTTTGCCGTTCACGGCAATCAGATTGGGCTCGGCGAGGATCTGCAAAAGGTTTTTCGTCTGGAGTGCCTCGATCACAGCGCCGAAGTTGATGTCGGGACGGAACAGGAACAGGTTCAGGACGTTATTGAGGGTCTCGCCGCTGGTGGTAGTCGTTGTGCCATTAGGAGTCTTGGTTTGCGTCAAGGTCTGCGGTCCGAAGCCTCCGAACTGTCCGGTCGTGATAGTGCCGATTGTATTGCCGGCTCCAGTGGAAACGAAATTCACCCCTAGTTGCGTCAACGCAGTGCGATCGACCTCTGCGAACTTGACCTGCAGCAGGACTTCCTGCGCGCCTACCGGTCCGAACGTCAGAACGTTCACAACTTTGGGCGAATAAGCGCTAGCCAGCTCTCCAGCGCGTTTGGAGACATCCTCGGTGGAAACATGGCCCGACAGAACAATGGCGGCTCGTGAAGGCGTCACCGTGATCTGCTCATCCGGGAACACCCGATGTTCCTCGTCCGAACACGCGCTGACATCCACATCTACGCGTAGATCGAAGCTGCGCGAGCGTTCCACTTCATCCCAAATCAGCAGAGAAATTTCACCCGGAGACCTGCCGTGAACCAGAATCTGCGTCGGGGTGATCACCTGGGCCCAGGCAATCGAGGGATCCGTGAGCGCGATCCGTTTCAACCGCTCCGTCGTGTTGATCAGCAGCGATTTGCCAACCATCACGCGCAAGGGGGCAGAACCCTGTGCGGGGGCCTGTGCGGGCAGTGTCGTCGTTTGGGTGCCGGTTGGAGGAGGGCCCGGAGCCTGTGCTCCGCTATCGGGCTGTTGCATGATCTCGGAATAAGCCGGAACAAATGATGTAACCGCGAGCAGCAGCGTCCCGAGCACAGTCATGCAAACGTTCATGTTCCGACGAATCTCCGTCTGAGGAAACTTCCGGTCGATCGAGGCGGTGTTCAGAATGGGCCCCTTCCGCATCACTTGGTGTCAGAGCCCTCTTCGGGGAATTTAAACTCCGTTTTCTTGTCGCCCTGATAAACCTCGACACTAACACCAGTCGAAGCTGGGGCGGCAACCGTCGGCTTGGGAACAACATGGCGAACGAGCGTGTGCACCGCCACCGCTGGAGCGGGCAATCCTCGGAATAGCCCTCTCGCATTCGAGGCCGGAACATCATCCTGTTTAGTATCGAGCGGATTGCGCAGCGCCAGTTGGATGTGCCCCTCAGTGCTGGCGAGGGTTAAGCGCTGAGCATCATCGGGCGTGACCAGTAGCGTGATGACGGCTGTATTTTGCGCCTCGCCGCTGGACGTCCGTTCCAGAGTATGTCCCGAGGCCAGTACCGCCACGTTCTGCAAAACCGTGGTGGTTTGCTGCTCGCCTGAAGCAGTCGGTGCTCCGGTCAGAAGAACATCTACCCGCGTACCCGGAGTTACGAATCCCGCGACCGAGACTATATCGTTTACCCGCACCGAAACGGCACGCATGCCGGGCGGAATCAGGGCGGGCAGCCCCGATCCGGCGTTCTCACCCGCGAGCCGGTTGGGAAGAATGAACTCGCCTCTCGAAATGGGGATGATCACGCCGTGGCCTACCACATCGGCTTTCTTGCGCGGCGCCCCGGGCGGCATGTCAGAACTTTGAACACGAATAATCTTGACGTCGTGATCCTCAACCCTGGCTCCCACTTGCAGGTCGTTCGCCGCGACCATGACTTCTGCCGTGTCCGCAGTCGCGGAGTTCTTCGGCTGCAGGTTCTTGTAGACGTACACCGCCGCAAGCAGTCCCGCAGCCAGCGCCAAAACTCCAATCATTAACAAGCGTGTGCGATTCATGCGCTTCCCTTGGGACGCACGGCCAGAGCCGCCAACGTGCGGGCGAAGACTACCTGCTCCCAACTCCGGTTGATTTCGTTACTGAATCGAACTGGCAACGTTGGAAAATACGTTATTGGCGTTGGAGCCGATCAGACGAATGGTCCCGACGACAATGACGAGTATCACCGCCAGCATCACCGCGTACTCAGCGATGTCCTGTGCTTCCTGCTCAAACCATAGCTTGCATGCAAGCTTTTTGAACATTGTGCTTTTCTCCTGCCAGCCTTATTTGAATGGTCGATAGGGAGTGGTTCTTTGGAGCCCAGATTGGAACTCCTGCGCCAATTGCGACACCACTCGACAGGCTAATCATAACTGCAATTGGACCAAAAGTGACAAATTCTTGCATATCCGGGCATCACCGTCGGTAACCGCTCGGTCGACGGCGAATCTGGTCGCCAAGGGGCCCGACCTGCCATTCCTTGGGATAGAATCGGGTGCGCCGAAGAATGCCGAACCGCTCAAGCCTTCGCTTTGCCCTGACTAAATTCGGTGTGGGCATGATTGTCGTGCATGGGTTGCTTTTCTGGGTAACTCGCCAGCAACTGGTCTCCGGATCGTCCGATTTTAGGATCTTTTACACGGCCGGACTGATCCTTCGCCGGGGCGAAGGCCATCACCTTTACAACGAGCAATTGCAAAGCACGGTCGAACGCGAATTTGCGTCTGCGGCCGTCGCTCGTGGCGGCCCACTGCCCTACAACCATCCTCCCTTCGAAGCCGCTTGGTATCTGCCGATGACATACCTGCCCTATTTCTCGGCATACTGTATCTGGGTTCTGATCAATCTCTTGCTGCTGTGGGCCAGCGTTTATCACGTCCGTTCGTGGTTGCCGACACTCATGGCCGATTTCCGTTGGCCACTTATGCTTGCTCCCCTGGCGTTTTTCCCCATCGTGAACGCTCTGCTGCAGGGTCAGGATTCGATCCTGCTCCTGCTTTTGTACTGTCTAGCCTACGCAGCATTCCGTCGTCGAGAAGATTTGCGAGCCGGAGTTTATCTTGGTCTTGGTCTGTTCAAGTTCCACTTCATTCTGCCGTTCGCATTTATCCTGCTGCTGCATCGCCGGTGGCGCGCACTGTTGGGGATGTTCCTCATCGCGGTTCTAGAATCGGCGGTTTCATGGGCAATGGTGGGTGGAACGCAACTGCTTTACTACCCTCACTTCGTCTGGCAGGTCAACCGTCAGCAAGCCCCGGGGGTAATCGCGCCGGCCAACATGCCGAACTTGCGTGGTCTGTTTACCGGATGGCAGGCGATGAATCCTCCCCCGCATTGGATCGAAATCGCGCTCCTGGCAACTTCACTCTGCCTTGTTTTCTGGGCATCTCGTCAGTGGCGGCCACTGGAGTTTGGCGACGCCCGAGGGTGGGACTGCGGATTTTCAGTCTGTCTGGTCGTTGTTTTCCTGGTGGGGTACCACGGCTACAACCAGGACATGAGTTTTCTTCTGCTCCCGCTTCTGCTGGCGCTTGACCGCGTGCTTGATACCTGGAGTAAAGCAAGCTCCGGGCTCAAGTTGGTATTGGGACTTATGTTCCTGACTCCGCTGTATTTGATCTTGATACTTGAATTCTCGCATCACAATTTGTTTTCAATTGTGCTTCTGTTCCTTGTGGGATATCTCGCGGTGTCTGGGGCAAAAGCAAAACCAACAGCATCGGCAAATAGAAGCACAACACAATTAAGCGCCCCACTTCCGTGACGGTGTAAGAAGTGTGATACCACCTCCAGATACCGGGAATCCAACTCAACCCAGCCGTAAAGACAATCTGCCGACGCGTTTTTGGAATGAGCCACAAGAAAAATGGATCGTAGAACCATCTCTGGGGCATACATGCCGCCAAGAACAACAGCCATGCGTCGCGATCGCGATGACGAATCATGGCCGCCGCCAGCAATGGCCCGGGTAGCACCAACAGCGGAACGAAGCGCACGTAGGTGTTCGTCTGCGCGAGCCAGAGGACGAACCAGTGCGGCATGGTCAGGAAACTCAACGCAATAACCACGAGGCACGCGATGGCTCCGTTTCGTCCACTACGGGTCAACGCAACCGGTAATCCGATCTGTGGTTTCGCCAGGGCTACCGGCGTTAACCACCAGAAGAATGTGCTCGCCATTATGAGCGGTATCCACTGGGCGGCGAGCATGCCAGCCCAGTATGGGTAAGCGAGAAAGATCAAGATGTGGTGATACCCGTGCCGAGTCACTCCGAACGCGAGTAGAGCAGAGCTTAATCCGTAAAACACACCCGCTGCGATTTCCGGCCGCGTGTACACAAACGGCAGGCCGAAAAGCGCCGCGGGCAACGGATAAAGTTGCCCCGGAGTCGCGTATGGATTGCGCCTTTCGAGCAAGTCTTTTGCGGCGCGGATCGCCCACGCAAAATCCGCCGCACCTTGGCCAAAGCGGCACATCATGTACCAGCAGAAAAATCCGGCGAAGAGACCGAAGCCGAACGAAACCAGCAACCGTGTTGGCCTCGATGGCATGGGCACAATAAGTTGTAACATGGGCGGTTGCGCAGGCGGTTGCCAGGCTGCGCCGCAGGTCGAGGAGAACGGTGGAAAGAACTTTTCGCTTGCTGCTGGCGCTAGTCATGGCTAGTGGAATGTGGCTGTATGTCCTGTTCGTTCTTATCCCCCACCAAAAATTTCAAGACGAGATGGGGCAGGGCCTACGGGGTAATCTCTCCGATCTCTATCCGCGCTGGCTGGGTGCGCGCGAATTGCTGGTCCACCACCGGGATCCCTATACGGCCGAAATCACTCGCGAGATTCAGATCGGATATTACGGACGTCCCCTCGACCCCACGCGCAAGAATGATCCGATAGATCAGCAGGGCTTCGCTTATCCAATTTATGTGGTCCTGATGCTGGCTCCCACGGTAACGCTGCCGTTCCCGACAGTGCATAGGATAGTTTTCTGGCTTTTCGTCGTTCTTACGACGATGTCGGTCCCGCTATGGTTGGGCACGCTCAGATGGCGGCTCTCAAGAGCGGAGACGGTTATCGCGATCCTGCTGACCCTGGGTTGCTTTCCCGCGATCCAGGGGCTGAGGCTGCAGCAGTTGACTGTGTTAGTAGTCGCCCTGATCGCAGGCTCGATGTATGCGATTACCCGCCAGCGATTCGTGCTGGCGGGCATATTGCTCGCGATGGCTTCGATCAAACCCCAATTGGTTTTCTTGCTGATCCTTTGGTTATGCATATGGTCGCTGGGTAATTGGCGCGAGCGGCAGCGCGTGCTGTGGAGTCTTGTTATCAGCATGTCGGCTCTTGTCGTCGCCGGAGAATTGCTGCTGCCCGGCTGGATCTCTGAATTCCGCGCGGCCGTGAAGGATTACTATCGCTACACCGGCGGCGGAAGTTCGTTGCTCAATGGCGTCCTCCCGCCCCTCTGGGCCCGAATCGCCTCGATAGTATTGGTCGGCATGGTCCTGGTCTTCGCCTGGCGGAACCGGCGCGCCAGTGAGGAGACTCCCGCGTTCCAGTGGTTGCTGTGTTTTACCCTGGCGACGACTCTGCTGGTCATCCCGATGTTCGCACCCTACAATCAGCTTCTGCTCCTGCCCGGAGTAATGATGGCGCTGCGCGCGAGACAAGAACTCTTAAAGAAGAGTCATTTGTCGAAGTTCTTTTGTTGGATGACTGCGGCATCGGTCGGCTTTCCATTTTTGACCGCGGCCGGCCTGGTGATCGCGCTGGCGTTCCTGCCCGGCACTACGGTTCAGAAGGCCTGGGGACTACCCTTCTATCCCAGCTTCGCGATCCCCATAACAACCTACGGGCTGCTGCTGGTCTCAAGAAATGTCTTACTCGATCCAGATCGAGCCGCATTGCAGTGAGCCAAAGGAATCTCTCAGCGGCCTCTGCGGCTTTTCTCCGCGATCTCAGCGGTTAGAGTCTTTTACCGCAGAAGTCGCTGAGAGAGTCCGCAGCGGCCGCAGAGGCAAGCCGAACCACGCTTCCGACGAGCTCACGAGTATAATGCACATGGCTTGCGGCATGGCGCGACGCCAGAGTAGTCTGTTGAGTGCGTTAGATTCGACCGCGTAGCGGCGAACGACGCGTCGAGCACGCATTTTTGTCCGCTAGCCCATGGCCCTCAATACAATCAGCCAAAGTCACCACAGCTCCGGCTCCGGAGTGTTTCCAGCCCTCGTGTTTGTGCAGGGCAGCGAGCAGAAGAATATCGTTCTGAATCGCACTCCGTTCACCGTCGGCCGCAAGGTGGATAAGGACCTCGTCATCGCCGATCCGCGGGTCTCGCGGGACCACGCCCAGATCATGCAGGAGGGCCAGGAATTCTTCATCGAGGACCTGGGCAGCAAGCATGGCACGTTCGTGAACGGGGAGCGCATCCAGCGCCAGAAGCTGGAGCGCGGCGATCGGCTTGAATTCGGTGCGCGCGATTCGGCTTACATTCTCTTTAATCCAGCGCATGCGACTTCTAATACAGCCCGCGAATTCCTGAGCCAGATCTCGGTCATCGGCGGGATCAAGCCCGAGACCACGGAACTGGAAACCCTACGCCTATTCCTCGAAGCCGCACGCAAGCTGAATACGGCGGGTGTTCTTGATGAAATTCTGATCACGATGCTCGATGTGACCTTGGAGCTAACCAAGGCCGAGCGCGCCTACGTGTTTCTCAAGGACGAGGATGGCAAGCTGAGCCTCAAAGCGGGTCGCAATTCCAAAAAAGAGCCGCTGCTCGACGACAAGACGATTTCGCACTCGATTTTGGAAGAGTCGATGCGGTCAAATTCTGAATTTCTGCTGACCGATACCAGCCAGTCCCTCGATCTTTCGGGACGGCAGAGCATTGTCGCCTACGATCTGCGGACGGTCGTGTGCATCCCCCTGCGCAAGATGCAGGTACAACAGACCCGCGACGCGCAGACTCCAGCGCCAGGAATCGCGGCGCAAGCGATGGGCGTTCTCTACGTCGATTCCCGCTTCGCCTCGCGCGATATCAGCGGAGTGAGCCAGGACATCCTGCACGCGATCGCGACAGAAGCTGCCTCGCTGATCGAAAATGCGCGACTGGTGCAGGCGGAAGAAGAAGCCCGCCGTTATCAGCAGGAATTGAGCATCGCGGCCAGCATTCAGCAGCGCCTGATGCAGGTGAAAATCCCCGAAGTTCCTTTCGCCAGCCTGCGCGGTCGGAACCTGTCTTGTAAAGAAATCGGTGGAGACTTTTTTGACGCGGTGAACACCAAAGAGGGTCTGGCCGTGGTGTTGGCCGACGTCAGTGGCAAAGGCGTGTCCGCTGCCTTGCTGGCTTCGACTCTGCAGGGAATGATTTATTCACATCTGAGCGCGGGCATGCCGCTGCTGGGCGTGGTTTCGGCTGTGAATCGCTTCTTTACCGACAAACTCGTGGGCGAAAAGTATGCCACTGTGCTGCTGGTGCGACTGCGGCGCGACGGCGAACTTGAATACGTAAACTGCGGTCACGTCCCGCCGTTGCTGGTGTGTGCCGGTGAGGTTATCCGTCCCACGCACGGCAATGTTCCAGTCGGGCTGCTGGCCGATGCCACCTTCGAAAGCGCCACCTGTCAGATGAAATCCGGCGACCGCTTCATCCTGGTGACGGACGGCGTCACGGAAGCGGAAAACGCAATGGGCGATTTCTTCGAAGATTTTCGGCTGGAAGCGGCGGCTTGCAAGTCTCCGACGCTCGAAGGAATCTTCTCAGCAGTCACAGAGTTCTGCGCGGGCAATCCGCTCAGTGACGACTGCACTGTGGTCGAACTGTGCTATTCGAATGCGGAAGAGTGAGTTCGAGAGGGCCGACTTGAATATTCGAAAAATAGCTGATCACCAATTTCGTGGGGACAGCCGAAGGCGGCTGTCTCCACAAAATTCTTCAAATCTTTCGGAGTGCCGAGGCGAGACACCCCCGCCACAGCCGCCGTTGCTATTCCACTACCACCCGATAATCCGTCCCCTCCCACCGATTTTCGTTGGGCCAGAAGAACGTGAAGACGGCCTCTGCTCCGGACGGCAGGGAAGCCGTCGGCAGATCCAGCACGTGAATCCCCAGTCCGGTGTCACGCGTGTCTGTGTCGTGCGCTGTCGTCCAGTTGTCAATGGTCCAGTGCACGCGCCCCGGTAAGAGCAGAACAATCCGCAGAGTTTTATTGCGCGGAACGCTGCGCGTCTTGTTGTTGAATCTCCATCCGAAAATTTGCCGGACGTGTTTCTCCTTAAGATATCGCTGCACCGTTTGCGGAGGCTGGTCGAAGATCTTGCCGTCGCGGATCGAGCGCCTCAGCTTGATGTACTCCGAATGTGCCCAGACCAGCGGACAAGCCGAACCGGTAGGCCTGCCCCGGAATAACTCGAGTGCCGGAATGTCGGCCGCATCCCAAACTTGCTCCGGAAGTAGACGTCCATTGCCTGCCGTGGAATTTTCCATCACGGTCAGCATAGCTTCGGCCTCGTCCCGGTGTCCGCCCGCCAAAGCGAAATGCGCCCGTTCGCCCGCCAAAAGCGGCCAGGGACGGCCGATACCCGTGCCATCAAAGGCTGACCCGTCTTTGTGCTCACCATAGCCGTCGCCGTTGTAGCGGTACCAGCAGGGTCCCTGCGGAAGTTCGACGGCGAGCAGAGCGTCGATCGCGCGAAGCGTATTCACGATCCGCGGATCGTCGGCGGCGCGCAGTCCGAACCGCACCAGCGCCAGCGCGTCTGGGCTGATGATGTGATATGCACTCTGTCCATCCTGTCCCGGAGGTCTGTTTTTGATCGGAACGAATCCCTGCGTCGGCGACGCCGCGCCGTCGGTATCCGGCGGCGCAATGCGCACGTAATATCCCGAGATCCCAAGCTGTTGCGCCAGGTCGCCGCCGGTGGCGTAGGTCCAGCGCTCGATATTGTCATTCCAAGCGTCCGCCGCGTCACGCATGGTTTGCGCCTGGTCGGAATGCCCGGTAAGATCCGCGAGTTCAGCGCCTGCCAGCAGCGCGGATATTTCCGCCGCGAGGGTAAACGGAGAATAGCCGGCGTCCTCTTCCCATCGGTCTTGCTGCGTGACCGGGCCGTTGCGAATGATGAAGCTCACCGCCTTGCGCACCATGGTCCACCAGCGATCGAGCTTTCCCAGGGCGTCCGGCGCTTCGCGCCGCATCAAATCGATCAGAAGGATGGGGAAGGCCGTCTCGTCCATCTGGATGCCGCTCCAGTACGGACGCCCATCAAGCCAGAGGTTCTGCGCCCAGTTGCCGTCGGCCTCCTGCGTGGCTTCGAGATACCTCAGCACCCGGACCGCGTCTGTGACCGCCCCAGCCGCGAGCAAGGCGCCTGCGGTTTCAACCAGGTCGCGCGGCCAAACCAGGTGATATCCACCAAGGTCCTCATCGCCTTTGTTGAATCCCCAGGGAATGGATAGACTCGCGATGATCCCACCGAGGAAATCCTTCGACTCGTGCGTACGCAATACCGAAGTCGAGGTGCGATACAGGTCGTTCTGTCGCCGCGGCTCATCCAGCTTCAGCAGCTTTTCGTGCCAATTCCTCCACTGCGAGATATAGTGGGCGCGAACTTCGCCGTAGTCCTCGAACAAGCTGGATCGCGCTTGCTGCCCAGCCTCGGTCCACATCGAGCCGAAGCCCAACGCCAAAATGAATTCGCCGTTGCACGCCCCGAGGTCGACTTCTCCCGTGCATGCGATGTTGCCGTTCTCGGCTCGCGTATATTCCCATTCCATCTGGAAATGCTGCGAGATGTCCTGCCAGCCGTCGGACGCGCCCACAAATCCGACGGACATCTTCCGCCATGGCGCCGAAGAAGCCAGTCCCAACATGGTGCCATCGTGCTCGGCGAAAAACATGGCGAATCCTTTGTAGTCGCCGGTCCAGCCCGTATTACCGTATCCGCAGTTGGCCAGATGCGGAGAGAGCAGGGCAAACAATCGATAATCGGACAGCACACCCTTCAACGGTTCAAAACGAACCTTCTGCAGCACCACATTGCGATAGGGATCGGTGAGTACCTCTTTGTGAATGCGGTACCGGACAGAAATGTCAGTGTTGGTTAACTCGTAGACCGGGACGCCGGGTTCGCTGGGACGGTTTTCGAACGTGCAATGCCGCTTTTCTTCCGAAAAGAATTCGCGCCCGTCCGTCACGATGAATCCCATATCGCGCGTGCAGGCCTGATCCACGCGCGGAAAGTAGACTTCATTGAGAATGCCGTGGCTCAGCGTAAACCAGACTTTGCTGTGCTGATTGAGTGCCGTGCCGACGCCGGATTTGGCGCTTGAAGTCCAGCGCGGTGGAATGCCCGGCCATCCGGGCGCGTAGCGTGTATCAGCCATGAGTCTTAGTCCCTCGAACCAGGCAAATCCTTCCAGACCGATTTGACACAAGATTTACAACTGGGGTGCCATTTTTCTGTTGCGTCTGTCATCGAAGTATTAGGTGTCCAAATAGCTTTGGTTGCAACTAGACTGAGTTGAAAGATAATAGACCAGCGCGGCGTAGGGAACATGCGTAAAGCAATAGATGCTCGAGGTCGGGTCTTGGCGGCAATCTTCGCCGCGTGCTGCGCCCTGTGCCCCACTCTGTTTGCAAAGGACATTCCCGGAGCGACCGCTGCTTCTCCCCTGGACCGCGGCTTCACCGGGCTGTATAACCTCGACTTTAGCGGAGCGCAGGAAGACTTCTCGACCTGGCAGAGGCTCCATCCTGACGATCCGATGGGCCCGGTCAGCGAAGCAGCAGGATTCCTTTTTTCTGAGTTCAACCGCCTGGGAGTTCTGGAAGCGCAGTTCTACGAGAACGATTCAGCATTCGTCGACCGTCCCAAATTAACTCCGGACCCGGCCTTGCGCGATCGCTTTCAAAATGCGATCAGACGCGCTGAGACACTGGCGCAGGCAAAGCTGGCTAAGGATCCCAAGGACCGCGACGCGTTATTTGCCATGACGCTCTCCTCGGGATTGCAAGCGGACTATGCCGCGCTGATCGAGAAACGAAATCTGGCGTCGTTGCACTACACCAAGCGGGCCTCCGCCTCCGCTCAGGAATTGCTTGCCGTCTGCCACGACTGCTACGATGCGCTGCTCGCCACCGGCTTCAGCAAGTACATCATCGGCAGCTTGGCCGCGCCTGTGCGCTGGATTCTGCGCATGGGAGGTCTTCCCGCCGACAAGCAAGGCGGAATTGCTGATCTCCAAACCACGGCCGAGCATGGTCACTACCTGGCTCCATTCGCTCGTATCCTTCTTGCGATTGCGTACGTGCGCGAGAAGGATCGCCCGCGAGCCTTGGAACTGCTAGCTGGATTACAGCGTGAATTTCCCGGCAACACACTGTTTCCCCGCGAAATCGCACACCTGCGCGCCGTGCACTGAACTCGGTGTGCGGTGAACGCTGGCTCGTAACTCCACGTCTCGTGCCCTGCTTCATTTCTGCCCCGCGGTCATTCACCAGAAATTCACTCGTTTGTAACCGTCCTTTAACACGCCGCCGATAGAACCAGTTCATATATCCAAACAGGAGGAATGATCTAGCGATGCGCAAACTTGTGCTTCTGTTCGTGTGTGCGTTACTGGCCGTGCCAGGTTTGGGGCAAACCACGCTCAGCGGAGCAGGCGCCACATTCCCTTATCCCATGTACTCGAAGTGGTTCAGCGAGTACTCCAAGTCTCATTCCGGCGTTGAGATCAACTACCAGTCGATTGGCAGCGGCGGGGGTATTCGCCAGGTCACTGCCGGCACCGTGGACTTCGGCGCCAGCGATATGCCGATGACCGACAAGCAATTGCAGGAGTCAAAGACGAAGATCCTGAATCTTCCCACCGTGCTGGGCGCGGACGTGCCCGCTTACAACATTCCCGGTGTGACCGGGGAAGTGAAGTTCACTCCGGAAGTTCTGGCAGGAATCTTCCTGGGCAAGATCTCGAAATGGAATGACAAAGCGATCACCTCGGCCAATCCTGGGGTCAACTTCCCGGACAAGGACATTATTGTCGTCCACCGCTCCGATGGCAGCGGCACCACTTTCATCTGGACTGACTATCTCTCGAAGGTGAGCCCGGAGTGGAAGAGTCAGGTGGGATCCGACACATCGGTAAAGTGGCCAGTCGGTCTCGGTAACAAGGGCAACGAAGGGGTATCGGGTTTGATCCGCCAGATGTCCGGTTCGATCGGATACGTGGAACTGATATACGCCGTGCAGAACAACATCCCTTACGGCAGCGTCAGAAATTCCGCGGGGAACTTCGTCAAGGCGTCCCTTGAGAGCGTCAGCGCGGCGGCTGCGTCGGCCCCCAAGATGCCCCCGGATTTCCGCGTATCGATCACCAACGCCCCCGGTAAGGATGCCTATCCGATCGCGAGCTTTACCTGGCTGCTGATTCCGCTGCCGTCAAAAGATCCAGCGAAGGGGAAAATCCTCAACGATTTCCTCAACTGGATGGTGACTGACGGCCAGAAAATGACTGGCGCCCTATCTTATGCGCCGTTGCCGGACAACGTGGTTGCCAAAGAGAAGGAAGCTATCAAGCAGGTCAGATAAAAACCCAAGACCAGGATTCATTCGTCGACGAAACAAAAAAGGAGAAGAAGAGAATGAAGTCCGCATGGACATTCTGTGCAATGTTATTGCTGGCGACAGGGTTGGTTGCACAAACCACTGCGCCCAAGACATCGAAAAAGAAGGCGGCGCCTCCCGCCATCACCGCAGCTGACGTGCAGGCACTCAAAGACGCCATCGCATCGCAGCAGTCCGCGCTGGCCCAGCAGCAACAGCAACTGCAGGAACTGCGCGACGAACTGCGTCGCAAAGACCAGGTTGTCCAGCAGGCACAGACCGCCGCCACCGATGCCGCCGGAAAAGCCGACGCGGCTCAAGCCAGCGCCACGCAACAGCAGGCCGCCGTCACCGAGTTGAAGACCAATGTGACCGACCTGCAAGGCACGGTGGCAAACACCGTCGTCAACCTGCAGGAGACTCAGAAGACTATGTCCGAGTCGCCGGTAGCCATTCATTACAAAGGCGTGACGCTTACGCCGGGTGGTTTCGTCGCGGCAGAAACGGTGACCCGCCAACGGGCGAATGAGTCGGACATCAATACGCCGTTCAATAGCATTCCCTATGAGGGGAATGCATTGGCTCACATTAATGAAAGTAACTTCACCGCTCGTCAGAGCCGCCTTTCATTGCTTGCTGAAAGCAACGTTGGCAGTGCCAAACTCACCGGGTACTGGGAAGGTGACTTTCTCGGGGCAGGCGTAACTTCCAATAATCGACAGAGCAACAGTTACGTTTTTCGCCAGCGGATTCTCTACGCGCAAGCCGCACTGCAGAGTGGGTGGATTTTTACCGGCGGTCAGCAATGGTCGTTGGCGACCGAAACCAGAAAGGGAATCACAAACCGAACAGAAGTCCTGCCCATGACCGTTGACTCGCAGTACCAAGTTGGCTTCAGTTGGGCACGGCAGTACGGATTCCGGGTGGTCAAGGATTTTGGCGGCAAGTTCGCTCTTGGCCTTGCGGTGGAAGGGCCGCAAGCAACGATCGGCGGACGAGGCTTTTCGAGCGTTTCAACAACGAACCAAGGAACCGCAACGGTTACCACCATTGGCAACGCCTTCGTCGACGGTCCTGGTTCTGGCGGCGGCTTGCTGAACTTCGTCGACACCACCGGATATTCCTTGAACAAGTCACCCGACTTCATCATCAAGGCAGTGGCAGATCCCAAGTGGGGACATTACGAAGTGTTCGGGATTTTGAGCACGTTCCGCAACCGAGTCTATCCTTGCGCCGTGGTCGGGACGAATTCAACCGATACGAATCCTCCGGCAACCCCGACGACAATTGCTTGCGGTATCAACGGCTCTACGACGCCAAGTTCGGTGGGAGCCTACAACGACACACGAATCGGCGGCGGCTTCGGAGCCAACATCCGCGTTCCCGTGGTGGCGAAGAAGTTGGATTTTGCCATTCAGGGAGCGGCCGGGGACGGCATCGGCCGTTACGGCAGCGCCCAGCTTGCCGATATAACGCTTCGTCCCGACGGTACGCAAGCGCTGATCCGCACGGCCCATGCGCTTGGAGAACTGGAGTTGCACCCCAATTCCAAACTGGATATCTACGCTTACTTCGGCGGAGAGTACGCCTGGCGCACGGCCTATCAGGGCTACAACAGCATTTCGATCACTAAGACGCCGGCCATCCCGGCGAACGCCACGACTGCGGCAATCCCCGCAACCACCACAACCACGTTCAAACAAAACCAGTTCGGCGGGTACGGCTCACTCTTTGCCAACAACTCGGGTTGCAGCACGGAGAATCCGCCGTCGAATCAGCTCACGCCTGCTGGCGGGGGCACCTGCGCAGGAGATACTCGTCTGATCATGGAAGGAACCCTTGGGTTCTGGGATAAGTTGGTCCAAGGACCTAAAGGCGGTCTCCGCTGGGGGATTCAGTACTCCTACTTTACGAGGAGCGCGTGGTCGGGGGGGGGCATTTCGCCCAAGGCCGTGGACAACATGATCTGGACCTCGTTCCGGTATTACTTGCCGTAACCGGCCGGGAACTTACGCCAAACAAGATATCGGCACCCGGGGAATTCCGGGTGCCGATTTTCTTGGTTACATGGAAAAGTGCCAGGCTGGACTCCGATGCCACCAGCATCGGGGAATGCTTTATACTAAGGGTCCCGCAGCGTAAGACGGGAAGCTTGCCCTGCGGACCATCCGATCGGAATCAACCCGTAAGCATCCCATGGCTCGCATCTCGCTCGACAACCCTCAGTATTTCCTCAACCGCGACACGTCATGGCTCGCGTTCAATCGCCGTGTGCTCGAGGAAGCCGAAGATGAAGGCAATCCGCTCCTCGAGAGGCTGAAATTTCTTTCCATCAGCGCCAGTAATCTCGACGAATTCTTCGAAGTCCGCGTGGCCGCGATGATGCAGCAGATCGAAGACGGCTACAACGAATCCGGGCCGGACGGACTCACGCTCACAGCAAAACGGGACATTCTTGCCAAGATGACCCACGAGTTTGTCGAGGACCAGTACGACTGCTGGAACGCACGCCTGCGTCCCGCGCTCGCGGAGCAGGGAATCCGAGTGCTCGGCCTGCATGAACTGCACTCTGAGGCGCTGCGCTTTGTGGACGAATACTGCGAGAGGGAACTCGACCCGCTGCTGACCCCGGTCACGGTCGATCCCGCCCATCCGTTTCCTCGGGTAATCAACAAAGCCTTATGCGTGGCTTTCCTGCTGCGCCGCCGCCGACGTTCGGCGCTGACCTATACCGGAGTGGTTTCGGTTCCCCGCGTGTTGCCGCGATTGATCCGCCTGCCCTCGACCGACACCGTCGACTTCATCTTCCTGGCGGATCTCGTCGCGCATCACGCCGTGCGCATGTATCACGGCTACGACATTGTTTCTTCCGCCCCATTCCGCGTGACCCGCAACAGCAACCTGTACCTGGCGGAAGAAGAAGCGCGCAGCCTGCTGGAATCCGTCCGTACCGAACTTCACAATCGCCGCAAGGGTGACGCCGTTCGTATGGAAATCGAGGCCGACGCTGACCCCGAGATCATCGAACGGCTGCGAACCGTTTTTGAACTCGATCCCTGGCAGGTTTTTCCCGTGAACGGACCCGTGAATCTCGTCCGCCTGTTTAATGTTTACGAGCAAGTGAACCGGGTCGATCTGAAGTACCGCAGCTTCTCGCCCCGCGAACTCCGCTTGACCTCGAAATCAAAAGATCTCTTCGAAGAGTTGCGTGGGCACGACATTCTTCTGCATCATCCCTTCGACTCGTACGATGCAGTGGTTTCTTTCATCGAGTCGGCGGCCGAAGACGAAAATGTTCTCTCCATCAAGCAGACCCTCTATCGCACCAGCGAACACTCCCTGATTGTCCCCGCGCTGATTGAAGCGGCGTCTCGGAAGGAAGTTACGGCAGTCATCGAGTTGAAAGCGCGTTTCGATGAAGCCTCGAATATCCGCTGGGCGCGCGATCTGGAGGACGCCGGTGTGCAGGTCTTCCATGGCTTGGTGGGATTGAAGACGCATTGCAAGCTCTCGCTGCTGGTCCGGCGTGATCCCGATGGAGTGACGCGCAGCTATTGCCACATCGGTACCGGAAACTACAACGCGACCACCGCGCGAATCTATACCGATCTGAGTTTGTTCACCGCCAACCCAGAAATCACCCGCTCGGTTCATGACGTTTTCAGCTTTCTGACTGCCTACGCGGAGAACCCCAGTTACGAACCGCTGCTGGTTGCTCCCCTCGATCTGGCGGAGAAGACCATCGCGCTGATCGACCGCGAAGCGGAGCATGCCCAGCGGGGACATCCAGCCCGCATTATCGCTAAGATGAATGCGCTGCTTGACAAGAACGTTGTGCAGGCGCTCTATCGCGCGTCGCAGGGCGGAGTCCAGATCGATCTGATCGTCCGCGGCATTTGTGCGTTGCGTCCGGGCGTGCGCGGCGTGAGCGAAAACATCCACGTGCGTAGCGTCGTTGGACGCTTCCTCGAGCACAGCCGGGTTTATTACTTCGCGAACGGCGGTGAAGAAGAAATCTACATCGGCAGCGCCGACTGGATGCCCCGCAATCTATACGAACGGGTGGAAGTGCTGGTGCCTCTGCGCGATGAGATGCTTCGCAGCCGTGTGCGGCATGAAATTCTGGACGCTTATCTCGCTGACAACCGTAAGGCGCGAATCCTGCTCCCGGATGCCAACTACATCCGCGCCTGGCAGCCGCTTCGAGGCAAACGAAATCGGCGCCAGCCTACCGGAGCTGCAGCGTTCAGCGCACAAGATTTCCTGATGACCGTTGCGGAGGGCAAAGTGCCTGCCGCGTTTCCCGCGGTCGATTCACCCAGTAAACGCAAGGCCCTGACAGGAAGAGTACGATAACAAACTATGATCCTCTACTTTTTGCGCCACGCGAGCGCCGGCGAGCATATGGCCAACCCCAAAAAAGATGAGAAACGTGCGCTCGACAAGGAGGGCATCGAGCAGTGCGGCTACGTCGGCCGCGCTCTGGCAACACTCGATGTCCAAGTGGACATAATCGTCTCCAGCCCGCTGAAACGGTGCACGCAAACCGCAGCATTGGTCGGAAACGAGTTGGGGTACGAAGGCAAGCTGCAAACAGATCCAGGACTGCGCCCGGAGGCGAACCTCGCCGACTTCCGCAAGATCCTGGAAAAATACTCGCGGCAGGAAGCAGTGATGGTCGTGGGTCACAATCCTAACCTGAGCCAGTTCCTCGGATCGGTTATCAGCGACTCAGGTTGCGAAGCTTCAGTGGAACTGAAAAAAGGCGCCGTCGCGAAGGCGGAGATGCGTCGTACTTCCGGGACGCTGCAATGGTGCCTGACGCCGAAAGTCTTGCGTTCTCTCTATGACGCCGCGGTGGAAAGCTCGCGCCCGAATACTTCACGGAAATAGTCCCGCTCTTTTTCGAGAGCCCAAAGCTCCAGGTCCATTCCCGTACGGCGCCGCGGTACCAGCGTCAGTTTCACGTCGGCGGCGCGCACCAGTACGCGCACTTTTTCCACGGCACGGCTGCGGCTCAAGTTGAGCGCGCGCGCCATGCGCATCAGCACGATCGCCTTTTGCACGTTCGGTCGCTCCAGGCTGTCGATGACTTTCATCGGCACGTCCTCTACTACCGGCCTGGACTTACCCAGATAACGCGCAATAGCGGCGATGATGCGCCGTTGCTGCGGCGTGTAGCCCAGGATTTCCGAGTTCGAAATGATGTAGTACGTGTGCCGGTGGTGGCCGCTACGATTCAAATAATCCCCTACTTCATACAACATCGCCGCCGCCGAAAGCCATTCTCCATATTCCGGGGGCAAGCGATGCACGGACCGCAGCGCGGAAAAGAGGGAAATCGCGGCATCGCGCACGGCCATCGCGTGCTTCCGGTCGATGTGATAGTGATCGACCGCCTTGAGAATCGATTCCCACCGCTCCGACTCAATCTGCTTGCCCGAGCGAGTGCTGCGGTCATAGTCGGCCGCCATCTGGGCCAGAACTCCATCCCGCAAGCCAAGTGGCGAATAGCGAAATCCTTTCAACCGCAGGCGGTCGAGCAGTTCGTGGTAGACGATCGCTCCGGCAACGATGATCTCGGCCCGTCTCGGACCTATGCCCGTGATTTCCCGGCGTTCCGCCACCGGGAGGCGCGATAGGCGTTGAGCAATCCGGCTCATCTCCGCCCGCGAGACCATCATTCTCCGCCTGTTCCTCCCTCGACGCAGGTGACTCGCCACCGCTGCCAGCGCCGCAGCTGTGCCTGAGGTCGCAATCACATTCCCCACGCGCGCCGCTCCTATGCGCGTGACGATTCGGTTGACTTCGCGGGCTACAAAGCCGCGCAGGCGTTTGAGTTCGCCCTTTCGCGCCTGATCATGCCTCAGGAATTCATTCGTCAGGCGCACTGCGCCTAGCGGAAGGCTGACGGCATCGCGAATGTGCCCGGTGTGCGACACGGTGAGTTCACAGCTTCCGCCACCCAGATCGATCATCAACGTCGGAACGTGGTCTACCCGCGAACCGGAGACGAGTCCCAGGTGAATCAGCCGCGCCTCTTCTACTCCGGATACGATTTCCACTTTCCACCCGGTGGCCGAGCGCACCCACTCGAGGAATGCCTGGGAATTTCGGGCGTCGCGCAGCGCGCTGGTGGCTACTACCCGCACATTGTCCGTAACAATTTGTTGCGTAGTGCGGTGGAAGCGGCGCAGAACCTTCACCGTCTCGGCCATCGACTCTGGAGTCAGGAATCCCGAACTGAAGACTCCCTCACCGAGACGGGTAACCTCGCGGTCCTCGTGTAAGGCGCGCAAGCGGCCTGCCTGCAGCCGCGCAATTTTCAGCCGGACAGAATTGGACCCGATGTCAACTGCGGCAAACGTGGGCATGGGAAGCCCCACAGTTTACATGCTGGAGGGAACTGTGAAACAGGACTTTGCAGAAACCTAAGGTGAATACAGAGATCAGGCTGCCGCGCTGCTGCGCCGCTCCATCCCAGCATCTTTCCGGATGGTTTTTCGAACATCCTGCAACTCTGCGCCACGCGGTTGACTGGCGTGAGATTCGTTTTTCGCAGCGGTAACGGCACTCACAGCATGCCGAAACTTTCCTCGAGTCACATTGTGAAGCACGGCTACAAGGGAAGACTCGTTGACATCGCCCAAGCGCTCCGCTGCGGTTTGAGTCAACGTGAGCCAGTCATGCCAACTGCCCAGAGAGTCCTGCAACCCTTTCAGTTCCGCCAGGAACTTAGTGGACTCCGCCGATTTCGGCGCAAACTCGGCCGCGTAGCGCGCGCGCTTCACGACCAGGCGATAACGATGAAGCGTCTCTTCGTCGATAGGTCCCTGTGGAATGGGTATGCTCTTGAGCATCTGCCTGCTGACCGACAGCGGGTCGAGGCTCGAATCGAAAGTCATCGACTCCTGGGCTCGCCGCAGCCGCTTGCGGAACCCTCGAATATCCTGCTTCTTCATTAACTTGTGGAGCCTTCTCTCATGTCGTGCGCGAAGTTCAATGAGGGCCTGCACCAACTGTGTCTTGCGCCGAGGTTCTTGCGGGACTTTTAAACTACGGAGAGCCTCGAGTTGCACATCGATGTCGCGCACCTTTCCCGCAGACTTGCGGATCCGGTTCAATATCTTCAGCAGCTTTTTGTGCTTGCGATTTTTGTCCGTGACTAGTTGTTCCAGAAGGGTCTGCAAGCGCCGCGCCGCCGTGCGGAAACCATGCACCGCTTCGGCCCGGCGGCCCGAGGACAGCCGGACGAGTTCCTTCTCCGTCTTTCTGAAGATGGATTTACCACGTTCCGCGGAAATCGCCATAGTTGAAGTGAGGGTGCCGAGAGTTGAGACCATCCGGTGCGGATCAATGCGCCGGGCACTGAGAAAAAGCGTCGCCTATTTTAACACCTTTGTAACAACGCTCTGCTAGGGTAAGGTTGATGGCCAATGCCGCATTCCCACGGCCTGATATGCCCGGTCCGCAACCCGTTGCAACAACGAAAGTTAGTGCCAACGCGGTGCAGTCCCAGCCGCTGCTGCAGACTTCGGGTGGCGAAGGCGCTGATCGTGTCTTCAAGTCGGCGATTACTGCCTGCGGTCTGGCGGTCTTGGGTGTGCTCGTCCTGATTGTTTATGAACTGGTGTCCAGTTCGAGACTGACGTGGCACGCGTTTGGCTTCAAGTTCTTCGCCGGGACCGCTTGGAATCCAGTCAGCGAGCAGTTCGGCGCTTTACCTTTCATCTACGGCACTTTGGTTTCATCGCTACTAGCGTTAGTCATCGCAGTGCCGCTATCCGTAGGCGTGGCAGTGTTCACTACCGAGATGTGTCCCAAGGCGCTGCGCGGCCCGCTTTCGTTCTTCGTCGAATTGCTGGCCGCGATTCCCAGCGTTATTTACGGATTGTGGGCCTTTTTCGTGCTCGTGCCGCTCTTGAGCGGTTACGTGCAACCCTTCCTCGCGAAAACCCTGGGATGGACGGGACTCTTCGAAGGGCCGCCCTACGGGATCGGCATGCTCGCCGCGGGAGTCGTTCTGGCGATCATGATCATTCCCATCATCTCCTCGATCGCCCGCGAAGTGCTCATGGTCGTGCCCCAGCATCAACGCGAAGGCGTTCTGGCCCTGGGAGCAACGCGCTGGGAAATGATTCGAGTGGGAGTGCTCCGCAACGCGCGCGCCGGAATCGTCGGTGGAATCATTCTTGGCCTGGGTCGTGCGCTCGGAGAAACCATTGCGGTCACCATGGTCATCGGAAACCGGCCGGAGATCGCCAAATCTTTATTCGCTCCCGGCTACACCATGGCCAGCGTCCTTGCGAATGAGTTCAGCGAGGCTACCGGCGACGTCTACCTGTCAGCCTTGGTTGAGATTGGCCTTGCCTTGTTTCTGGTCACGATTATCGTCAATGCGCTGGCTCAACTGTTGGTCTGGACTGTAACCCGCGGCCAGCCTGCGAGGGGAAATGTCTGAGGCCGTGACCACCATCCCCGGCCAAGCTCTTGTAAGGCCGCTCAGTTTGCGCCGTCGTATTACCGATCTCGTGATGACCGGGGCGGCGGTTCTGACTGTTGTCATCGTCTTGGTGCCGCTGGTTGCCATCTTCGGCTACGTCGTGTACCGCGGCGTCGGGGCCATCAATTGGGCCTTCCTTACTCAGACTCCCAAACCCGTGGGAGAGGCGGGCGGCGGCATGGCCAACGCAATTGTGGGATCAGCGTTGATCCTTGGAATTGCCAGCATCGTTGGCGTCCCCTTCGGAATCGGAGCAGGCATCTACCTCGCTGAATTTGGCCGCAATCGCATGGGAAGCGTGATTCGCTTCACCTCGGATGTGCTGAGTGGAGTGCCTTCCATTGTGATCGGCATCGTGGCGTGGTCGATCCTGGTTCGTGGTCGCGGATTCTCGGCGCTCGCCGGCGGACTTGCGCTGGCGATCATGATGGTCCCCACCATCACCCGCACCACCGAGGAGATGCTGCTGCTTGTCCCGCAAGCCCTACGGGAAGCCGCTTATGGGCTCGGTGTTTCGCGCTGGCGCACCACCCTTTCCATCGTCTTGCGGACCGCAACTTCCGGCGTGATTACTGGTGTTATGCTGGCCTTCGCACGCATTGCGGGCGAAACGGCTCCCCTGCTTTTCACTGCCTTGGGCAACACTTTTTGGAATCTTCGCTATAACCAGCCGACGGCCGCCCTGCCCCTACAGATCTATGTCTACGCGAACTCTCCGTATGATGACTGGCATCGGCAAGCCTGGGCAGGCTCGCTCGTTCTCATTGTTCTGATTGTTACGGCCGTAGCCGCGGTGCGCTACGCGGTTCGCCGAGGATCCTTCGGAACGGCATAATCTATGGGCGTCGGAATTCAAGTCGAGAACCTGAATGCCTGGTACGGCAAGGGCCAGGCTCTGTACGACATCAATCTGAAAGTTGCGGCCAATCATGCGACGGCCTTAATTGGCCCTTCCGGTTGCGGCAAGTCAACGTTCATCCGCTGCCTCAATCGCATGCACGAGACCATTCCCGAAGCCCGCGTGGAGGGACGCGTTCGCATCGGAGAACTCGACGCTTATAACGGAACGTCTCCGACCCAGCTTCGCCGGCGCGTCGGCATGGTGTTCCAGAAGCCCAATCCTTTTCCCACAATGTCGATCTACGACAACGTGGCTTCCGGATTAAAACTCAACGGATTCCGTGACCGCCGAAAGCTCGATGAAGTGGTGCAGCGATCGTTGGAAGCCTCCGCCCTCTGGGAAGAAGCGAAAGATCATTTGCACAAAAAATCCGGAGCCAGTCTCTCCGGCGGCCAGCAGCAGCGTCTTTGTATCGCGCGCGCTCTCGCCGTGGAACCGGAAGTCTTGTTGATGGACGAACCCTGCTCGGCTCTGGACCCGATCTCAACCGGGAAAATAGAAGAGTTGATCTTTCAACTCAAAGAGCGGTATACCATCGTAATCGTGACACACAACATGCAGCAGGCGGCCCGAGTGGCAGAGTTTACCGGGTTCTTCCTGCTGGGCAAGATGATTGAATTCGATAAGACAGAAAAGATATTCACTAAGCCGTCCGACAAGAAAACGGAAGATTACATCACCGGGAGATTCGGATAAGACGTTCGGACAAGGGGTTTGTAAATGCGCACGCGATTTCAGCAAGGGCTCGACGATCTGCGGGAACGGTTGCTTCGCATGGGAGGACTGGCGGAGCAGGCCGTGGACCGCGCACGCCAGGCCTACGTCGAACGCGACCTAACCCGCTGCCAGATGGTGCTTGAAGGCGAGAGCCTGATCAATACCGCGGAACGCGAAATTGATGAAGCCGCCTTCGATCTGCTCGCCATGCAGGCGCCCATGGCAGTTGACCTGCGCTTCATTCTTGCCGTCACCAAGATCAATGCCGATCTGGAGCGCGTCGGCGATCAGGCCGTCAACATCGCCGAGCGCGTCATGGATATGGTCGATTTGCCGGCAGCCGACCTGCCGGTGGACATCGCCCGCATGGGCACCGCGGTAAGCGCCATGGTTCGCCGCGCCCTGGAATCTTTTATTGAAGGAAAAGTTGAACTCGCCCAAGCCGTTCTTGAAATGGACAACGTCATCGACCGCATGCGTGATGATGCTTTCATCCAACTCGTCAAGACGATGAACGAACGCCCCGACGTCGTTCGCCAGGCGCTCGATGCGTTGCTCGTCGCCCGCAATCTCGAGCGCGTCGCTGACCACGCTACCAACATCGCCGAAGACGTCATCTTTTGGGTACAGGGGTCAGATGTTCGCCACAACGTGCATCCGGAAGAATCGCAACCGGCAGACTCTGTTCGTCCGACCTCGCGCGCTTCGGGAATATAAAAGGCGACGCACAAGCCGATTCTCCATCGAGTGAATATTTCTCGGGTTGAGCGATGCCGCCGATGTCTCCGTGGAAGAGCGGCCCTTCAGGGCCGCGTTAGCCGGGTTGATTAGATTGGGCTTTAGCCCAAGTGTTCCGCTTTTCTTCTTCGTCTCCTCGAATTATCCTGAACGCCACCGCGGAGGATCTGTGATTCCCGACTTCATTCGTGCTGTTGCTGCCGTCTGCCTGATTACCGCCTTCACGCACGCGCAAACTTCCGGCAACGATCGTCCACCCATCATGCTCCCCACGAACAAGATGCTGACCGTCCCATCGCCCGGCCGCATCGGCAGCACCAACAGCTTCCCCGCGACGATGGTTCTTAGCCCCGACGGCCATTATGCCGCGCTGCTGAACGACGGCTACGGCACCCAAGAAACTCTCGCGCGTCAATCGATCTCCGTGCTGAATCTCGACACCAATCAGATCGCTGAGTTTCCGGATGCGCGCTTCACCGACGTGGCGCATCAGAGCTATTTCATCGGGCTCGCCTTCAGTTCTGACGGAAAGCATCTCTACGCCTCGGTCGGATCGCTCACGGACCCCACTGGCGCAAAACCGGGAGATCTCGGAAATGGCATCGCGGTCTACAGTTTCTCGGCTGGAAAAGTCGCGCCCGAAAGATTTATTCCGATCGCGCTGCAGCCCTTGTCCACGGGAAAGAAGCTGGCAGTCGGTTTGACCGCCCCGCCGCACATGTCGATTCCATATCCGGCAGGCATGGCACTGATC
>Ga0210403_10000307_pt1 | contig 53429 bp, 45 predicted proteins | sample IncBWC19MmetaG_FD_150863 | JGI IMG/M metagenome (GOLD analysis project Ga0210403, IMG submission 150863) | Forest soil microbial communities from Barre Woods Harvard Forest LTER site, Petersham, Massachusetts, United States - Inc-BW-C-19-M | ecosystem: Environmental > Terrestrial > Soil >...
CGATTTCGTCGATCAGCAGCACGGCCGAATCCGGCGCTCGCAGGGCGGCGAGCATCGGCCGCTCGATCAGGAACGTCTCGCCATAGATGTCGATGCTCTCTTCGCCGGCCTGCCGGATCGCCAGCATCTGGCGCGGATAGTTCCACTCGTAAAGCGCGGCGGAGGCGTCGATGCCCTCATAGCATTGCAGGCGGATCAGCCGGCGGCCGAGCACGGCGGCAATCGCCTTCGCAGCCTCGGTCTTGCCGACACCCGGCGCGCCCTCCAGCAGCAGCGGCTTGCCAAGTGCGAGACCGAGATAGGCCGCGGTCGCGAGCCCTTCGTCCGCAAGATAATAGGCGGCTCGCAGCGCCTTCTCCAGCGCCTCGGGGCTGTCGATGCCGACGATGGTGCCGCGGACAGCCATCTCAAGACCCTCAGCGTCGCGCCTGTGGGCGTGCGCCGCCCTGGGACTTAATAGCGCGCAAGACCTTTTCCGGCGTGATCGGCAGATCGTCGATGCGAACGCCGACGGCGTTGAAGATCGCGTTCGCAACCGCCGGCAACACCGGGTTGGCGCACATTTCGCCGGGACCCTTGGCGCCGAACGGACCGTCGGCCGCTGGCCGTTCCAGCACGGCGATGTCGTGCGGGCAGATGTCGCCGGGGCCGGGCATCAAATATTCGACAAAGTCGCGCGGGCCGTGAATGGGGTCGGGATAAAAAGGCTCGGGCGTTTCATAGAGCGCGTGGCTGATGCCCATCCAGGCGCCGCCGACAAGCTGCTGCTCGACCAGCCGCGGATTGAGCGCGCGGCCGAGTTCATAGGCACTGTCCATGCGCACCATCGCGACTTCGCCGGTCTCGTCGTCGACCTCGACCTCGGCCACCATGCAGGCATGGGCGTAGCAGGTCGCAGGCGACATCTCGCCGGTCTCGGGATCGACGTTCGAGAGCGGCACCAGGAAGATGCCCCGCCCCGAAATGGTCTTGCCCTGCTTGAACTGGGCGGCGATCGCGACGTCCTTGGTCGAGATCGAGCGATGCGGCGCGCCCTTGACATGGATGTTGCCGCGCCCGTCGGTCTCGAGATCGGCGGCATTCACTTCGAGTTCCTCGGCGGCCGCCTCCATCATCACGCCGCGCGCCTCGCGGGCCGCCGCCATCACCGCGTTGCCCACGCGGTGCGTACCGCGTGAGGCGAACGAGCCCATGCAGTGCGGGCCGGTGTCGGAATCCGCGGTGTCGACATAGACGTCTTCGACCGGCACGCCGAGCGTCTCCGCGCAGATCTGCCGGGTCACCGACTTCATGCCCTGGCCGAGGTCGATCGAGGACAACGCCACCGTGAACTTGCCGCTCGGATTGGAATGCACCAGCGCCTGGCTGGGGTCGCCGCCGAGATTCATGCCGATCGGATAATTGACCGACGCGATGCCGCGTCCGCGATGCCTTGTCATGGTCAGCGCCTCCTGGTGCCGAAGACGGAAGAGAAGCGAGTGGCGCCGTGCGACGGTGCTGCCGGTGGCCGCGGCGGCGCGGGGGGTGGCGGCGCGGGCGGCGGTGGCTCGCGCGTGGCCGCAGGCAAGCGGTCGTAACTCGTGCGCTGCTGCGCAGCCATCGCCGGTTGCGGTCGGGTTTCGCGCGGCGTCGACGGCACGGCCGCGCGATCGCCGCCGCCGTCCTTGCGCGAGGAGGCCCGCCGAAACTCTTCGCGCAGCGGCCATTTGGCCTTTTCGGCCGCGACCTGGACGCATTCGATCAGGGCGGTGTTTTTGGCCTCGCGCCGGTGTGCCTTCATGTCGCCGTCGCGATAGGCGTTGAGGATGCGAAACTCCATCGGGTCCATGCTGACGAGGTTTGCGAGCTTGTCCATCTGGCATTCGATCGCGAAGTCCATGGCGGTAACGCCGAAGCCGCGCATGGCGGTGGCCGGGGTGCGGTTGGTAAACACGCAGTAGATGTCGCCATAGACGTTCGGAATGGTGTAGGGGCCGGGCAGATGCGCCGCGCATTTGACGGCGGCATAGCTGGAAAGCCGCGTGTAGGCGCCGCTGTCGAAATAGGCGCGGACCTTGCGCGCGACGATGCGGCCATCGCGCATCACGCCGTCCTTGATGTAGATGCGCTCGGCGCCGCGGGGCGGGCCGTACTGCATCTCTTCCTCGCGCCCGAACAGGTAGCGCACCGGGCGTCCGGTCAGCATGGCGCCGAGAATGCAAAGCGGCTCGGTCAGCGTGTCCACCTTGCCGCCAAAACCACCACCCACGGTGCCGCCAATGAAATGGAAGGTGTTCGAGGGCACATCCAGGATTTTGGCGCAGGTGTCGACCGAGAAGAACAACGCTTGGGTCGACGTATAGACGACATAGCGGCCATTGGTGTCGGGTGCAGCGATCGAGCCGTTGGTTTCGGTCGGGGCGTGCTCGATCGGCGACATCTGGTAGCGCTGCTCGAGCACATGGTCGGCGCCGGCGAGGGCGCGCTCGACATCCCCGAAGCGCAGCTTCTGGTGATCATAGACGTCGTAATAGGTGAAGGTGTTCTTCGGGTAGGTCTCGTTGACCACGGGCGCGCCGGGTTTGAGCGCTTCCTCGACATCGAACACGGTCGGGAGCGGCTCGTAATCGACCCTCACCTTGGCCATGGCCTCGTAGGCTTCACGCGGGGTGTCCGCGACCACGGCGACGATCGGCTCGCCCTTGTAGCGCACCTTGTCGACGGCAAGCGACGGCTCGTCGTCCTTGCCGAAATTGATCAAACTCAGCAGCGTATTGAGATTGCGCGGCACATCCGCGCCGCGGATGATCCTGCGCACGCCGGGTGAATGTTCGGCCTCCGTCGTGTCGATGCGGCGCAGGCGGGCATGGGCGTGCGTGCTGCGCACGACCTTCAGATGCAGCATGCCCTGCAGCTTGTGGTCGTCGAAATAGGTCGAGGTGCCCGTGACATGCCCGAGCATGTCCTGGCGCTGCGTGCCCTTGCCGATTTCGTTCAGGTTGTCGTCGCGCTCGTCGGCGAAGATGTCCTTGCGCAGTTCCAGCATGGTGATCTCCTTCAAGCCCGGGCACGGCCGCCGGAGGCGGCGGCGAGCACGGCGTTGATGATCGGCTCGTAGCCGGTGCAGCGGCAGATATTGCCGGAGATCGCCTCGATGACCTCGGCGCGGCTCGGCTGTGGATTGCGGTCGAGCAGGGCCTTTGCGGCCATCAGCATGCCCGGCGTGCAGTAGCCGCACTGGGCGGCAAAATTGTCGGCGAAAGCACGCTGCAGCGGGTGCAGGTTGGGGCCATCCTTGATGCCGTCCAGTGTCTGCACGGAGCGGCCGGCCACGGATTCAGCAAGCGTCAGGCATGACAGATGCAGTTCGCCGTCGATCAGCACGCTGCAGGCGCCGCAGCCGCCCTGGCCGCAGCCGAATTTGGGCGTCATGTCGCCGATCAGCTCGCGCAGCGCGACGAGCAGATTGGTGCCGCCATCGACGAAGATCGCAACGTCGCGGCCGTTGTGACGAAATTGCAGGGCGGTCTTGGCCATGACGATCCTATTCCTGACCGGACAACAGGCGTCGGAGGTGAACGCCCACGATTTCGCGGCGATACCAGCTGCTAGCCAACGCATTGTCGGATGGCGAGGTGCCTTCGACCGCCGCCGAAGCAGCCGCGCTGATCGAGGAAGCATCGAGCGGCCGTCCTTCCAGCGCGCGCTCGGCGGCCTTGGCGCGGATTTGGGTCGGCGCCATCGAGCCCAATGCGATCCGCGCGCCCAGCACGCGTCCGCTGCTGATTGGCAGATGCGCCGCGAGCGTGATGACCGAGCCGCCCTTGGGCTTGATCCGCGCGATCTTGCGATAGCGGAAGGCGTCGGGGCTAAGCGGCTTCTGGCAGGAGAGCGACAGCACCAACGTGCCCGCCTGCCGCTCGCGCGATTGCAGAAACTCCTCGATCGGCACGTCGCGCGCGCCAAAACCGCCTTGCACGGAAACCACCGCATCAAGCGCGAGCAGGGCAACCGTGAAGTCGCCATAGGGGGTCGGCGCAAACAGATTGCCACCGACGGTGCCCATGTTGCGCACCGCCGGACCGCCGACCGAACGCGCGGGGGCGTGCAGGAAGGCGAGATCGCGTTCGGCCAATATCTTGGCGAAGGTAACGCCGGCGCCGATGGTGACGCGCGGCCCGGACGCGTCGATCCGCATCAGCGCCTGATCATGGGCGCGCACGATGGTCGAGATCGAGATATCGCCCTCGTTGAGCGCGCGCATGACCAGCGTGCCGCCGGCGAAATAGCGGGCGCCGCGGTCGGACGACAGCGCCGCCGCCGCTTCGCCCGAGCTCGCGAATGTCTTTACATTGACGGGCATCAATTTCTCTCCACGATCATGCGGCCTCGCTCAGATGCCGGCGAATGGCCTCGAAACCGGCCTGATAGATCTGTTCCGAGACCATTTCGGTGAGGCGTTTGGTGTCCTCCGGACGCGTCATGAACCGCGACTCCCAATGCCAGAAGGTGCGATCGCCGTCGGTGACCGGCAGCAGGCGGACGTGCGCTACATAGTTGAACATCGGGATCGGCGTCTCGAGCAGGCAATAGCTGAAGGTCTGTTCGAGATCGGACAGCGCCAGCAATTGCTCGCGCAGTTCCGAGCCGTCCGTCAGCTTGAAGCGGCGGACGCAGCCGATCTTGTCGGATGCCTGCGCGCGCTCGATCGTCGAGGTCGCCACCGCCGGGTGCCAGCGGTCGTGGCCGTTGAAATCGCGCAGCACGGCCCAGACCGCGTCGGTCGGCGCATTCAAGATCGTGCTTTTGACGATATGCGGCACCGCTCACCCTCCGAATGCCCGCTTCAGCGCATCAAAGCCGCCCTGGAACACACTGCCGCCGATATTGCCGACGAGTTCCGCCTCGCGCTCGGCTGCGCAGTCGAATTCGGCGGTCCATTCGAGGAAGGTCTGGTCGCCGTCGGTGACCGGCGTCAGCCGGAGCGTGGCGACATAGTTCTCCACGCCCATCGGCGACTCGAGAATCGAGTAGGTGCAGAACATGTCGTAGTCGGACAGGCCGAGCAGCTTCTCGCGGATGCGATCGCCGTTGCGCAGGCGGAAATCGCGCACGCAGCCGATCTTGTCGGCGGGCTCGCCGCCCTCGATCCGGCTTTCGGCGATCGCGGGATGCCAGTTCGGCAGGCCGTTGAAGTCACGCACGCGCGCCCAGACGCGATCGTTGCGCGCGTTGACGACGGTGGACACATAGACCCGGGCCATGGCGCGCTCTTATCCTTTCTTGCGCGGGCCGCGCTCGGTAGGCGCTTCGCCTGTGGGGGTGCCTCCGGAGCTTGCGGCAGGAGGCGAGGCAGGCTTGCCTTCGCCGCCCTTGCGTGACGACTCCTGGATACCCTGCATATCGCGCGCTTCGCGGATCAGGCCCGGCATCTTGGCAAGGCTTCCGCCTTCGACACCAATGTCGGCCAGAATCGAATCGATCAGGGGCGCTTGCACGCGATAGCGCAGCGCCGAGTCGATCACCTCGTCGGTGGCGCTGCGGCCGCCATTGCCGCCGCCACTGCCGTTGAGGCCGTCCACCTGAAGAATGCGGATGCCCTCGATCTTTTCCATCGGCTTGACGCTCTCGCGGACGATGCCCTCGATGCGGTCGAGCAGCTTGCGGCGGAACAGCGAGTAGCGCGCCTGGTCGGTGAGCACGTTCTCGGCTTCGTTGAGCATCCGTTGCGCCTCGGCCTCGACCGTGGCGCGGATCCGCTCGGCTTCGGCGGCAATTCGCGTCTCCTCGGCCTGTTTCTCGGCGATCAGCACCTCGACGGTCTTGCGCCGTTTGGCGATCTCGCTCTCGCGCGCGGTGATGACGCGCTCGGTGGCTTCCGTCGCCCCCACCCGGGCATTTTCGGCCGCGGCACGTGCTGCCGACTCCTCCAGCGACTTTTGATGGATGGCAATGGCCTTTTCCATCATCGCGGTCTCGACGTCTTTCTCGCGGCCGACTTCCAGCTTGCGCAAATCGCGCTCGCGGCCGATCCTGGCTTCATCGAGGCCGCGGTCGGAGGCGATGCGGGCGCGCTCGACCTCCTCGCGGGAGGCGATCTCGGCCTCCTGCAGGGACTGGACGCGGGCGATCTCGAGCTGCTCGATGGCGCGTCGGCGTGCGATCCGCGCCGTCTCCAGCGCCTGCTCGCGCGAGACGTCGGTGGTCTCGACTTCCTTGCGCGCCACGATCTCCGCCTGCTTGACCTGGCGGTCGGCGTCGATGCGCTCCGACCGCTTGGCGGCAAGCGCGATCACGCGCTCCTCGTCGGCGATCTCGACCGCCTTCTTCTGGTCGATGTTGAGCACCTCGCGTGTCTTGGAAGATGCGATGCGCTCGCTTTCGAGCGCGAGCTCGACATCGATGCGTTGGCGTTCGATGGCGTCGCGGCGCTTGAGCTCGGCCGCCTCGATCGCCTCCGTGCGCGCAATCTCCAATCCTCTGGTTTCCCTTTCCGCGCGGATACGTTCGGCGGCGACGGTCTTCTCCTGCACGATCCGGGCAGCCTCGATCGATTCGCGCGAGGCGATGTCGGCTTCCTCGATCGCGCGATTGCGCGCGATTTCGAGGGCACGCACCCGCTCTTCCTGGGCGATGCGCGAGGCTTCAGTCGCTTCACGCGCGGCGATGCCGGCGACCTCCAGCGCCTTGTTGCGCTCGATTTCCAATTGACGGGTAGCCTGCTCGGCGCCGATCCGTTCGGCCGCGAGGTTGCGCTCGCGGGCGATCCGGGCGCCTTCCACCGTCCTCTGCGCCTCGATTTCGGCCTCCTGCACGTTACGAACCTGCTGGATCTCCATCGACCTTGTGCGCTCGTCGGACGTGATGCGCTCGACGTTGACCGTCATGGTCTGGGCGATGCGGGCCTTTTCGGTCGCCTCGCGCGCCGCGATCTCGGCTTCCTCGACCGCGCGGGTGCGCTCGATCTCGCGCCGGCGGGTCTCTTCCTCATTGGCGATGCGCGCGTCGGTGACGGCACGATCCTGCTGGATGCGGGCCTTCTCGACGGCCTCGCGCGCCGCGATCTCGGCTTCCTCCACCGTCCTGGTGCGCTCGATGTCGCGCTGGCGTACCTCGCGCTCGGAGGCGATCCGGGCGGTATCGACCGCGCGCTGGTTGGAGATCCTGGCCTTTTCGATCTCTTCGCGGGCGAGCAGCTCCTTCTCCTCGACCGCGCGGGTACGCTCGATCTCGCGCTGGCGGGTCTCGCGCTCGGAAGAAATGCGGGCTTCCGCAATGGCGAGCTCATTGGCGATGCGCGCCTTCTCGATCGCCTCGCGCGCGGTGAACTGCGCCTGTTCGGCCTCGGTTTCGCGCAGGGCGCGCTCCCGGGCGACTTCCGTACGCTGCAGCGCCCGGCGCATCTCGATGTCGCGCTCCTGTTCGAGGCGTGCCGTTTCGCTTTCGCGCTCGATCTCCAGCGCCTGGCGCTCGGCGTCGAGATTGCGGGTGCGGATCTTGATCATCGAGTCCTGCTCGATGTCGTTGCGCAGCTTACGCTTGGCCTCGATGTCCTCCATCAGCCGGGTCAGACCTTCGGCATCGAACCTGTTGGACGGATTGAAGAATTCCAGGTCGGTCTGGTCCAGATCGGTGATCGCGACCGATTCCAGCTCGAGGCCGTTCTGGGCCAGCGCTTCGGCAGCGGCGGCCTTGAGGCGGGCGACATATTCGCCGCGCTGCTCGTGCATCTGCTCCATGGTCATTTCGGCGGCGACCGAGCGGATGGCGGAGACGAACTTGCCGGAGAGCAGGGCGTGCAGCTGCTCGGGCTCGAGCGTGCGGCGTCCGAGGGTTGCGGCGGCAATCGCGACCGCTTCGCGGGTGGGCTGAACGCGCACGTAAAAGTCGGCCTCGATGTCGACGCGCATGCGGTCGCGGGTGATGACGGCGTCCTGCCTTGCGCGGGTGATGCCCATCGGCAGCACGTTCATGTTGACCGGCGTGAAGTCGTGGATGAAGGGCAGCACGAAGGCGCCGCCATTGATCACGACGCGTTCGCCGAGGAAGCCGGTGCGGACGAAGGAGACCTCCTTCGACGAGCGGTGATAGAGCCAGTTGACGATGTACACGGCGATGACGATCGCGATGATCGCGACGATCAACCAGAGGATCAATTGACCAACCAAAATCCCCGACATCTTTTCCTCCCTTGCGTCGGCGCCCTAGCGCGCGCCGATCGCCTTGAACTTGCGAACCTGATCCGTCAGCGCCCGCTCCACCGGCAGGCGTTCCATCGAGGAAGCGCCGTAGAAGCCGTGGCATTTGCGGGTGTTCTTCATGATGAAATCGGCGTCGGCGGGGTCCGCGATCGGACCGCCATGCGCGAGCACGAAAATGTCCGGATTGACGCTGAGCGCGGCGGCTGCCCAGGCATCGATGCGGGCGGGACAATCCTTGAGCTTCAGCGCCGTCTGCGCGCCGATCGCCCCGCCCGTGGTGAGGCCGAGGTGGCAGACGATGATGTCGGCGCCGGCGATCGCCATCGCGGCTGCCTCCTTCTCGCTGAAGACGTATGGCGTCGTCAGCATGTCCTTCTCGTTTGCCTTCGAGATCATCTCGATCTCCAGCGCATAGGACATGCCGGTTTCTTCCAAATTGGCGCGGAAGATGCCGTCGATCAGGCCGACGGTCGGGAAGTTCTGCACGCCGGCAAAGCCCAGCGCCTTCAACTGGTCGAGGAAAAGATCCATGTCGCGGAACGGATCGGTGCCGTTGACGCCGGCAAGCACCGGAGTCCTGGTGACGATCGGCAAGACTTCGCCGGCCATCTCCAGCACGATCGCATTGGCGTCGCCATAGGGCATGAGGCCCGCGAGCGAGCCGCGGCCTGCCATGCGATAGCGGCCCGAATTGTAGATCACGATCAGGTCGACGCCGCCGGCCTCCTCGCATTTGGCCGACAGGCCCGTGCCGGCGCCACCGCCGACGATTGGCTCGCCCCGGGCCACCATCTCCCGGAATTTCTTCAGCAGCGCCTTGCGTTCAAACCTCGGCATGGGTCACCTCGCCACTCTGCGCCGCCCGCTTGCGCGCCCGAGCAGGGGCCGGAACGCGCCGACGATGGTGGAAGCGAATTCGGGATCGTTGATATTGCGTTTGACGCGGATGATCTGGCGGTTGGCCGTCTGCCGCACGGTGCGTTCGAGCGCCTTGAACAGCGCCGCGTCGGCCTCGGGATCCCAGAACGGCTGCGCTGGCGCATCGAGCGCGGAGACGCCGCCTTCCGGCAGGAAGAAGCGCACCGGCCCATCCATCTGGTTGACCCGCTCGCCGATCCAGCGCCCCATGCGGTCGTTCTCTTCCGGCGTGGTCCGCATCAACGTGACCTGGGGATTGTGGACATGGAATTTGCGCTGGCGATAGCGCTCGGGAATGGTGTCCGGTGCGCCGAAGTTCACCATATCCAGCGCGCCGACCGAGCCGACATAGGGCACGCGGCTGCGGATGATCGCGCCGAAACGGTCGTCGATGGCCGGGAACACGCCGCCCATCAGGAGATCGCAGACTTCAGTCGTGGTGAGATCGATGACGCCGGCCAGTTGCCCGGAATCGACCAGCTTCTCCATCGAGCGGCCGCCGACGCCGGTGGCGTGGAAGACCAGACACTCGAAGTCCTCCTTCAGCTCGGCGGCGATCTTCTGCACCGCGGGCGTGGTGACACCGAACATCGTGATGCCAATGGAGGGCAGGGTGGCAATCGCGTCGCGTTGTTTGGCGCGATCGTCGAGCCGCGCTTTGACCATGCCGACCAAGGCGTTGGCGCCGTTGGCTAACACTGCGCGCGAGATCGAGTTGAGGCCCTGCACGTCGGTGACCGAATACATCATGGTGATGTCGGCAGGTCCGACATAGGGGCCGACATCGCCGGAAGCGACGGAGGAGATGATCAGCTTGGGCACACCGACGGGCAGGGCGCGCATGGCCGGTGCAACCAGCGAGGCGCCGCCGGAGCCGCCGGCCGAGATGATGCCGGCAATGTTGCCCTGCCGGCGCAGCCATTTGGCGAAGGCGTCTGCCATGGCGGTCACGGAGGCGCCGCGGTCGGCGCCGAATACGCCCGATCCGCCGCGGCTGTGGTTGAGCGCGATCTCCTGCGCCGAAACATCGCAGGTCGATAGCTTGCCGCTGGTGGAGACGTCGACGAGGCGGGTGCGCAGGCCGCTCTCGGCGATGATGTCGCGGATGAAGCGAAGCTCCGCTCCTTTGGTATCGAGCGTGCCGGCGACCAGCACGACCGGCGGTCCCGATACAGGTTGCGCGGTCGGCTCCCGCCGCTGCCGTGTGCTGGCCTCTAACCGCGTCACGCCGGTCGAGAGCGTGCGCGCCGCCGCCTCGATCCGCGCGATCGGCGCGGGCTGCGACCAGCGGGTCGGCAGACTGGGATTGGAGACATAGATGCGGATCGGCGCCGAGCCGGGCGGGCGTTGCGGCGGGGGATCTGTGTCCGGCTTTGCCGATTCGGGTTCAAGATCGGCGTCAATCTCGGCATGAACGCCGACGCCGAGCAGGCGCTGCTGCAGGTCGCGATCCGCCGACAGGCGGCCGGAATCGATGATTCGGTTGATGCGGCCATTGACCATGATGGCGACGTTCCTGGAGATCGCGGTCGCCACGCCAATGTTCTGCTCGATCATCAGCACCGAGATGTCGCCTTCGTCGCCAAGGCGCACCAGCATCTCCTCGACCTGGGCGACGATAACGGGCGCGAGGCCTTCGGTCGGCTCGTCCATGATCAACAGGTGCGGGTTGGTCAAAAGGGCGCGCGAGATCGCCAGCATCTGCTGCTCGCCGCCGGAAAGCTGGCCGCCGCCATGGTTCTTGCGTTCGGCGAGGCGCGGGAAAATCTCGTAGATGCGCTCGACACTCCAGGGCCCGCGCCGGATACCGGCGGCAAGACGCAGATGCTCGTCGACGCTGAGCGAGCGCCACAGCCGCCGTCCCTGCGGCACATAGCCGACGCCGAGACGCGCGATGCCGGCCGGCGACAGGGAGGTGATATCCTGCCCACGGACTCGGATCGAGCCGCCGCTCGCGCGCAGCAGGCCCATGATGGTCTTGCAGAGCGTGGTCTTGCCCATGCCGTTGCGGCCGACCACCGAGAACACGCCGGATTCAAGCGTAAGATCGACGCCCTGCAACGCGTGCGAATGGCCGTAATAGACATCGAGGCCGCGGACTTCGAGGGCGGGCGCGGAACGGCGGACGTCATTCATGTCCGCCTCCGAGATAAAGCTCCTGCACTTCCGGATCGGATTCGATCTCCTGCGGCAGGCCTTCCTTGAAGACCCGGCCGTTGTGCATCATCGTCACGCTCTCGACGACGCGCAGCGCCACGTCCATGTCGTGCTCGATGATGATGTAGCCGATATGCGGCGGCAGCGACGTCAGGATTTCGATCAGCTCGCGCCGTTCGGCCGGCGACAGACCGGCTGCCGGCTCGTCGAACAGGATGAAGCGCGGTGCACCCGCAAGCGCCAGCGCGATTTCGAGCTGGCGCTGTTGTCCGTGCGCCAACTCGGAGACGCGCTGCTGCCTGACCGGCGTCAGATGCACCGCCTGGATCAGCAGATCGGCCGAATGCATCAGCGCGTCGTTGGGACGCGGACGCAGCGGCGAAAATCGTCCTCGGGAAACGCCGCAGCAGGCGAGATAGACATTGTCCTGCACGGTGAGGCCAGGGAACAGCGCCGAGATCTGGTAGGTGCGGCGCAGGCCGCGGCGGATGCGCTCGTAAGGCGGGAAGTGGGTGATGTCTTCGCCGAAGAAGCGGATGGTGCCGGAGGAGGGCGGAAAGTCGCCGGTGACGCAGTTGAACAGCGTGGTCTTGCCGGCGCCGTTGGAGCCGAGCACCGCACGGCGCTCGCCCGGCCGCACCGTGATAGTGACGTCGGTGAGTGCGGCGAGCGCGCCGAACATCCGCGTCACGCCGCGCAGCTCCAGCGCGGCGCCGGCCCCAACCGCGGAAATGCGCCGGGCGACACTATCCATGGCGGTGACCTCCGCGGGAGCGGCTTTCGGCCCCGGTGACGCTGCGGCGCCAGCGTTCCCAGAGGCCGATCACGCCATCCGATGACCAGAACACAATGACGAGGAAGCCGAGGCCGATCAGGAGACGGAAGCGGTTGCCGTCGAGACCGACCTTGACCAGGAAGTCGAGCGCGAAGGTGCGCAGCATGACGAAGATGAACGCGCCGATGAAGGGGCCAATGGGCCGGGTGATGCCGCCGACCACCGCCATGATCAGGATGTCGATGCAGCGTTCGACCGCGATCGAGCCGGGCGAGATCTGCCGGTAGTTCCAGACCTGGAGAACGCCACCAAGCGCTGCGACAAAGGACGCGAAGGCATAGGCCGCAACCCGATGCGCGTTGACATTGAAGCCGAGCGCGGCCATGCGGCGAGGATTGTCGCGAACGCCCTGCAGGGCGAGCCCGAACGGCGCGCGCGAGACATAGAGCACCGCGAAATAGCACAGCGCCGCGGTCGCAAGGATCACGTAATAAAAGGGAATATCGGAACGCCAGTCGATGCCCCAGAAATGCGGGGTCGCGACGGCGTTGATGCCGGTGTGGCCGTTGAAGATCGCCCAGTTCTGGTTGGTGAAGAAGTAGAAGGCCGCACCGATCGCGAGCGTGATCATGATGGTGTAGATGCCCTCGGTGCGCACGGCGAGCGCGCCGCCGAGCGTGCCGAAGGCGGTGGCAAGCACCAGCGCCATCGGGGTGGCGAGCCACCACGGCCAACCCAGGCTGATATTGGCGCTGTCGCTCAAGCCGAACACCGCAACCATGTAGCCGGCAAAGCCCGCAATGGTGAGCTGCATCAGGCTGACCATGCCGCCATAGCCCGCGAGGAACATCAGGCTGAGCGAGACGATGCCGAGGATCAGCGTCGTACCGAAGATTTCGATCAGGAAGAAGCCGTTGGCGATCAGCGGCATGATCAGCAGGATCACGGCGACTACCCAGGCCGCGGGATTGTCGAATTCCATCCATGCTATCGCGGCCGGCCGCTGTGCGGCTGACGCCGGCGGCTTGGCGTGAAGGCGGGTGTCCTGGATCAGCGACATGTCAGCGCCTCGCCAACAGGCCCTGCGGCCGAAGCGCCAGCACGAGCACCATGATGAGGAAGGTGACCACGATCGCGTAGGTCGGGATGTAGACCGAGCCAAGCTGTTCGGCGAGGCCGATGATCAGCGCGCCCAGTGCCGCGCCCGGGATCGATCCCATGCCGCCGACGATGACGACGACGAGGGACGCCAGCAGGAAACGCGTATCCTCGCCCGGCGATATCGATTGGAACGTGCCGCCGACCACGCCCGCGATGCCGGCCAGGCCCGCGCCCAGCGCGAAGATCACCACGAACACGATCTGGATGTAGATGCCGGTCGCGGCGAGGATATCGCGGTCATCGACGCCGGCGCGCACCATCATGCCGACGCGGGTGCGATTGAGCGCGAGCCACATCGCGACGCCGATCACGACGGACGCGGCGAAGATCACGAGCCGCACCAGCGGGTATTGCAGATAGACGGCTTCGCCCGATGATTTGACAGCGGTGACGAACGGCAATTCGATCGGGCCGATCAGCCAGTGCGGGGTCTGGACCTGATAGAAATCGCCGCCGAACGCCCACAGCATCAGGTCGGCGAACACGATCGAAAGCCCGATGGTCACCATGGTCTGGCGCAGGTCCTGCCCCTCCATGCGCCGGAACACGACGAGCTGCAATATAATGCCGACCAGCGCGACGAGGATGAAGGCGACGATGAAGCTGAGGATCCAGGAGCCGGTCCAGGCGCTGATGGCGTAACCGACATAGCCGCCGAACAGATAGAGCGAGCCATGCGCCAGATTGACATTGCGCATCAGGCCGAAGATCAGGGTGAAGCCGCTCGCCACCAGGAAATAGAGGCCACCGAGCGTGATGCCGTTGAAGACGGCGTTGAGGAAGACTTTCTTCCGGCCGATGGTCTCTTCCAATCCCGGCGGCCAGACCGCGAAGATCAGCCAGAGCAGGACCGCGACCGCGATCAGGACGATCAATGCCCATGCCGGATGGCGTTCGATGAGCCGGGCCATCTCCGTTCGCGTTCCCTCTGTGCCGCGCGACCGTCTTTGGGCCGCGTCGAAGGCATCCTATCGACACCGCAATGAGGGGATTTGATCGAGAGTATCTTTTATCAATCTCCGTTTAGGGCCGTAACACCTTGGCGGCTCGGCGGTATTCGGTCGGCGCCATGCCGACATTGGCGGCGAAGAAGCGGGTGAAGCCGCTTTGGGAGGAGAAGCCGAGATCGAAGCCGATGTCGGCGATCGGCGCTTCGGTGGCGACCAGTGCGTCGAGGGCCTGTTCCATCATCAGCGTGTTGAGATAGAGGTGGGGGGTGACGCCGGTCTGAGTGCGGAACAGACGGTAGAAATGGGGGCGGGAGAGGCCGGATTCGCGTGCGATCAAATCGAGCTCGAGCTCGGCGCCCGGGCTTTCGGACATCAGCTTGATGGATTTTCGCACCCGGAAGTCGGTGACGGCCGCGGCGGTCCTTGTTTCCTGGGCCCGCTCAGCGGCTTGCCAGCTTTCCTCATGGCAGCCGTCGATCAATTGCCGCAGCTCGGAGTCGAGGCTGGAGAGCGACGGCGCGCCGCACACCAGCGCCGCGGTGCGGCGAATATGCTTGTCGAGCGCGGTGGTGCGCTTGAAACAGGTTTTCCCGAAACGCAGGCCATGGGCGCGCGCGGCGTCGGGGGCGAACCATTCGGCATTGACATAGAGCACGAAGAAGATCGCCCCATTGTCCATGTCGGCCGGGACAAAATTATGCGGCTCCCACGGGTTGATCGCGACGATGGAGTCCTCGGTGAGGAGCCAGCGGTCGTCGCACACATCGATGCGCGCCGGCGTTCCGCCGACGTGAAAGATCAGATGCCCCTCGCGATGCGCATGCATGTTGAACGGGCGGTTCAACTGATAGACCGTCGCGCGGCCGAACCGGCCGTGGAAGACGGCAAGCGCTCGGCTCATGCCTTCCCCTCCCGCGGGATGCTCTTGTCTTTTTCTTTCGAGCAAGGTCGATCATCCCGGGAGGGAATGCAAGAGCCGAGAAGGGCTGGCCGCGGCCGATAATGTCGCGGTCAACCCCTGGTTGGCTGGCTCAAGGCGCAGAAAGGTCAGTACTTCTTGCACTCCGGAACGGTTCGGCTCGGCAGGCCGATCTTGGCGAACACGGCCGGATCATAGCCGAGCGTCTGGTTCACGTTCGGAATGACCTTCACCACCTTGCTGAACAGCGCGCCCTTGCCGTCATCCACCACTTCGGTGACGAAGTTGGTGCCGATCGCCTGGCGGTTGGAGTCGAGCTTGATCTTGCCGTTGGGCGCGTCGAGCTCGATCTTGGCGAGCGCTTCCTTCAGCTTGGCCTGGTTGTTGCTGAGGTCGCCATTGACCTGACGGAGCCCGAGGATCAGCGCCATCGTCGAGTTGTAATAGTTGGTGGCGAGCAGCGACGGGCTCGGGAACCGCTTCTCCGGCGGGAACGAGTCCTGATAGGCCTTGACGAACTTCTGCCAGCCCGGATCCTCCCAGGTGTCGGCCTGGCCGCTCGCGGCGAGCGTGCCGATCAGCGCGTTCTTGGCGTTGCCCTTGGCCGACAGGATGGTCTGGTCGACCATGATCGAGCCGCCCATCAGATGCGCCTTGCCGCCGGCCTGCTGATACTGGTTCAGGAAATTGACGGCGTCGGCGCCGCCGAGGCCGAGATAGATCGCATCGACATCGTCGGGCAGCGCCGCGATGACGGAGGCGAAATCCTTGGTGCCGAGCGGCACCCATTGGCGGTTGGTGACCTGGCCGCCGGCGCCGCAGAACTCCAGCACCAGCCCGAAGACCTGGGTGTAGATGAAGGAATAGTCCTCGCCGATGGTTGCGATCTTCTTGTAGCCCTTGGTTTCATAGGCGTATTTGCCCAGGCCCACCTGCCACTGCGCGCCGTCCATGTTGTAGCGGAAGAAGTTCGGCGCCGGATCGACGTAGGTGGTTTCCTGCGCGCCGGAGGCGGCGTTGACGAAGGTCAGCTCCGGATGGGTCTTGGCAAAATTCTTGACCGCGATGCCTTCGTCGCCCGATAGCGGCGAGAGCAGGACCTGGACCTTGTCCTGTTCGATCAGCTTGCGCACGGCGCGAACCGCGGAATCCGGCGTCGCGTCGGTCGAAGCGATGACGAATTCCAATTCCTTGTCGCCGACCTTCTTGCCGAGCGCATTGAGCGCGGTCTGGAAGCCGCGAATGCCGTCCTCGCCGAGCACCGTGTAGGTGCCTTCGAGGGTCGCAGTAACGCCAACCTTGATCTTGTCCTGGGCGAAGGCAGCGCTCGAGAGCAACAGGCTCGTCAATGCAACCAGACCCACACAGCTTTTCAACATCGGTCTCCTCCCTTGTCGTGCCGGTTCGTTTGGTGGCCGCGATTGGCGCGGCCGGGCATCGCCGGAAGGAAGCTAGCTGATGACGAAGACGGCGCACCGGCGTCAGGCGTTTGCTGCTTAACGGGCAGTCTCATTTTTGCATGCTGCGGCGCGATAGGATGCGCGCTGAAAGAACGCATTGGAGCCCGATCAGCGAAACGAGACATGCGACTTCCGATCAGACGCTGCAACGATTTTTCGGGATTACCGGCGAAGGGGAGGCGGCGCACCGCGAAAACGTGAACCGAGTTTGCCCGTCGTCGAGCAAACTACCCGTGAACGGCAATGGACGCGACGAACGCTATTTGATCGTCGCGTGCACGGTAATTATCGACGTGCCGGAAGCCGCTGGCCCCTGACCCGTTGCTTTGATGGCAAAGGTATCGCTTCCCCTATATCTAGCCTTCGCCTTGTATTCGTAAGTAGACATGTTGAGCCGTTTCAACTTGCCGTGTGCCGGCTTTTGTGAAATGTCCGAGCTACTCACCGTGCCAGGCATCCTGATCGGAAATTGGCAACTTCCTCCGGACACGACGTCAATGTCGCTGGTCGAATTCTCGCCCCAGTCCGCCAGTGTTGCTGATATTGAACAGTCCGAAGCGGCCCGCGCCAATGACGCGGACATCAAGCTTGGAGTTCCAACGATAAGCGCCAAAGCGGCGACTCTAGACGACCGCATGGTAGACTTCCTCGCTTTCATGCACCTCAGGCGACCGCGATTGAAGCTGCGTCTTTCGGTTGGATGTTTTTGAATTCAGCCATCGGCTTATTGATGGTTGAAAGTCCGGAGTTGATGCAGGTCAATGTGCACGTGTTGCGGCATAAGTCGGCTGTCCAGGCCCGCGCCATTGGCGCCATAACGAAAAGGACCATCGGAGCGACCGATGGTCCCAAAAGCCTCAAGGGCTTTTGCTTTGCCTTGCCAGTTAGCAGCGGACAGACTGGCTGCTGCCGCAGGGTTGATGCTCGCTTTACGCTGGCCGTCTGGACCCTGGCCTTTGGACACTTGGCCTTTTGGACATTGGTCCCGTCGGACGCCTGTCGCTATCGGCACTGGTCGGCGTCGGCACTCGTCACTGTTGGCGCGGGATGGCGCGAGAAACCACTCCACCAACCGCTGACAATCCAACGCCCGTTCCAATGTACAGTCCAGACGAAATCTTCGGTTCCCGCATAAAATTTAGGGCAAGGTGGCTGTCAAACCGCACCACCACGCCGGCAGCAAAGTAAGCGGGGATCGCGAAGGACCGCGCCGGTCAGTGCACCGTGCTGAGCCGTTCACTTTCACAGGCGCAAGGAGCCGCGTAGAGCCGGTGAAGTTCAGCCTCCAAATACTCATTAACGAGCAACAGAGCCTCAAGTGCTCCGCGAATGCTACCGTCACAAGCTTCGATGATCTTTTCGATAGCAATTTCAGTCTGCTTAGAAGCCATACTTAATCCCCTGCGTATTCACCCGCGTGCAGTATCCGCGGCCAATTGGGGCCAAATTCTGGGCTCTGCGAGAACATTTGGTGGCATCGTGGAGTTTCCACAGCTTGCTACTTCAGGTCGTCGCGTACACCCTCGACGACCGGGTTATGCACCTTGCTCTCGAACGACCCGACAGGCTTTGGCGCGTTTCCGGCGAGGTTTTGGGCCGCAAAAAGAATGCCGTTGCCACAGACCTCTCGCCTTTTCATGCGCAATTCCGAGCAGCGGTTCGATTTCAGCCCGCAGGGCAGATTGGCCGGAAGGCGTAATCCGCCGACCATCCCGAACGAATGCACGCCGATAGTTCGGCATGAAGCGCAGCCTACCAGGTCTCAGAGTCGTGTCGTAGCCAGGCGGCGGATTACGCTTCGCCAATCCGCCCTATGCGCTGCGTCGCTGCGATCCATAGCCAACCCGGCGCGCGCAAGCAGATTGCGGCGGACTCCGTTGACGCCGTCGAGCGGAGACACGACATATCCTGTACCGTCGATCCAGGTCACTGCCGAGGGGCAAGATATGAACGCGCCACCAAAAATCGATCCCGTCACCGCGCATTCTGACGTTGTGCACTGGCTGACAAGCGAGACACGTGATGAGCGCTTCATCGACAATATTTTCGCCGAGCTGTGTGTCCGGCTCCAGCGCGCGGGCATTCCTGTCAAACGGGCGTCGCTTCATCTCCTGATCTACCATCCGCAATGGCTTGGCGCCCGGATCATGTGGGCCGACGGGATGCGCGAAGCTGAGCTAGCGAGAGTCGACTACGATGTCAGGGGCCGATCCGAATACATCGGTAGTCCCGCCAACGAAATTTATGACGGTGCCACCGAGGTGCGCGAGAATCTCGAACGCGATCCGTCACTGGGCCGCAAGCACGGCGTCTATGACGATATGCGGGCGAAAGGCCTGACCGACTATGTGGCGTGGCCGCTGTACCATACGCTCGGAAAGCGGCACATGGTGACTTTTGCAACCGACTGGCCAGGTGGTTTCGACGACGCGCATATCGCCGACCTGTTGAAACTGTTGCCGCCTCTCGCGCTGGTCAGCGAAATCCGTATGAAGAACCGGCTGGCGCGAACGCTGCTCGAAACCTATGTCGGGTCGCATGCCGGCGAGCTTATTCTGGCCGGCGCCACCAGGCGCGGAAGCGGGACAACGGTACGCGCCGCCATCATGATCTGCGATCTGCGTGATTTCACCAGGATTTCCGACAACTGGCCGCGCGATGACGTCATCGATCTTCTGAACAGCTATTTCGACGCGATGTCGGAGCCGATTGCGCGACATGGCGGGGAAATACTGAAATTTATCGGCGACGGTCTACTCGCCATTTTTCCGCTCAGCCGGCCATCGGCCTGCGCAAATCTGCTGCATGCCGTGGCCGAGGCCCGTCAGGCCATGGCTGCCCTGAACGAAAAGAACAACGCAACCGGTCGTGCGCCGCTGAATTACGGCATCGGCGTCCACGTCGGGGACGTCATGTACGGCAATATCGGATCGCGCACCCGGCTCGACTTCACGGTCATCGGTCCTGCGGTCAACATGGCTTCGCGTCTCGAAACCCTCACCAAACAATTGGGCAGAACGGTGCTGCTGTCCCGCTCGTTCGCCGACTTCGTCGAAAGCGATTTCGCTCTCGAACGCGTCGGCGAGTATCCGGTCCGCGGCTTCAACGATCCAATCGAGCTGTTTGCCTATCACGGCTGAATGGCGATCTATCGTCAGGCGCCGATCAGTATTATTACGGTGACCGTGAGCAGCCCGCATGAGCGACTTGTCCGCGGTAGCTCGGAGAGCGAAGGCGGAAGCGATACCCGAGCGGCGCGTGTTGTTGTGAATGACCGAGCGCCGCGCCGAAATCGAGCATGTAGAAAAAGCCGTTGCAGGCTACCATAGCGTTATGATTCGCACAGGACTCAAGAACACTGCATAAATCGGGGCGGGACTGACTTCAAGATACGGGAGCGTGGCAATGAAACGCATCGTGTTTGGTCTGACCCTCAGTACGATAGTTGCTTGCTTCGTTGGCAGCGCTATGTCGCGCGACCTTGATGGCCGCTACGCCAATTCACCGCTTAAGTCATGGTTCGATCATCTCGCGAGCGGCAAAGGACTCTGTTGCTCGATGGCTGATGGCGAAACCGTCGCAGACCCGGACTGGGAGTCAAGGGACGGCCATTATCGGGTTCGCCTTGAGAACAACTGGATCGATGTTCCCGATGATGCCGTGATCACCGAACCGAACCGTGCGGGACGCACAATGGTTTGGCCGATGCGTTCTGGCGATCAAATCTCGATCCGGTGCTTCATACCGGGAAGCATGACTTAGTACCGGAGTCCCCGGGTAACGTGCTCCAGGCGACGCTAACTTCATAGTCAGAATCTGTCACCTTAGTCATTTGAAGTTGTCGGATGAATTGGGTCTCCTGATCTCCTTCAGGTGGCGGGATTTCCCGCTGCGTTTCAACAATGGAGGAATGGGATGAACCACAGGCCTCTTAATTGCCTGGTTGCTTGCGTGGTCGCCGCGACGCTTGCTCTCGCTTCACCGGCTCTCGGGCGTGGTGGCGGCGGTGGTGGTGGCGGTCACGGCGGGGGCGGCTTCGGCGGTGGTGGTGGTCACGGCGGCGGCTTCGGGGGTGGTGGAATGCACGGCGGAGGCGGCTTCGGCGGCATGCATGGCGGCGGTTGGGGAGGAGGCATGCACGGAGGGATGCACGCCATGGGAGGAGGAATGCGTTTTGGCGGCATTGGCGGGGCTCCGCACTTTGCCGGCGCACGCTTTGCCGGGAGGCCTTTCGCGCATGCGGGGTTCTCGCCGCGCTTTTCGCACGCTGCATTCAATCACCGTTTCTTCTTCCACCATCGCTTCCGTCGCTTTGCGTTCGTTGGCGTCCCCTACGGCTACGCCGACTACGGCTACTACGACGACTGCTGGCGCAGGGTATGGACGGCCTATGGACTGCAGTGGACCAATGTCTGCGGGAACTACGGCTCCTACTAGAGCATGATCCGGAAACGTGGGAAGCGGTTTTCCGAAAAGATCATGCTCAAACAAAAGGAGTCAGTGTCGCCATGACGATCGTCGCCGGCATCCGTCTGGACAGACCGGCGGCGGCCATCACGCTCATTTGCGAGCCTCGTTGCCGAACCTCGGAGTAACATGAGTGGTAGCTGGCCGGTCGGAGACAGCGGACCATGACGGGAGGCCATCGTCGTATTCTGGTTGTTGAGGATGATCCGGAAACGGCCGGTCAGCTTGTCGAAGAGCTCACGACCAGCGGTTACCAGGTGGATTTGGCCACTTGCGGGAACGAGGCGCTGAGCCGTGGCTCGGAGTGCGACTATGCGGTGATCACGATTGACCGCATGCTCCCGGACATCGATGGAATTGCGGTGATGCGCCGACTGCGCGATGACGGCATAGCCGCACCGTTCCTGATCATCAGCGCACTCGGAGAAGTCGACGACAGGGTGCGCGGTTTGCGGGCCGGCGGAGACGATTACCTGGTCAAGCCGTTTTCTTTCATTGAGCTGTTGGCACGCCTCGAGGCGCTTGGTCGGCGCAGTGACACCATTGCCAAGGAGACCATCTTGCGCGTGGGCGATCTCGCGATCGACTTGATCTCGCGGACTGCCAGCCGGCGCGGCAAAGGTATCGATCTTCTTCCCCGGGAATTCCAGCTTTTGGAATATCTGGTGCGCAATGAAGGCCGCGTCGTCTCCCGGGCCATGTTGCTGCAACACGTCTGGGACCTTCATTTTGATCCGTCGACAAATATCATCGATGTCTATGTCGGGCGGGTCCGTCGAAAGGTCGATGACCAGCAGGCCTATCCGCTGATCCATACCATTCGCGGCATCGGGTACTGTCTCCGTGCTCCTGGCTAAGACACTGACGTCATCGACGTTCAAGCTCGCACTGATCGCGATCGGGACGTTTGGCGTGATCGTGTCGGCAATCTTTGGCTATGTCTACCTGTCGACCTCCAACTATGTACGCAGCCGATCGGATCGCGCGATCATGGCCGAGTATATGGACCTGCGGGATATCTACGAGCGGTCGGGACGTGAAGGGCTGATCGGCCTCATCCGCCAACGGGCGTCCGACAAGGCTTTCGCAGGTCACGCATATGTCCTCTCAGATCCTTCGTCCGCCGTCCTCGCCGCCAACCTCGGAGAATGGCCGCCGATGGCAACGGCGCCCTCGGGCTGGACGGAATTTCGCGCCCCCGGCGTGTCGCCGGAAGGGACCGGCCGGCCGCTTGTGCGGGGAATGATCGACACATTCGCAAGCGGCGACCGGCTGCTGGTTGGACGGGACATCAGTGACCTCGACAGTTTCGCCGGACAGATCGAGACAGCCGTGATCTCTGGCGTGTCATTGATATTTGTGCTCGCCGGGGTCGCGAGCGTCCTGGTGACGCGCCGCACCGTGGGACGAATCGAGCAGATCAACGCCACCAGCCGAGCCATCATGGCGAGCGGTCTGGACAAACGTATCCCGCTTCGCGGCACCAATGACGAATGGGATCGCGTTGCCGAGAACCTCAATTTGATGCTGGACCGCATCGAAACATTGATGGGCGAGGTAAAGCAGGTGAGCGACAATCTGGCCCACGACCTGCGGACGCCGCTTACACGAATGCGTGGGCGCCTGGAGAAGGCCTATCACGGCCAGCGTTTTGACGAGGACGCTCAGGCGTTGATCGGCGACACCATCGCCGACCTTGATGCCGTCTTGAGAATCTTCACCTCGATCACGCGGATAGCGCAAATCGAGACCCAGGTGCGGACGGGAGCGTTTCGAACCGTGAACCTGGTCGAAATCGCCCATGAGGTCGTCGAATTGTACGATGCTGCGGCCGAGCAGAACGGTAGCTGCCTTACCATGACCGGCAACGGCGAAGTGCTGGCGATCGGCGACCGCGATCTGATTTTTGATGCCGTCGCAAATCTTGTAGACAATGCAATCAAGCACGGCCGCGCCGGAGGACAGGTCGTTGTTGCGAGCGAAACCGTGAACGGCAGCCCGGTCGTTTCGATCACCGATAACGGACCCGGAATTCCCGCGGATCAATACGAACAGGTTTTCAAGCGCTTCTATCGACTCGAACAGAGCCGCTATACGCCGGGAAACGGCTTGGGACTGAGCCTCGTCTCAGCCGTCGCCCGTCTTCATGGTGCGCGTATCGAAATGTTCGATAACTCGCCTGGTCTCCAATTCAAGCTCTGGTTCTCGGCGCCGGGCACGCAGCGGCAGTAGGCTGCATTCCTGGGTGCACGGGTTTCGAAGATTGTCTCCCAATGTCAGCCGGTCTTTATCAGCCAAGCGAAAATAACGCAGCGGCAATCAGCACCACTGTCAAGGCGCTCAAGCCAACTACCGCCGCGATGAACCAACGATCCTGCGCCACGCGGTACAGGATAGCCCACTCAAGCGGTAAGTAGTCCTGACCATTTTTGCCAGCAGCCAGCTCATCCTGGCACCGTAGTTTCACGGGCCACGTCAGGCGGCGCAAGCGCGTACGGCGCAATGGCGAAGCGTTTGCGCCGTCATGGATTGGCGGCGGATCATGCTTCGCTAATCCGCCCTGCGCGCCAGGGCCGATCGGAAATGAAGCGACACCACCGGTTATGCGGAGCTCACTACCCTGCGCCTTGAACCTTCGTACGATCGGCGCAGGAACGCGAACAGGCTGCCTCCTGTCCCCGCGCCCAGCAGGTAGGCGATAGCGACCAACAGCGCGAGCGGGACGCGAGCATCGAAGCTGAAAAGAGACACTGTGACGATTTCGAAGTTTTGCAGCGCGAAGACGATCGTCGCTACGGCGAACAGAATAATGATGGCGAGGTAGATCCAGCGCATGAGAACCTCCTTTCGATTAACCGATCTTGTGTTGGCCGAAGTAGCCGGGGCTTTTTTGTCAGGTGACTGCAGCACAGGCTTCGGTCTCCGCAAGACCGACGGGTTCACGTGGATCAGAAATGAACAACAGGGGCTTGCGCCAATTGACCTAGATCAATGCACCCTGCGCGCCGATGTCTGCCATGCGAATAACCAAATACGCCCGTAACATTTGTTTTCGGCCGACGCTTGAGACAGCGATCGCATTTGCTGTCGGTGAGCTGAAATCATTCCCATCGCGAATTGACAGCCAACTCCAAACGGCTCTAATCCCTGTCAAAATACTGTCAGGAGGACGCCATGGCTGACGCGCTGATCATCGATGCCTGCCGGACGCCGCGCGGCGTCGGCAAGGCCGGCAAGGGCGCCTTGTCGGGCATCCATCCGCAGCAGCTCGGCGCCACCGTGTTGCGCGTCCTTGCGGAGCGCACCGGCATCAATACCGCCGATGTCGATGACATCATATGGGGTACCAGCGCACAGGTCGCGCAGCAGAGCGGCGACTTGGGGCGGATGTCCGCGCTCGATGCCGGCTATGATGTGCGCGCCTCCGGCGTGACGCTCGATCGGTTCTGCGGTTCCGGCATCACCAGCGTCAACATGGCGGCTTCCTCGATCATGGCGGGCGCGGAGGATCTGGTGATCGCTGGTGGTACCGAGATGATGTCGATGGAAGGCCGCCGTGGCCAGGGCCCGATGATGATGGATTCGGGCAATCTGCGCCTGCGCGCCAGGCATCCGCAATCGCATCAGGGCGTCTGCGCCGATGCCATCGCGACCATGGAGGGCATTTCACGGCAAGACGTCGATGCGCTCGGGCTCGAAAGCCAGAAACGGGCGGCGAGGGCGATCGGAGGCGGCTATTTCAAAAAGAGCCTGGTGCCGGTCCATCGCGACGACGGCACGCTCGCGCTCGACAAGGAAGAATATCCGCGGCCGCAGACCACGATGGAAGGCCTTGCGGGGCTGAAGCCGGCATTTCCCGCAGTGGCGGATTATCCGCTCGACGACAAGGGCACGACCTATCGCGGCCTGATCCTGCAAAAGCATCCCGGTCTCGACATCGATTTTGTCCATCACGCCGGCAATTCGTCGGGGGTGGTCGATGGCTCGGCCGCAATCCTGCTGGCGTCGCCGGCTTATGCGAAGGCGCACGGCCTCAAGCCGCGGGCGCGCGTGGTTGCGATGGCGAACATGGGCGACTCGCCGACGCTGATGCTCAATGCGCCGGTGCCGGCGACGCGCAAGGTGCTGGCCAAGGCAGGTCTCACGATCGACGACATCGATCTCTTCGAGATCAACGAAGCCTTCGCGGTGGTGGCGGAGAAATACATCCGCGACCTCAAGCTCGATCGCGACAAGGTCAACGTCAATGGCGGCGCGATCGCGCTCGGCCATCCCATCGGCGCGACGGGCTCGATCCTGATCGGCACGGTGCTGGACGAACTGGAGCGGCGCGATCTCAAGCGTGGCCTGGTGACGATGTGTGCCGCCGGCGGCATGGCGCCCGCGATCATCATCGAGCGGGTCTCGAGCGCGATGAATTTCGGTTAAATTGGTTTCGTCGGAAAATCTGCCCCTTCTCCCCTTGTGGGAGAAGGTGGCCATAGGCGGCCTCCGGCCGCCGTTCTTCAATTGGACGCCGATGCTTTGCATCGGCTATGCGAAGTCCGCGACGGATGAGGGGTTTGCATCCGCGGATGCGGAAGGTAGTTTACTTTGCGGAGACAAACCCCTCACCCGGATCGCATCTTTCGATGCGATCCGACCTCTCCCACAAGGGGAGAGGTGGACCGTCACTGCGGCCTCAACCTAACCCAATCTCATCCACCTTAGTTTGCGAGGCCTGTCGCCTGCCGGATACGGCTGACGGCCGAGGGCACGTCATTCCAGGCCGGTTTGTTCGGCGCGAATTGTCGGCGCAGGAAGGATACAAGCTCGGCAATCTGCGCATCGTTCATGCTGTCCTTGAACGCCGGCATGTAGCCGAGATCGCTGAAAGCCGGTTGCCTGATGCCATGCAGGATCACCTGAATGAGATTGTCCGGCTGCGCGCTGTGCAGATTGCTGTTTAGCGCCAGCGACGGTCGGCTGCCGAACAGCGGCAGGCCGCCGACTTCATGGCAGACCGCGCAGGCGCCTTGATAAAGGCGGGCACCGGCGCTCGACGCAAAGGTGACTTTACTCGCGGTTTCGCGCTCTGTCGCAAGCGTCTCCTGCGCCGGCTTGTCGATCGCGCTGGCGTTGAAGGAAGCGAGATAGACCGCCATCGCACGGATATCCGCATCGGGCAGCGACGCCAGTTCCTTCACCACCGGCGCCATCGGGCCGGCGGCCACGCCGTGATGGCGGGACTCGCCGGTGCGCAGGTAGGCAAAGAGCTCGTCTTCACTCCACGGGATCGGCGCCAGCGACAGAGAGGTCAGCGCGGGCGCTTCCCATCCGTCCGCAAAACCACCTGCGAGATGGGCGTTGGCCTTCTCCGCGCCAAGCGCATTGCGCGGCGAATGGCAGGCGCTGCAATGGCCAAGGCCTTCGACGAGATAGGCGCCGCGATTCCAGATTTCCGATTTGCTCGCGTCGGGCTTGAACGTTTCGGCCCGATGGAACAGCGCGTTCCATCCCGCCATCAGCGGGCGAAGGTGGAACGGAAACCGCATCTCGTTCTTCGGCGCTTCCGCGCACGCCGGCGCCTGCGCCATCAGCCAGGCATAGAGCGCCTGCAGGTCAGCGTCGCCAGCCCTGGCGAAATGAGTGTAGGGGAATGCGGGATAAAGATGGCGTCCATCTCGATGGATGCCCTCGCGCATCGCGCGCTCGAAGGCGGGATAGGACCAGGCGCCGATGCCCGTTGCTTCGTCCGGCGTGATGTTGGTGCTGTAGATGGTGCCGAACGGCGTTTCGATTCGGCGTCCGCCGGCATTGACGAGGCCGCCGGCGCCGGTGTGGCATACCGCGCAATCGCCGAGCGCGGCAAGCTGCTTGCCGCGTGCGATGGTTTCGGCCGAATAAACCGCAGCGTCGGGCCGGGCGATCGGCGCAATCTCGCGCCATGGCAGAATTGCGGCGCAAATGCCGATCGCGGCGGCGCCGACGGCGGCGATGCCGCCAAACAAGCCGCGCTTCGCGGCGAATGGATTGGTCCAATTGGTGACTGATGGTATTGACGCCGGCGGCGGCGCCGGCAACGCTTCGGGAATAGCTTGCCCCTCGCGCAATCCCCTCAAGATGCGCTCCGGCGTGAACGGCAATTCGCGAAAGCGTACGCCGGTCGCGTCAAAGATCGCGTTGGCGATCGCCGCGGCGCTGGGAACGGACGCGGACTCGCCGACGCCGAGCGGCGGCTGATCCTGCCGCGGCACCATCAAGACATCGATCTTCGGCACCTCGGGGAATTTGATGATGGGGTAGGCGCCCCATTCGCGCGTTACGACCGACGTGCGGTCGAAGGCGACTTCCTCCATCAGCGCGCGGCTGGTCGATTGCACGACATTGCCGTGGATCTGGTGCCGCACCCCGTCCGGATTGATCATCAATCCGGAGTCTTGTCCCGCGACGACGCGGGTCACGCTGACATCGCCGGTCGCCTTGTTGACCGCGACGTCGGCGATCCACGCCGACCACGCCGCGCCAAAGCCCGGAAACTTGCTGTGCACATAGAGCGCATAGGCGAAGCCGCGGCCGCGCACGATATCGCCTTCCGGTATCTTTTCTTCGCGCACCGGCCGCTTCTGCCAGCCGGCGCGCTCTGCCACCGCATGGACGAGATCGATGGCGCGCTGATCCCCAAGATAGCGCAGGCGATAGTCGATGGGGTCGACGCCGGCCTCGTCGGCGCATTCGTCGATGAAGGATTCGTGCGCAAAGGAATTCGGCAGCGCCGAGACGCCCCGAAGCCACGACGCGCGCACGATCGGCAGCATGTCATGCGCGACGACGCGCATGTTGTGATAGTCATAAGGCGGGATCGCGGTGCGGTCGCCCATTTCAAGCACGGTGGGCACCGCCGCGACTCGGCCCGTCAGCAACAGCGCCAGCGTTGGCGCGCCGTTCGATGGATAACGCGTCGCGAAATCGTAACCGGCAACGCTGCCGTCCGCGTTGAGCCCGCCCTTGACGTCGATCAACTGCGCGGTGCCCTTCGGCTCCCAGGCATGCTCCTGTTCGCGCGTCAATTGCACGCGTACCGGACGGCCGACCGCACGCGACAACAGCAGGGCATCCGCGGTAACGTCGTCGGCGCAGTTGCGGCCGTAGCAGCCGGCGGCTTCCAGCCGGATGACGTCGATGTCGCTCTCAGGCCGTTCCATCAGCTTCGCAAGATCGGCACGAAGCCAATGCGGGTTTTGCGTACCTGACCACACCTTGATCCGATCATTCCCGAATTCCGCCACGGCGCAGGACGGGCCGATCGATGCATGCATCTGATAGGGCCAGACATAGGTCCGCTGCATCGGCTTGGCCGACGCGGCGATCGCGGCATCGACGTCGCCCTGGTCCTTCAACACGCGCGGCGTCGAAGGATTCGTGCGCAGCGCGTTCTCGATGTCAGCGAGATCGGGCAGGGGTGGAGTCGGCTTCCAGCTCACCTCGAGCTGCAGCGCCGCCTTGATCGCATTCTCCTCGCGCTCGGCGACGACGCCGACGAAATCGCCGATGGTGACGACGGCGACGAGGCCCGGGATGTCACGCACCGAAGCTTCGTCAACGGCAATCAGGCTGGTACCGACAAACGGGCCTGCGTCGACACCGGCATAAGGCGGGCGCACGACGCGGCCGTGCAGCATATCAGGCACGCGAACGTCGTGCACATAGATGAGCTCGCCGGTCGCCTTTGCCGGCAAATCGACGCGCGGCACCGATTGCCCGACGATGGTGTGTTGGCTCACCGCCTTCACCTCGACGGTTTCGTCGAGCGCAAGACGAATGGTGTCGCCACCGATCAATTCGCCATAGCTGACACTGCGGTTGTCCTTGCCGCGAACAAGGCCGTCCTCGACCGTGAGCTCTGCAACCGGCAGATCGAGTTGCTCCGCGGCGCGCGCGATCAGGAATTGCCGGGCCTGCGCCGCCGCCTTGCGCAACGGCACGGCCGTGATCTGGATAGTCTCGCTCGCAATCGTTGGGCCCTGGTTCGGCACCTCCCTGGTGTCGCCGAGTACGACGACGACGCGCGCAAAGGACACGTCGAGCTCTTCGGCGACGATCTGCCCGAGCGCGGTGCGGATGCCGGTGCCGAGATCGACATGGCCGTTATAGGCGTTGACCTCGCCTTTGGCGGTGATCCGTATAAAAGTCTGGTCGTTGCCTGTCTCGCTGCTGGTCTCGAAGACCAGCAGGTTGCCCGACGCGGTCATCTGTCGCGTGCCTCGACGAGGTGGCCCGCGGCCCGCATCGCCGCGCGCATGATTTCGACATGCGCGCCGCAGCGGCAGAGATTATAGCGCAGCGCTTCAAGGATTTCCGCCTCAGACGGGTGCGGCGTCCGTTTCAACAGCGCCTTGGTGGTCATGATCATGCCGTTGAGGCAATAGCCACATTGCGCGGCTTGCTCCGTGATAAAGGCTTCCTGCACGGGATCGGGATGCTGGCGCGTGCCGAGGCCTTCGAGCGTCACGATGTCGCGGCCGACGCAGCCTTCGATCGGGATCACGCAGGAACGCGCGGCACTGCCGTCGATCAGCACCGTGCAGGTTCCGCATTCGCCGAGCCCGCAGCCATATTTCGGTCCGTTCAGTTCGAGATCGTTGCGCAGCACGTAAAGCAGCGCCGTGTCGGGAGCCGCACTCACATCGTGGTTTTTGCCGTTGACGGTTAGTCGGATCGTTGGCTGCGTCATCTCAAATCCGGTTGCGCGGCGGTGGCCAGGAACAGTACCGTTTGTATACAAACGTGCAAGCGGGGTGCGTTTCGCAGTGCAAACCTGTGCCCGCTTTGCGGACAGAGTCTCTAGGCAATTGAGTGAATATGCGGCAGGGCGGCGTTTTCCCCGCAGCCGGCGCTTGACAGTGCCTGGATTGCCGCGCAACATCGTTCGTATACGAACAAATTGTCCGGATGGCAGGGGCGCCGCCGGAGAACAGGCTGTTCATGTCGACTGAAGCGACGGCTGCGGCCATCGGCGACAAGATCCGCTGCGATGCATGTCCGGTGATGTGCTACATCAAGCCGGGTGCGGCAGGCGCCTGCGATCGCTATGCCAATCACGATGGCCAGCTCGTCCGCGTCGATCCGCACATCGTGCTGGAACGCACCGTCGAGCACGGCGGACGTCTGGTGCCGTTCCAGGTGAGCGGCGACTGGGACGGCAAGATCGTCCACCAGAGCGATATTTTCGTCACCGCGATCGGCGCCGGCACCACCTATCCCGATTACAAGCCTGCGCCGTTCATCGTCTCTTCCGAGATCGACGGCGTCGACATGGTCACCGTCGTCACCGAAGGCATCTTCTCCTATTGCGGCGTCAAGGTGAAGATCGACACCGATCGGCACCTTGGACCTGAGACCGCGACGGTGCGCGCGGAAGGCGAGGCGGTCGGCCATGTCACCACGGGCGAATATGGCTCGCAGATGCTGTCTCTCGGCGGCGTGCACCATCTGACCGGCGGCTCCAAGAAGGAGGGCCGCGTCACCTGCGATACGCTGATGGACCTCTCCAACTGCAAGCCGGTCGAACTCACGATCGACGGCGGCGCGACCGTGGTGGTGCAGGCCGGCCACGCGCCCATTGTCAATGGTATGCAGGAAGAGCGGATGCGGGTTGGCTGCGGCTCGGCGACCATCGGCATGTTCGCCAAGCAATGGCATGGCAAGGTCGATGAGGTCGTCGTGGTCGATGACCACATCACCGGCGTACTCAGTGAACATCAGGCCGGCAAGCTGCTGGATATCGCCGACACCGGCATCAAGATGAAGGGCCGGCGCTCGACGCCGGGCCGTTATTTCCAGGTTGCCGAGCCCGGCACCGGCTGGGGCGGCACCAAGATTTCTGATCCGCTGTCGGTGCTCGGCCCGTTCGATCCCAGGGAAGCGCGGCCGGGTCTGACCATGCTGATGGTGTCGACGACAGGCGAGCACGCGGCCTATTATGTCCTCGACGAGGCGCTGCGGCCGGTCGAGACCAACATGCCGCTCGACCTGAAACTCTCGGTCGAGCGCATCCAGGAAAATTGCGAGCCGGCGCTGTGCACGGTGCTGTTCATGGGCGGCGCCGGCGGCTCGCTGCGCGCTGGCGTCACCGACAATCCGGTGCGGCTGACGCGCTCGGTGAAGGACGCGCTGACGCGGGTGACCAGCGGCGGCGCGCCGGTTTATGTCTGGCCGGGCGGCGGCATCACCTTCATGGTCGATGTCACGCAGATGCCGGCCGGCGCCTTCGGTTATGTACCGACGCCGGCGCTGGTGGCGCCGATCGAGTTCACGATGCGGCTGTCGGATTATGCGGCGCTCGGCGGGCACATGGATTATGTGCGGCCGTTGACTTCGTTGCGCGATACCGCGGAGGTCCGGCCGATGCCCTATATTCCGGGACGGCGCGCATGAAACGGCCTCCGCAAATCGCGCTTCTTCCTGACGGCAAGCGGCTGCATTTGCAGGACGGTCCGATCGACCTGATCGTGGAGGCGAAGGGGAGCGCGCGCGAGGTGCGCGCGGCCTATGAGGTTGCGGCCGCGCGCTTTACCGGCCTGCTCGACGAGCTCTGCGCGGAGCTGGTCGAATTGCGCAAGGCTGCGCATCCCCTGCATTGCTCGCTGCATGGCCTCGTGGCGCGCCGCATGCACGCGGCGGTCGCGCCATTTGCCGGAAATTGCTTCATCACGCCGATGGCGGCGGTCGCGGGCAGCGTTGCTGAGGAAATTCTCGGTGTGATGCTGCGCGTAGCGCGGCTCGACCGCGCCTATGTCAATAATGGCGGCGACATCGCGCTGCATCTGGCCGAAGGCGAACAGTTCACGGTCGGCCTGATCGACCGGCCCGACAGCCAGGGCCTGATGCGCACCCTGGTCATCGGTGCCGGCGATCCGATCCGCGGCATCGCCACCAGCGGCCGCCACGGCCGCAGTTTTTCGCTCGGCATTGCCGACGCTGTGACCGTGCTGGCGAAAACCGCCTCAGTGGCCGATGCGGCGGCGACCATCATCGCCAATGCCGTCGATCTGCCCGGCCATCCCGCCGTCACTCGCCTGCCGGCAAACGAGCTGCAGCCCGACAGCGACCTCGGTCCGCGGCTCGTCACCCGCGACGTCGGCGCCTTGTCCGAAAGTGAAATTGAACGCGCACTGGAAGCAGGCGCAGACTGCGCGCGCGGCCTGCTCGCGGCAGGCTTGATCGAAGGCGCGGCGCTGCGGCTGAAGGGCGAAACGCTCGTCGTCGGAACGCGTGGCCCGCATGCGGATCGGCGTCATGAAGGTTTGATACAGGCTTGACCGGGAAGGCTGAGATGAGCGCCGTCATTCGCAAGATCGTCACCGTGCTCGAAGAGACTCATATTGAGATGAGTAAAACAGTCGCGCCGCCGACGCGCCGCGCGGCCGCGATCGCGGTGATCGAAAATCCCTTTGCCGGCCGCTATGTCGAGGACCTCTCGCCGTTGATTGCGATCGGCGAGGAGCTCGGCGAACTGCTCTCGAAAAAGGCGGTCGCCGCGCTCGGCATCGACGGTGCCAAGGCGCACAGCTACGGCAAGGCCGCCGCGGTCGGCGAAAATGGCGAGCTGGAGCACGCGGCCGCGATCCTGCATCCCAAGATGGGCGCGCCGGTGCGGAAAGTCTTGAGCAAGGGCGCGGCGCTAATCCCGTCGTCGAAGAAGCGCAGCGGGCCCGGCACCACGCTCGACATTCCGCTCGGGCACAAGGATGCGGCCTTCGTGCGCAGCCATTTCGACGGCATGGAAGTGCAGATCAACGACGCGCCGCGCGCCAACGAGATCATGGTCGCGGTCGCGGTCACCGACTCTGGCCGGCCGCTCCCGCGGGTCGGCGGGCTGACGGTCGCGGAGATCAAGGGCGAGGACGGCTTACGGTAATTTTTCACATAGTGGAGGTTGAGGGATGCGTCGACGACATTTTCTTGGAGCTGGTCTGGCGATCGTGGTCGCCGTCATGGCGAACTCCGCCATGGCGCAGGGCGAGATCAAGATCGGCGAGATCAACAGCTATTCGCTGCTGCCCGCCTTCACCGATCCCTATCGCAAGGGCTGGCAGCTCGCGGTGGAAGAGATCAACGCCTCCGGCGGCATCAACGGCAAGAAGCTCGTCGTCATATCCAAGGATGACGGCGGCAAGCCGGCGGATGCGCAGACCGCGGCCAACGAACTGGTGTCGAGCGAAAACGTCGCGATGCTCGCCGGAACATTCCTCTCCAACATCGGCCTTGCGGTGAGCGACTTCGCCAACCAGAAGAAAGTCTTCTTCCTCGCGGCGGAGCCTTTGACCGACGCCATCACCTGGTCCAAGGGCAACCGCTACACCTTCCGCCTGCGTCCTTCCAACTACATGCAGGCGGCGATGCTGGTGGAAGAAGCCGCGAAACTCCCGGCGAAGCGCTGGGCCACGATCGCGCCGAATTATGAATATGGTCAATCAGCGGTGGCCGTGTTCAAGAAGCTGATGTCGGAGAAGCGGCCCGACATCCAGTGGGTCGACGAGCAGTGGCCGCCGCAGGGCAAGATCGACGCGGGCCCGGTGGTGCAGGCCACCGCCGCCGCCAATCCCGAGGCGATCCTCAACGTCACCTTTGGTGCGGACCTCGTGAAGCTCGTGCGCGAAGGCAATACCCGCGGCCTGTTCAAGGACCGCGCGGTGGTGAGCTTCCTCACCGGCGAGCCGGAATATCTCGATCCCTTGAAGGACGAGACGCCCGAGGGCTGGATCGTCACCGGCTATCCCTGGTACTCGATCAAGACGCCGGAACACGACGCGTTCCTCAAGGCCTATCAGGCGAAGTACAACGACTATCCGCGGCTCGGCTCGATCGTCGGCTACCAGACCATCAAGTCGGCGGCCGCAATCCTCGCCAAGGCCAACTCGACCGATCCGGAGAAGCTGATTGCGGCGGCGGAAGGGCTCTCCGTGCCGTCGCCGTTCGGCGAGATCACCTTCCGCAAGATCGACCATCAATCGACGCTTGGCGCCTTCACCGGCAAGACCGCGCTGAAGGACGGCAAGGGCATCATGGTCGACACGGCCTACAAGAAAGGCTCCGATTACCTCCCGAGCGACGCCGAAGTCGAAAAGATGCGCCCGAAGGAGTGAGCGCACTTGATCGAGGCCTCATGGCTCGAGACGCGCGGCGCTGCCGCGCTCCTCTCCATGAGGAGTTAGAACCTCATCCTGAGGAGGCGCGAAGCGCCGTCTCGAAGGATGAGGCCCCGCACCTGCAAAGACGCTAACGCGGACCGCCGATGGCCTTTTATATCGCCCAGTTCCTGACCGGCCTTGCCAGCGCGGCGGCGCTGTTCCTGGTCGCGTCGGGGCTGTCGATCATTTTCGGCGTGACGCGGATCGTCAATTTCGCCCATGGCGCCTTCTACATGCTCGGCGCCTATTTCGCCTACTCGCTCACCGAACGCTTCTCCGGCGCGCTTGGATTCTGGGGCGGCATCGTCGCCGCTGCGCTGATCGTCGCCGTCGTCGGCGTCGTCGTCGAGATGGTGCTGCTGCGGCGGATCTATCATTCGCCGGAACTTTTCCAGTTGCTGGCGACGTTTGGCTTGACGCTGATGGTCGAAGACCTCGTGGTCCTGAACTGGGGGCCGAGCGATCTGCTTGGCCAGCGAGCTCCGGGATTTAGGGGCGCGGTTGATTTCTTCGGCCAGAAAATTCCGAGCTACGATCTGTTCCTGATCGTGCTCGGCCCCGTGGTGCTCGGCATTCTCTGGCTGCTGTTCCAGCGCACCCGTTGGGGCGTCCTGGTCCGTGCCGCGACGCAGGACCGCGACATGGTCGCGGCGCTCGGCGTCAATCAGAAATGGCTGTTCACCTCCGTGTTTGCGCTCGGCGTGTTCCTTGCCGCGCTCGGCGGGGCGCTGCAGATCCCGCGCGATGCCGTCAACCATGCCATGGATCTGCGCATCATCGTCGACGTCTTTGTCGTGGTCGTGATCGGCGGGCTCGGCAGCATCATCGGCGCCTTCGTCGCGGCCGTGCTGGTCTCCGAGCTCAATGCCTTCGGCATCCTGATCTTTCCGAAGATTTCCATCATCCTGGTGTTCCTGGTGATGGCGGTGGTGCTGATCGTGCGACCCTGGGGCCTGTTCGGCAAGCAGGAGGCGCCGGCGCGGCGCTCGCCGGGCCTTACGGTTAATCCATGGCGTCCGCTGACTTCGGGCGAACGTCTCGCGGTGCTCGCCGCGGTCGTCGTCGCCGCCGCGCTGCCGCTGCTCGCCGGCAATTACGCGCTGACCGTCGGCTCCGAGATCGCGATCTTCGTGATCTTTGCCGCCAGCCTGCATTTCCTGATGTCGGTTGGCGGCCTCGCATCCTTTGGCCATGCCGCCTATTTCGGCCTCGGCGCCTACGGCGTAGCCTTCCTTGCCAAGATGGCGGGGCTGCCGATGATCGCCTGCCTCTTGCTCGGGCCGCTGCTCGGTCTTGCCGGCGCGGCGGTGTTCGGCTTCTTCGCCGTGCAATTGTCCGGCGTCTACTTTGCGATGCTGACGCTCGCCTTTGCGCAGATCGTCTGGTCGATTGCATTCCAGTGGGTGCAGGTGACCGGTGGCGACAATGGCATCCTCGGCGTCTGGCCGGAGAAATGGGCCGCAAGCCCGTCGCATTTCTATTGGCTCGCGCTTGGCGTCGCGGTGCTGATGGTGGCGGCGCTCCGCATGGCGGTCTTCTCGCCGTTCGGCTTTGCGCTGCGCGCCACCCGCGACTCGCCGCTGCGCGGCGAAGCCATTGGCATCAACGGCAAGCGTATCCAGTGGACCGCCTTTGTCATCGCCGGCACGGTCGCCGGTGTCGGTGGCGCGCTGTTTGCCTATCTCAAGGGCAGCGTGTTTCCGGATGTGGTCGGCATCTCGCTCTCGGTCGATGCGCTGGTCATGGTGCTGCTCGGCGGCGTCGAGACCATTTCCGGCGCCGTCGTCGGCGCCATCGTCTACAAGGCGCTCAATATCTGGCTGGTGAGCCAGACCGATTGGTCCAAGCTCGTGCTCGGCGCCTTCATCGTGCTGATCGTGGTCGCCTTCCCCAAAGGCATCGTCGGCGTGATCGAGACGTTGCGGCTTCGCTATCGTCGTTCGTCCCCGCAACCGGCGGTCCTCGCCTCACGCATCGAGTCCGCCGAATGACGAGCGCGAGCACACTGTTATCGGTCGAAGGCCTCTCCAAATCCTATGGCGGCGTTCACGCCGTGCGCGGTGTCTCCTTCGCGCTCAAGGCCGGCGAGATCCTGGCATTGATCGGCCCGAACGGCGCCGGCAAGAGCACCTGCTTCGATATGCTCAACGGCCAGAAGATGCCCGATAGCGGCCGGATCACGCTGCTCGGCGAAGACACCACCGGCCATGCGCCGCGCGAAATCTGGCGGCTTGGCGTCGGACGCACCTTCCAGATCACTGCGACATTCCCGACCATGACCGTGCGCGAGAACGTGCAGGTCGCGCTGGTGTCGCATCGCGGACAACTCTTTAATCTCTGGTCGTCGACGCCGAAGCTCGCGCGAGACGAGGCCGGCCGTCTGCTCGAGCTGGTGGGCATGAGCGGCTATGCCGACCGGCCCTGCGGCGAGCTCGCCTATGGCGATCTCAAGCGGCTGGAGCTTGCGGTCGCGCTTGCCAACCAGCCGAAGCTGCTCCTCATGGACGAGCCGACCGCGGGCATGGCGCCGCGCGAACGCGTCGAACTGATGCGGCTCACCGCGCGGATCGCGCGGGAAAAATCGATCGGCGTGCTCTTCACCGAGCACGACATGGATGTGGTGTTCGAGCACGCCGACCGCATCCTGGTGCTGAACCGCGGCAATCTGATTGCCGAGGGAACGCCGGCGGAAGTCCGCGGCAACAGGCAAGTGCGCGCGGTCTATCTCGGCGAGGGCCTGGTCTATGATGCCCGCCACCGCGATGGGGCACCCGCATGAAGCTCAGCGTCGAGAACCTCAACAGCCATTACGGCCCCGCGCACATCCTGTTCGATATCGCGCTCGAGGTCGGCGAGGGTGAGGTCGTGGCGCTGCTTGGGCGGAACGGCGCCGGCAAGTCCACGACGTTCCGCTCGATCGTCGGTCTCGTTGAGCAGCGCTCCGGCCGCATCGTGTTCGAAGGCCGCGATGTCTCGCGCGAGCCGACGCATGCGATCGTGCGCGGTGGGCTCGGCTATGTACCGGAGGAACGGCGCATCTTCACCGATCTGACGGTGGAAGAGAATCTCGAAGTCGGCCGCCAGCCGAAGCGAGAAAATGCGCCGCAATGGACGCGCGAAAAGCTGTTCACGCTGTTTCCCAATCTCGGCGAGATGCGCAACCGGCCGGGCGGACGCATGAGCGGCGGCGAGCAGCAGATGCTGACCATTGCTCGAACGCTGATGGGCAATCCATCGCTGGTGCTGCTCGATGAACCTTCCGAGGGGCTGTCGCCGAAAATCGTCGAGCAAATGGTTGACGCCATCCTGACCATGAAGAAGGAAGGCGTCAGCATCGTCGTGTCCGAGCAGAACCTGCATTTTGCGAGACTGATTTCCGACCGCGCCTACATCATCGAGCGCGGCCGGATCTGCTACGGCGGCACGATGGCTGAACTCGATGCACGACCGGACATCCGCGACGCGCATCTGTCGCTATAGGGAAGGCGAGGGGACAATGGGCAGGAGCGCCACGCTGAAGAAGGCCGTCAAGCCGTCGAAGCCGGCCTATATCCTCGACGAGCAGATCGGCTTCATCCTGCGTCAGGTCTGGCAGCGGCATGCTTCGATCTTCGCGCGCGACATCGGCATCAACCTGACGCCGACGCAATGGGCGGCGCTGGCGAAACTCAACGAGACCGGGTCGTGCTCGCAGAACCAGCTCGGGCGGCTGACCGCGATGGATGTCGCGACCATCAAGGGTGTGATCGATCGCCTCTCCGCGCGCGGGCTGACGGAGACCGCGCCCGATCCTGAAGACGGCCGCCGATTGCTGGTCAGCCTCACACGGGCGGGTGCGCAGATGGCGGAAAAGGCGGCGGCGAACGCGCTGGCGATCTCAAAGGAGACGCTGGCGCCGCTCGAGCCGAAGGAGCGCGAGACGCTATTCGCGCTGCTCAATAAACTGCGTTGATCCATAGGGTGGGCCTGCGCCTTTCGGCGCATCCCGGAATGACGGCGGAGGTGTGGTGTTAATGCCCCACGATCTCCGGCACTTTCTCCGCGGGCGGCGTGTTGCGGCTGCGTTGCGTGCGCACGATGCCGTCGATGATGGTCATGCCGACGCCGGGAAGATCGCCGAGCTGCACGCTTTCCAGGATGTTCTTGCCCGGCGAATGCTGCGCCTTGTCCATGAGGACGAAGTCGGCGCTGCGGCCGATCTCGATCAGGCCGCAGTCGAGCGCGCGCATCCGCGCGGTGTTGCCGGTGGCAAGGCAAAAGGCCAACTCTGCGGGCAGATCGCCGAGCGAGGACAGCATCGACACCATGCGCAGAATGCCGAGTGGCTGCACGCCTGAGCCGGCCGGGGCGTCGGTGCCGAGGATGACGCGGGAAAGATCGCCCATCTCGCGCGCGATGCGCAGCGTGTACAGCGCCGACCGCTCATTGCCGTTGTGAACCAGCTCGAGCCCGCGCTTGCAGCCCTCGCAGATGCAGCGGATCTGATCGTCGGGCAGCGCTGTGTGGCCGCCATTGATGTGGCCGACCACGTCGGTGTCGGCTTCCAGCACCACGTCCTTGTCGATCAGCCCGGAGCCGGGGATCGAGGGACCACCGGTGTGGATCGTGCTCTGGATGCCGTATTTGCGTGCCCATGACACCATCTTGCGCGCGGTGGGGCCGTCCTTGACGCCGCCGAGCCCGACCTCACCGAGCAGCTTGACGCCGGCCGCGGCCAGCTCCTTGAAATCGTCCTCGACCATCTCGCATTCGATCACCGGCGCACCGGCATGCACCTTCACGCCGCCCGGCCGCAGCGTCCAGAATGAGCGCTGCGCGAAGATCGCCATCGCCTTCAGCCCCACGACATCGCGGGGACGGCCCGGCATGTGCACTTCGCCGGCCGAGATCATGGTGGTGACGCCGCCGTGTAGATAGCTGTCGATCCAGTTGATCTGGTTCTGCCGCGGCGTCCAGTCGCCGGCGACGGGATGGACATGGCTGTCGATCAGGCCGGGCGCGACTGTCGTGCCATGGGCATCGACGATGGTGGTCGCGCCTTCGGCGTTGACGCCCCTGGCGCGGCCGATGCCGGTGATCTTGCCGTTCTCGGCTACGATCGTATCGGCATCTAGGATCGGCTTCTCCAGGGCGCCAGAGAGCAGCAGGCCGATATTGCGGATCACGAGCTTGCTCGGGCCGGTGGCCTGGGGTGCGTCATGCGCCATGGGAAGTTCCCTTCTGTTGAAAACACTGGGGAATTTGAGCCCGGCTTGACCCTTCGATCAAGCCGGATTATTCATTTGTGTACGAATGATCGTATACGAACGAATTGGCCGGTCAACGGGACAAGCGATGAGCAATTTCAACCAGGAAAGCGTGCTGAACGTCCACCACTGGACCGACACGCTGTTCTCCTTCACCACCACCCGCGATCCTTCGTTCCGCTTCCGCAACGGCGAGTTCACCATGATCGGGCTCAAGGTCGGCGAGCGCCCGCTGCTGCGCGCCTACAGCGTCGCCAGCGCCAATTACGAGGACAGGCTCGAGTTCTTCTCGATCAAGGTGCCGGACGGCCCGCTGACCTCGCGCCTCCTGCATTTGAAGGAGGGCGACGAGATCATCGTCAGCCGCAAGGCGACCGGCACGCTGGTGATCGACAACCTCGAGGACGGCCGCAATCTCTATCTGGTCGGCACCGGCACAGGCCTGGCGCCGTTCCTCAGCGTGATCAAGGACCCCGAGACCTACGATCGTTTCGAGAAGGTCGTGCTGTTGCATGGCTGCCGCCATGTCAGGGAATTGGCCTATGGCGAGATGATCACTGAAAAACTGCCGAACGACGAGCTGATCGGCGAACTGGTGCGCGAGCAGCTGATCTACTATCCGACCGTGACGCGCGATCCCTTCCGCAACCGCGGCCGCATCACCGACCTCATCAATTCAGGCAAGCTGTTCGCCGATATCGGCCTGCCGGGAATCGAGCCGGCGCATGACCGGGTCATGATCTGCGGCAGCCCGGCGCTGGTGGCCGACACCCGAGCGCTGTTGAACGCGCGCGGCTTTGCCGAAGGCAATCAGGGCGAGCCCGCTCAGTTCGTGGTCGAGAAGGCGTTCGCCGAGCGCTGAGCCGGTCATCCAGCTTCCCGGATCGAGATTTAGCCCTTCCGGCGCCCTGTCGATCCTGTTAGGCCCTTGCTTTCAGGGCCCGACATGACGACCGAAACCTTTGGCAAACCCCCGCGTTTCGACGCGGCCTTCCGCGAGCAGTTCGCCGAACTGTTGCGCTGGCGGCGCGATGTCCGGCGCTTTCGCACCGATCCGATTCCCGCGGCCCTGATCGAAAAGCTGCTGGCGCTGGCATCGCTCGCGCCATCGGTGGGCTTGAGCCAGCCCTGGCGTTTTGTGCTGGTCGAGACACTGGCGCGCCGCGCCGCGATCGCTGAGAATTTTTCCAGAACAAATGACGCTGCGCTGAACGGCTATGCCGGCGAGCGCCAGGCGCGCTATGCACGGTTGAAGCTCGAAGGATTATCGCAGGCGCCGGTGCATCTCGCCGTTTGCGCTGACGAGACGACCGGGCAGGGGCACGGCCTCGGGCGCCAGACCATGCCGGAGACCATCCGCTATTCGGTGGTCGCTGCGATCCTGACGCTGTGGCTTGCCGCGCGCGCCGAAGGGCTCGGCGTCGGCTGGGTTTCGATCCTCGATCCCGAAGCGACGCGCGCCACGCTCGATCTGCCGCCGGGCTGGACGTTTGTTGCCTATCTCTGTCTCGGCTGGCCCGAGGAAGAGCACGACGATCCCGAACTCGAACGTCTTGGTTGGGAGCAGCGAAGCTGCGAGACCTCCGTCACGCCGCTCAAGCGGTGAAAGAGAGCAGCGTGCCGTTGGCTGCAGCCGGTGGCACGCAAATGCTCTGGCCGCTGCGGACGCCGTTTGAGCCCAGCGCTTTCTCCGCCGCATCGAGATCGGCTGCGATCACGAGTCCGACCGCGCCGCGATCGGGCAGACCTGCGAGCGAAACTCCCGGATAGCGCTCCGCCAGCTGGTCCCTGGTCAAGAATACAAAGTCGGCGCGATCAGCGCCCGACGGCACGGCGATCGGGCCATCCGCCTCGTTGCGCGTCGCGCGATCGACCAGCTTCGCCAGATGCGCGGCTTCCTTCGCTGGCTCCGGCGCCACCAGCAGCACCTGCCTCAGCCGCTTTGCGCCATTGGCATGTTTCATCAGCTCGGGAATCCAGACCGTCTCGCGCGTCTTGTGCTGGCAGGCAAAGATGCGCATGCCGGCGGGCGCTTCCGCGACCGGCCACTGGAAGGTCCGGAATTTCGCCGCCGACAGTGTGCCATCGGGCATGGTCACCGGCCGCTCGAAATCGGTGGGACCGATCGGCGCGTAGCCGCGCTCGCGGATTTCCTCGGCGCCCGCGGCGGAGTCGATCGCGGTGAAGGCGACGCGTTCGATGCCCTCACGCTTTTCGAGCAGCGCCCGCGCCGGCGCGTTGTGTTCGGTGGGCGAAAGCACGCCGAGCAGTTCGATATAATCGGGGTCGAGCATCATGGTGTAATTGCCCGTTCCCATATGCGCGCTGTGGGTGCCGCGCGGCGACACGGTGAAGCCGAGCTGCTTCCAGTTTTCGGCCGCCTGGTCGAGGTCCCTCACCATGACCACGGCGTGGTCGATCCCGATCACATTCTTCAGTGCCACTCATGCCTCCCGGCGTTTGCCTCTTCGCTGATGGTATGATGCGCGTGAGCGCGAGTCATTTTTCTTGTGGCTGGGGGATGAGCGAATTTGTCCGGACGAGGGCGCATCCGGCTAAAGTTTCGGCATGGGAGGCAATAGACTTCGACCCTTCATTCCGCTTCAATATAAGCATGAAGAAGCTGATCCCTGCCATTTTGGCTGCAACGCCATTGCTGTTCCAGCCCGCCCTGGCGCAGACCAGGCTGACGCCCAAGGTTGCCGCCTCGCACCCTGACAATTGCGCGCCGATCGGCCGCACCGCCAACGGCGAGCTGGTGTATTCCATGAAGTGCGAGAACCTCCCGGCGCCGCCTCCGCCGCCGCAGGCCAGGATCGAGGAAACAGCCCCACCGCCGCCTCCGCCGCCGCCGCAGGAAACGCGCACCGGCGTTTTCGGCTGGTCCTTTGATCGCCGGCAGCCCGACCAGTAGGCCGCGCTTGCCGCCATCGGCTGCAATGGACCTTGCTTCCGCAATGGCGGGCTGCAATGGATAATGGATCGTCCTTGACCGCACGAGACAGCTAGATGAGCCAACTGATCATCCGCGCCAGTGAGTTCACTTTCGGTGCCCGCTTCGAGGAGGAGCTGGCGCCAAAGACGTGCGCGGCATTCAAGAAGGCCATGCCGTTCGTGAGCAAGGTGATCCATGTGCGCTGGAGCGGCGAGGGCGTCTGGATGCCGCTCGGCGATCTCGATTTCGGGGTCGCTTACGAGAACCACACCAGCTATCCCGCGCCGGGCCAGATCATCCTTTATCCCGGCGGCATCAGCGAGACCGAGATCCTGCTGGCCTATGGCGGCGTGCACTTCGCCAGCAAAATGGGCCAGCTCGCCGGCAACCATTTCATCACCCTGACTTCGGGATTGGAAAACCTGACGACGCTGGGCAAGACCGTGCTCTGGAAGGGCGCGCAAGATATCCGCTTCGAGATGGCGTGAATGGCTGACGCCTTCTATCCCCGCGATCTCCGCGGCTATGGCCGCAACCCGCCCGATCCGAAATGGCCCGGCGGCGCGCGCGTCGCGGTGCAGTTCGTGGTGAATTTCGAGGAGGGCGGCGAGAACAACATCCTGCATGGCGACACTGCCTCCGAAGCATTTCTATCCGACGTGCTGGGCGCGCAACCCTGGCCGGGCCAGCGCCACGCCAATATTGAATCGATGTTCGAATATGGCTCGCGCGCGGGCTTCTGGCGGCTGTGGCGGATGTTCACCGAGCGCAAATTGCCGACCACGGTGTTCGGCGTCGCAACTGCGCTCATGCGCAATCCCGAAGTGGTCGCGGCGATGAAGGAAGCGGGCTGGGACATCGCGAGCCACAGCCTGAAATGGATCGAGCACCGTAACATGACGGAGGAGCGCGAGCGCGCGGAGATCGCGGAAGCGATCCGCGTCCACACCGAGGCAGTCGGTTCGCGTCCGCTCGGCTGGTACACCGGACGCTCCTCGATCAACACCAACCGGCTTTTGATGGAAGCGGGCGGCTTCAAATATCTCTGCGATTCCTATGCCGACGATCTGCCGTACTGGATCAAGGGGCCCGGCGGGCCGCAGCTCTTCATTCCCTATACGCTCGATGCCAACGACATGCGCTTTGTCAACGCGCAGGGTTTTGGCGGCGGCGAAGAGTTCTTCACCTATCTCAAGGACAGTTTTGACGTGCTCTATGCCGAGGGCGCGACCTCGCCGAAGATGATGTCGGTCGGCCTGCATTGCCGGATTGTCGGCCGGCCGGGCCGCGCGGCGGCGCTGATGCGCTTTCTCGACTATATCGGCAAGCACGATCGCGTCTGGGTGCCGACGCGGCTCGCGATCGCCGAGCACTGGCACGCCAACCTCAAGCATCTCGCGGCCGATGCGCGCGAGATCGGCTAGGCGGGACGTCGATGTCGGGGAAATCGCTCGCCGAGTTGAATGCCTGCTCCAAAAGCGATTTTGTCGCAGCACTCGCCAACATCTTTGAATATTCGCCATGGATCGCGGAAGAGGCCGCCGTGGCGCGGCCTTTTGCCGGCATCAACGCGCTGCTTGCCGCGATGAAGCTGGCAGTCGAGCGCGCGCCGCAGGAGTTGCGGCTGGCGCTGATCAAGGCGCATCCCGATCTCGCCAACAAGACGCAGCGCGCTGCGGGACTGACGGCGGAGTCCAATGCCGAGCAGAACAGCGTCGGGCTCGACCGGCTGTCGGATGCGGAATATGACGCGTTCGAGCGCGTCAACAACGCCTATCGCTCGAAATTCGGTTTCCCCTATATCGTCTGCGTCCGGCGCCAGACCAAAGACTCGATCCTGCGCGATTTCGAGCGGCGTCTGCCGAATGACGCGGCGGCCGAGATCAGGACCTCGATCGAGGAGATCTGCCGCATCGCGGCGCTGCGGCTCGATCAGCTCGTTGTTGCCGACGACCGGCTGCCTGTGGTCGGGCGGCTGTCGACCCATGTGCTCGACACGCATGGCGGAAAGCCGGCGGCGGGTATCGCGGTTGAGCTGATCGAGCTTTCCCAGCTTGGAGAGAGTCGCGTGGTGACGCGTATGGTCACGAATGCCGACGGTCGCACCGACCAGCCGTTGATCGGTGGCCGGCCGGTGCCGATCGGCCGTTACGAACTGCGTTTTTCCGTCGGAAAATATTTCGCCGCTCGCGGGGTGCCGCTCTCCGATCCGCCATTCCTCGATGAGATCCCCCTGCGCTTCTCCGTGAGTGAGCCCGAAGGCCATCTCCACGTCCCGCTATTGGTGACGCCGTGGAGCTACGCGACGTATCGGGGCAGTTGACTCCGTTCCGCATGGTGAGCGGAAGCGACACGAGCCGGCGGGCGATGAAAGCTGCGGCATGTCTGCCGAAGATTCCGGCAGAGGCGCTTTCCCCGCTTGCCCGATGGCACGAACGTTGCTCATTATCGGGACGGGCGGAGAGCGAAATCGCGCCGCTAGAGGGGGGAGGTGCTGCGTGCCGCTGATCAAGAACCGATATGGCAAGGGCCGGGTCCGCGTGATGCGGATCCATCGCGAGGGCGAGCGTCACGACGTCAGCCAGCTCAACATCAAGGCGATGATCGAGGGCGACTTCGCCCGCACCTACACCCACCACGACAACAGCAACAGCGTGTCGACCGATACCATCAAGAACGTCGTCAATGTGGTGGCCCGCGAGAACACCGGCCTATCCAGCGAGGAGTTCTGCCAGGTGCTGGCGAAGAAATTCCTCGACACCTATCCGCAGATCGATTCTGTTTCGATCACCGCGCACGAGACCAAATGGGCGCGGCTTTCCTTCGGCGGCAAGCCGCATCCGCACAGTTTTGTGCTCGACAGCAACGGCCAGCCGACGGTGCAGGTGAACGCGACGCGGACGGAGTTGTCGCTTGTCTCCGGCATCGACGGCTTCGCCTTCATGAAGTCGACGCGGTCGGGTTGGGAGATGTATCTCAAGGATCGCTACACCACGATCCCCGAGACCAACGACCGCCTGTGCGCGACCAGCATGGTCGCGACCTGGAAATGGTCGGCGAAACCTGCGAGCTATCCTTCGACCAACAAGAAGATCCTCGACACGCTGCTGGAGGTATTTTCCACCACCTATAGCTACAGCGTGCAGGACAGCCTGTACCGGATGGGCGAGGCCGCGCTCGCGGCGGTGCCCGAGATTTCCGAGATCAGCATGGCCTGCCCGAACATGCATTTCATCCTGATGAATCTCTCCGCGTTTGGCCTCGACAACAAGAACGACGTGTTTTTACCGACCGACGAGCCGCACGGCCAGATCGAGTGCACGGTGGGGCGGGGCTAGGTCACTCCCCGTCATTGCCAGGAGCGTAGCGACGAACCAATCCAAACTGTTTCCGCGTCAAGATTCTGGATTGCTTCGCTTCGCTCGCAATGACGACGCGGTGACGACTACCCAAACTTCTCCTTCAGCGCCGGGAACAGCCGGTCCGGCTTGAACGGCGTCGAGGTGAAGCGGATGCCGGTGGCATCGGCGATTGCGTTGCCCATCGCGGCCGCCACCGGATTATACGGGCTCTCGCTCATCGATTTCGCGCCCATCGGCCCGATGGTGTCGCAAGTGTCGGCGAAATAGACCTCGGTGCGCGGCACGTCCGCGAATGACGGCAGATGGTAATCGCGGAAGTGCGGATTGACGACGCGGCCGTTCTCGTCGATCACCATCTCCTCATAGAGCGTGGCGCCGAGCGATTGGGCGACGCCGCCTTCGACCTGGCCGCGGCACTGCATGGGATTGGCGACGCGGCCGGCGTCCGCCGCCTGCACGCTCCTGAGGATTTTCAGCTCGCCGGTGCCCTTGTTCACGGCGACGCGAAAGCCCTGCACGTTGAAGGCGACCGAGCGCGGCGTGCCGGCGGAATTGCCGTGGGCTGAGAGCGTCCTGCCTTGCTTGCGCGCGGTTTGCGCGATCAGCGCAAACGGCAGACGCCGGCTGCCGCAGACCAAGGAGTCATGAGCGAGCGTGCTCTCGCTGGCATCGACGCCCATCGCCCCGGCGGCGAACCGCTTGATCTCTTCGGCGAGATTTTCCGCCGCGACCTTGGTCGCCAGGCCCGCCACGAAGGTGCCGGCCGAGCCATAGGCGCCGGTGTCGTGGCCGCCATGCGCGGTGTCCGATTGCCTCAAGCGAATCTGATCGACGGTGGTGGCGAGCGCGGTGGCCGCGATCTGGCGATGCACGGTCGAGGTGCCGTTGCCGAACTCGGCGGTGCCGACGGTGAGCTCGAAGCCGCCATCGTCGCGCAGCGCAATAGCGCAGTCCGCGATGTGGCCGGCCGGCGGCACGGTGTCGATCATGGTCAGCGCAATACCCTCGCCGACCAGCCAGTCAGCGGAAAGCTTTGGCGCCTGCGCCTCCGCCGCCATCGCGCGCTCGACCAGGTCGAGGCACTGGTCGAGCCCGTAGGAGCCATAGAACACGTCGTGATATTCGGACGCTGGCGGCGACAGCATGGGATCGCCGGGCTTGACGGTGTTGCGGCGGCGTATGTCGAACGGGCTGATGCCGAGTTGCTTCGCCAGTTCGTCGATCGCGGCTTCCACCGCGATCAGCGTTTGCGGCAGGCCATAGCCTCGGAACGCGCCTGATGGCACCGTGTTGGTGTAGGCGGCAACCGCGTCGACCTTCTTGTTCGGGCAGTTATAGACGCCGATGCATTCGCCGACGGCATGAAACAGCACCGGGCCGGCGTGATTGCCATAGGCGCCGGTGTTGGAGAGCACGTCGAGCTGCAGCGCCGTCAGCCTGCCATCCTTGTCGGCGCCTGCCTTCACCGTGACGCGCATCGGATGCCGGGTCGAGGTTGAGATGAACTGCTCCTCGCGAGTCAATTCGAGCTTGACGGGACGGCCGGTCTTCAACGCGGCGAGCGCCAGGATGTCCTCGACGAACATCTCCTGCTTGCCGCCAAAGCCGCCGCCGACGCGCTCGCAGAATACGCGGATCTTGTCGGGTGCGAGATCAAAGAGATCGGCGAGCGTCCGCCGCGTCAGGAACGGCACCTGCGTCGAGGAGCGGATGGTGAGGACGCCATCGGCATCGAAGAAGGCGAGGCCGCCATGGGTTTCCAGCGCGGCATGCTGCACGCGCTGGGTCGTGAAGGTGCCCTCATAGGTGACGGCGGATTCTCCGAGCGCCGCGGCGACATCGCCGAATTCGCCATGCCTCTCCGCGACGATGTTGCGCGCCGCATTGGCCACGCGGTGCGCCACCGTCTTGTCGGGATGGATCACCGGCGCGCCCGGCGCGATCGCGGCCGCTGGATCGACCACATGCGGCAGTATCTCGTACTCGACCTTGAGGGCGCGGCAGCCCTCTTCGGCGGCGCCTTCGCTCTCCGCGATCACGGCCGCGATCCTTTGCCCGACAAAGCGCACGACATTGTCGAGCACGCGCGTGTCGTCCGGGTCCATCCAGTCCTTTTCGTGCCGTGCCGTCGAGAACAGTGTTGACGGCGCATCCTCGTGGGTGAGTACGGCGTGGACGCCGGGCACCGCAAGTGCTGCTTCCTTCTCGATTGAGACGATCCTGGCATGCGGATGCGGCGAGCGCAGCAGCTTGATATGCAGCAGCCCTTCGATCTCGGTGTCGAAAGTATAACGCGCCGCGCCGCGCACCACCTGTGGCCCGGCTGGGGCGGGCAGGCTGCGGCCGAAGGCCTCGCCGGCGCCGGCTTGCTCGATGTTGTTCTTGCCGTCGAGCGCATCCTCGATCGAGCGATAGCCGGTGCAGCGGCAGATGTTGCCCTTCAGCGCGCTGCCGAGATCCTGCCGCTGCGCCTGGTTCAGCGAGGCGCAGGTCAGGATCATGCCGGCGGTGCAGAAACCGCATTGAAATCCCTGCGCGTCGAGGAAGGCTTGCTGCATCGGATGGCTGCCTGCCTCGCCGCCGAACCCCTCGATGGTGGTGACGACGTGCCCCTCAGCACGAAACGCCGGGATCAGGCAGCTATGCACCGGCTCGCCGTCGAACAGCACGGTGCAGGCGCCGCAATCGCCGGCATCGCAGCCCTTCTTGACGCCGAAATGGCCGAGTTCGCGCAAAAACGTGCGCAGGCATTGCCCGGCACGCGGCGCTTGCGAGAAATGCTTGCCGTTGATCTCGAAACTCATGCGAGATCGCTGCGGATTTCTTCGGCCAGCCGCAGCGTCATGTGCTTGCGCCAGAATGGCTTGCCGTGAATGTCGTCGTGATAGAGATCGTCGGGGATGGTTTGCCGGATTATCTCGCGCAGTTCAGGAGTCGTCGGAATCTTCGCAAAGGAAAATTTCATCGGCCGCCTGGTTGAAGCCGTCACCGTCAGTGCAAAGCCGCCGTCACCTGCGATGCTGCCGATCAACAGCGCGGCCGAACGGCCGACGGGTGTGAGCGAAATCTGGCGAAACGCCGACCGGCGTTTCAACGCGGCCAGCGGGATATCAATTTGCCGCAACAGCTCGCCGGGCTTGAGCACGTTCTGCTGATTGCCGGTGACGAAATCGGAAACCCCGATCTTCCGCTCGCCGCCGTCTGTCTGCCAGATGGTGCAGACGCCGTCGAGCACCGAGGTCAGCGAGATCATCGGCCCGGCCGGGAGCGACATGCAGAGATTGCCGCCGACGGTCGCGGTCTTCCAGATTTTGAACGAGGCGAGGAAGGCCCGGCAGCATTGACTGAAGAGCGGCGCGGCGAGCCAGTCGGGCGGACAGGCGAGCGCATCGAGCTGTGCGATGGTGCAGGTCGCCGCAATCGAGAGGCCCTGCGCGTTGATCGTCAGCGCCGGCCACTTCAGGTCGGTGAGGTCGATCAGGCGGTGGAGATGAGCCTGCGGTTCCGAGAACAGCCAGGTGCCGCCCGCCAGCCAAGCATCGCCTGCCGTCCAAACGGGCAGGTCGGTGCGCGCCTTCGGCCGGGCCACCTCCGTAATCGTGTTCAGGTCCATGAATACGCCAGCACTTTCAACGCGATCCCACTTTCTGTAACAGTCTTGCAAGACCAGCGCCAACCGGCTGGTCTTTGAATTGCAGGTTGAACTGCAGGATGGGCCGCTATCATGGTGCAAACACAGGCGATCTGGATCAGGGACCCCATCGGCATTCTGGCCGAGGGTGCAGGGCGTGGCGTGGTTGTCCGCGACGGCCGGATCGTCGAGCTGGTCCCGGCGGGCGGCCAACCCGCGATCGATTCCGTTGTTTTCGACGCCTCGCAGCATGTGGTGCTGCCGGGGCTGATCAACACCCACCATCATTTCTATCAGACGCTGACGCGGGCGGTACCGGCGGCGATGGACCGCGAGTTGTTTCCCTGGCTGCAGGCGCTGTATCCGATCTGGGCCGGCCTGACGCCGGAATCGCTCGAGCTCGGCGTCACCGTGGCGATGTCGGAATTGCTGCTCTCCGGCTGCACCACGACCACCGATCATCACTACGTCTTTCCAGCCGGCCTTGAACAGGCTGTCGATATCGAGGTCGCGGTGGCCAAGCGGCTCGGCGTACGGGTGCTCTTGACCCGCGGCTCGATGAACCGCTCGCGGCGCGACGGCGGCCTGCCGCCGGATAGCGTGGTGCAGGACGAAGATACCATCCTCGCCGACAGTGCGCGCGTCGTGGCAAAGCATCACCAGCGCGGCGCGGAGGCCATGGTGCAGATCGCGCTGGCGCCATGCTCGCCGTTTTCGGTGACGACGTCGTTGATGCGCAAGACCGCCGAGCTCGCCGAAAAGCTCGACGTCCGGCTGCATACACATCTGGCCGAAACCGAGGACGAGAACAAATTCTGTGAGCAGATCCACAACTGCCGGCCGCTCGACTATCTCGAAGACTGCGGCTGGCTCAATGCGCGGACCTGGCTCGCACATGGCATCTTCTTTAATGCGAGCGAGATGAAGCGGCTCGGCAAGGCGAGGACGACCATCAGCCATTGCGCCTGCAGCAACCAGATTCTGGCCTCGGGCTGTTGTCCTGTGTGCGAGATGGAGGAAGCCGGCGTCGGCATCGGCCTCGGCGTCGACGGCTCGGCTTCAAACGATGAATCCAATCTGATGCAGGAAGTGCGCGCGGCCTTCCTGCTGCAGCGGGCGCGCTATGGTGTCGGCAAGGTCAGCTACAAGGACGCGCTGCGCTGGGCGACCAAGGGTTCAGCAGCCTGCGTCGGCCGTCCGGAGCTTGGCGAGATCGCCGTCGGCAAGGCGGCCGACCTCGCGCTGTTCAAGCTCGATGAATTGCGCTTCTCCGGCCATGGCGATGCCCTGGCCGCGCTGGTGCTGTGCGGCGCCCATCGCGCCGATCGCGTGATGGTGGCTGGAAGATGGACCGTCATCGACGGCGCCATTCCCGGCCTCGATGTGCCCGACCTGATCCGCCGGCACAGCGCCGCGGCGAGGAAGATGCAGGCGGGGTAGGTGGTAGTCCCTCACGGTGAGGAGCGCGGTACGCGCGTCTCGAACCATGAGGCCCCAATGTCGCTCGCTGCCCATCCTTCGAGACGCCTGCTGCGCAGGCTCCTCAGGATGAGGTCGGAATGCAAAGAAGCCGGCCGTCGCTGACCGGCCTCTCGCTTGTATGCCAAGGACTCACTTCCCCGGCAGCTTGTCGTCGACGCCCTTGATGTAATAGTTCATGCTGGCGATCTGCTCGTCGGCGAGGTGATCGCCGCCCTTGCACTCCAGTTCCTTGCCGTCCTGGCCCATGACGGGGCACTTGAACGGCTGCAGCTTGCCGGCAGTGATCGCGGCCTGGGTGTCCTCGGCGAGCTTCTTCACATCGTCGGGCATGTTGGTATAGGGCGCCATCTCGAACATCTTGCTGTCGAGCCCGCCCCAAACATTGCTTTCCTTCCAGGTGCCGTCGAGCTCCGCCTTGACGCGGGCGATGTAGTAGGGCGCCCAGGTATCGAGGATTGAGGTAAACTGCGCCTTCGGGCCGAACTTGATCATCTCGGAGTCCTGGCCGAAGGCGAACTTGCCGCGCTCGGCCGCGACCTGCATCGCCGCCGGCGAATCCGTATGCTGCATGATGATGTCGGCGCCCTGATCGACCAGCGCCTTGGCGGCATCCGCTTCCTTGCCCGGATCGAACCAGGTGTTGGCCCAGATGATCTTGACCTTGATATTGGGGTTGATGGTCTGCGCACCGAGGATCGTGGCGTTGATGCCGGAGACAACCTCCGGAATCGGGAACGAGCCGATATAGCCGAGCACGCCCGACTTCGACATCTTCGCTGCGATGATGCCCTGGATGTAGCGGCCCTGGTACCAGCGCGCCGAATAGGTCGACATGTTCTTGTCGCGCTTGTAGCCGGTGGCGTGCTCGAAATGCACGTTGGGATATTTCTTGGCGACCTTCAGCGTCGGGTCCATGTAGCCGAACGAGGTGGTGAAGATCAGCTTGTTGCCGGCGCGCACGAGCTGCTCGATCGCGCGCTCGGCGTCCGGACCTTCCGGAACGTTTTCCAGATAAGTGGTCTCGATCTTGTCGCCGAACTCCTTCACCAGCGCCTGGCGCGCCAGCTCATGCTGATAGGTCCAGCCCAGGTCGCCGATCGGACCTAGATAAATGAACCCAACCTTCAATTTGTCGGCGGCCGAGGCGGCGCCGCTCAGGCTTGCCGCGAGCAGGACCGCGGCCGCGGCGATAAGAAGTTTTTTCCTCATCATCAATCTCCACACAGTCGGGGTAAAGCCTTGATCCGGAACGCGGCGCCCCCTTGAGCCACGCCCGGAAACGAAAATCAGCGGTCGGGCACGAACACCGTGCCGAGCGCGGCCGGCGCGGTCGAGCCGCCGGTGCGCGCGCGCGAGAGCAGCACCAGCACGACGACGGTCGCGATGTAGGGCAGCGACGACATGAATTGCGAAGGGATGCCGATGCCCCAGCCCTGCGCGTGCAATTGCAGGATGGTCACCGCACCGAACAGATAGGCGCCGATCACGAGCCGCGCGGGCCGCCATGAAGCGAACACGACCAGCGCCAGCGCGATCCAGCCGCGTCCCGCCGTCATGCCGGGAATGAAGAACGGCGTATAGGCGAGCGGCAGATAGGCGCCGGCAAGCCCCGCGCAGGCGCCGCCGAACATCACCGCGAGCATGCGGATCTTCAGCACGCCATAGCCGAGCGCATGGGCGGAGACGTGGTTGTCGCCGCAGGCACGCAGGATCAAGCCGGCGCGGGTCCGGTAGAGGAACCACCAGACGCCGATGATCAGCCCAATCGAGAAGTAGACGAAGCCGTCCTCGCCGAACAGCACGTGTCCGACCAGCGGAATGTCGGTGAGGCCGGGAATGGTGAGATGCGGCGCGGTGGTGATGCGTTCGCCGACAAAGCCGGCGCCGATCAGGCCGGAGAGGCCGACGCCGAGGATGGTCAGCGCAAGTCCCGTCGCAACCTGGTTCACCGCAAGCCCGAGCGCCATCAGCGCGAAGATCAGCGACATCAGCGTGCCCGCGATCATGCCGCAGATCGCGCCGATGATGATCGAGCCGGAGAGCCATGCGCCGCCAAAGCCGCAGGCCGCGCCGACGATCATCATGCCCTCGACGCCGAGATTGAGGACGCCGGAGCGTTCGGTCACGAGCTCGCCGGTGGCCGCCAGCAGAAGCGGTGTCGATGCCGCCAGCACCGACAGGATGATCGCTTCAACCAGCTCCACTTTGCACCTGCCGTGTCGCTGAGATGAGCCGGAAGCGGTAGAGGATCAGGGAATCGCAGGCGAGCACGTAGAACAGCAGGATGCCCTGAAACACCTTGGTGACGTCCAACGGGATTTTCATTGCGATCTGGGCCTGCTCGCCGCCGATGAAAGTAAGCGCGAGGAAAAGCCCTGCAATTAATATTCCAACCGGGTTCAGCCGCCCGAGAAACGCGACAATGATCGCGGTGAACCCGTAGCCGGGCGAAAAGCCCGGCTGCAGATGCCCCACGGGACCTGCGACCTCGATGATTCCGGCAAGCCCGGCCAGCGCGCCGGAAATGGCGAAGGTCAAGAGGATCAGCTGGTTGGAGTTGAAGCCGCCGAAGCGCGCGGCGCGGGGTGCTGCACCCACGACGCGGATTTCAAAG
>Ga0210403_10000308_pt1 | contig 53255 bp, 47 predicted proteins | sample IncBWC19MmetaG_FD_150863 | JGI IMG/M metagenome (GOLD analysis project Ga0210403, IMG submission 150863) | Forest soil microbial communities from Barre Woods Harvard Forest LTER site, Petersham, Massachusetts, United States - Inc-BW-C-19-M | ecosystem: Environmental > Terrestrial > Soil >...
TCATCCAGCGCAGAGCTTACGGATTGCACGACGAGGACTACCTAAAACTCAAGGTGTTGACCTGCACGCTACCGGCCATTTGATCGAGAAATGAACAACTTTTACCCACTCGTTTTCACGAAGACCCATTTTTTTAGAGGATCGCTTACACGGCCATAAGAAAGACTCGCCGTTGGGCTGCCGCTGATTCCTCGAGCAGCACAGCCGCGCAAACTCCGGCGGGGTCCACGCCCAAGATAAACGTCATGGCTTGGTCCCCAAGAAACCGGCATTTTTGCGCCGCAGCGTGAGAAGCGCGCGGCCCAACAATACCAGGGTTGCGGCCGAACACAGGTAAGCGAACAGGTTGCCCACGGCCACGTATAGCGTGTGGCCTCCGGCCATTTTCGGCGCCATGACCAAGGCAGCGTCGGCACTGCGCGGATGGCGGTAAGGATCGTTGGCGTAGGTCTTTTGGACCACCCGGCCGTTGGGGTCGATCAGCGCGGATACGCCCGAATTCACGGCGCGCACCATGCTCACGCGCAGCTCCACGCTGGCGAACACGGCGAGCGCGAGATGCTCCCAAGGCTCGGTGTCCGCGCCGAACCATGAATCGCTGGTCAAATTGACCAGCAAGTCGGGGTGCAGCTGCCCGACGCCGCGTAAGAATCCCTGCAAAATATCCTCATAGCAAATGACCGGGCCCAATCGCCACGCATCGCCGTTGGGCCCCTGCAGGGAAACCACGCCGGGACCAACGCCTGCGGTAAATCTGCCGGCACCGGCCGGCAGAAATTTTTCCAGCCATGGAAAGGTGCCGATGCCGGGGACGTACTCGCCAAAGGCCAGCAGGCGCACTTTGTCGTAGCGGCCCGCCACCTTGCCGTTGCGATCGAGCAGGATCGCCGAGTTGAACGCATCCGCACGGGCCGCGTCATACATTTCGGCGCCGATCAACGTGGGCACGCTGAACCCGCGACGGATCATCGCCGGCGACTCCGCGGTGAAATCGGCGCTGAAATCCCGCGGCACGGTGACCGGAAAGCTGCCTTCGCTCCACACCAGCAACTGCGCGCCTTGTTGTTCCAAGCGGCGCGACTGCTCCTGCAAGGCGGTCAACTGGCGCAGTACTTCGTCGCCGGAGAATTCACCGTCGACGGTGTAGGCGAAATTTGGCTGCACCAGGCCGACCGCGAGGTGCGGCGCCCGGGCGGCAAGCGCGTCGACTTGACGCATGCGCACGGCACCGAAGCTGAGCGCCGCCGCGAGCAGGGCCGCGGCAGCCATCGCCGGATAGCGTGCGGCACGCCGATTCAGGAGCAGATCGTAGAGCGCGCCGTTGATCATCATCAGCAGCGCGGTCACCCCCAAAGGGCCTGTCAGTTCACTCACCTGGATCACGAGCGGATTCCACGCCTGACTGATCCACTGGCCGCAAGGAAACAACTGCGGCACGAGCAGCTCGCAGCTCACCATGGCGACGGGACCAAGCAGGGTCATGGGAACGCCGGTGCGTCTTCGCACGCCGAGCACGGCGGCGGTAAACAACAAGAAAATAATTGCGCGGGTTGCGCAGAAAAGCACGAAGACCGCCGCCGCGCCGATCCAGGGAAAATCCGCGAATCGGCGCATGACGTCGATCAGCCAGTAAAATCCGCCGGCCGTCTCGATGAGCCCGGCCCACCAGCCCAAGAATAGCGCGCCGCGAACGCTGTCCGCCCGCTCGATCGCGATGAACATGGGGACCGCGGCAAACCAGGCCAGAGCCGCGAAGTCAAACGGCGTCACGGCCAAAAACCACAGGCAGCCGCTCAAGGTGCAGAGGGTCAGCGCGCCGTAAAAATTCAATTTTGGCATGCGATCTTCGGTATCGAGCAGTTCGCGGCCGTCGGCTATCTCGGGTATTCTGACGCCCAATCATGCAAGAAAGATACGAACCCGCTGCCATCGAAGCGCAGGCACAGCATTATTGGGACCAGCAGCATAGCTTCGAGGCCAAGGAAGACGGCAGCCGCGCGAAGTATTATTGCTTATGCATGTTTCCCTATCCAAGCGGCCGCTTGCACATGGGACACGTGCGCAATTACACCATAGGCGACGCGCTGACGCGATTCATGCGCATGCACGGACGCAACGTGCTGCAGCCCATGGGGTGGGACGCCTTCGGCTTGCCGGCTGAAAATGCCGCCATCGCGAACGGCGTGCCGCCGGCGAAGTGGACCTTTGACAACATTGCTCACATGAAGGCGCAGCTCAAATCCTTGGGGTATGGGCTGGACTGGAAGCGGGAACTCACGACCTGCCTGCCTGAGTACTACCGCTGGAATCAATGGCTGTTCCTGCGCATGCTGGAAAAGGGCGTGGCGTATCAGAAAACCGGTGTCGTCAATTGGGATCCGGTCGACAAGACCGTGCTCGCCAACGAGCAGGTGATCGACGGCCGGGGTTGGCGCACCGGAGCGATCGTCGAAAAACGCGAAATCCCCATGTATTACCTGAAGATCACGGCTTACGCCGAGGATCTGCTCGATGAGCTGACGAACATGCAGGAATGGCCGGAGCGAGTGCGCGTCATGCAGGCCAATTGGATCGGCCGCAGCGAAGGCGTGCGCCTCGGCTTTCCGCATGGGATCGGCGATGGCGGCGTGCTGCATGTCTTCACGACGCGCGCGGACACCCTCATGGGCGTGACATTTTGCGCCGTGGCGGCGGAGCATGCGCTGGCGGCCGTTGCCGCGCGGAACAATCCGCGGCTGGCGGCATTCATCGAAGAGTGCCGGCGCGGCCCGGCGCACGAGGCCGAGCTTGCCGTCCAGGAAAAAAAAGGCATGCCGACCGGCTTGCACGTGCGGCACCCCATCAGCGGCGAAGCCGTGCCGGTATGGGTCGGCAACTACGTGCTGATGAGTTATGGCGACGGTGCCGTCATGGGCGTGCCGGCACACGACGAACGAGATTTCGCCTTCGCCCAAAAATATCAGCTGCCGATCAAACCGGTGATCGATGTTCAAGGCCGGCCCTACAGCCTGGCGGCCTGGGAGCCTTGGTATGCCGATCGCGGCCGGTGCGTGAATTCCGGCCCTTTTGACGGATTGGAGTATCAAGCGGCGGTCGATGCCGTCGCCGCAGACTTGCAGGCCAAGGGCTTGGGCGAGAAACGCATCACCTGGAGGCTGCGCGACTGGGGGATCTCGCGGCAACGATACTGGGGCTGCCCGATCCCCATGATTCACTGCAAGCGGTGCGGTGCGGTGCCGGTGCCGGATGAGCAATTGCCGGTGATCCTGCCCACCCACCTGGTGCGGGACGGCAGCGGCAACCCGCTGTTGAAGGACGAGGCGTTCCTGAACGTCAAGTGTCCGCAGTGCGGCGCGGAGGCGCGGCGCGAGACCGATACGATGGACACTTTCGTGGATTCGTCCTGGTATTTTCTGCGCTTCGCCTGTGCCGACAATGCTCATGCCATGCTGGATCACCGGGTTCAGTACTGGCTGCCGGTGGATCAGTACATCGGCGGCATCGAGCATGCCATCCTGCACCTGCTGTACGCGCGCTTCTGGACCCGTTTCTTGCGAGAAATGGGCGCGGTCTCATTCAAGGAACCATTCGCGCGCCTGTTCACCCAAGGCATGGTGCTCAACGAGGTGTTCTTCCGCAAGACAAACTCGGGTCAGGCGCAGTATTTCAATCCGGCCGACGTGACGGTCACGACGGACAAGGCCACGGAGCGGCGCATTGCCGTGCTGCGCGCCGACGGCCGGGAAGTCGAGTCGGGCGGCGTCGTGACCATGTCGAAGTCCAAGAACAACGGCGTGGATCCGCAACTCCTGGTGGACGAATTCGGCGCCGACACCGCGCGGCTGTTCATCATGTTCGCCGCTCCGCCCGAACAGACCTTGGAATGGTCGGACGAAGGCGTGCAGGGCGCATTCCGCTTCATCAAGCGTCTCTGGAAAGCGGTGTATGACCACGTGTCGCGCGGTCCGGCGGTCCCCCCGCTGGACAAATCGGCCCTGACCGAGGCGCAACGTGCCCTGCGCCGGCATACGCACCAGACGCTCGCAAAAGTCACGGATGATATCGGCCGCCGCCGCACGTTCAACACGGCCATTGCCGCCGTGATGGAGCTTTTGAATGCCGCCGCCAAGTTTGCGCAGACCGCCGTGCAGGATCGCAGCGTCATGCAGGATCGCAGCGTCATGCAGGAAGCCCTGGAGATCGCCGTCCTGGCGCTTTCGCCGATCATCCCGCATGTCACGCACGCGCTGTGGCGGGAGCTCGGTCATCGAACTGCGCTGATCGATGAGCCTTGGCGGGAAGTGGATTCCGCGGCATTGCAATCGGCAACCGTGCAGATGGTTGTGCAGGTGAACGGCAGGTTGCGTGCGCATATCACGGTGGCGGCAGACGCGCAGGACGCCGCCGTGCGTGCCGCGGCGCTGGCCGATCCCAATGTGCTGAAATTCATTGGAACTTCGAGCGTTCGCAAGGCGATCATCGTGCCGGGTAAGCTCGTGAACATCGTGGTGTAATGCTTCGTGGCCTGCTCCCGATATTGGCCGTTGATTGCCGCCGGTGCACTGACGGCGTGCGGCTTCCGCCTGGCAGGCAGCGATCCGCTGCCTGCCATCATGGTCCGGCCCTATTTATCGCTGCATGACCCGTACACGGACTTCTCGCGCGAACTCGAACACCAGCTCAAGACCTCCGGCGCGTCGCTGCAGGTGACGCGGGAAGGCGCAACGGCAACCGTGGATGTCACCAAGGACCTGGTCGAACAGCGCACTCTCGCCGTGTCGGGGAAAAATATACCCACCGAATACGAACTCACCTACACCGTGACATTCAGCGTACGCGGCGGCGGCAAGGAATTGCTCGCGCCGCAGACCATCAGCCTTTCCAAGGATTTCAGCTTCGATGAAAACTTGCAGCTGGCCAAGGAGCATGAAGCCGACATCCTGCGGCAACAAATGGCGCGGGATCTGGTTTCGATCACCATGCGCCGGCTCACGAGTTTAAAGTAACGCTGGCGTGCGGCACTGCGGTGTTCCTGGTCAACGGCATCGATCGACTTTCCCTGCAGGTGCTCTTGGATCGTTATGGATTGCTTTTGCAGCTGGTGGCGCCGGACGAAGTCATTCCCGGTTCCTACTGGGGCGAACGCGAGGCGGGGCTGATGGGATGCACCATATTCGCGCGCCTCGATACGCCGCTGCATTCAGTGCTGCACGAAAGCGCTCATTTTATCTGCATGACGCCGGAGCGGCGCGCCGGTCTGGATACCGATGCGGGCGGCGATCACGCCGAAGAAAACGCCGTTTGTTATTTGCAAATCATCCTGGCCGATTCGCTGCCCAATGTCGGCCGGCAGCGCATGTGCAGCGACATGGATGCCTGGGGCTACACATTCAGGCTGGGAAGCGCGGCTGAGTGGTTTGAGCGTGATGCTGAGGATGCGCGCGACTGGCTGATCCAACACGGTGTGCTCGATGCCATGGGCAAGCCGACCTATGCCTGTCGATAGCGGGGATCGCCTGTCTGCTGCGCGGCGGCCGACTGGGCGGCGGACGCGGCCGTGGCGTAGACCTTGCCGAAGCGATTGGCGAGAAATGCCGGCAGGCCGAGTTCTTCCTGGCGGATCAGTCCGGCCTGTGGAATCTCACCGGCGCTCAGCATGTCGAGCACCGCGCAAATGCCGCCGGCCGTGGTGAGCTGGATGGCGCTGCGAACCCTGCCGCCCATCGGAGCCGCATAGATCTTGTTGGCGTAGGTCTCTTGCATGAGTTGACCTCCGCGCATGCCGCTGACGGTGACGAATACGATGACGACATCCTGCAGCGTAATCGGCACCGCGTTCTCGAGGATATCCTTGAGCAGTTCGCGCCGGTCGCGCAGCCGCAAGTCATTCAACAGCGCTTTCATGATGGCGGCGTGGCCCGGATAGCGGATGGTGCGATAATTCAGGTTGCGCACTCTGCCTGCCAAGGTTTCGCACAGCGTGCCGAGGCCGCCCGAGGTATTGAACGCCTCGTATAGAATTCCATCGAGCGAGAACTCTTCCAGCTCCTCGAGCGGTTGGGTCTCTCGAAGCTGGCCGTTCACGATGGCCTCGCACGGCTCGCAGTACTCGTTGATGACGCCGTCCGTGCTCCAGGTCAAATTGTAGTTCAGGGCGTTGGAGGGAAATTCCGGCAACGCGCCGACCCGCATGCGCACATCGTTGAGTTCATCGAATCGCGACGCCAAATCGGACGCGACGATGGTGATGAATCCCGGTGCCAATCCGCATTGAGGAATAAAGGCAGTGCTGGCGCCCACGCTCAGTTGCTTGACCGCGCGCGTGCTGGCGACATCCTCGGTCAGGTCCAGGTAATGCGCGCCGCCGGCCTTGGCGGACTCGGCGATGAGCCGGGTCGCGTGATAGGGCGCCGCCGACAGCACTGCAAATTTCCCGGCCAGCAATTTGCGCAAGCCCTCGCCCTGCGTAATATCCAGCGCCGCTTTCCGGACCGGTACCGAAGTCTCGAGTCGATCCAATTGCTGTTGGGAGCGATCGACCACGGTCACGGCGTAATCGCCGCAACCGCCCAAAAACTCCGCAATCATGGAGCCGATTTTGCCCGCGCCGACGATAACGATATCTTGCATGCCGCCTCCCAGTGCGCCATTTTTGCGCGCCGGCATTGCAAATGGTAGGGTGCTTTAGACGTTTTTAAGGTATATTTACTATAATAAGCAGGCAAAAACCGGCGAAGTGCATGGATTCCATTGACGAGAAGCTCCTATCGGCATTGCGGGAGAACGGCCGAGCCTCGACCGCGAGGCTGGCGAGACTCGTGGGGCGCTCGCGCACCAGCGTGCAGAGCCGCATCGAGCGGCTGGAGAAGCAGGGCATCATCACCGGCTACGGAGTTCGCCTGGCGCCGGAGCTTGGGATCGGCGCCGTGCGCGCGCACGTGATGATCAAGGTTGGGCCGAAGGAGACCCGCGCGGTGACGGCGGCGCTGCGCGAAATCTCGCCGGTGCGCCTGCTGCATTCGGTCAGCGGCGATGTGGACTTGATCGCGGTTGCGGTGACTGCATCGGTCGCGGAAATGGATCAGGTCATCGATCGAATCGGTGCGCTGGACGGCGTGGAGCGCACCACCTCGTCGATTATTTTGTCGACGAAGTTCGAGCGCTAGCCGCGCCGATCGTGAGATTGTCTGCCGGGCCGCACGGCTTGAGGCTAATATTCCCACTGGGAAAGGATCAGGGAGCCGATATGGACTTGCACTTGCCGGGCGGACCGGTTCGCTCGCTCAAAGATTTTTTTGTACACATCGGTGTGGTTACCCTGAGCATTTTGATCGCCCTGGGGTTGGGGCAGATCGTCGACGCCCATCATCGCGCCAATCTTGCCAAAATCGCGGTCGTGGGGTTTCGCAAGGAACTTCTCTACGACGAAGGTCAGGTCAAGAATGTCCTGGCTAGAGTCCCCGAACTGCAAAGCAAGATCGAAACCGCGATTGCCAAGTTGTCAGCACCGACACCGGCAACGGCGGAGGGGCCGATCAACTATCCCGGCATTTCGCTGGACATCGTGTCCACCGCAAGCTGGGACACCGCCATCGCCACGCAGGCGCTCACTGAGCTGCCATTCGAGGCAGTAACGCGTTATGCGCAAGCCTATGGAACGCTACGGCTGTTCGCGGAGACGCAACGCGACGGCCTGTCCGTTTGGCAGGGCGTGCGTCGATTCGGCACCGATCCGAGGGCGCTGACCCAAGATCAACGCGTGGCGCTCATTCAAGAGCTGCGCCGCTACGGCAATGTCATGACCGTCATCGAATTTGCCGGCCGGGGCGCACTCGAATCCTGCGTCGCTGCGCTGACCGCACCGAAGTGAGCCACGCGCCCAGCGGCGATCGCAAGCCCCTGCATGTCTTGTTGCCCACCATGGGAAGCGCGGGCGACGTGCATCCCTTCGTCGCGCTCGGCGCGGCGCTCCAAGCGCGCGGCCATCGAGCGACGATTCTGACCAATCCCATTTTTCAGGCGCTGATCGAGGCTCAAGGAATCGGATTTCTTGCCGTGGGAGCCGCCGAGGAAGCCAATGCGGCGATTGCCAATCCCGAATTGTGGCATCTGCGCAAGGGCTTCAAGGTCATTGCACAAGTGATCGCACCGGCGATCGGGCAGATTTTTCGCCTCATCGACAAGCATGCGGATTCGCGCACCGTGGTGGCGTTCTCGAGCCTGGCTATCGGCGCGCGCGTGGCGCAGGAAAAGCTCGGCATCCCAAGCGCATCGGTGCACCTGCAGCCGAGCGTGATTCGTACTCTGGTCGACCAGGGGATGATGGGCAACGTCCGGTTGTCGGCGTCCCGGCCGACATGGTTCAAGCAGGGACTGTTTCGGATCATCGACGCCGTGATTCTCGATCGCCGGCTCAAAGCGCCGTTGAACGAACTTCGCGCCAGGCTGGGTCTTGCGCCCGTCGACCGGGTGATGCATCGCTGGGTGCACTCGCCGCAGTTGGTGATTGCATTCTTTCCCGAGTGGTTCGCGGCGCCGCAACCGGACTGGCCCGCCCATACCCACACCGTCGGATTTCCCTTGTGGGACGCGGACGGGGAAGCGGCGCCCTGGGCGGCTGCCGATGAATTTCTGAACGCAGGCGCTGCCCCCATCGTGTTTACGCCCGGATCGGCGGGAGCCACCATGCAGCGATTTTTCAAGCAATCGGTGCGGGCTGCACGGCAACTGGGCATGCGGGCCATGCTGGTGACCAACTACCCGGAACAGGTTCCAACGAACCTTCCGTCGAGCATCAGAGTCTTTGGCTACCTGCCCTTCAGTCAGGTGCTGCCGCATGCCGCGCTGCTGGTCTATCACGGCGGCGTGGGGACCCTGGCCCAAGGAATCAAAGCGCGCATACCGCATCTGGTCGTGCCGAACGGCTTCGATCAATTCGACAGCGGCTGGCGCATCGAACAGCTGGGATTGGGAAAGAGCATACCGCAGAGCCGCTATCGCGCGGCGCGGGTGGCGCGCGCGATTGCAGATATCCTGGGAGACAACACCTCCGCGCGACGTCGCGCCGATTATGCATCGCGCATCGATTCCGCGGACGCGGTTACGCGTGCATGCCGGTTGATCGAGGGGCTGGCCCCGGGGAGCGAGGCGCGTGTCTGAGCATTCCAGGCCACGCCCGGCTCACGCACCAAACCACTTGATTTCCGCGCCATACCCCAAATATAGTGACCTGCATAAGTTATTTAGGAGAATGGTATGGTTCGAAGCACCAAGCCCAAGAGGTAAGCGAGCGGTACAAGAGGTACTGGGGCTGATTTGCATCAGATACCCTCGCTCTCTCTGACGATGGCCCTGAACCGGGCATCGGTCAATACATGGACGAAATCAGGATCCTCCGCGGCCCTGGCAACCCGCCAGGGCTCATGTTTTGCGACGTATTTTAGTTCCGTGATCATTCGATCCAGCGTATTGCGGCCATCCCGCTTGCTCTGATCAGGGGACGCCTTCAATGCAAAACAGCATGCCAAGTTGTAGCGGTGCGCCACCATGCGATCCTCGTTGCCGGTTCTGGATTCTTTCTTTAGCAGGTCTACAGCAGCATTAAAATGGTTGATGGCAGAGTCGAATTGATCCATCACCATGTGAACAAATCCCATCCAGCCGTGGTACCAAGCCTTCCAGCGAGGCGAGTTTAGCTTCCTCGCGAGCACCTCTACCCGACTTAGGTCATTGAACATATTCTTTGCGCTTAAGATGAGCGGGTCACGCGCACGATCGGCGCTGCGTTCCGCCTCTTCGGCCGCCTTGCGCAGTCGCTCAGCTTTGGCAGCAGCCGCATTCGCTGCTTTATCAGCCATCGCCACCCTCGTCTTGTCAGCCCCGGCCGCTCGCGCAGCTTCAAGCGCATCGATCGCCGCCTGGGCAGTCTTGGCCTGGTTGGCGGCCAATTTCCCGTCTTTCTCGCTCTTCTTTCTGAGTTCCAGCAATTTCGCGCGATCACCGCAAATTGAACTGTAGTTCCCGTCCAGCAGGGACTGCAGTTCCATTATTGCCTGCAGATCTACACGCAAATCCGAAAGCCTCTCTGATTCCTGGGTTGCAAATTCGAGGAGGGTTTTTCGCGCTGCATTCAGCTGGTACCAACCGAAGCCGCCCCCGGCAATGCCCACTATGGCGGTTACAGCGGCGAACACGCTAAAGATCCACTCGACCACATCCACATCGTGCTTTGCCATATCGATATTGCGATCGGCGACCTCTTTAAGCATCGCCCATATCGCTCTCTCATTTTCCGTGGCCGCGGCCGAAGCAGCAGCGCTGGCCACGCCGACGCTCGTGCTCCCCTGCACTTCTTCTCTCGGGAGTGACACAGCCGCGCGTTCATCCGCGTTGCACACGCCTATCCACATTCCCACCACAATCAATACCAAAGGAGAACCGCGAAACAAATGTGCCATATCCTTTAATTCCGAATTGTCAGTTGTGGACAGGTGGCAATCGAGCGCGTAGATCCTTGGGCAATCAATAGCCGCCAGCCATATGCGCGCGAGGGAACTCTAGGTCGGGCCCAGACGTCGCATTGCAAATGCGGCTCACGAGTTCCAGTGTAATAACAGGAAGGTGCGTTTAGTTCCACTCAAGGACGCGATTGATTTCGAAGGAGGGAACTTTAAGAGAAAAAACGGCGTGGATTTTGAGGCCCACGCCGCCGAGATATCGCACCAGCGGGGGAGTTGGCTGGCTTGCCGGCGCGAGGTTCTCCTAAACTTAAGGAGCTATCCTGCCAAAACCGCCCAGGATAGGAAGGTACACTTTGTACCTGACAGGTAGATTTTAATCATTTGTCAGATACTCCTTGTTGTGGTAGCGAGGCGCAAGCTATTGAAATATTTGCGGCTGGCATCAGGTTGCCGCTGAAGCAGCCGTCCGGGGTTGCCGCACCCTGCGCACGATCCAATACGCAACAACGCTGACAATCAGTGTCAGACAGCTCACTTGGAAGTCCTGCTTCTGACTGGGCGTATACGCCATCGCGATCAGCACTCCGCCCATGCAGCCGATGGCCACGTAGCTCAAGTAAGGGAACAGCCACATCTTGATCGGGGGTTGCGATTCGCCGCTGCGTTCACGACGGCGGCGCAATGCAATTTGCGCGGCCGCGGTGATCATGTAGACAAAGACGCTGATGGCGCCGAACGAGCTGACGAGAAAATCGAACACCCTCTGCGGCGCTTCGGTCGCCGCGATAATCCCCGAGAAACCCGCCGCCGCGCCGATCAACACCGAGACCACCGGCACGCGGCGCTTATTCAGCTTGATGAAGGATTGCGGTGCATCCCCGTGTCCGGCGAGGATGAACAAGACGCGCGAGCTGACATAGAAGGCCGAGTTCAAGCAGGACAGCACGGCCGTGAGGATGATGGCGCTCATGATCGTTCCCGCCCATGGCACGTGCATGACATTGAGCGCCAACGTAAACGGCGATTCTCCGGAACGCACGCTGCTCCAGGGGATGACCGCAACGATCAGGAATATCGAGACGACGTAAAAAACCAAAATGCGCCATATCACCGTCGTGGTCATCTTGGCGATCGCACGCCCCGGCTGCGCGGATTCCGCCGCGGCCACCGTGGTAATTTCCGCACCCGTCATGGCAAAGAACACCGTGGGGACCGCGGCCAGCACGGCAATCCACCCATGCGGCGTGAAGCCGCCGTCATTGACGAGATTTCCCAACGTGGCGCCTGCGGGCGAGGTCCAGCCGAACGCGTAGGAAGCGGCGATGACGACGAATACGATGATCGCCGCGACCTTGATGGATGCGAACCAGAACTCGAATTCCGCATACGAGCGCGCCGACAGCAGATTGACGCCGGTCATGATGGACATCAGGCCCAAACCGATCTGCAGTTGCGAAAAGCCGGGCAACCAGTGCTGCAGAATCTTCGCGCCCGCGATGGCCTCCACCGGGACGACCATCACCCAGAAATACCAGTACAGCCATCCGACGACGAAGCCGGCGCCATCGCCCAAACCTGCGCGCGCGAATTCCGTAAAGGAGCGCACATGGGGCAGCGCCGTGGCCATCTCTCCGAGCATGCGCATCACCAGCAGAATGAGAATTCCGGTGATGGCGTAGCTGAAGAATACCGCGGGTCCCGCCGCGATGATCGCGGTGCTGCTGCCGACGAACAGGCCGGCACCGATGATGCCGCCGATCGAGATCATCGCGAGATGACGGCCTTGCAGCGAGCGGCTGAGCTGCTGTGTGGGGTCGGACTGCTCAGGAATGCTCGGCTGAATCATTGGGCGGACCTCGGGGAAACCAGCTGTGTACTACGCATCTCTAGGCACTGCGCGCAACTCATGAGTCGGGCGGCTACAGGCCGCGCAAGAACTCGATCATCGCTTGGTTGACTTCGCGCGCGCGTTCCTGCTGCGTCCAGTGCCCGCAACCCGGCAGCATGATGGTGCCGCGCAACTGCGGGATGTAGCGCGCGAGGTCCGCGATGGCTTCCTTCATCCGCGGGAAGGAAACCACCAGATCAAGATCGCCCGCCATGTACAGTGCCGGCACGGTCACGGATGCGCCCGCGTAAGGGGCCAGCAGCTCCCAATTGCGGTCAATATTGCGGTACCAATTGAGCCCGCCGCGAAATCCGGAGTGGCTGAATTGCTGCACATAGATGTCGAGATCCGCAGCGGTAAGCCACGCAGGCAGAATTTCCGGGTTCGGCATCCGCGTGAGAAATCCGCCGGCCCGGGCTACCATGCCGACGCCCGCGCTCGGCGCACCGGCCGGATTGCGGCGCGGCACATCCCCCGATCCGGAATACAAGATCTTGCGCAGCGCGATCCGGACGTCGGCTTCGAGTTCCGCTTCCGCGACTCCGGGTGCTTGAAAATACAACTGGTAAAAGCTGCCCTCGGCATTGCTCGGCATGACGGTCGTCGGCGCGACGCTGCCCCGGGGCCGATACGGAACACTGAGTCCCACCACGGCGCGGAATCGATCCGGGCGCAGCAGCGCGGCATGCCAGGCAACCGGCGCGCCCCAATCGTGTCCGGCAATCACGGCGGTTTTTTCACCCAGCGCATCGAGCACGCCGACCATGTCCCCGACCAGGTGAAACAGCGTATAGCGCTCGATCTCGGCCGGGTGATCCGTCATGCCGTAGCCGCGCATATCGGGCGCGACCGCGCGAAACCCCGCCGCCGACAAGGCGGTCAATTGATGCCGCCATGAATACCACGACTCCGGAAATCCATGGCACAGCAGCACCAGCGGCCCGTTGCCTTGTTCGGCCAGATGAATGCGGATGCCGTTGGCCTCCACGGTCCGGTGCTTCGGTTCGTTCATCGCAATAGCGTAGCAGGCTTACAGCGCGCGGTCCTTCATGGCGGCGAGCTTTGCCTCCAATTCGGCGCCAAAATAGGCCTGTGGCCTGGACGGATCGACGTGTTCGCGCCGCTCGCGCATGGCGATTGCCGACTTGGCTTTTTCGAATGCGTCCCGCAGCGAGCGCGCCTCCGGCAATGCATCGCGGTAAAACGCCTCGCCAAAATACGTCAGGTCGGCATCGTTGGAACAGCCAAATGAGGTGCGGTCGGCGGCGGCAGCCGTGATCACGATGGTGCGTGGATCTTTCAACGGATCGATGAATCCTCCCGCGTAGCACGCCGATATGATGATCACCCGCCATTTGATGCCTGAATCGCTCAAGGCGTCGGCCAGATCTTCATCGCTCAGGTCATTGAGCGGCAGTTCCGCGTTCGAGACGGCGATCGCCGGATCCTGTGCGCCGTGCGAGGATATGGCCAGGAACAACACGTCGCGATCCAGATTCATGCGGGCGGCGAGGCCTCGAAGCGCGTACTTCAGTCCTGACACGCTGGCCAGCGGCGTACGCTCCAAGTCGCGTTCATCGTTGATCAGCGACAAAATCCGGCCGTCCATGCCGTAGCGCTCGGACAGCACGCGCGATGCCAGGCCGATTTCCTGTGCGAATACCTTTTGTGCCCCGACACCGGCAAATCCCAGGAAAAATGCCCGCGGCGTTGCCGACCCATCCGGGCGAACGGCGGCGAGCGCCCGATCGATGCGCAGGGACTGCTCAAACAGCAGCGTTTCCGGGTCGGCATGTAAATCGGTGTCGGCCGCGGCCTCTGCGACCTCAGGCGCTGCCCAGAGATCCGGAATGACGTCCAAGGCGTCGGTGAGCCAGACAAAGGCCACGAGAAACGCGATCCCGGCGACTGCGGCACCGCGCTGCGATTCGCCGCTGTAGGCGCGCAACCCGCGGGCGAGGTAAAAAAAACAATAGATCAGCACGCTGATGCCGGCGGCGCCGAGCCCCAGCGGTGTCAAAAAGGGCGCTGCCAGCGCGGCGAGCAGCAGCGGCAACGGTACGAGGCCGAGACACAGCAGCAGCGATGCCTCGAAAGCCGGTTTTGGATTGGATTGCCGGCGCAGGAACGCCGCCAAACTTAAGATTGCCAGCGCGTACCACGCCAACAACGGCACGCCGGCGGCGATAAATTGCGGATCGGGCAGCGCTTCCAACCAGTCGATCGCCGCCCACATCAACAGCCAGACGAGGCTCAGGCAGATCAGGAAGAAACCCGTGGGAGGCGGATCCGGCCTGATTTCTCTCAGGCCCCACAGCCGAAGCAACGATGTCAAAGAGAAGCGCGGTTTCGCATCCATTCACCGATCATAACTTGCCGCGCGGGGTGTTGCGCACGACCGCCGCTCTGCAGGATGATGCGAGCCATGAAATGGATGCTGCGGAAGGTTTATGGCCAGTGCTACTGCGCGCGTAGCGAGCGCGCATGAGCGTCTATAAGTTGGGAGAGAATTCGCCGCGATTGGCGCCAAGCGCTTACGTGGCGCCGAATGCATCGGTGATCGGCAAGGTCATTCTCGCGGAGCATGCCACGGTATGGTTTGGCGCCACCTTGAGAGGAGACAACGAGACCATCGACATCGGTGCCGGCAGCAATGTGCAGGATTCGGCCGTGCTGCATACGGACCCCGGCTTTCCCCTGACGGTGGGCGCGCGCGTCTCGATTGGACATCAGGCGATGATGCACGGCTGCAGCGTGGGCGAGGGCAGCTTGATCGGCATCCAGGCGATCGTGCTGAACGGCGCCATCATCGGCAAGGGTTGCCTCGTCGGCGCGGGCGCACTCATCACCGAGCGCAAGGTCTTTGCCGACGGCACCCTCATCATCGGCGCCCCGGCCAAAGCCGTGCGTGAACTCACCGCGGAAGAGCGGGAGAATTTGCTCAAGGTCGCGGCCAACTACGCCGAGCGCGGCGCTTATTACAGGAGCCACCTACAGCCGTTATAGACCGCGCGGTGCTAGTATTCCTCTCCCACAGGAATCGCTCACCGGGAGAAAAAGCCAATGGCCAACGACCGAGATACTGAATTCAGCAGGCGTGATTTTGTGCAGGGCGCGGTCACGAGCGTTGCCCTGGCGTCGGTGCCGATGGGCATGTTGTCTGCGGCGGCAAAAGATGCCGACAAGGCTGCGGTACTCGCGCAGATTCCGACAATGCACGCCGCGAACGTCAAGCGCCTGCAGGAATGGATTGCGCTGCCTTCGATCGCCGCCGAGAACCGGAATTTTCCGCAGGGCCCGGAGCATATGGCAAAGCTCGCGCAAGCAGCGGGTTTCACCGGCGTGAAGTTGATACCCACCGCGGGCAAGCCCGGCGTGTTCGGCAAAATCGATGCCGGCGCGAGCACGACCATGGCCATCTATTTCATGTACGACGTGAAACAATTCGTGCCCGAGGAGTGGAGTTCCCCGCCGCTCGAGGCCCGGCTGGTGCAGAAGGAAGGCTTGGGCACCGTTTGCATGGGACGCGGCGCGGTCAATCAGAAAGGTCCGGAAAATTCCTTCCTGAGTGCTCTGATGGCCTTTAAAACCGCCGGAATAAAATTGCCCGTCAATTTGGTCCTGGTCTGCGAGGGAGAGGAAGAAATTGCTTCGCCGCATTTTCAGGAAGTCGTCAGAAACCCCGAGGTCATGGCCGAACTGCAGAAGTGCGCCGGTGTTTTCATGCCCGAGGCCGGTCAAGATCGCGACGGCGGAGTCCAAGTGTCCTTGGGTGCGAAAGGCGTGGTCGAGCTGGAGTTGATATCGAGCGGTGAAAAGTGGGGTCGCGGCCCCGCCCATGATGTGCACTCGAGCCTCGAGGCACAGGTGGATTCTCCCACGTGGCATCTGGTCCAGGCACTGAACATCCTGGTCGACAAGGACGGACATACCCCTGCCGTGGAAGGGTTCTTCGAGAAGGCGAAGCCGCTCACCGCGGCGCAAGAGCAAATGATCAAGGAGCACGCCGCCAAGACCGCCGAGAGCACCGTGAAGAAAGCGCTGGGCGTGCAGCACTGGGTGCACGATAAGAACTGGGTGGATTCGCTGATGCTCCTGGAGTCGCGGCCGACCATCAACATCGAAGGGCTCGTGGGCGGCTATACGGGTCCCGGCGGCAAGACCGTGCTGCCCCACAAGGCCGTGGCAAAGATTGATATGCGCCTGGTGCCCGACATGACCGCCGCCGATACGCTCGCCAAGCTCAAAGCGCATCTGGCGAAACACGGCTTCGGCGACATCGAGGTCAACATGAGCGGCGGCTACAACCCCACGCAGACCGATCCTGACAGCAAATTGATCAAAACCCAGCTCGCAACGTATCGGAAACTGGGGCTCGATCCGCAGCTATGGCCGCGCTCGGCCGGATCATGGCCGGGCTACGTGTTCACCGATGCGCCGCTGAGCTTGCCCGCGGGTCATTTTGGCCTGGGCCACGGCACGGGTGCGCATGCACCGGATGAATACTATTTGATCGAGTCGACCAATCCAAAAATTCAAGGACTGGACGGCGCGGTGGCATCCTTCGTCGAATACTTATACGCGCTGAGCCGCTGAGCTAAGGGTGCCGCGACGGCGGCCATCCCAATGAATAACCAGAACGCCACGCCGACCAAGTATGCCCCAAAGCTGATATTACCCATGGTGTGCATGGAAGATGCAGGTCAGCGGTCATTTGGATGCAGCGGCGGAGAATTTAAGGAGGGGGCCGCCTTATCCGCCGCGGCAGGAGCCTTTTGCTTGGGCGTTGTCGGCGCAGCGGGTGCCTTGTCGCCGTTGATCGCGGCCTTGGTTCTTTCCGCGCCCTTCTTGGCGGTCGCCGCGACCTGGTGCGCGCCTTCCTTGGATGCGGCCGCTACCTCATGCGCCACCGCTTTGGCCGTCTTGGCCACGTGTTTCGCGCCATCCTTGGCGGCGTCGGCGACCACTTTGGCGTCGTGCTTCACGGCCTCGCTCAACGTCTTGGCCTGATCCTTCGCCAGCGACGAATCGGCCGGGGGGTCCTCTGCGGCCCGCAGCGTCAATAGCGGCGATAGGGCCAAGCTCAAGGCGAGAAGGTGGATTTTCATGAAGATACCCCTGACTGGTCAAAAACATGACCGTATTGTTCCCGCAGCAGCGCCTTCTGGACCTTGCCGGTGCCGCCCAGGGGGAGCGATTCCAAAAATATAACATCCTCGGGCACCCACCACTTCGCCACGCGCTGCGCGAGAAAGCTTAGGATGTCCGCGGTCTCGAGGCTGTGTCCGGGCTTGCGCACGATGAAGAGCAGGGGACGTTCCTGCCACTTCGGATGTTTGATGCCGATGACGGCGGCGGCTGCCACCGACGGGTGCGCGATGGCGGTATTCTCCAGATCGATCGAACTGATCCATTCACCGCCGGTCTTGATCAGATCTTTGGCGCGGTCGCGGATCTGCAAGACGCCGTGCGGGTCAATGGTTGCGATATCGCCGGTGGGAAACCAGCCATCGCGCAGCGGCGACACGGCGTTTTTGTAATAGCCGCTGACGATCCATTGACCGCGCACCAGCAGTTCGCCCTGCGAGGTGCCGTCGCGGGGCAACGTCGTGCCGTCCTCCGCGACGACCTTGATGTCGATGCCGAAGACGGTCTTGCCGCAGTTGGCGGCCGCTGCGTGGCGCTGCGTCGGTGCCGACTGCAATTGTTCATTGCTCAAGCAGCTGATCGTGGCGGCGGCGGTGGTTTCCGTCATCCCCCAGCCCTGCCGCACTTCGATGCCGAAAAGCTCATCGAATTTAGCGATCATGGCGAGCGGTACCGCCGATCCACCCGATAGAATTCGCCGCAGGCTCGAGAACTTCAGGTTGTGCTGCTCCGCGTAATGCAGCAGCGCGAGCCATACCGTGGGCACTCCGGCACTCACGGTCACCTGCTCGTTTTCCATCATCTCGTACAATCCGGGACCATCCAAGCGCGGTCCGGGAAGCACCAGCTTCGCGCCGCCGATGAGGCATCCATAGGGGGCGCACCACCCATTGATGTGAAACATCGGTACCACCGGCAGCATCGCATCCCGCACGGAAAGGCCCAGCATCCCCGGCATGCAGATGCTCATGGCGTTGAGAACGATCGCGCGATGAGAGTACAACGCTCCTTTGGGATTGCCGGTCGTGCCGGACGTGTAGCAGATGGCGGCGCTCGCGCGCTCATCGAACCGCGGCCACTCGAAGCGTTCCACCTGATCCGCGATCAGCTCCTCGTAGCAGTGGACATTGGCGATGCCGTCGAGCATGGGCATGTGTTGCGCATCCGTCATGCAGATCCACGCCTCGATCTTCGGGCAATGCCGGGCCAGGTTCTGAACGAGCGGCGCAAAAGTGGAATCGAAGAAAAACACCCGATCCTCGGCGTGGTTGATGATGAAAATCAGCTGCTCGAGATGCAGCCGTGGATTGCAGGTGTGAACGACCAGCCCGCTACCCGACACCGCGTAATAAATCTCAACATGGCGGTGATTGTTCCACGCCAGAGAGCCGGCGACGGCCCCCGGCGGCAGCCCCAAACCGGCGAGGGCGTTTGCGAGTCTTTTCACCCGCGCCGCGCACTGCCCGAAGGTATAGCGAAACACCGGTCCGTGGGTCTCGCGCGCAACTATTTCCGCTTGGCAGTGTTGTGCCTCCGCGTGTTCGAGGATTGTGGAGATCAGCAACGGCTGATCCATCATGAGGCCGGGCTGGAGCATGGTCATTTGCCGGTGGCTGCGCTCTCCTGCGCGCGGTACGCAATCCAACTTTGCTCGATCAGATACGCGTGGACGTTGTCGGCATCCTTATCGCTCAAAATATCGTTGAAGCGCTCCATGCCGGCCGGCGCCAGCATGCCCCTCAGCAAAATATCCTTGAAGGCCACGTGCAGGCCGTCGTTGAGCTTGCGAAGATCGGGGGTGCTGCTGGGGCCGAGTTGGTGACAGCGGGTGCACTGCTCGATGAAGAGCACCTCACCCGCGTCGATCTGTGCCCGAGTCGCCTTCTGTTCCGGCGGCTTCGGAAACGCCGCTTCGGTCCGCACCGGCGGCATGGGTACCGCGCCGCCGCCGAGTTTGAAGGCGATGATCCGATTTATATTTTTATATTTGAGCGCGGCGCTGCTCGGCGGAATGGGCCCCACCGTGATCGGCGTGCCGCCGTAACCCACTTGAACGGCCACGTACTGCTCACCGTCGATCGCATAGGTCATCGGTGCCGCCATGATGTGGCTGCCGGTTTGCAGGACCTTGAGCACCTTGCCTGTGTCGGCCGCATAGACCCACAATTCACCGCTGCCGCGGCCCTGAAACACCAGATTTCCCGCGGTCGACATCACGCCGCCGTCGTAACCGCGGATGCCGGAAGAAGTCTCGTGTTCCCACACGACCTTCTCAGCCACGGGATCCCAGGCCCGAATCAGTTCTCGCACCGGTTTGACATGACGCGCGGCCTTGACGGCTTGCTCATCCGGCACCGGACCGAACAGACGGGTTGCATCCTTCGCGTCGTAGGTATCGTCGGGAACGATTCCTTGCACGGTGAAAAAGCCTTCAACGTACTTCACCTTGCTGCCGTTGTGCAGCAGGTCGACCCAAATCGTCGGGACGTCGATGACGGGAATGTACGCCAGCCGCGTGCGCGGGCTGTAAGACATCGGATTCCAGGTGTGAGCGCCGAACCACGATGGATAGGTGAGTTTGGCCGTGTTGTACCATTCGGATTGCTTGGTCGTCACGGGCCGCCCCGTCTGCATATCCACGTGGGTCGCCCAATTCATGAACGCGAAGTTCTTGGCGGACAGCAATTTTCCGGTCTTGCGGTCCAGCACGTAAAAGAAGGCGTTTTTGGAGGCCTGCATGATCACGGCGCGCGGCGCGCCACCGATCGTCATGTCCGCCAGCACCATCTTCTGGACCGCATCGTAGTCCCAACTGTCGTGAGGTGTTTCCTGGTAGTACCACGCCATGCGCCCCGTGGTTGCGTCGAGCGCGATGATGCACGTGGCATAAAGGCCGTCGAGCTGCTGCGATCCGAGCTGGCGCAGATCATAGGGAGCGGCATTCGCCGTGCCGAAATACAGCAGGTTCAGCTTCGCATCGTAGGCAAAGCCATCCCAGGCGGTCGCGCCGCCGTTGAACTCGGGCTTGCGGTGCGCATCCCAGGTCTTGTCCGCCGCGGCCAACTCGGGATTCTCATACGGCTGCCCTACTGCCGGCGGGACCGTGAAAAAACGCCATTTGAGTGTGCCGCTCTCCAAATCGTAGGCCGATATGTAACCGCGCACGGCGCCGTGTCCCATGTCCGCGCCGCTGTTGCCGATGACGACCACGCTGCCGGCAATTTGCGGGGCACCGGTGCTCGAATACGGCAGCTTGCGGTCGATGATGGTATCGGCTTCCCAAAGCTTCTTGCCGGTGGCCGCGTCGAGCGCATGCAGGCGTCCGTCCACGGAGGCTACGAACACCTTGCCCTTCCAAACGGCGACGCCGCGATTGACCAGATCGCAGCACGGATTCCTGCCCATGAAGAAGTCGGCTTTAGGGTCGTACCGCCACAGCTGCTTTCCCGTGGCTGCGTTCACCGCATAGACATAACCCCATGTTCCGGAGGTGTACATCACGCCGTCGATCACCAGCGGCGTGGCCTCCTGGCCGCGTTGCGGCTCACCCAGGTCGTAGCTCCAGGCGAATCCGAGCTGCTTGACGTTGTTGGCATCGATCGCCGTCAAGGGCGAAAAATACGTGCCGTCCTTGTCGCGTCCCCCCGTGAACCAGTTTTGCGGTTCGGCGTCGGCGGCCGCCAACCGCGCGGCGTCCACATTGCCCGCGCCGGCCGCAACAGCGCCGAACACCGGGGTAAGCAGCAGTGACAGCGCGACGCCGCACGCAAATAGTCTATGTATGTGCAAGATGATCTCCTCCAGCGCACCCGAAGCTTAACGAACATCCCACTGGATGGATACTTTCGCCCGCCGGCGCCTTGCCCGGCCGGGGCGCGGTTTGCCGTCCCGCCGTACGCGACCGTACACTCGCCGGGATGGCAATCATTTCGAGCATCGAAGATCTGCGCGCGCTTGCAAAGCGGCGCATTCCGCGGGCGATATTCGACTACGCCGACGGCGGCTCCTATGACGAGCGCACCCTAAGGCGCAATGCGGCCGATCTCGACGCGATGAGTTTTCGGCAGCGGGTGATGGTCGATGTGTCGGGGATATCGCTGGCCACGACACTGTTGGGATCGCCGCTCTCCATGCCGTTGGGCATCGGTCCCACCGGTCTCGCCGGGTTGTTCCATGCCGATGGCGAAATACTGGGCGCACGGGCCGCCGCCGCTTGCGGCATCCCTTTTTGTCTGAGCACCATGTCGATCTGTTCGATCGAAGATGTTCGAGAAGCCACCCGCTCGCCCTTCTGGTTTCAGCAATATCTGATGAAAGATCGCGGCTTCAATCAAGAGTTGATCGATCGGGCCGCGGCGGCACGCTGTTCGGCGCTCATGCTCACGCTCGATTTGCCGGTCATCGGCGAGCGGCGCCGCGATCCGCGCAACGGGCTGACCATTCCGCCGCAGCTGACCCTGCGAAATGCCTGGGATATCGCGACCAAGCCGACGTGGGCCATGAAGGTGTTGCTCGGCAAGCGGCGCACGTTCGGCAATCTGGCCGGCCGGATCGGCGGCTCCAGCGGCATCAATACACTGGCCGAGTGGATCGCCACGCAATTCGATGCGTCGGCCGATTGGCGCGACGTTGAATGGGTGCGCAGCCGCTGGCCCGGGAAACTCATCATGAAAGGCGTGCTGGATGCCGCGGATGCGCGCCTGGCGGTCGCCGCAGGGGCTGACGCAATCGTGGTCTCCAATCACGGCGGCCGCCAACTGGACGGCGCGCCGTCGTCGATCTCGGTGCTTGGCGAGATTGTCGAGGCCGTCGGCGGTCAATGCGAAGTCATGTTCGACGGAGGCATTCGTTCCGGTCAGGACATCGCCAAGGCGCTGGCGCTCGGGGCGCGAGCCGCACTGATCGGCAAATCGTTCCTCTACGCCTTGTCCGCGGCCGGCGAGGCCGGCGTCATGAAGGCGGTCGAGATCATGCGCAACGAGCTGCGCGTGACCTTGGCGCTGACCGGGACCGCCGGCGTCGCCGCGGCGGGACCGCAGATGCTGCGCTAGCGGGGCGAACGCCGCTCACGCGCAATGCTCGGGCCGACGCCCGGATCAGCGGCAGCGCTCCCTGAGGCCCCGGGCTCTCAATCAGCCTTGGCCAGGTGCCGCGACATGCGCAGCGCCGCTTCCCGGCCTTGATAGTAGCCTTGGACAACACCCAATTGATCGAAGCCCAAGCGCCCGTAAAAGATTCGCGCGGCGTCGTTGTTCGTGCGCAATTCCAAATTGATGCGAAATACACCGGCCTCGATCGCGGTCCGGGTCAGCCAATCCATGAGCTGCGATCCCAAACCCTGGCGACGATGCTCCGGCGCGACCGCGAGCAGATTCAAATGCGCAACATCGTCGCCGAAATGCATGATGGCGAAGGCGGCGATCCGCTGTTCGCGGCGTGCGACCACGACGGAGGATTCCGGGCCGGATATAAAATGCTGCACGCGCGCCGGCGTCCACGACCAGGTCAATCCCTGTTCGATGAGATCGCGGGACATCTCTGCGATTTCATGCGCGTCAGTCGCGCGCGCCAAGCCGATGTAAGCCAGTTCAGACACCCCATTCTCCCAGGATCAGCTACCGGCTGCGGTATCGATCGGTCGCGAGCACCAGCTCGTGAGTGTTGCCGGGTTCGAATGCCGAGTGTCCCGCATCCGGGACAACCCGCAGATCCGCCTCCGGCCAGGCGCGATGCAGATCCCATGCACTGGTCGCCGGGCAAACCACGTCGTAGCGGCCCTGCACGATGGTCGTGGGAACATTGCGAATGCGCGGCACATCATCTATCAGCTGGCTTTCGCTGCGCAAAAAACCGCGATTCACGAAGTAGTGGCATTCGATTCTCGCCACTGACAGGGCGAACTGATCCTCGCCCCATTTTTTGATGTTGTCGAGGTTGCTGTGCAAAAAGCTGCAGGCTGCTTCCCACACCGACCAGGCGCGCGCCGCGTTCAACGCGACGCGCTGATCCGTGCCCGTCAGGCGCTTGTGATAGGCGCTCAAGAAGTCGTCGCGCTCATCGGGCGGAATCGCGTCGCGGTAGGCCTCCCAGGCATCCGGAAAAATCTCGGATGCGCCGTGTTGGTAGAACCAGCGTATTTCCGCGTAGCGCAGCAGAAAGATGCCGCGCAATACCAGCTCGCTGACGCGCTCCGGATGCGCTTCCGCGTAGGCCAGCGCCAGCGTGCTGCCCCAGGATCCGCCGAATACCAGCCAGCGCTCGATGTTCAGGTGTTTGCGCAAGCGCTCGAGGTCGGCGACCAAGTGCCAGGTCGTATTTTCGACCAGGCTTGCGCTCGGGCGGCTGCGACCGCAGCCGCGCTGATCGAATACCACGATGCGGTAATGGCGCGGGTCGAAGAATTGCCTCGCGCGCTTGTCGGATCCGGCGCCCGGACCGCCGTGCAAAAAGACCGCCGGCTTGCCGGCGGGATTGCCGCTTTCCTCGTAATAAATTTCGTGAACGTCCGAGACGCGCAACAGCCCATGCCGGTAGGGCTCGAGCGCCGGGTACAACTCGCGGCGCAGCACGCTGCGCGGCACGCTGCGCGGACCGGGGCGCGAAATTTCCCGCGCTTTGACCGAGCGCGTGGATTTGGCGGCGCTCACCGACGGCTTTTTCACCGACGCCTTGGGGTAGGCGCGTGATTTGGTCCGCGCGGCCTTTTTCTTCTTCATCGCTGGTCCTCTTTATTTTTCGCTTTCTGGAGCCTGCCTAAGGAATACTCAGACGGGCTCCTTGGCTCGCGCCACCATCGGCCCGAGAGGCCGCCCACCCAAAAGATGCATATGCAAGTGATACACCTCCTGGCCCCCATGTGCATTGCAATTAACGATCAGCCGAAAGCCGTCCTCAGCGATGCCTTGCTGCCGCGCAAGATCGCGCGCCACGATGAACATGTGGCCAATCAGCGCTTCATCCTCGTCGGCAATGTCATTGGCAGTGGGAATGGGCTTGTTCGGGACTATGAGTATATGCACCGGCGCCGCGGGGCGAATGTCCAAAAAGGCGATCACTCGCGCATCGCGGTAGAGCACGGTCGCCGGCAGCTCACCGGCGATGATTTTCTCAAAAAGCGTAGGCATTTCATACGCCTCCGATGATTCGTACGGATATCTAGACTATCAGGAACGGCCCCCGTTATCGGGTGGTAATGTGACTTGGTAATAGTAATAGGAACGATTCTCATATAGAATTGCGTTCATGATGGCTGCTCGTCCCAAACCCCTTGTACCGTCGGCTGATGCCGGCATTCCGCTGATGGAGCTGGCTCCGGGGGCCTGCGCACGCGTCGTTTCCGTCGCCGGAGCCGATTCGAAGGCGCCCGCAGAGGTGGGCCGGCGCCTGGCTGAGTTGGGATTTCTGCCCGGCGAAGCGGTGCGCATCGTGGCCCGCGGACTGCTCGCGCGGGCGCCGATCGCCGTGCGGGTTGGAACGGGCACCTTTGCCCTGCGACTCTTCGAGGCCGCCTGCATCCGCGTATGTCCGGAGCAGACGCTGCTGCCATAGGATGGACGCCGAGTCCAGCGCTCCCAGCCCCCTGATCGCTCTGGTTGGTAATCCCAACTGCGGCAAGACAGCACTGTTCAATGTTCTGACCGGTAGCCGCCAGAAAGTCGCGAACTACGCGGGCGTCACGGTCGAACGCAAGGAAGGCTCGCTGGTCACGCCATCGGGCCTCAAGATTCGCATTCTGGATCTGCCGGGTGCCTACAGCCTGGAGCCGCTGACGCCGGATGAGCAAGTGACGGCCGACGTGCTGCTGGGCCGCCGGGCCGGCGAGACCGGGCCTGATTTTGTCGTCTGCGTCACCGACGCGACGAATCTTCGCCAGAATTTGCGCTTGGTCCTGAGCTTGAAACGCCTGGGTCTGCCCATGGTGGTGGCGCTCAACATGACCGATATCGCGCGCCGCAGGGGCATCATCATCGATGCCGGCCGGCTGAGCGTTGAACTGGGTGTGCCGGTCGTGGAGACGGTCGGCGTCAAGACAGCCGGCGTCAAATCCTTGATCGAAGTGCTCGATTCGACCGCCATGCCCGCACGGGCCGCCCAAACGCCAGCCTGGCAACCGTTGAGCCGAGGGGATTTAGAGCATGACCAGGCCGAGGTACGCCGGATCCTAGGGTTGGTCGGCGGCGATCGGCTCGACGGCGTGACTTTGAGCGATCGGGTCGATGCGTTGGTGCTGCATCCTGTGTTCGGGCCGGCGCTTTTGGCGATGATCCTGTTCCTGGTATTCCAAGCCGTGTTTGCCTGGGCGCAAGTGCCCATGGACGCAATCCGGCTTGGCGTCGCGGCTTGCGGCACTTGGCTGGGATCGGTGCTGCCGGGCAGTCTGGTGAAGGATTTGCTCATCAACGGCGTACTGGCCGGTGTCGGCAGCGTGCTGGTGTTTCTGCCGCAAATCATCATCCTGTTCTTCTTCATCCTGGTGCTCGAGGATTCAGGCTACCTGCCGCGCGCCGCTTTCCTGCTCGATCGCATCATGGGCAGCGTCGGCTTGTCGGGCCGCGCCTTCATCCCGTTGCTGTCGAGCTTTGCCTGCGCAATTCCCGGCATCATGGCGACGCGTACCATCCAGAATCCCCGCGATCGGCTGGCAACCATCATGATTGCGCCGCTGATGACGTGTTCGGCCCGCCTGCCGGTGTACGCGCTCATCATCGGCGCCTTCATTCCGCGGCGCGCCGTCTGGGGCGGCCTGGAATTGCAGGGCGTGGTGTTGTTCGCGCTGTACGTCGTCGGAGTCGTGAGCGCCATGGCGGTGGCTTTCGTGCTCAAATACGTCGGCAAGCGCAGCAGCTTGCAGGCGCTCATGCTCGAGCTGCCCGCGTATCACTGGCCGAATTTCCGCAATTTGACCATCGGCTTGTGGCAGCGCGTTGAAATATTCATGAGCCGCGTCGGCACCATCATTCTGGCGTTGATGGTCATCCTCTGGGCCTTGAGTTCCTTCCCCGCGCCGCCGCCGGGCGCGACCGGACCCGCCATCCAATACAGCGTTGCGGGACATGTGGGCGCCTGGCTTGCCGTGCTGTTCAAGCCGGTCGGATTCAATTGGCAGATATCGATTGCGTTGGTGCCGGGTCTGGCCGCGCGCGAAGTTGCCGTCGGCGCCCTGGGCACCGTCTATGCGCTATCCGCGACGGGCAGCGATGTCAGCAGCGCCCTGACGCCGTTGATCGCGCAATCGTGGAGTTTGCCGACGGCCCTGTCGCTGCTCGCCTGGTACGTGTTCGCGCCGCAATGCCTGTCGACGCTTGCCACGGTCAAGCGCGAGACCAATTCCTGGCGCTACCCCATCATGATGGCGGCGTATTTATTTGCGATGGCATATGTTGGATCGTGGATCACATTCCGCGTTGCCACGGCGCTATCATGAGATTCAGGAGCCCGGTATAGGCATGAACGCGGTACTCGATGATCTTATCGTGGCCGGCGTGCTGCTCGCGAGCCTAAGCTACGCCGTCGTCAAGCTCGGCCCGCGAACCTTGCGCAAGCGGATCGTCGGCGCGCTGGGCCTTGTGCTCGGATCCGCGCCGGCCTTCTTGAAACTGACCGGCGTTGCGCAACGGCTTGCGGCGGCGTCCGGCAAGGCGCGGGCAGCGTGCGGCAGTTGCGACAACTGCGGCACCGAATCGCTGCCGCAGCCGCCGCCCGAATTCAGCGTGCCTGTGGCAAAAATCAGCCGTCGGGTCTGATGCCGGCGAAAGCGCCGGGCTTGAACGCTGGGCAAGAACGTCGGGCTTGAACGTTTTGCGCGCCGTTTATGGGCCCCCGCCCGGCGCCAACGCGCCTTTGAGGCTCACCGCACCGCTGACCGTCTTGGGATCGACAGTGATGTCCTTGAGCTTGGCCGCCACATCCGCGGGCACGCTCTGCTGATTGCGGCCGCCCAGGTACTGCGCAAAGAATTCTTCCATCGCGGTGACGTAGGCCAGCGTATTGATGGGTCGCGCGAAACCGTGGCCCTCATCCGGCGCCACAATGTATTTGACCGGCTTGCCGTTGTCGCGCACCGCGGCAACGATTTGATCGCTCTCCCGCACGTTGACGCGCGGATCGTTCTTGCCCTGCACCACCAGCAACGGGGTCACAATCGCTTTGGCCTGAGTCAGCGGAGATTCCGCCACCAGCAGCGCCTTGCCTTGGGTCGTCGTCGGATCGCCCATGCGGGTGTACATCTGTTTGCGGCCTGCTTCCCAATAAGGCGGTATCGCGTCGAGCAGGGTAATCAAATTGGAGGGCGCGACGTAAGCGACCGCGGCGGCGTATACCGTGGGAGTGAAGGCAACGCCGGCAAGCGTGGCGTAGCCGCCGTAGGAGCCGCCGGAAATACCGACCCGCCGAGGATCGACCGTGCCCGCGGCGATGAGCGACTTGACGCCCCAGGTGATGTCGTCCTGCATTTTTCTACCCCACTCGCCGTTGCCGGCGTTGAGGAATTTTTTGCCGTAGCCGGTGGAGGCGCGGAAGTTCGGCTGCAGCACCGCATAGCCGCGATTGGCGAGAAATTGCGCGTTGGTGTCGTAGCCGAAGGAATCCCGGGCCCAAGGACCGCCATGCGGATACACGACGAGCGGCAGGTTCTTCGCAGGCAGTCCCAACGGCAGCGTCAAATAGGCGGGAATATCGAGACCGTCGGAGGACTTGTAGTGATAAGGCTTGCGTTGTGCCAAGGCATCGCGCGGGATTTCCTCGCGCACGCGATACTGCAGTGCCAAGGTTTTCGCCTTGCGGTTCCACACATAGACGACGCCCGGCTCGACATCGCCGTGGGCGGTGACGATCCAGACATTCTCGTCGTTCGAGCGCGCGCCGAAATCGACTTCCAGCGCCGGCAGTTTGGCTTGCAGCCAACGGTAGTCGGTCTCGAAAGCCCGATCCTTGAAATAGCGCCGGAACAGGTCGTCTTCATATTCGGTAAATAAAATCCGCCGGTCGAGACGCGAAATCTCGACGTTGTAAAGATCGACGCGCTTGTCCGGGTCGCCCTCGACCCGGGTGGTCGCGCCCGTGGCAACGTCCAGCATTTCCAGCTCGGTAAGATCCAACGCGCCCTTGTTGGTGGCGAGGTAGACGCTCTTGCCGCCGGCATCGAAATCAAAGGCGCCGCAATTTTCCAGCACATTGCAGCTGTAGATGGGTTTGAAGCCATCCGCGTCGACGCGCAGGATTTCGGTGTCGCCGGCCTTGGTGGTTCGTACCGCGAGACGCAAATTGCCCGCATCGTCGAATTGCCAGGCGGCGACCTCATCGGTATTCTTGCGCAGCAGTTTTTTCTCGCCGCTCGAGATCTTAAGCTCGTATAAATCGTGCCATTTCGGATCGCGGTCATTCAGCCCGATGTACAGGATGTCCGGCTTCGCCTTAGGCACGGCGAAGATCTGCGTGCGCACGCCCTTTAGATTGGTGAGGGCGCGCGTCGGCGGCGCGCCGCTCTTGGCATCCGCCGGCAGCTTCGGATCGATCGCGTACACGTTGAAATTTTCATCGCCGCCCGAATCCTGCACGTAGAGGATGTACTTGGAATCGTGGCTCCAGAAGTAGTTGCGGATCGGGCGGGTGGCTTCCGCGCTCACGGGCCGCGCGGCGCTGAACGGCTCATCGGCTCCTTTGACCCAGATGTTGCGTGTTCCCTTGAAAGGCTTCAGGAATGACAGATAGCGCCCATCCGGAGAGATTTGCGCACCGGCAATGGCTATCTCGCCGTAAAACAGATTGCGATCGATGAGGGGCGGCTGATCGCCGAGCGCCGTCAAGGGCCACGCGGCCGCGGCCAGTACGAAGGTCAGTGCGAGGTGTTTCAATTTTAGTATCCTTAACGCCGTGTTGTCCGCTACGCCATAATGCCAGAGTGTCCATCGAGCCGTCGCTGCAGCAATAATTAATGCCCATCCCTCAAGTTTTGCGCGATCGCCTGCGCTTGCCCGTCATAGGCGCACCGATGTTCATCGTGTCCACGCCCAAATTGGTCGTCGCGCAATGCCAGGCCGGCATCGTGGGTTCGTTTCCGGCGCTGAATGCGCGGCCGGCCTCGCAGCTCGATGATTGGCTGGCGCAAATCAGCGAAGAACTGGCGGCATGCCAACGCTCGAACCCACAGCGGAAGGTGGCTCCCTACGCCGTCAATCAGATCGTGCACAGCAGCAACGCCCGCTTGGACGAGGATGTGGCGCTCTGTGTCAAACATAAAGTGCCCATCATCATCACCAGCCTGCGGCCGCCCGCCGACGTCGTGGCCGCCGTGCATGGCTATGGCGGCATGGTCTTTCACGATGTCATCAATCTGCGTCACGCCGAGAAAGCAGCGGCGCAGGGCGTCGATGGGATCATCGCGGTGTGCGCCGGCGCCGGCGGCCATGCCGGGTTGTTGAGCCCGTTTGCCCTGGTCAAGCAGATTCGCGCCGTCTTTCCAGGCACCATCATCCTGTCCGGCGCGATGAGCAGCGGTGCTGACGTGCTGGCGGCCCAGGCAATGGGCGCGGATCTGGCCTACCTCGGGACGCGCTTCATCGCGACGGACGAGGCTAACGCGCCGCCGGAATACCAGCAAATGCTCATCGACAGCGCCGCCGAGGACATCGTGTACACGTCGTTGTTCAGCGGCGTGAGCGGCAATTACCTGCGCGGCAGCGTTGCACGCGCGGGTCTTGATCCGGATCATCTGCCGGAAGCCGACAAGGCCAAGATGAATTTCGGCACCGGAGGCAACACGGCGGCCAAGGCGTGGCGCGATATCTGGAGCGCGGGCCAGAGCGTCAGCGGCATTCACGAGGTCATGAGCGTGCAGGCGCTGGTGGCGTGCATGGAGGTCGAATATGCGGCGGCGCGCGCCAGTTTCAATTTCTAAGCGCCCGCGCGCGATGCCGCCCGGTCCGCGCGCCGCCCGGTCCGCAGGCGCGCCGCCCGGTCCGCAGGCGCGCCGCGCGGAGCTGGTCTAAATGCGTCTGCGCTACGAACAGCTGCCCGCGGCACTGGCCCGAGGCTTGGCCGGGATCTACCTGATCTCGGGCGATGAACCCCTGCTGGTCGGCGAGGCCGCGGATGCGATTCGGGCCGCGGCACGCGGCGCAGGTTGCGCGGACCGCCGCGTGTTCTTCATCGATCGCAGCTTCAACTGGGACGATCTGCGTCTTGCCAGTCAATCCCTGTCACTGTTCGCGGAGCGGCGCCTGTTCGAATTGCGGATGCCGAACGGCAAACCCGACAAGGGTGCGGCTTTGCTGGCGGAACTTGCGGCTCAGAAGGCATCCGATCTGACCTACCTGGTCATGACCGACAAGCTCGACCGCAAGGCGAGCGATACCGCCTGGGTGCAGGCGATCGAAAAGCACGGTGCATGGGTGCCGATTCAGCCCGTCGAGCCGGCGGCGCTGCCTGCGTGGCTGCGCGCCAGGGCAAAAATGCTGCGCTTGGAGATCGATCCCGAGGCCTCGCAGCTGATCGTCGAGCGCGTCGAAGGCAACTTGCTCGCCGCGCAGCAGGAGCTGGAGAAGCTCGGCTTGCTGGCTGACGGCGCGCCCATCAGTGTCGACCTGGTGCTGAGGTCGGTCGGCGACAGTGCGCGTTACGACGTCTTCCAGCTGGCGGAGGCGGCCGCCGCAGGCGATGCCGCGCGGGCGTTCAAGGTATTGCTCGGCCTGAAAAGCGAGGGAGTGGAACCGACGCTGATCTTGTGGGCACTGGTGCGGGAGTTGCGCGGAATGTGGCAGGCGCGCGAACGCGGCCGCTTGCGCTCGCAGGCGCGCGGCAGCGGCTGGAATTTGGCGGCGAATCCGTCGCCGCGCGCGCTGGGGCGGTTGCAGCAACTGCCCTTGGCGCCGTTGCTGCTGCAGGCAGGCCATGCCGACCGCGTCATCAAGGGAATAGCGGCGGGCGATGCGTGGGGCACGCTCACCGGCCTCACCGGAGCTTTTGCCGGCGCTTTGCAAGCCGGTTCCGATTCAGGCAGGGTAGGCTGAATGAATCCCATGGGCATTTTTGGCGGCACGTTCGACCCGATTCACTACGCGCACCTGCGTACGGCATTCGAATTGCAGCAGGCGCTGCGTCTCAAGGAAATCCGCTTTCTACCCGCGGGCAATCCGCCGCACCGCGATCAACCCCTGGCCGATGCGAAGTTGCGCCTGGAGATGGTGCAGTTGGCGGCTGCCGGCCAGCCGGGGTTTGTCGTCGATGATCGCGAAGTGCGCAAGGAGGGCCCGTCCTACTCGGTCGAAACCCTGGCCGAACTGCGTCACGAGTATCCGGATCGCAGCCTCTGCCTGATCGTCGGCATGGATGCGTTCTTGAGCCTGCCAAAGTGGCATCAATGGCAGGAACTGCTGCAGCTGGCGCATTTGGTCGTGGCCCACCGTCCGGGCTGGCGTGCGCCGGGCATGGGGCCGCTCGGGGAGCTGTTGGTGGACCGGGGCACCGGGCGCATCAATGATTTGCACGAATCGAGGGCAGGTTGCATCTTCATCCACGCCGTCACCCAATTGGAGATTTCCTCCACCGAGGTCAGGCAGCTCATCGGGATGGGCCGCGATCCGCGCTTCCTCATGCCCGATCCAGTGCGTAAACTGATCCTGGACACCCATTGTTATTCGAGGAACCGGACTTAGTGCCAGCAAAGCAAAAGATTTCGACCCGCAAGATACGAGATGGCAGAAAAGCCGTCGCCACACCCAAAACGGCGCGCACGCCAAAAGCAGCTTCACTGAAAACCGTGATACTCGATGCCCTCGACGGCATGAAGGCTCTGGAAGTGAAATTTCTGGACGTTCGGGGCCTCACCGATATTGCCGATTGCATGGTGATCGCAAGCGGTACTTCCGATCGACACGTGCGTTCGGTTGCGCAGCGCGTGGTCGAGAAAGCCAAAGAATCGGGGTTTCGACCCCACGGCGTCGAGGGCCAGCAAGACGGTGATTGGGTCCTGATCGATCTGAATGAAATGATCGTCCACGTCATGTTGCCGCGCGTGCGCGAGTTCTACGGGCTGGAGAAGTTGTGGGACATGACCGCCGCGAAACGCGCTGCGCGCGCGTGAACCCTGCGTTGCTCGCGGGGAAATAGCATGAAATGCCGGTTGATCGCTGCCGGTACCCGTCTTCCCGACTGGGTCAACAGCGGTTTCCTCGAATATCAGAAGCGGCTGCGTACACCGCTGGTGATGGAGCTGCACGAGATCGCCGTTGCGACCCGCAGCGCGGGCGAACAACCGCGACGGGCCGTGCAACGCGAGGGCGCGGACATGCTGGCGGCCATCGGCCGGGATGACTATGTGGTTGCGCTGGAGATGGCGGGCGAGCCCATGAGCACCGAGCGCTTGAGCGCCTGGCTGGCGGCACGCCTGCGAGAGGCGCGGCCGCTGGCGCTGCTCATCGGCGGTCCCGACGGGCTCGCTCCGGCAGCCCTGGAAAGGGCCGACCAATCCTGGTCCTTATCGCCGCTGACGCTGCCGCATGCGCTGGTGAGGGTCGTGGTTGCCGAACAGATCTACCGGGCAATGAGCATGCTCGCCGGGCATCCTTACCACCGCGCGTGAAATCCGCAAGATTCATCTACCTGGCCTCAGGCTCGCCGCGACGGCGCGAATTGCTGCGGCAAATCGGCGTGCCTTTCCGGGTAATCGGCGCCGAATTGGACGAGACTGCGCGCAGCGGCGAGTCCGCCGCGGCCTATGTCTCGAGACTGGCCGAGGCCAAGGCTGAGATGGGATGGAAGGCCGGCCGCGATCCGACCGCCCCGGTGCTCGCGGCCGATACGGCGGTGGTGCTGGATGGAGAAATTCTCGGAAAACCTGCGGACATGAAGGCTGCCATAGCCATGCTTCTGAAGCTCTCCGGCCGCGCACATGAGGTGTTGACCGGTGTTGCCTTGCGCACGGCTGCCGGCGTGAAACTTGAAGTAAGCCGCAGTTCCGTCAGCTTTCGAACCGTCGATCCTCAGGAAGCGCGCGCCTATTGGGATACGGGCGAACCGCGCGACAAGGCCGGCGCCTACGCCATTCAAGGATATGCGGCCGTTTTCATCGCGGCTCTTCACGGCAGTTATTCGGGCGTGATGGGACTGCCGCTGTTTGAGACCGCGGAGCTGCTGAGGGCCGCCGGCGTGGCCTGTTGGCAGCGACACGAGTCGGCAGCGCCATGAGCACGGATATTCTCATCAATGCCAGCACACACGAGGCCCGGGCCGCCGTGGTGGAAAACGGCGTTCTGCAGGAAGTGTTTTTGGAGCGCGCCAGCCGCCGTGGTTCGATCAGCAATATCTACAAGGGCCGCGTCTCGCGGGTGTTGCCCGGGATGCAAGCCGCGTTCATCGACATCGGCATGGAGCGCACCGCTTTCCTGCACGCATCCGATATTTTTGATCCGCGACATGCGGACACCGGCATCGACCCGCCGCGCGACGAAAATATTCGCGCGCTGGTCGCCGAAGGCCATGAAATCCTGGTCCAGGTGGTGAAGGACCCCCTTGGCACGAAGGGCGCCCGCTTGACCACCTACATTACCTTGCCGTCCCGCCATCTTGTGTACATGCCGAACGGCAGCGGCGTGGGCGTGTCGGCGCGTATCGAGGATGAATCCGAACGCGAGCGGCTGCGAGCCGCGGTGCAAGCCGGTGCGCTGCCGCAGGAGAATGCCGGGTTCATCGTGCGCACCGCCGCGGAGACCTGCGCGGCGGAGGCGTTGCGCGCCGACATGATCTACTTGCGAAAATTATGGGAATTCGTCCGCCAGAAGGGGTTGCGGACCCAGCCTGGCAATCTGGTGCACGCCGATCTGCCTCTGCATCTGCGGGTACTTCGCGACATGATGAGCCCGGATGTCGGCAAGGTGTTGATCGACCAAGCGAGTGCGCACCGCGAGATGCAGGAATTTGCCGCCGCCTTCATGCCCGAGGCGCTGCCGCGCATCGATCTGTATACCGAGCCGCGGCCGCTGTTCGAGCTGCATCATGTCGAGGAGGAAATCCAGAAAGCCCTGGAGCGCAAGGTGTCGTTGCAGTCCGGGGGCCACCTGGTCATCGATCAAACGGAGGCGATGACCACCATCGACGTCAACACGGGGGCCTTCGTGGGCCACCGAAATCTCGAAGAAACCATATTCCGCACCAATCTGGAGGCGGCAGTCACGATCGCGCGGCAGCTGCGGCTGCGCAATCTGGGCGGCATCATCATCATCGATTTCATCGACATGGAGGTGCCCGAGCACCGCCGGCAGGTGATCCAGGCCCTGGAGCGCGCGTTGAACGAGGATCACGTCAAGACCAACATTTCCTCGGTGTCGCCGCTGGGATTGGTGGAAATGACGCGCAAGCGCACGCGCGAGAGCCTGGAACATCTCTTGTGCCATTCTTGTCCCACCTGCGAGGGCCGCGGCTTTGTCAAAACGGCGGAAACGGTTTGCTACGAAATATTTCGCGAAATTGTCCGGCAGGCGCGCCAGTTCGAGTGCCGGCAATTGATGGTGTTGGCCCATCAAGACGTCATCGAGCGGCTGCTCGATGAAGAATCCTCGGCGTTGGGCGAACTCGAATTGGTCACGGGCAAGCCCATTCGCTTGCAAACCGAAGCGCTCTACACTGTGGATCAATACGACGTCGTGCTGATGTAAATGGTCATTCGCAAGCTCGGCAAGCTCTTGGCATTCTGTTTCGGGGCGCTCGTGTTCCTCGTGCTGCTCGCCATGCTTGGCGTCAAGCTCGCGCTGGATCGGGCGCCCCGCTACCAGGCCGAAATCAAGGAATGGCTGCACGCGCAAACCGGCTATCACATCGCGTTCGCGCATGTTTCGCCGGCGTTTCGCTGGTACGGCCCGGAACTGTATTTTGACCGGCTGGAACTGCGCTCAAAGGACGATCAGCGGGTGTTGGCGCGCGCCGCCGGCGGCCGGGTCGGTGCGGACATCTGGCAGCTGCTGCGCAGCGGCAAGCTGCTCGCCGGCCGCATCGAGGTGGAGGCCCCGCATATCACCGTGGTGCGGTTGGGGCCGACGCGCTTTGCCATCGCGTCGGAAATCGAACTGGGCGGCGAGGACTCCTCGCAGGGGTCGCTGCGCCTGAGCGACCTGCCGGCAGGAAGGCTGGTCATTCGGCACGCCGTGCTCAGCATGGAAAACTGGAACAGCGCGCTGCCGCGTTTGACCTTGCAGGGGGTCGAGGTGGATGTACGGCGCGATTCGCGCGAAGCGGCGCTGCGCTTCAGCGCACAATTGCCGCCCGCGCTCGGCGGCACGCTGAGCTTCGAGGGGCATGCGCGAGGCATGGGCGACGTGCGCAATCTCGCCTGGGACCTGCTGGCGCGCGGGCGTTTCATTTCGTTTCCCGGATGGCGCGAGCTGCTGCCAGAATACCTGGCCAACTTGGACTCCGGCACGGGTGCTTTCGATATCGCCGCGCTTGGCCAGGGCGCGATGCTGGCGCGCGCCGATGCGGACATCGAAGCGGCCAATGTGGTGACGCAACTGCCCGAGGGGCCGGTCGCCAAGTTCGACCAGATGAGCGCCGCCTTGAGCCTGGTACATACGGGTGACCGATGGAGCTTGAGCGGCCGGCAAGTACGCGTCGCAAAGCGCGAACGGGAGTCGGCATTCGAGGTCGGTTGGCAGGAGGCGCAAGCGGGCCTCCTGAACGTGCGCGCCAGCGCCAACTATCTGCGCGCGGAAACTCTGCTGCCCCTCACCGGCTTTTTGCCGCAGAAGGACTGGCGCGACCGGCTGCGCGAGATTGCGCCGAGCGGCGAATGGACCGATGTATCGATCGCTTTCGAACGCCGGCGGATCGAGGAGCCGTGGCGCCTGCAGGTGCAGGCCAAATTTCGGCACGCGGGGTATGCCTCGGTGCAGGGCGTGCCGGGACTGCGCGGAATCTCAGGATCGATCGCCGGCAACGAGCGCGGCGGACAAGTCAGCATCGATACCCAGGCCGGGGCATTTCACTGGCCCACGCAATTTCCGCGGTCCGTGGATCTGGAGCGCCTCAAGGCGAATATTTACTGGCGGCGAAACGCGGAGGAGCTTCTGATCGCCTCTCCCGACTGGGAGATCAAGACCCACGATGGCGAAATCCGCGGACAAGCGGCATGGCACCAGCCCGCCGATGGTTCCTCGCCCGTGCTGACGTTGGTCGGCGGCATTCAAAACGGCAGTGTGGGCGAGGCGCGCAACTACCTGCCGAACGGTTTGATCGGACCCAATGCGCTCGCGTGGCTCAATCAAGCGTTCATGGCGGGGCGTTTGCGAGCATCCCTGTTGTTCCGCGGCCCGGTGCGGAATTTTCCGTTTCGCGACGGCGACGGCATATTTTTGGCACGTTGTACCATCGATGGGCTGGCCTTGAATTACAGCGAGGGATGGGCGCCGGCGGAAAATCTCGCCGTGGCCGCGGAATTTCGCAATCAAGGGATGAGCGCGCACCTGTCGAGCGGGCACATCGGCGAGCTGCTGCTGGAGTCGGGCGATGCGCACTTCCCCGATTTCAACAGCGGCGAGCTCAAGGTCTACGCGAACGCGCGCGGCGATGCGGCGAGCGCTCTCAGCTTATTGCGCGGATCGCCTCTCGACACGCTTGCCGAACATGCCTTTTCGAACGTCGAGGCGAGCGGGCCGCTGAAGGCCAGTGTGGATCTGTTCTTGCCGTTCAGGGATTTCGGGCACCGGCGGGCGCTGGTCCATGGACGCCTCGACGGCGCGAGCGTCAACAAGGTGGGTTCGGCGACGATGGCCACCGAGCTCGCCGGTGAATTCGACATCGACGGCGGCCAGGTCGCGCGTGCCGATATCCACGGGCAACTTTTGGGCGGCGCCTTTCAAATGCAGGCGCGCACGCCGCGCAACAAGCCGGTCACCCGCACACAACTGGAGTTCCGGGGCACGGCAACCGCAGAGGCGCTGCGGGCCGCGCTGTCGATCCCCGCGTCCCTGTCCTTCAGCGGCCAAACGGATTGGCGTGCCGCCCTCAAGATCGCGCCTGCGCCGGCCCGCGAGCGCATCTTGCGCATCAGCAGCACGCTGGTGGGCTTCGACATGAAGCTGCCGGCTCCGCTCGACAAGAGCGCCTCCACGCCATTGCCTTCATGGCTCGAGATCCAGTGGCCGGACTCGGGTGGCCCGCAGGGCAGTTTCGCGCTCGGCACGCTGGTCAGCAGCTCCTATGCATTGGAGACCGATCCTACCGGCATGCGCCTCGCGCATGCCTCCATGAACTTCGGCGGCAGCGACTCCGGCGGCGGCGATGCGCAAATATTGAATATCGGCGGCTCGGTGCAGCGCCTGGACCTGTCGGGCTGGCTGCGCCTGAGCACGCCCGGCAAGGACGCCAAACCCCTGGCCTACTACATGCGAGGCGCCAAGCTCAATGTCGCCGAATTGGATTATCTGGGCCTGGCATTTCGGAATGTGTCCCTGGACATGGCGGTCTCCGAGCGAAGCTGGCGCATCAATGCCGGCGGCCCCAATGTCACGGGTGTGATCACGGTTCCCAGCGTCGAGGGTTCAGCCGAGCCCTGGAGTCTGCAGTTCGACCGATTGCATTTCGACGTCGCTACCCCTGCGGTGCCCGGCGGCGGTACCGGAAACGTCCCGCCCGCCGCCGATCCGCGCACCTTTCCGGCCGTCAATTTCCACGCCAAGGAGCTGATCTGGGGCGAACGGCACTTCGGCGACCTGACCGCAACGCTTGCCAAGCAGGATGACGGCGTCGGCTTCAAGTCGTTGAATGTCATGGCGCCGACCTTCACCGTCAGCGCGCAGGGCGAGTGGCGCACCGAGGATGCCGGCGTCAGCCGCATCAAGGGCACCTTAACCAGCACGGACGTGCAAGGCACCCTGAAAGATCTGGGCTATGAGGATGTCATTCAGGCCAAGACTGGCAAGATGGAATTTGACCTAACCTGGCTGGGCGCGCCGACGGCCGCGGCCCTCGCCCAAGTGGTGGGCCATGTCCAGCTCTCGCTGGAGAAGGGCCAGGTTACCGGACTTAAACCAGGCGCCGGGCGCGTGCTGGGTCTGGCCAGCATCGCCGCGCTGCCCCGCCGATTGGCGCTCGATTTCAGCGATCTGACCGACAAGGGGCTGGCATTCGACAGCGTGCGCGGCGACTTCGACTTGCGCGACGGCAACGCCTTCACCGAAAACGTACTGCTGAAGGGGCCGGCGGCTGAAATCGGTCTGATTGGCCGGGTTGGCTTGAAAAATAAGGATTACGACCAAACTGCGGTGGTGACGGGCAGCGTCGGCAATTCGCTGTCGATTCCCGTTGCCAGTGCGTTGGTAGGCGGGCCGGTGGTCGGCGCGGCGGTGCTGTTATTCACGCAGGTGTTCAAACAGCCGCTGAAAGGCCTGGCGCGAGGGTATTATCGTATAACCGGCAGTTGGGACAATCCGACGGTCGAACGCATAAAAAGCGCTGACGCCGCAGCCGCAACCGCCGAGGCACCGAAATAGATGGGCAGAGTCGCCGCAATCCAAATGACCTCGAGTCATCTCGTGGCAGAAAACCTGGCCGAGGCCGGCGCGCTGTTGCGCGAGGCCAAGGAAGCGGGGGCGTTGATCGCCTGTCTGCCGGAGAATTTCTCGTTCATCGGCCTCAAGGATGCCGACAAGCTGCAGGCCGCGGAGGCCGATGGCGACGGCGTCGTGCAGGCGTTCTTGAGCAACGCGGCGCGGCACCTCAACATGTGGATTTTGGGCGGCACGATCGTGATCCGGACCGACGACAGCAACCGCGTGGCGAATGCATCGTTGCTCATCGACGCTGCCGGCAAGCGGGTGGCGCGTTACGACAAGATTCACTTGTTCGACGTCACGATTCCGGGACGCAACGAGCAGTATCGAGAATCCACGCATGTGCTTCCCGGCCGCGAGCCGAAACTGGCGGATACGCCGGTCGGCAGGCTTGGACTGTCGGTGTGCTATGACATGCGCTTTCCGGAGCTGTACCGCGAGCTGGTGTCGCAAGGGGCAGAATGGTTGGCGATGCCCGCGGCCTTCACGGTCCCGACCGGGCGAGCGCACTGGGAGACCTTGCTGCGCGCGCGCGCCATCGAAAATTTGTGCTATGTGGTTGCGCCGGCGCAGACCGGCGTGCATACCAGCGGCCGTGAGACCTACGGCGATTCGCTGATCGTGGACTATTGGGGTCAGGTGTTGTCGCGCTTGGCAAAGGGGAAGGGAGTGATCGCAGCGGATATCGATCTGGCCAGCCAGGCAGAATCGCGCGCGCGGTTTCCTGCATTGGACAATCGCCGGCTGGGCAACGCTTCCGCCGCCGCGGTTTTGACATGAACGCGCGCAGCGCCGAAATCGTCCACCCCACCTATGCCGTGGCCGAGAAAATGATCTTGGCGCCCTCGGGACTCGATGAGCGGCGCCTGAGCCAGGTGCTCGACACGCTCATGAGCCGCGGCGTGGACTATGCGGATCTGTATTTCGAGCTGTCGCGCGAGGAGTCCTGGTCGCTCGAGGACGGCATCGTCAAGGAGGGCGCGCACAGCATCGAACAAGGCGTCGGCGTGCGCGCCATCAGCGGTGAAAAGACCGGGTTTGCCTACACCGACGAGGTGTTGCTGCCGGCCTTGCTCGAGGCGTCCGACGCGGCGCGGGCGATCGCGCGCAGCGGCGGAAAGAATGCGGTGAAGACCTGGCAGCGTCCCTTGACGCACCGGCTCTACCTGCCGATCGATCCGCTCGACGCCATCGCGGACGAGGCCAAGGTCGCGTGGTTGATGCGGATCGACGCCGATACGCGCCGCCTCGATCCTCGCGTCAAGCAGGTGATGGCCTCCCTCGCCGCGGTGCACGAGATCGTGCTGATCGCCGCGAGCGACGGCACGCTGACGGCCGACGTCCGTCCCCTGGTGCGGGTCAACGTATCGGTCATCGTGGAGCAGAGCGGCCGGCGCGAGCAAGGCTACAGCGGCGGCGGCGGCCGATTTGGCCTCGACGAGCTGCTGCAAGGCGAGGGCCCGTTCGAGCATGGCCGCGAGGCGGTGCGCCAAGCACTGGTGAATCTGGAGGCGGTGGACGCACCGGCGGGTTCGATGACGGTCGTGCTCGGTCCGGGCTGGCCGGGAATTTTGCTGCACGAGGCGATCGGTCATGGCTTGGAAGGCGACTTCAATCGCAAGGGCACCTCGGCCTTCTCGAATCGCATCGGCCAGAAGGTCGGCGCCGACGATGTCACCGTGGTCGATGACGGCACCCTGAATCGGCGGCGCGGCTCTTTGAACGTCGATGATGAGGGCACGCCGACGCAATGCACGACGCTCATCGAAAACGGCATCTTGCGCGGCTACATTCAGGACAAGATGAACGCAAAGCTCATGGGCATGGCGCCCACCGGCAACGGCCGGCGCGAGTCATTCGCGCACATGACCTTGCCGCGCATGACCAATACCTACATGCGAGCCGGTCCGCGCGCGCCCGAAGAGATCATCGCCTCGGTGGAAAAGGGACTGTACGCAGTCAATTTTGGCGGCGGCCAGGTCGATATCACATCAGGCAAGTTTGTGTTCTCCGCGAGCGAGGCGTACCTGATCGAGAATGGCAAAGTCGGAGCGCCGGTCAAAGGTGCAACGCTGATCGGCAACGGACCCGATGTGCTGACACGCGTCAGCATGGTGGGCAACGATCTGAAGCTCGACGGCGGCGTCGGCACATGCGGCAAGGAAGGGCAATCGATTCCTGTCGGAGTCGGCCAACCCACTCTGCGCATCGATGCGCTCACGGTCGGCGGTACGGGCTAGGGGCCTGCCGCGTGGCGCCGTCGATGACGCTCCCCGGCGGCGGCCCGCGCGATTTCTGCACATTCCGGCCGAGATTGCGCGTTCCTCGCGATGCGCTGGGCGTGAAAGAATCAGCGCGCGGTACTCCAGGGAGGAAACCCTTATGTTTCAAACTGCAGGATGCTGACCTACCGCGGCGCGGGCGGGCGTCTGGCGCGAAGACGTCTTGCCCGCGCCTTATGTCAGCCGGCTTGACCAAATGCCATGATCGTCCTGTCAATCGCTTGGGAGCAACATGACCATGAAATTCTACCGACCGGCGGTGCTGGTGCTTGGCTTGGGCGCGGGAATGCTGAGTGCGCTGGCGGCGCAGGACTTGGGGCCGCTTAAACTTACGCCGGCTGTCATGGCGTCGATGCAGGGTATCGATGCGCACCGCATTGGCGAGCATGTGCGATTCCTGGCCAATGATCTGCTCGAGGGCCGTGCCCCCGGGACGCGCGGCGGTGATATCGCCGCGAATTACATCGCGGCGCAATTCGCGCTGTACGGCTTGCAGCCGGGCGGCGACAACGGCTCCTTCCTGCAAAAGGTGGATTTTGTAGGCGCCCGGACCTTGCCCGGCACCTCGGCGTCCTTGGTGCCGGCGCAGGGCGCGACGCTGGCCTTGAAGCTCGGCGAGGACTACGTTGCGGGCAACCAAACTCAGACCGACAGCGTCGAGGTCGATGCGCCCATCGTCTTCGTCGGCTACGGCATTGAAGCACCCGAATATCAGTGGGACGACTTCAAGGGCGTGGACGTCAAGGGTAAGGTCGTTCTGGTGATCGTGAATGAACCGCCGTCGAAAGATCCGAAGTTCTTCAATGGCGAGGCCCTGACCTACTACGGCCGCTGGACCTATAAGTTCGAGGAGGCGGCACGCAAGGGAGCCGTCGGCGCGCTGATCATTCACCGCACCGATCTGGCGAGCTATGGCTGGGATGTGGTGCGCAATTCCTGGAGCGCGGAACAAGTCGCCCTCGGCAACGACCGGGATCCAAAGCTCCGGGCGGCGGCGTGGATTCAGCTCGGCGTCGCGCGAAAACTGCTGAGCGCGGCAAATCTCGAGCTGGATGCAATGATCGCAGCGGCCGGCACGCGGCAGTTTCAAGCGAAAGAGTTGCCCGTGCGCTTCAAGGCGCACATCGAGAGCAAGATTCGAAAATTCGAGTCGTACAACGTATTGGGGTTGTTGGCGGGCAAGGCGGGCGGCGGCCGGGCGGTGGTCTATTCGGCGCATTACGACCACCTCGGCATCGATCCGGCATTGAGCGGCGACAATATCTACAACGGTGCGGTGGACAATGGCACGGGTTGCGGGATTTTGCTCGAACTGGCGCATGCCTTCGCGACCTCAGCGGCCCGCCCGCCTTCCCCCGTCCTGTTTGCCGCGGTTACCGCCGAGGAGAAAGGGCTGCTGGGCTCGAATTACCTCGGCAAGCATCTGCCCATGCCGGCGGCCAAGATCGCGCTGGATTTGAATTACGACGCCATCCTGCCGACCGGCATGCCGCAATCCGTCAATGTGACGGGTGCCGAGCGCACATCTTTTTATCCCACGGTGGAGCGGACCGCGGCTGCTTTTGGCTTCGAGATTCAAGCGGATGCCGAACCGGGCGCGGGCCACTACTACCGTTCCGATCACTTCAGCATGGCGCGCGCCGGCGTGCCGGCGTTCTCGATCAATACCGGCGTTAAATTTGCCGGTCATACCGCCGCTTGGGGCAGGGCACTGCACGAGGAATACACGGCGCAGCGCTATCACCGGCCGGCCGATGAGTTCAGTCCGGCGATGGATTTCACCAGCGACGCGGCCGTGGCGAAATTCGGCTTTGCGCTGGGTTGGCAAGCGATGCTCGCGAAGAGCACGGTGAATTGGCTGCCGGGAGATGAGTTCGAAGCGACGCGTCTGGGCGGGCGCTGACATAATGCCCTGTCATAACCTGGGAAGCGATGAATCCGTCGCTGCTCCGCGACGGGACTCCGCCGCCGCGACGGCGAATCGAGCGGAGCGTGCGCCAGGTCTCACCAAGCCTGGGCCGCGAATCGGTAGTCTCCCTCCGTCACCACACGACGGAGTTTCCATGGCCGACAATTCAATGACGGGCACGTTTCAATTCCCTCAGGAGCTGCTGTCCGAAGCAAAACGCAGCCAGCCGAAAAACGATCAAATGCACGTCGAGGGATGGCGCAATTCCTGGCTGTCGCGCCTTGCCGAAATGCTGGTCGGAAAGGACTAGAAAGCGCCGCAGGAAGACGCGGCGCAGCGGCGCAGGCCGCGCCCTGAAAGCCGAGGCTTAAGTCAAATAGCATCGCCGTCGCCCCGGCATCCGGATTATGATGGCGCGCAAGGGGAGGGTTCAACCCATGCGTCTGGCTCGTCCGGTCTATGAAAGCTTGCCGTTGATCTACGTGCTGATCGGTGCGCTGGCGATCTTGCTTTTTTACGTCAATCCACTGGGGTTTGCCGGCAAGGCCGCCTTCCTCATCGGCGTATTTACCGAGACCGCGGCGCTAACCCTGTTTCTGCGGCGGCGGGACTGTCGCGAACTGAGCCGGGAATACACCGGCGAGACCATCGAACTGCCGTCCGATCTCAACAGCTAGCTGACTCGAGCGCTAACTGATTTTGGGATCATCCAGGACGCCCGCAACCACGCCGGCGTCGATGGGTTCCAGGGAACTCCTGACTCGCGGCGCGCGCTCATCGATGTACATGATTTCGTGCTGACCCACCTGCACGACGTCGCCGTCATTCAGGTTGTGGCGCCGCACGCGTTTCGACTGGACGAAAATGCCGTTGGTGCTGTTCAGATCCTCGATCAAGCACGAGTCCTGCTGCGTCACGATTTGGCAGTGATGCCGGCTGATGAACTTGCTGTCGATTTGCAAATCATTGTCCGACGTACGTCCGATCACCAGGCGTCCGGGCTTCAGTTCGCGCTCCACCACGGTCTTGCCCTCGCTGGCGAGCAAGATACGGCCGACCACATGCGAGGACTCGGCATGCGGGGCCGCCGTGCGCGCCATATTCGGCGCCCGCATCCGATTGGTGCCGGACGCGAACTCAACCCATTGCAGTTCACGGATGGCAGCGTTGAGATGCTCCATGCCGACCACGTCATTGTCCTTGCCGAACGCCGCCATCAAACAGGTGTCGCATAGCGTATTGATCAAGCGCGGCACACCGCCGGTGTATTTGTAGATGGTGCCGTAGGTATCATCGGCGAATATGCGCCGCCCATGCGAGCCCGCAACCTCGAGACGATGGTCGATGTAGGCGCCGGTCTCGGCCTTGGTGAGCGCGGTCAGGTGAAAACGCAGTCGCACGCGCTGCGCGAGCTGAATCAGCTCCTGCGAGTTCAGCTTGTCGCTCAATTCGGGCTGTCCGGCGAGGATGATGCGCAGCGCCTTTTCCTTCGCAGTCTCCACGCCCGATAGCATGCGCACCTCCTCGAGCACACGGTTGGTCAGGTTCTGCGCCTCATCGACGATCAGCAGCACCTTGCGGCCGCTGCTGTGCTGTTCCATCAGGAATTGATTCAGCGTCGCCAGAACTTCAGGTTTCTTCATCTCGAACGGCGCGAAGCCGAACTGCACGAGCACGGTCTGCAGGAAGGCGGTGGGCGACAATTGCGTCTGGTTGATTTGCGCCACGATCACGTCGCTTTGCAGTTCACGCAAAAACGTTTCGATCAACGTGGTCTTGCCCGCGCCGATTTCGCCGGTGATCACGACGAAGCCGTCGGTGAACCAGATGGTCGATTCCATGTAGGCTTTGGCACGCGCGTGCTGCTTGCTCAGGTACAGGAATTGCGGGTCCGGGCTCAGGCGGAATGGCAATTCATGCAATTTGAAGAGGTCTAAATACATGGCGTCCGGCACTCGCGGCATCGTCTGCCCGAAACTGCGCAGTCTAGTTCCATTCGATCAATTTTAGTGCATTCGCGAGCGCCGTATCGCGCTCCTTTGCCAGGCGCTTGAGGATGGTGCAATGGCCCAATTTGCGGCCGGGGCGCGCTGCTTTCCCATAGTCGTGATAGGCCAGGCCGTCGATTGCCAACAGGCGTTCGCGATCCGGCATCACACCCAAGAAATTGATCATGGCCGTGTGTCCGAGCGCACGCGTGCTGCCGAGCGGCAGATCGCAGATGGCACGAAGGTGGTTTTCGAACTGACCGGTAACGCAGCCCTCGATGGTCCAGTGCCCGGAGTTGTGCACGCGCGGCGCCATTTCATTGGCGATGAGCCGTCCCTGCACGACGAAGAACTCGATGGCCAGCACGCCGATGTACTCGAGTGCGTTCATGACCCTTTGCAAATAATCGCGCGCCCGGCGCTCCAGCCGCACGTTCGTATAAGGCGCAATGCCGTACCTTAGGATTCCACCGCCGTGCGTGTTGCACGACAAGGGATAGAACACCGTTTGACCGCTCGCGGAGCGCGTGCCCACGAGCGAAAGCTCGCGGGAAAATTCCTGAAATCTTTCATAAATCAAGCCGGTGCCGCCGATGGCCTGCCACGCGGCATCGATGTCGGCTGCCGCGTGCAACACGTACTGCCCTTTGCCGTCGTAACCCAAGCGCCGTGTTTTCAACACGCCCGGGAGCCCGACTTGCTTGACTGCTTGGATCAGCTCTGCGCGGTTGTCGATCGCGCGGTGAGCCGCCACCGGAATTTTCAGGCGGGTAAACAATGCCTTCTCCACGAGGCGATCTTGCGATGCTTCGAGCGCCGCGCGGGGCGGGCGCACCCGCGTGACCCTCTCGAGCGGCTCGAGCGCCCCGCCGGGGATGTTCTCCCAGTCGAATGTGACGACATCGCTGCGCGAGGCCAATTCGGCGAGCAGCCCGGGATCCTCGAGATCTCCGATGAGGCTGGGCGCCACTTGCGCGCCCGGTGAATCGGCGCTGCGATCGAGAAACAGGCACCGCACGCCGAGCGGGTAGCCGGCCAGCGCCAGCATGCTTCCCAACTGGCCGGCTCCGACGATACCGACGCGCGTGAATTTCAAAGCGTGCGAGGATCAGGCTTGGCGATCACCGCTGCGGTTTGCGCTTCGCGAAAAGCGTCCAGCGCCGCGCGAATGACGGCATCCTCGTTCGCCAACATCGCGGCCGCGAACAAGGCGGCATTGGCCGCTCCGGCGGCGCCGATCGCAAAGGTTGCGACGGGAACGCCGCTCGGCATTTGCGCAATCGACAGCAAGGAATCGATGCCGCTCAAGGTCCTGGATTGAATGGGGACGCCGAGCACCGGAATCGAGGTCTTCGCCGCCGTCATCCCCGGCAAGTGGGCCGCGCCGCCGGCACCGGCAATGATGGCTTTCAAGCCACGTCCGCGCGCCGCCGCGGCATACTCGAACAAGAGATCGGGAGTGCGATGCGCGGAGATCACGCGAACCTCATGCGCGATATTCAAACGGGTCAAGGTGTCGGCCGCTGCCTGCATCGTTTCCCAGTCGGAAGACGATCCCATAATGACTCCGACCAAGGCTTTCATCGGCGCAAGTCTACCAATTTATCCCCAGCAACTGGCGCAGAAAAGCAAAAAGTTCCCGCGCGCCGACCGGCGAACGCTGTTCCAGGCGCTCTTTTTCGGCCTTGTCGAGCAACTTCGTCAAGGTAGCGCGGTCGGCATCCGGATATTCCTCGAGCAAGTCGCGCAGCGCCGCCGCGGGTTCCGACAGCAGCCGATCCCGCCATCGCTCGATCTCTTGGAAATGGCGGATTTCCACATCATGGCGCTGCTTGCGCTCCGCCATCTTCGCGAGCACGGGTTCCGGATCGATGTTGCGCATCAGCTTGCCGATGTACTGCCGCTGGCGCACCTGCGCGCCGTGGGACGGCAAGCGGCGCAAGTCGCGCAACGCGACAAACAGATTTTCGGGTAAATCCAGGGCCTTGATCTCTTGATCCGGCAGGGCGGACAATTTTACGCCCAGTTCCTGCAACGCAGCCGCTTCCCGCTTGCGGGCGCTCTTGCTCAGCCGCTGTTCCTCGGATTCGCCGGATTCCTGACCCTCAGTCTCGCTATTCATATTCCCCATGCTATCACTCGGGCCGGTAGAATCACCGTTCCGATTTCCCCATGAGCCTCAAGGCCGGAGTAGCGATGGCCGTGACCAGTACCGCAGTGCGACTCACCCGATTGGACCTGGAGTCCATTATCGAAAGGGCACTCGAAGAAGCCCGGGCACGCGGGGCCACCCAGGCGGAGGCAGCCGTCAGCCAGGATACGGGCCTGTCGGTCGGTGTGCGCTTGGGTGAAGTGGAGACCCTGGAGCACCAGCGCGATCACAGCTTAGGATTGACGGTGTACTTCGGACAGCGTAAGGGCTCGGCGAGCACCGCCGATTTTTCGATGGAGGCGGTTCGCGCCACGGTCGCCAAGGCCTGCAGCATCGCCCGATTTACCGCGGAGGATGAGAGCGCCGGACTGGCCGATGCCGGGCTCATGGCTCGCACGCCGCCGGACCTGGATTTATCGCATCCTTGGAATGTCAGCGCCGACCGCGCCATCGAGATCGCCAAATCCTGCGAGGCCGCGGCGCTGGCGTTCGATTCGCGCATCAATAACTCGGAGGGCGCATCGGTCAGCACGCATCAAGGATTGCATGTCTACGGCAACACGCACGGCTTCGTCGGCGGCTATCCGACCACATCGCACACCTTGAGCTGCGTGGTCCTCGCCGGCAAGGGCGAGGACATGCAGCGCGACTACTGGTACACCAGTGCACGCGATTGGCATGAGCTTCAGGACGCGGATTCCGTCGGGCGGGAAAGCGCGCGGCGTACCATTGCCAGGCTCGGACCGCGAAAAATCAGCACCCGCCGAGCACCCGTGCTGTTCGCGCCCGAACTGGCGCGCGGCCTCATCGGGCATTTCATCGCTGCAATCCGCGGCAGCAGCCAATACCGGCAGGCTTCATTTCTGTTGAATTCCGCCGGACAGCAAGTGTTTCCCGCCGGGTTTTCCGTCGCGGAGCGGCCGCACATTCCGAAGGCAATGGGCAGCGCACCGTTTGACGACGAGGGAGTGGCGACGCATGACCGCGAATTGATCGCCGGCGGCGTGCTCACGGGCTATATTTTGTCGAGCTATTCGGCGCGCAAGCTGGGATTGCAGAGCACCGGCAACGCCGGCGGCGCGCACAATCTCATCGTCGAGCCGACATTGACCGGCGGCATCCCGGCATTGCTGGCGCGGCTGGGAACCGGGTTGTTGCTGACCGAATTGATGGGCCAGGGTGTCAACACCGTGACGGGCGACTACTCGCGCGGCGCGGCGGGGTTCTGGGTCGAGAATGGCGCCATTCAGTATCCGGTTGCGGAAATCACCATCGCCGGTAATTTAAGGTCGATGTTTGCGGGGATGGCGGCGGTGGGCGACGATGTCGACGCGCGCGGCGGGGTGCGCGTCGGCTCGATCCTGGTGGAGGAAATGACCATCGCCGGCGAGTGACCCGAACTGCTCGCGGCCGCGGGGTATGCTCACACCGGTACCCCCGTTTCGATGAAATCCTTGAGCGACTGGCCCCGCAAGGGCTGTTGCATGCACCTCTCGACCTCTGCCAGCAACGCGACTGCGGGACCCACGCTGTGAACGGCGATGGCCAAGCGGCCGCTGTGCAGGGTCCGGACCACTGCAAAGATCTCAGCCAGCGGGATCGCCGCAATATCGCGGCCGGGCACGAACCCATCGGACTCGGTGGCCAGGATGAGCCCGTTCTCATCCAGACAATGCAGCACCGGCCCCAGGGCGATGTTGGGAATGTCGAGTTCCGCGGCCAGCGAATGCGCTGACCACGAGGCCTTGCCGGCGGAATAGTCGCGGCCGACGAGGTACATGATGGACAGCGCCACCTGCTCGCGATCCCTGCCGGTGAGTTCGCAGGATTCCTGGCCGTGGCGCAGGTACTGCGGAAATTGCAGATAAAACGCCAGCTGCGCGCCGATGAGCAAAATGAGCCAGCTAAGATATACCCAAATGAGGGCGGTGAGCACAACGGCAAAGCCCGTGTAGATCGCCACCAATGACGAGGCATACACGATATATGCCGTGAACACCTTGCCGACCAGCGCCCAGACCACGCCCGCGGTGATGCCGCCGATGAGCGCCGCCCTGAATTGCACCTTGGTGTTGGGAATGAAGACGTACATGAAAGTGAAGATGGTGGTTACGATCAGGTACGGCAGAATCTTGCCGGCCGCGCTCACCGTCCAGGCCAATGGCTCGATTGCATTGATCCACAGCGCAAAGGGACTGCTCTCGGCGCTCGCGAGCAGGTCCAGCGCCACTGCCAGCAGGACGGGGCCCAAAATCATCAGTGCCAGGTATTCGCTGATGCGCCGCAGAAAACTGCGCGGTCGATGCACGCGCCACAGATAATTAAAGCTCTTTTCCACCTTCTGAATCGTGCTGACGACGGTGTAGGCCAGCAAGATCAGACCGATCGATCCCAACAGATCGGCGCGCATATTGCTGACAAACTGCAAAACGCTCCGCGTCAGCTGTTCCGAGGCGCCGCCCAGCGGCGCGAAGAATTGCTGGAGAATGTATTTCAAATCGCCGCGGGCGCCGAGACCCTTCAGGATGGAGAAGACAAAAACCAGCAGCGGCACGACCGACAGCAGCGTCGTGTAGGCAAGGCTCATGGCGCGCACGCTGATCTCGCCGCCCGACCAGTCACGTACCAGAGCCGCCGGATAGCGCACCGCGCGCAGGAGGGGTCCCCACGGCGGGGGCAGGCTGCGCGACCCGGTGAACAGGCGATCTTCGAGGGTCTCGAGCCACTTGACCATGCGCCGGCTCCTAGGCCGTGAGCAGTTTGAGCGCCTCGCGATAGTTATCGCTGGTGCGCGCCAATATCTCCTGCGGCAGATGCGGCGCGGGCGGCTTCTTGTTCCAGTGCAAGGACTCCAAGTAATCGCGTACGAATTGCTTGTCGAAGCTCGGTGGACTGATTCCCGGCCGGTACGATGCCACCGGCCAGAAGCGCGAAGAGTCCGGGGTCAGTGCCTCGTCGATGAGAAACAGCCGTCCCGCCCGGTCGACGCCGAATTCGAACTTGGTATCAGCGATGATGATGGCGCGCGCGCGCGCATGCTCGGCGGCGAATCGATACACAGCCAGCGCAACGCGGCGGATTTCCGCAGCACATTCCCTTCCGACCAGCTTGACGATGGCGTCGAAATCGATATTTTCGTCGTGGGCGCCGGCCGGCGCTTTCGACGCCGGCGTGAACAGCGGCTCCGGCAAGCGCGCGGCCATGGCCAGCCCCGGCGGCAGCGGAATGCCGCAGATCGAACCGTGAAGGCTGTAGTCCTTGAACCCTGAGCCGATGAGATAGCCCCGCACCACGGCTTCGAGCGGCAGGGCCGTGAGCTTCTTGACCACCATGGCGCGGCCCTTGAGCGTGGCGCGCTCCTGCGCATCGCCGACGACATCCTCGACGCGCAGATCCGAGAGATGATTGGGCGTGATGTGACTCGTCTTGCCAAACCAGAACAGCGAGATTTGGGTCAATACCTGGCCCTTGAAGGGAATCGGGTCGGGCAGCACCACGTCGAACGCGGATAGACGATCGGTCGCGACGATCAGCAGGTGCTCGTCGTCCACATCGTAGATATCGCGCACCTTTCCCTGGTGGATTTTTTTGAGACCGCTCAAGCGCGTCTCAAAAATCGGTGCCGAATGCGAATACTGTTCCATGAGAAAGCGCCCGCGGCTGCTACCATTGAAGGCCGGCGATTGTGGCGGGATAAGGGCGCGCAGGTCAACGCGAATGAGCTGGAATGGCATCCTATTTGGGGCGATGTTCGGCCTGCTGATCACCCGGAGCGTCTGGGGAGCGGCGGCGGGCGCCCTCATCGGCTACATGCTCGGTCCCAAGGCGGGGGTGCGGGTTGCCACCCCGAACGGCGCGGCCTCGATCTCCGGTGAATTCTTTCGCACGACTTTCGAGATCATGGGTTACGTCGCCAAATCGGATGGCCGCGTGTCCGAGGCTGAGATCGATGCTGCGCGGCGGGTGATGCACGAGCTTCAATTGGGGCCCGCGGATATCAGCGCCGCCATCGCTTGCTTTCGCACGGGCAAGTCCGCGGGCTATGACGCCGAGATCGGTATCGAGCGGCTGCGCGAGTCCTGCGGCTCGCGTTACGACCTGTTGCGCGCGTTCGTGGATTTGCAATTGCGCGCGGCGCTGGCCGGCAACGGCATTTCGCCCCCGGCCCGCGGCACGCTCGCCGGCATAGCAGGGCGGCTCGGCCTGTCGGCGCCGGAATTTGCGCACATGGAGGCGTCGTTGCGCGCCCGGCGTAAATCGACGCCCGGCAAATCCGATAACTTGGCAGAATGCTATGCAGAACTCGAAGTGGACGCTAGCATCAGCGATGCGGAACTCGTCAAGGCGTATCGGCGCCAGATGAGCCGGCATCACCCTGACAAGCTCGTGGCCAACGGCCTGCCGGAGTCAATGGCGCAAATGGCGAAAGAAAAAACTCAGCGGATCCAGGAAGCCTACGAAGGCATACGCGCGGCGCGAGGAATGCGCTGATTCATGGGTATCATCATCGCACCCTCGATTCTATCCGCCGACTTCGCGCGTCTCGGCGAGGAAGTCAATGCCGTGCTGGCGGCGGGGGCGGACTGGATCCATTTCGACGTCATGGACAACCACTACGTGCCGAATCTCACCGTCGGCCCGGTCGTATGCCAGGCTTTGCGCAAGGCCGGCGTGCAGGCACCGATCGACGTGCATCTCATGGTGTCGCCGGTCGACCCGCTGGTGGTGGACTTTGCGAAGGCCGGCGCGACCAACATCAGCTTTCATCCGGAAGCGACGCAACACGTCGATCGCACCATTCAACTCATCCGCCATGCCGGCTGCAGGCCGGGCCTGGTGTTCAACCCGGCCACATCGTTGAATTGGCTGGACTACGTGATCGACAAGATCGACGTCATATTGCTGATGTCGGTAAACCCCGGCTTCGGCGGCCAGGAATTCATTCCCGAAGTACTGCCCAAACTGGGCGAGGCGCGCGCCCGAATCAAGGCGGCGGGTCGCGACATCCGGCTGCAGATCGACGGCGGCGTCAAGGTCGATAATGCCGCGAGCATCGCCACGGCGGGCGCCGATACCTTCGTTGCCGGTTCGGCGATTTTCGGCAGCGCCGATTACGCCCGCACCATCCAGGCGATGCGTGCGCAAATCGACATAGGCAGGAAATCCTGACGGCCGGCCGCGGCCGCGCGCAATGCCCGGAGCGGCTTCCAACGCTTATTCGTCGTCGTCCTCATCCTCATCTTCCTCGTCGTCCTCATCATCGGACTGCTCGGCACGGGCATGCTTGGCGCCGCCCGCGTTCGCGCCCGCCTTCACGGGGACGATCAGCGGTCGTGTCTTCACCTTGGGCCGCGCGTTGAACACCACGATGGTTTTGCCCGTGGCGCGCAGCAATCCCTGTTCTTCCAGCACTTTGAGGACGCGTCCGGCCATTTCACGGGAACAACCCACCAGGCGTGAAAGCTCCTGCCGGCTGACCTTGATTTGCATGCCTTCCGGATGCGTCATTGCGTCGGGTTCGCCGCACAAATCCATGATGGCGTGCGCCACGCGGCCGGTGACGTCGACAAAGGCGAGATCGCCGAGCTTGCGGTTGGTGCGATCCAGACGGGTTGCCAGCTGCGTCGCCAATTCAAAAATCAAGCCGGGACTCTCAGCGGCGATCTGGCGAAACCGCGGATAGGTCATTTCGGCGAGTTCGGACTGTTGGCGGGTGCGCACCCAGGCACTGCGTGTCGGCTGCTCGTAGAACAAGCCCATCTCGCCGAAGAATTGGCCCTTGTTCAAGTAGGCGAGCACCATTTCGTTGCCGTCTTCGTCCTCGATCATGACTTCGACGGAGCCCGAAATGATGTAGTACAGGATGTCCGGCAGATCGCCGGCGTGAATGAT
>Ga0210403_10000310_pt1 | contig 53137 bp, 50 predicted proteins | sample IncBWC19MmetaG_FD_150863 | JGI IMG/M metagenome (GOLD analysis project Ga0210403, IMG submission 150863) | Forest soil microbial communities from Barre Woods Harvard Forest LTER site, Petersham, Massachusetts, United States - Inc-BW-C-19-M | ecosystem: Environmental > Terrestrial > Soil >...
CGATGGAGCTATAGAGGTCGGTTAGGATGTGCTGGAAGCTGCCCTCCAGGTTGAGGCTGCGCCGGTTCGTGCCCGCGAGTGTCCAGGCGGCCGCGAGGTTCACCAGCACGCCCGCCAGGGCCACGATCAATACCAGCGCGCCGTGCACACGCGGCGGGTCAAACAGGCGCCGCACCGCCTCATAGGCCACGAACGCGGCGAGCACTAGGAGCGTCACGCCGTTGGCCTGGGCGGAGAGGATCTCAACGCGCTTGAGGCCGAACGTGAGCGCGCCCCGGGCCGGGCGCGCGGCCAGCGTGAGCGCCAGCAGCGCCAGGCCGATGGACGCCGCGTCGGTGAGCATGTGCCCCGCGTCGGAGAGCAGCGCCAGCGAGTGCGCCACCGCGCCCGCCGCCACCTCCGCCGCCATCAGCGCGAGGATCAGGGCCAACGCGAGCGCGAGGCGCGCGCGGTCAACCTCGGGGCCGGGCACGTGCAGGTGGCCATGCGAATGGCCGTGCGAATGCGAACGCGCCGAATGCGCCGAATGCGCGTGCCGGGAATGCTCGCCTGCCACGAGCCCACCATACGCCCCGCGTAGGCCGGCGAGGGCGGCCGTTCAGCCCGAGGCCGGGACTAGGCTGCAGCGATGACAGACCCAACGCGCAGCGATGCGGCGCTGGACCAGCGGCGCACCACGCTGCTCTCGATCCTCGCCGCAGGCGCGCTCGTGGCGCTGAAGCTCGGCGTGGGCCTCGCAACCGGCAGCCTCGGATTGATCTCCGCGGGCATCGAGTCAAGTGGCGATGTGATCGCGGCGGTGCTCACGTTCTTCGCGGTGCGCCTGGGCGGGCGCCCGGCCGACTCCGGCCACCCCTACGGGCACCGGCGCGCGGAGAACCTGGGCGCGATCGGCGAGTCGGCGATCCTGCTGGCCGGCGGCGTGATCGTGGTCGTGGAGGCGGTCTCCCACCTCGCGGCCGGTGAAGGCGCTGGGCGAACGCACTGGTACCAGTTCGCGGTGATCGCCTGCGCGATCGTGCTCGACTGCAGCCGCGCGAGCGTGTCGTTGGCGGTCGCCAGGCGCTACAACAGCCCCGCGCTGCGCTCCAACGCCCTGCACTTCGCGGGCGACATGGCCGGCTCGCTGGCCGTTCTCGGTGGCCTGCTGGCCGTGCGCGCGGGCGTGGCCCAGGGCGACGCGGTGGCCGCGCTGGTGGTGGCGGCCATCATCCTGATGGCCGCCGTGCGCCTGATCGCGGTCAACGCCAACGTGCTGATGGACCGCACCCCCGCAGAGGCGCGCGCGGCCGCCGAGCGCGCAATCGGCCAGGTGGGCGAGGACATCGAGCTCAGCCGGCTGCGGCTGCGGGAGTCCGCAGGGCGCTACTTCGCCGACGTGGTGGTGAGCGTGCCGGCGGGCCAGGCTGTCGTGGAGGGACACCGCTCCGCCGACCTCGTGGAGCAGGCTGTCGAGGCGGCGCTGCCGGGCAGCGACGTGGTGGTGCACGTGGAGCCGCGCGCGCGGGGCCTTGACCTGCGCGACCGGGTGCTCGCGATCGCGCTGTCGGAGCCGCTGGTGCGCGAGGCCCACGACATCACCATCTTCGAGCAGTCCGACGCCGCGAGCGTGTCGCTGCACCTGAAGTTCCCCGCGGACCTCGACCTCTCAAGCGCCCACGAGATCGCCGAGCGGGTAGAGCGGGCGATCTGCGCGAGGCCGGGCGTGAGCGAGGTGCAGACACACCTGGAGCCGCTCGAGCTGCCGCTCGCCTCCCGCCCCACCAACGTCGCCGCGGACCTGCAGGCCGACCGCGAGATCGGACGGCTCGTGCGCGAGCGCACCGGCTCAGAGCCGCTGCGCGTGAAGCTGCTGTCCACCGACGCCGGCCGCATCCTGTTCCTGACGCTTGCCGTGGCGCCCGATCAGTCCCTCAGCGACGCGCACAGGCTCGCCAGCGAGCTCGAGGAGGAGCTCTACCAGCGGATCGCGGGGATCGTCGACGTGGTGGTGCACACAGAGCCCAGAGCCGCGCGCCGGGAAGGATCCGCCGGCAGCGGCATCTAGGGGGCAGAGAGATATCCGAAGACCAGGAGGTCACGGTGAGAACCCCCACAACGCTCGCAACGGCTGCAACCGCCATCGCCCTGTTGGCGGGCTGCGGCAGCAGTGGCAGCAGCACGAGCAGCTCAAGCGGCGCCGCCGCCGCCACCCAGGCGGCGTCCCCATCGGGCTACAGCCGCTATGGCTCGAGCGCCCCGGCGAGCACCGCCAGCACCACGGCCGCAGCCGCCACCACCACGGGCGGCTCGGGTGCGGGCGTGACCGTGCTGGTCAAGCACGTCAAGCTCGGCACGCTGCTGGCGGCGGGCCCGCAGATGATGACCGTGTACCTGTTCGAAGGGGACAAGGGCGGCAGCTCCGCCTGCTCGGGCGCCTGCGCGCAAGCGTGGCCGCCCGTGACCACCACCGCCGCGGCCACAGCTGGCGCGGGCGCCAGCGCGAGCATGCTCGCCACCATCACCCGCTCCGACGGCACCAAGCAGGTCACCTACAACGGCCACCCGCTGTACTACTTCATCCAGGACAAAGCCCCCGCGGACACCACTGGCCAGGGCGCCAAAGCGTTCGGCGCAGACTGGTACGTGCTGCTGCCGAGCGGTAAGAAGCTGGACGGGTCCTAAAGCCCCCACCACCCCCGCCGAGCGGCGCGAGCGACTGCCTCACCGCCCGCGCCGCTCGACGGACCCCTCCCTCTCCACGCCGGCGCCCAGGCCCGGGAGCGCGGCGAGGAAGCCCGCGAGCATGAAGCCGAACAACGCCAGCACGCCGACCGCGTGCGCCCACCCGGCTTCGGCCACGGTGAGCAGCGCGAAGCCCGCCAGCAGGCAGGCTCCCGCGAGCCGCACCAGCAGGCCGGGCGCGGAGGCGGAGAGCACGCCCAGCGGCGATCGGGGCGCATCGGCGGCGCTCGCGCGTGGAGCGTCCAGGCGCCCGCGCAGCACCAGGCTGAACAGCAGTGCGAGGGAGGGGAAAAGCAGCACGCCGCCCGCGATCACCGCCGCCAGCACCGCCACCAGCGCGTCGTGCGGCGCGGCCGCCTGCCTGACCGTCAGCCCCGGCAGCAGCAGCGGCCGCTGGGCGAGCGCCCAGCCGGCAATCACGGCCGCGACCGCGAGCGCCGAGGTGTAGCGCGCCGCCTCGAAGCGGTTGCGCCGCACGAGCTCGAGCGTGGCGAGGCCCGCGAGGATCGAGAGGATCGGCCCGAGCAGAGCGGCGCCGCGCAGCAGCCGGTGGTAGAGCGGATGGGCGTCAGCGTGCAGCACCGCCAGGCCGCCGAGCGCGATCGCGCCCGCAAGCAGGCCGCTGAGGAGCGCGAGCTTGCGGAAGTGGCGCTGCAGGTCCAGCTCGCCGCGGCGGCGCGCGTCGGCGGCGAGGAACACCGCGGCGAGGTAGGCGGAGGTGGCCACGGCGAGCGTGCCCACCAGCAGCGAGGTGGCGCCCAGCCAGCTCGAGAACATGTGGCCCGCCGCGTTGCCCACGGGCACGCGACGCGAGGCGATCGCGCCCACCATCGCGCCCAGCGCGAACGGCGTGAGGATCGAGGAGAGCGCGAGCACCGCGTCGATCGCGTGGCGCTCGCCCGGTCGCTCCGCGCCGCTGCGCAGCGCGTAGGCGGCGCCGCGCAGGATGATGCCCACGGCGGCGATGAACAGGGGCACCGCGAGCGTGGAAGCGATCGAGCCGAACGCCGTGGGATAGGCCGTCCAGGTGACCGTGAGCACGAAGATCAGCCACACGTGGTTGGCCTCCCACACCGGGCCCATGGAGTCGTGGGCTTGCTCGCGCACGCGCTCGCCTAGCTCGCCGCGGGGAGCTACGAGCTGCCAGAAGCCCGCGCCGAAGTCCGCGCCTGCGAGCACGGTGTAAAGCACGAGGCCCACAAGCACGCACACCAGTGGCAGGTCGTAGAGGTGCACGCTCAGCCGCCCGGGAGCGAGGGGGAGGGGGGATGGGGCGGCTCCACCGGCTCAAGCGGCGCCCGCGCGAGGCGCACGAGGATCCACGCCACGCCCACCGCGACGCCGCCGTAGATGAGCGCCAGCGTGCCATAGCCCACGGGGATGCCGCCCGCGCCGGTGACCGCGCTGGAGGTGAGCATCACGCGGTAGACCACCCACGGCTGGCGGCCCACCTCGGTGGTGACCCACCCGGCGATCAGCGCCACCACCGAGGCGGGTCCGGCCAGCGCCAGCGCGCGGTGGAACCACGACGCTTCGGGCAACCGCCCCCGCCTCACGCGGATTGCGAGCGCATAGGCGCCGAGCGCCGCGAGCGCCGTGCCGATCGCCACCATCAGCTGGAAGGAGATCCGCACCACGTTCACCGGCGGTCGCTGTGCGAGGGGTACCGTTTCGAGGCCCTTGACGGTGGCGTCGGGGTTGTGGAAGGCCAGCAGCGAGAGCAGCTTGGGAATGGCGATCCCGTACTTCACCTGCCCTTCGCTGTACCACCCGAGCAGGTGCTCGGGAGCGCCACTGGTGGTGTGCTGAAGGCCCTCGATCGCGGCCAGCTTCACGGGCTGGGAGGTGGCGATGTCGCGCGCCGCCCAGTCGCCCACCAGCACCTGGACCGGCGAGGCCAGCGCCGCGATCGTGAGCGGCAGCGCGAGCGCCGTGCGCTCGTAGCGGCTCCAGCGCCCGCGCAGGCACCCCACGGCGTAGGCGCCCGCCATCAGGAACCCCGTGACGATGTAGGCGGCGATGTACATGTGCACCAGCTCGGGCCACAGGAAGCTGTTGCCGAACAGCGCCGCCAGCGGATGCACGTCGACCACGCGACCGGCGCGCAGCGAGAAGCCCGAGGGGTGGTTCATCCAGGCGTTCACCGAGATCACCATCAGCGACCCGGTCATCCCCGCGACCACGATGGGGACGCCGCTGAGCAGGTGCGCGCGTGGAGACAGGCGGTCCCAGCCGTAGACGTATATGCCGATGAAGATCGCCTCGATGAAGAACGAGAACCCCTCGACCGCGAAGCCCAGCCCGAACACGCTGCCGAAGGTGGCGGTGAACTGCGGCCACAGCAGCCCCATCTCGAAGCTGAGGATCGTGCCGGTGATGACCCCCACGGCGAACAGCGCCACCATGATGCGCGTCCAGCGCCGCGCCAGCGTGCGATACAGCTCATCGCCGCTGCGCAGGTGCAGCCACTCGAGCAACAGCACCATCGCCGGGAAGGCGATGCCGAAGCACACGAGCGGAATGTGCACGGCAAAGGACAGCGCCTGCATCTGGCGCGCCTGCAGCAGATATGCCTGGTGGACCGGGCTCATCGTCCCTGCCGGCCCCACAATATGCGACGATCAGACCGTGAGGCTGCAGCGAAGCCCGTTCAAGCTGTCCGCGCCGCCGCTGGCGCTGGCCGTGCTCGCCCTGGCGGGATGCGGCAGCTCCTCGAGCAGCACGAGCTCCACCGCGAGCACGCCGGCCCGCGCCCCCGCCACACCGGCAACGCAGACCGCCGCCACTGCCCCCGCCACCACGACCCCGGCCAGCGGTGGCACGAGCGCACCGCAGACCCTGGCCGTAGCCGCGGGCCCAGGCGCCGAACTCAAGTTCAGCCCGGCCTCGCTCACCGCCAAAGCCGGGGCGGCGACCATCAGCTTCAGCAACGGCACCCCGCTGGGCCACAACTTCACGCTCGCGGACTCATCCGGCACAGTGGTGGGTGCCACGCCCACGTTCCAAGGCGCCACCAAGCCGCTCTCGGTCACGCTCAAAGCAGGTACCTACAAGTTCTATTGCACTGTCCCCGGGCACCGCCAGGCGGGCATGGAAGGCACGCTCACCGTGCAGTAGGCGCAGGCCGAGGCCGCCGGGCGGCCGGCTTTGCCCCCGCTCACTCCAGGTATCTCACCACCTCAGCGGTGTCGGCTCTCTCCGGCACGCGCTGCTCTTGGACCGGCTCGCCGAGGTAGAGCAGGCCCACGGCGCTCTCATCGGCCGGCATCTGGAGGATCTGGCGGCCGCGGGGATCCTCCAGCAACGCCACCGTGCGCCAGTAGCCGGCCAGGCCGCGAGCGTGGGCGCCGAGCAGCACCAGGTAGGCCGCCACGGCCGTAGCCATCAAGTCCTCGCGGTCCTGGGATGCGTCCCCGGTGAGCCTCGCTGTGACCGCCACGAGCGTTGGCGCGCGCTGCAGCTTCACCGCGGAGCCGGGCTTCTCATCCTCGGCCAGTCGCATCAGCTGACCGCGTGTGTGGGGGCCGAGCACGCTGAAGCGCCACGGGTTGGTGAGGTTGTGGTTGGGCGCCCAGCTGGCCAGCTCGAAGAGCTCCTGCAGCGTGGCCGGCTCGACCGCGCGCGCACCGAACGCCTTGTGCGTGCGGCGCGTGCGGATAGCCTTCTCGACGTCCATCGCCCTGAACCCTAGACCGAGCTGCCCACCGAACCCGCCATCCCAGGCCTGACCGCGCGAGCGCTTTGAGCATCGGCGAGGTCGTCGCGATCGCCTTCGCGGGGCTTTCGGCCGGCGCGATCAACACGCTGGTGGGGAGCGGCACGCTGATCACCTTCCCGGTGCTGCTGGCCTTCGGCTACGCGCCGGTGACAGCCAACGTGTCCAACACGATCGGCCTGGTGCCCGGCTCGATCTCGGGCGCGATCGGCTATCGGCGCGAGCTTGAGGGCCAGCGCGAGCGAGCGCTGCGACTGGGGGCCGCCGCCGTGCTGGGCGGCCTTACCGGGGCGATCCTGCTGCTGGTGCTGCCCGCCGGGGCGTTCAAGGCGATCGTGCCGGCGTTCATCGTGCTGGCGCTGCTGCTCACGGTGTTCCAGCCGCGCATCAGCGCGTGGCTGCTGGCGCGGGAGATAGACCTGGAGCGCCACGGCAGCTTGTTCGCGCCGGTGGCCGTGTACCTCACGGGCGTCTACGGCGGCTACTTCGGTGCGGCCCAGGGCATCCTCCTGCTGGCGATCCTCGGCGTAGCGATCTCGCAGGACCTGCACCGGACCAACGCGCTGAAGAACGTGCTCGCTGCGCTGGTGAACGGCGTGGCGGGCGTCTACTTCATGTTCGCCGCCCACGTGGAGTGGGTGCCGGTGGCGATCATCGCCGCCTCCTCCATCGCCGGCGCCCAGCTCGGCGCGCGATACGGGCGCAGGCTGCCGCCGGCGGGGTTGCGCGCGGCGATCGTGGCCGTGGGCGTGTTCGCGATCGTGCGCCTGATCGCGGGCTGAGCGCTCAGTGCAGTTGCGCGATGAACGTGTAGATCACCATCGCGCTGACGATCACCACGAACACGCGCAGCGCCCACAGCGCAGCCGTGGCGCGGGCGCTGAGCGCAGCGCGCAGGACGGGCCGTGAGGTCTCCGCCACGAACTGGCCGCGCTCCAGGTGCATGATCAGCTCGTCCTCGTCGCTCATCAGTGGATCACGTGGCTTGCGAGCAGAAAGGAGTCGATGCCGTAGGCCGCGCCGCACAGGCCCACGAACGCGATCACAGCGATGCCGACGGCGTTGGTGGAGGCGCGGTTGGCCCAGGTGCCCATCAGGCCCCTGTCGTTGGCAAGCATCACCATGAACACGAGGCTCACGGGGAGCAGCACGGTGGCGAGCACGTTGGCGTTGAGCGCGATCGACAGCAGCGGCGCGCCCGGGATCAGGATCACCGCGGCGGCCAGCAGCGCCACGCCCACGTTGGCCGCGTGGAACACGGCGGCGTTGCGGGGCGAGCTGTTGAAGCTGTGGGATACCCCGATGCATTCGCCGGCGGCGTAAGCGGTGCTCGCGGAGATCGTGAGGATCGCTACCGCGCCTGCCTCCACCAGGCCGAGCGCGAACACGATGCCCGCGGGGCTGCCCGCGATGTGGCTGAGAGCCTGCGGGAACCCTGCGCCGGCGAAGCCCTGGATGCCCGCACCGTTGTGTGAGAGCAGCGCTGCGCCCGCGACCAACGCGCCGATGCCGAACAGCGCGGCCAGCACCGCACCGGCGGCGGTGTCGTAGCGGCCATGCTTGACGTCGCGCGGGGTCATGCCCTTGTCGGCTGAAGCGCTCTGCTGGAAGAAGATCATCCACGGCGTGACCGTGGCGCCGATGGTGGAGGCGAGCAGCAGCAGCAGCGTGTTGAAGCTGCCGCCCGGAAAGGGCGTGAAGTCCAGCGACCCGGCCAGCGCGCCCACGTCTGGCTTGACGAGGATGGCGGCCAGGAGGAACAGGCCGTTGAATAGCGCAAGCCCGAGCACGATCCGCTCCCAGCGCCAGTAGCGCCCGCCGCTGAGCGTGAAGACGACGAGCACGAGCCCCAGCGCCACCGCCACGCCGGCGCCGAGATGGAAGTAGGCGAGCCCCACGCGGATGGCGACGAACTCCGCGATCAGCGTGACCAGGTTGGTGAGGATCAGATCGCCCGCGCCGAACCAGCCCCAGGCACGTCCGTAGCGCTGAAGCACCAGCTCGCCATAGCCGCGGTGGGTGACCGCGCCCACGCGCATGCACATCTCCTGGCACACGTAGGCCATCGCGAACAGCACGGGAATGAACGGCACGAAGAACCCGAGCCCGTACTGGGCGCCGTCGGAGGCGTAGGCGATCATGCTCGGCCCGTCGTTCTCGCCCAGCATCGCGAGGATCCCGGGGCCGATCAGCAGCCACATCAGGTGCCAGCGCCTGTCGTGCCTGCGCGCGTGGTGCACGCGCGAGCGATCGTGCGAGCGCGCGGTGTCCTCGTCGGTCAGCAGCGGCTGGCCGAGCAGGGGGGAGGGGGCGCTGATTTCAGGAGTGCTCATCTACCCGACTCTCATCGGCAGGTGCGCCTCGCCGCTGCACCTCCGAGGGCTCTACCACCACGCGCATGGCGTCGGCCAGCCGGCCGCCGATCGCGTGCTCGCGCTCGCCGAACATCACGAACAGGGGACCGCCGAACGGCTGACGGTCGCGCACCGCGAAGCTCTCGCCCGGCGAGATGCCGCGCTCGGCCAGATAGCGCAACATCTCTGGGTCGGAGTCGGAGATGCGCACGAACACGCCTTCATCGCCTGGCTGCAGGCTCTCCATGCTGTCCGTGGGGCGCTCCTCGAGCTCCAGCTCCGCGGTGGGGATGGGGTCGCCGTGCGGGTCCACGGTGGGATGGCCGAGCTTGGCCGCGATCAGCTCCTCGAGGTCCTCCGAGAGCACGTGCTCGAGCACCTCGGCCTCGGCGTGGATCCTGTCCCACGGCATGCCGAGAACGTCGGCCAGGTAGCTCTCAAGCAGGCGGTGGTGGCGGATCACCTCCAGGGCGATGCGTCGCCCCGCGTCGGTCAGGCGCACCCCCCGGTAGGGCACGTGGGTGATGAGGCCCAGCTCATCGAGCTTCTTGAGCATCGCCGAGACGGATCCCGCTGTGACGCCCAGGCGCTCCGCCAGCGCGTTGGTGGCAACGGGCTCGTCGTTACGCGACTGGAGCGAGAAGATCGCCTTGGAGTAGTCCTCCACGGCGGGCGTGCGCAGCAGCTCTCGGGTGGCCATCGAGCAAAATTATGGCATACCAAGATTCTAGATTCAAAACCACCCGACTCGATGTTTCTCAATCACCCGTCAATAGGGGTCGCAGCGTGCGAGCGCCATGTCAAGGCGGATGGCCACGCGGTCATCGACCACCACGCCGCCTACAGCGAAGCGGGGATCCCGCTCCAGGCCAAGCTCGCGCCGGCTGAGCGCGCCGTCGGCGCGCACGCGCACCTTCCGCAGCTCGTGCCCGTCGTCGTCGCCGCTCTGCACACGCATGGCCTGTAGCTCGAGCGGCGCGGTGAAGCCGCACACGGTGATCGTTCCCAACACACGCAGCGGCGCCTCCTCGGCGACGGGCGCGCACACACCGCTGAAGAAGATCACCGGATGGCGCACCACGTCGAGGAAGTCGGCGCCGAGCAGGCGCTGATCGCGCCGCGGATCGCCCGTGTAGATGCTTGCCACGGCAACGGTGGCGATGATCGAGGACACGCCGAGCTCATCGCTGGACACGTCGGCGTCAACGGCACCGAAGCGCCCGCGCAGGCGCAGCAGCTTGAGATGGCGCACCTCGAAGCCCACGGTGGAGCCCTCGGAGTCGAGCTCCCACGAGCCGGGCGGGAGGAGCGCAACCGGCGCGGTGCCATTAGCAGTGGACATCCTCCAAGGTTGGCGTGAGGACGGGCCCGCGCCCAGCGGGGATCACCGCACGGTCACTGCGGCTTTTCTACGGGATCAGGGACCTGACGCGCGCAACAGCTCCTCCAGCACGCTCACCCGTACCAGCACGTACTCGCTCAGACGGTCGCAGTCCTCGGGCGTGGGAGCCGCGCCGGCGAACGGCGGACCATCGCTGAACGCCGCGGCCGCGTTCACCTCGCCGGCCGCGAGCAGGCCTGCATGTACGGCGGCGGCCCAGCCGGCCACCGAGCCGGTCACGTCAACGATCGCCATCCGGATCGCGAAGCGACCGAGCCCGTGGGTGTCGGTGAGCAACTGCGGGCGCTGCGCCGCGATCTGCCTGAGCGCGTCGTTGCCGCGGGCGCGTTCGCGCTGGAGCCAGTCGCGATCCACGGGTAAATCGTAGGGTGACTCAGAGGTCAGGTGCCGAGGTAGGCCGCGAGGTGCTTGCCGGTGAGGGATGGGATGCCCTCCCGACCCAGGGCTTCGCCCTGTGTGCCCGCGACGAGGTCCGCCGGTGTGCCCGCGAAGACGATTCGGCCGCCGTCGTGGCCTGCGCCGGGGCCGAGGTCGATGATCCAGTCGGCGTGTGCCATGACCGCCTGGTGGTGCTCGATGACGATCACCGACTTGCCGGAGTCGACGAGCCGGTCGAGCAGGCCGAGCAACTGTTCGACGTCGGCGAGATGCAGGCCGATGGTCGGCTCGTCCAGGACGTAGAGTCCAGCCAACCCGGACCGTTTCTCCCCGATGCGGGTGGCCAGCTTGAGCCGCTGGCGCTCACCGCCGGAGAGCGTGGTGAGCGGCTGGCCGAGCGTGAGGTAGCCGAGCCCGACGTCGGCGAGGCGATCGAGGATGGCGTGCGCGGCCGGCGTGCGCGCCTCCCCGGAGCCGAAGAACTCCGCCGCCTCGGTGACGGACATCGCGAGCACCTCGCTGATGTCGCGGCCGCCGAGGCGGTGGTCCAACACCGACGCCTCGAAGCGCTTGCCCTCGCACGCCTCGCAGATGGTGGCCACGCCGGCCATCATCGCCAGGTCGGTGTAGATGACTCCGGCCCCGTTGCAGTTGGGGCAGGCGCCCTCGGAGTTGGGGCTGAACAGCGCCGGCTTTACGCCGTTGGCCTTCGCGAACGCCTTGCGGACCGGGTCGAGCAGTCCGCTGTACGTCGCCGGGTTGCTCCGTCGCGAGCCGCGGATCGCGGTCTGGTCGATCGACACCACACCCGCGCTGGCTGGGATCGAGCCATGTATGAGCGAGCTCTTGCCCGAGCCGGCAACACCGGTAACGACGACGAGCACCCCGAGCGGGATGTCGACATCGACGTCCTGGAGGTTGTGGGCGTTGGCGCCGCGGATCTCGAGCGTGCCGGTGGGCGTCCGCACCGTCTCCTTGAGGGCGGTGCGGTCCGCGAGATGGCGCCCCGTGACGGTGCCGCTGGCCCGCAGCCCCTCGACGGTGCCCTCGAAGCAGACAGCGCCCCCGGCCGTACCGGCGCCGGGGCCGAGATCTACGACGTGGTCGGCGATCTCGATCGTCTCCGGCTCGTGCTCCACCACCAGCACCGTGTTGCCCTTGTCGCGCAGCTGCAGCAGCAGGTCGTTCATTCGCTCAACGTCGTGCGGGTGCAGCCCGATCGTCGGCTCGTCGAAGACATAGGTGACGTCGGTCAGCGAGGAGCCGAGGTGGCCGATCATCTTCGTGCGCTGCGCCTCGCCACCCGACAGCGTGCCCGACGGCCGCTCGAGCGCGAGGTAGCCCAGTCCGATCTCCACGAACGAGTCGAGAGTCTGCTGCAGCGCGGCGAGCAGCGGCGCCACCGACGGCTCCTGGACCCCGCGGACCCATGCGGCCAGGTCGCTGATCTGCATCGCGCAGGCATCGGCGATGTTGATGCCCTCGATCTTCGACGACCGGGCCTCCTTGCTGAGCCGAGTGCCGTCGCACTCGGGGCACACGGTGAAGGTGACGGCTCGCTCGACGAAGGCACGGATGTGCGGCTGCAGCGTGTCGATGTCCTTGGACAACATCGACTTCTGGACCTTCGGGATCAGCCCCTCATACGTCAGGTTGATCCCGTCGACCTTGATCTTCGTCGGCTCCTTGTGGAGCAGGTCGTACAGCTCCCGCTTGTTGTACTTGCGGATCGGCTTGTCCGGGTAGAAGTAGCCACAGCCGCGGAAGATGCGGCCGTACCAGCCATCCATGCTGTAGCCGGGGATCGTGATCGCGCCGTCGTTGATCGACAGGCGCTCGTCGTAGAGCACAGCCAGGTCGAAGTCGGTGACCGAGCCCATGCCCTCGCAGCGGGGACACATGCCGCCGAGACGGTTGAAGCTCGCCTTCTTGGTCTGGGTCCTGCCGGCACCGCGTTCGACCGTGATCGCGCCGCTCGCTCGGACCGAGGGGACGTTGAACGCGAACGCGCTGGGCGAGCCGATGTGCGGCGCTCCGAGCCGGCTGAAGAGAATGCGCAGCATCGCATTGGCGTCGGTGGCGGTGCCGACCGTGGAGCGGACGTCGGCGCCCATCCGCTCCTGGTCGACCACGATCGCGGTGGTAAGCCCTTCGAGCACGTCCACCTCAGGCCGCGCGAGCGTCGGCATGAAGCCCTGCAGGAAGGCGCTGTAGGTCTCGTTGATCAGCCTCTGGGACTCAGCGGCGATCGTGCCGAACACGAGCGAGCTCTTGCCCGAGCCCGAGACGCCCGTGAACACCGTCAGCCGGCGCTTCGGGAGCTCGATGCTGATGTCCTTGAGGTTGTTGACGCGCGCGCCGTGCACGCGGATCAGATCGTGGCCGTCGGCAGTGTGCGGCGCAGCCGGCTGCGCGTCGGTGCTGATTGCCTCGGTCAAAGAGCCGGTCATGGTTCCCGAAGTCAAGCACGACGGCCTCCGCGTGCGGTGAGCTGCGATGAGTCTCGCCTGGTAGCATCGCGCCCGCGTCGGGCGTTCCGGCGTGGCGTTGAGCGCAGCGAAGTCCGGTCGGATTCCGGCGCTGTCCCGCAACGGTAAAGCCCTCTTTGGGGACGAGCCCGGTCGCCTACCTCAGCGTCCCGAATCTTGTCCTCGGATGAAGGGCGGTTCGTGCGCCATCGGCGCAGGGGCTCCTTCATCCTCCTGAATCGAGCGGAGGGTGAGCAGGTGGCAGGCGGCGGTAGCAGCCTCGGCAGGGCCATCGGGTCGCTCACGGGCGCAGAGCGCGCGCGGCTGGCCGGCATGGGGGCGGTGGTGCTTGCCCTCAACGGGTTCGGCTGGGGCATCTTCGCGCTGGCGATCCTGCCTCGCCACTTCCACTACCAGGGCTTGGGGATAGGCGTCGGCGTGGCGATCACGGCCTGGACCTTGGGCATGCGCCACGCTTTCGATGCGGATCACATCGCTGCGATCGACAACACCACCCGCAAGCTGATGGCTGACGGCAAGCGCCCGCTCGGCGGCGGATTCTTCTACGCGCTCGGGCATTCGAGCGTCATCATGCTCGCCGGCACCGGCATCACGATCGCGGCGCGCTCGGTCTTCAGGGCGCTGGTGGCGCCGAGCTCCGCATTCGAGAGCACCGGCGGGATCGTCGGCACGGCGCTGGCGGGCACGTTCCTCTACATCATCGCGGCCATGAACATCGTGGTCCTATTGGGGATCACGAAAGTGTTTGGGGACATGCGTCGCGGCAGCTACGACGAGCAACAGCTCGAGGCCCAGTTGCAGGCGCGCGGCTTCATGTGGCGCTTCTTCGCTCCCGTCATGCGCCCGATCGAGCACACCTGGCAGCTGTTCTTCGTCGGCTTCGTGTTCGGCATCGGCTTCGACACCGCCACCGAGGTGCTGCTGCTCGCGGGAACGGCCGCCGCGGCCACCCAGGGGCTGCCCTGGTATGCGGTGCTGACGCTCCCGCTTCTGTTCGCGGGTGGCATGACCCTCTGGGACAGCCTCGACGGCCTGTTCATGAGCTTCGCCTATGGCTGGGCCTTCGCGCGGCCGGTGCGCAAGCTCTACTACAACGTCGCGATCACCGGGCTCTCGATCGCCGTGGCGTTCGTGATTGCCACGATCGAGATCGTTGGCCTGTTGTCACACGAGCTGCACCTGCATGGCTGGTTCGGCGATTACATGGCCAACTTCGACATCAACCAGGCCGGCTTCATCATCGCGGGGCTGTTCGTGGTGGTGTGGGGCCTCGCGCTTGCGATCTGGCGTTTCGGCAAGATCGAAGCCCGCTGGGACGCGGCCACGGCCACCGGCACTGCGGGTGAGGGCAGCGCTCAGGTGCGAGGGGAGGCGGCATGATCCGCAGCGACCGGGCGCCACACCGCTTCAGGCCGGATCGCTGTCCGGGCGTGCTGGCGCTGCACGAGGCAAGCGACGGCTGGCTGGCGAGGGTGCGGCTGCCCGGCGGTCGGTTGCGCTCCTCCCAGTTGCGGGCGCTGGCCGATCTGGCGGGCATGGGCAGCGAGACCGTGCAGCTGACCGCGCGCGCGAACCTGCAGGTCCGCGGCCTCGAGGCAGGCGCCAGCGAGGAGCTGGCTGCGGGCCTGGAGGCGGCCGGGCTGCTGCCTTCGCGCACGCACGAGCGGGTGCGCAACGTGCTGGCGAGCCCGCTCGCCGGGCGTCACCCCGCCGCGCGCGCCGACGTCGACGGGCTCGTGGCTGGGCTCGATTGCGAGCTGTGCGCGGATACGGACATGGCGAGGCTTCCGCGCCGCTTCCTGTTTCTCGTGGAGGATGGCAGCGGGGTGCTCGGCGAGGCCGAGCACGACGTCGCGCTTGTCCCCACGCCGGGCGGCCAGGACGAGCTCGCGCTGCTGCTGGACGGTCTCGACAGTGGCTGGCGCGTCCCGGCCGTCGATGCTCCAGCGCTCGCGCTCGCCGCGGCGCGCCTGTTCCTGGCGCTGCGCGGGGATGAGTGGCGAGTGCGTGAGCTGGCGGGCGGGGCACCGGCCCTGATCGACGCTCTCCGCGACGCCAGGCTGCCCGTCTCAGCGCGACGGGGCGAGGCGACAGCTGTCCTGGCTCAGGCTTCTCCCACCAAGCTGGCGGCGGGGCGCGTGAGGCAGCGCGACGGCCATCTCGCGTTGACCGCCCGCGTGCCACTCGGGTGCCTGCGATCCGCGCAGCTACGCGCGCTCGCGGACCTCGGCGCCGAGCTTCGCGTCTCACCGTGGCGCACGGTTTCACTCGTGGACCTGCCGGATGACCTCTGCGCCGGCGAGCTGGTCTCGATCGGCCTCGAGCTCGACCCGGCCGCGCCGCAGGGCGTCGACGCCCTCTACGCGGGGGAGCCCACCCGATGATGGACTACATGCGCGACGGCGCGGAGATCTATCGTCAATCCTTCGCGACGATCCGCTCTGAGGCCGATCTCGACGGACTCGACCCGGTGCTGTCACGGACCGTGGTGAGGATGATCCACGCCTGCGGGATGGTCGACCTGCGCCGCGATGTGAGCGCCTCAGCCGGTTTCGCCGCTGCCGCCGCAGGCGCGCTGCGCGCGGGGGCCCCGATCTTGTGCGACACCTCGATGGTCGCCGCGGGCGTCACCCGCGCGCGCCTGCCTGCAGGCAACGAGGTCATCTGCACGCTCTCGGAGCCGGGTGTCGCAGAGCTGGCCCGCGAGCTCGGGACGACGCGTACCGCTGCGGCGCTCGAGCGCTGGCGCGAGCGGCTGCAGGACTCCGTCGTCGTGGTCGGCAACGCGCCCACCGCCCTCTTCCGGCTGCTCGAGCTGGTCCAGGAGGGAGCGGGACGGCCCGCCGCGGTCATCGGCGTGCCGGTCGGCTTCATCGGGGCGGCGGAGTCCAAGCTGGAGCTGACCCGCCACCCCTCGCGTCTGGAGCACCTGGTGGTGCACGGACGTCGCGGCGGCAGCGCGATCGCGGCGGCCGCCGTCAACGCGCTCGCGAGCGAGGAGGAGTGAGCATGGCCGCGGGCAGGCTGTTCGGCGTCGGCGTCGGCCCGGGCGACCCCGAGCTGATGACGGTGAAGGCGTGTCGGACGATCGCGGCAGCCGACGTCATCGCCTATCCGAATGCCCAGCACGGGCGCAGCGTTGCGCGACGGATCGCCGCGCCGCATCTGCGCGAGGACCACATAGAGCTGGCGCTTGCGTTCCCGGTCACGACCGAGGCGAGCGACCATCCGGGCGGCTATGAGGCCGCACTGGCGGAGTTCTACGACGAGGCCGCGGCCATGCTCGCCGCCCACCTCGACGCCGGACGCGACGTGGCGGTGCTGTGCGAGGGCGATCCCTTCTTCTACGGCTCCTACATGTACCTGCACGAGCGCCTGGCGCCGCGATACGAGACGAGCGTGATCCCGGGGGTGACGGGCTTCAGCGCCGCTGCAGCAAGCGCGGGCGCGCCGCTGGTCAAGCGCGACGACGTGTTCGTGGCGCTGCCGGGCACGCTGCCCGCCGAGACGCTGAGCGAGCACCTGCGCGCAGCCGATGCCGCGGTCGTGATGAAGCTCGGCCGCACGTTCGCCAATGCGCGGCACGCCGTCGAGGAGGCCGGCGCCGGCGGGCGCGGCATCTACGTCGAGCGAGCCAGCACGGCCGAGGAGCGCATCGCGCCGCTGCGCGAGGTGCAGGGCCAGGTGCCCTACATGTCGCTGGTGCTCATCCCAACGCAGCAGCGCTCCCCGCAAGACCCGACGGCGGGGGTGCCGGCGATGAAGGAGACGGTCGGGCGCGGCTCGGTGGCGGTCGTCGGCCTCGGACCGGCGGGCCCGCGCTGGCTGACACCCGAGGCCCGCGCCGAGTTGGCCGGCGCCGATGAGCTGATCGGCTACAGCACCTACCTCGCGCGGGTGCCGGAGCGCAGCGGCCAACGCCGGCACTCCAGCGAGAACCGCGTGGAGGCCGAGCGTGCCCGTCACGCGCTCGAGCTGGCGGCCGGTGGCGCGCGCGTAGCGGTCGTCTCCTCGGGAGACCCGGGCATCTTCGCGATGGCCAGCGCAGTGCTCGAGGCGCTCGATCACGGCGGCGAGGCTCTGGCCGGCATCGAGGTTCGGGTCGTTCCGGGCCTGTCCGCGATGCAGGCGGCCGCGGCACGGGTCGGTGCGCCGCTCGGCCATGACTTCTGCGTGATCTCGCTGTCGGATGTGCTGAAGCCGTGGGAGGTGATCGAGCGCCGGCTGGAGGCGGCCGGCGCGGCGGACATGGCGCTTGCGATCTACAACCCGGCGTCGCGCACCCGCCGGGCGCAGCTCGCCCGCGCCGTCACGGTGCTGCGCCGCCACCGAGCGGACACCACGCCTGTCGTCGTGGCGAGGGACGTGGGGGGCGGCGGGGAGTCGGTGGCGGTGACGACGCTCGCCGCGCTCGACCTCGACGCCGTCGACATGCGCACGCTGCTGATCGTCGGCTCCTCGATGACGCGCGTCATCGAGTCCAACGGAAGCCCATCCACGCCTCCTCGCGTGTATACGCCGAGGCGCTATCCCGCGTGAGCCCGCTCCCGCTCCCGCCACCAGGCGAGCGCATCAGCGATCGTGGACACGGTCGCGACCGTGGGTCGCGGCGGGCGCTGCACGACGATCACCGGCAGCCCGCGCCGGCGGGCGGCCTCGAGCTTCGCCTCGGTGTGGGCGCCACCGCTGTCCTTGCTGACCACGAGGTCGATGCGGTGCTCCTCGATGAGCGCCAGCTCGCCCTCGACGGTGTAGGGGCCGCGGTCGAGCAGCAGCCGGTGGCCGGCCGGCAGCGGCGGGTCGGGCCGCTCGACGCAGCGCACGAGGAACCACGCGCCCTGCACGCCCGCGAATGCGGCCAGGCCCTGGCGTCCGGTGGTGAGCAGCACGCGCTCGCCCAGCGACGGGATAGCGGCGGCCGCCGCATCGAGGTCGGCCACCCAGTGCCAGTCATCGCCCGGCCCCTCGCTCCAGCCGGGGCGCTGCAGGCGCAGCAGTGGCACGCCGGCGCGCGGGCACGCCACGGCGGCGGAGGCGGAGATCCGCTCGGCGAACGGGTGGGTGGCGTCGATGACGGCCACGACGCCGTGCTCGGACAGCCACCGTGCGAGCGCCTCGGGGCCGCCGAAGCCGCCGATGCGCACGGCGCCCGCCGGGAGTCGCGGGCGCGAGACACGGCCGGCGAGCGAGGAGGTCACAGGCACGCCGGCACTGTCCAGGGCCCCGGCGAGCTCGCGCGCCTCGGCGGTGCCGCCGAGCACGAGGATCATCCGGCGATCCCTCGGGGTAGGCGATGAGGAGGCTGCTCGTCATCGGGATCGGCGCCGGCGATCCCGAGCACGTCACCGTGCAGGCAATCAAGGCGCTCAACCAGGTGGACGTGTTCTTCGTGATCGATAAGGGACACAGGACCGAGGAGCTCGTGCGGCTGCGCAGGGAGATCTGTGAGCGCTACATCCGCGAGCAGACCTACAGGATCGTCGAGATTCCCGATCCGCCGCGCGACCGCGTGACGCCCGCGTATCGCCCGGCGGTCGAGGAGTGGCGCGCTCAGCGCGCCGAGCTGTGGGAGCGCGCGATCGCCGAGGAGCTCGGGGAGGACGGCTGCGGGGCCTTCCTGGTTTGGGGCGACCCGTCGCTGTATGACAGCACGCTTGCGGTCCTCGACCAGATCCTCGTTCGCGGCAGTGTGGCGTTCGAGCACGAGGTCGTGCCGGGGATCAGCAGCATGCAGGCGCTGACCGCGCGCCACCGCATGCCACTGAACCGTGTAGGCGGGGCCGTGCAGATCACCACGGGTCGGCGCTTGGCCGCGGAGGGATTCCCGGACGGTGTCGAGGAGGTCATGGTGCTGCTCGACGCGGACTGCTCGTTCAGGCAGCTGCACGATGACGGGGTTGAGATCCACTGGGGGGCCTACCTGGGGATGGAGGATGAGATCCTCGTGTCGGGGCCGCTGCGTGAGGTGGCCGATGAGATCGTGCGTGTCCGGCGTGAGGCGCGGGAGCGCAAGGGCTGGATCATGGACGCCTACCTGCTTCGACGCGGCGTCGCGGACTGACGAGCGTCTCCCTCCGGGGCTGGGCGCTCGCGCGCGTGGGAGTAGAGGTGGCTGTCGCGGAACCCCTCGGCGGCGAGCGCGGGCCCGACCAGGATCGTCGCGGTGCGGCGCACGCCGGCAGCGCGCACCTCGGCGACGATCGTGGCGAGCGTCCCGCGCAGGATCAGCTCGTCCGGCCAGCTCGCGCGGGCGACCACCGCGACCGGGCACGCCTCGCCGTAGTGTGGGATGAGCACCGCGGCGATCTCATCGATCGCCTGGGCGCCGAGGTGGATCGCGAGCGTCGCGCCGTGGGCGGCGAGGCCGGCGAGATCCTCGCCCGGGGGCATCGGCGAGGCGCGGCGACCGTAGCGGGTCAGCACGACCGTCTGCGCCAGGCCGGGGATCGTCAGCTCGCGGCCCAGCGCGGCTGCGGCGGCGGCGAACGCGGGCACGCCCGGGGTGATGTCCCAGGGGATGCCGAGCGCGTCGAGCCGGCGCATCTGCTCAGCCGCTGCGCTGTAGATCGACAGGTCCCCGGAGTGCAGGCGGGCGACGTCCTGACCGCGCTCGTGCGCGGCTGCCAGCTCGGCGAGGATCCCGTCGAGGTCGAGGTGCTGGGTGTCGATCAAGCGCGCGCCCGGCGGTGCGTGATCGAGCACCTCTCGCGGTACCAGCGCGCCGGCGTACAGGCACACTGGGGAGGAGGCGATCAGGCGCTGGGCGCGTAGCGTCAGCAGGTCGGGCGCGCCGGGTCCGGCGCCGATGAAGTGGACGGTCACGCCGGCGCCCTGCGCGCGCTCCACTGCACCACCGGCAGCTGCGCCCGCCACGCCTGGAAGGAGCCGATCGGCTCGGCGTGGGAGATCGCGATGCGCACCAGCTCGCCGCCGTGCGCGTCGCGCGCCGCGAGCAGCGCCTGCTCGCCCTCGAGTGTCACCGCGTTGGCCACGATCCGCCCGCCGGGCGCGAGCGCTTCCCAGCAGCGCTCGATCAGCCCCGTGGCGGTGAGCCCGCCACCGATGAACGCCGCGTCGGGCGCCGGCAGCCCATCGAGCGCCGCCGGCGCACGGCCGCGGATGACCCGCAGGGCGGGCACGCCGAGGCGCAGCGCGTTGGCCTCGATCCGATCGGCGCGGTCATCCCGCGCCTCGATCGCGATCGAGGCGGCGCTGGCCTCCGCGCGCAGCCACTCGATCGCGATGGAGCCGCTGCCTGCGCCAACGTCCCACAACAGCGCCCCCGGCATCGGCGCCAGCGCGGCCAGCGTGACGGCGCGCACGTGACGCTTGGTGAGCTGCCCGTCGCTGTCGTAGACCTCGTCCGGCAGCCCCGCGATCAGGGGGAGAGGTTGCGTGCCGGCCTCAACACGGCACTCGATGGCGACGCAGTGCAGCGGGTCTGCTCTCGCCTCGCCCCACTCCTGGGCGGTGCCCTCCTGGATACGCTCGGCCGGACCGCCGAGCCGCTCCAGGACGATGAGGCGGCTGGGGCCATAGCCGCGCTCGCACAGCACGCCGGCCACCTCGCTCGCGCCGGTCGCACCCGCCGTGTAGACGACCAGGCGCCGTCCGGGCGCGAGCAGCCGCGCCACCGTCTCGGGTGCTCGGGCGACGGTGCTCAGCAGCTCGACCTCTGCGGCGGGCCAGCCGAGCCGCGCGCATGCCAGCGCGAACGCCGAGGGATGAGGGTGCACGATCAGCTGCTCGGCCGGCAGCCGGCGGGCGAGCGTGGCGCCGATGCCGTGCAGCATGGGATCGCCGCTGGCCAGGACGCACACCGAAGCATCGCCTCCCGCGACGAGCTCCTCGAGCAACGCGTCGATGGGGGAGGGCCAGGGGCGCAACGTGGCGCGAAGGGACGGCAGCAACGCGAGCTGGCGTTCGGATCCGATGATCGTCTCCGCGGCCTGAAGGGCCGCGCGCGCGGCCTCGCCGAGCCCTGTCCAGCCGTCGGCGCCGATCCCCACCACGACCACGGGCGTTCGCGTCATTGCGCGGCCACCGCGTCGGCGAGCGCGGAGGCGAGCCGTTCGTTCTCCGGGGCAGCGCGCGCGGTCAGGCGCAGATCGCCGGCCGCGAGTCCCGGGAAGGACGCCGCGGCGCGGACGGCGATCCGCCGCTCGCGCAGCGCCGCCAGGACGGCGGGCCCATCGGCCACTTCGACCAGGCAGAAGTTGGCGACCGAAGGCCATGTGCGCACACCGGCGATGCGAGCGAGGCGCCGCTGCAGGTCCTCTCGCTCGACGGCGGCCTGCTCGGCGATCGCTGCCAGCGCGTCGGGGCGGCGAGCCGCCGCAGCCAGGGCCGCAAGCGCCAGCGCGTTGGCCGACCACGGAGGGCGCACGTCGCGCAGGCGCCGCGCGAGGGCCGCGGACGCCACCGCATATCCGGCGCGCAGCCCCGGGATCGCCAGCGCCTTCGTGAGGCTGCGCACCACGATCACGTCGTCCAGGCGCTCCCCAACCAGCGAGGCCGGCTGCCCGGGAACCAGGTCCATGAACGCCTCATCGACGACCAGCACGCGGCCAGGGCGACGCAGTGCCAGCAGCGCCGTCGCGGGATCAAGCGTGCCCGTGGGGGAGACAGGGTTGCCGACGAGCACCACGTCGGCATCCTCCGGGACGGCGCCGGGATCGAGCGCGAAGTCGCGATCGCGCTCGCGCAGCACGCGCACGACCGGCACGCCGTGCGCACGCAGCGCCGCCTCGGCCTCGGTGAAGCCAGGGTGCACACAGGCGGCGAGCCTGGGACGCAGCGCCGCCGGCATCAGCCAGAGCGCCTCGGCGGCGCCGTTGGTGGGCACGATCTCGGCGGGATCGCGCGTGTGCATCCCAGCCAGCGCCTCAACCGCCTCGCGCTCGTCGGGGTAGCGCTCGACTTCTCGCTCCAGCGCTTCGCGCATCGCCGCCCGCAGCCACTCGGGTGGGCCGCCGGCGATCACGTTCACAGCGTGGTCGGCGTCGCCCGGGCGGACATCGCGGTCGCCGTGCAAGCGAAGAGGCTCCAGGCCGCCCGGCACCGTCTCGAGAGCCGGGGACGCAAGCGAGGCGGTGAGGACCGTGGCCCTCCCGGCCACCACCAGCTCGACGCGGGCCGCACGGGCGGACAGTCGCTGGGTCGCCTCGCCCAGCAGGTCGAGCCACGTGCGCGAGGCGCCGTCGGAGGGGAGCACGCCCTCGCCGGCCTGCTCGGCGACCACGATCATCCTCGTCGTCTCGGCCGCGCGGGCGAGATCGTCAACCTGTTCGAGCACCTCCGCACGCAGGCGATCGAGCACGTCGCCGTCTGGACGCTCGAACGCGCCCGCGCGGTGCATGGCGCCCGCGATCCACACCCCGAGGCCGTCCACCAGCACACAGCAGCCGTCGGCACCCGCGAGAGCCTGCGCGAGGCAGGGGCCGGCCTCGATGGTGCTCCAGCTCTCGGGCCGCCGTGCGACGTGAGCGCGGATCCGCCCGGCCATCGCGGCGTCCGTGGCGTCGGCGGTCGCGATGTAGCGAACGGGCAGCGCGCTCGCCGCGGCGATGGACTCGGCGTGTGCGCTCTTGCCCGAGCGGGTGCCACCGATCACGAGCGTGAGCGTCATGCCACGGCTGGTTGAGCAGCGTGCGCGAAGCCCCAGGCGAGCTCGGGGTGGGCTGCCCAGTGGACGTGGAGGTAGCTGGCTTGCACCGCGCCGCGCGCGTAGCCCTCCGGGCGCTCGGCGCCTCGCGCCGACAGCGTCCATGCGGCCGGCAGCTCGCGATCCGGTGGGAGCAGCTGCGAGTAGTGGAACTCGTGACCGCGCACGCGCTCTCCGGCCGCCAGCCAGGGAGTCGGGGTGGCCGCGACGGCCTCTCGGTAGCCGAGCGAGAGGCGCTCGCCCATGCGCGCCCGCGCGGGCAGCACGCCGCACATCTCGTGCCCGTCCAGATCACGGCACAGGTACAGCAGCCCGCCGCACTCGGCGAGCACCGGACGGCCCGAGGCGGCGAACGCAGCCACACTCGCGCGCAGCGGAGCATTGGCCGCAAGCTCCGCGCCGAAGACCTCGGGGAAGCCGCCCGCAAGCAGCAGCGCCCCCGCGTCAGCGGGCAGCGCCTCGTCGCAGAGCGGGTCGAGCTCGACCAGCTCTGCGCCTGCTGCGCGCAGCAGCTCCATGTTCTCCTGGTAGTGGAAGGAGAACGCCGGCCCGGCCGCCACCGCGATCCGCGCGCCCCTCGCCGGGGCTCCTGACGGCTCGGCGCTCCAACTCTCGCCGGGCACGCTCGGCGCCGAACGGGCGAGACGCTCGATCCCCTCGAGGTCGGTGTAGCGGGCCATCGCGTCGGTCAGCGCGGCCAGCGCGGTGCGCGTGCCGGCCTCGCGCTCGCCTGCGGGGATGAGGCCGAGGTGGCGCTCTGGCGTGACGATCCGCTCGTCGCGACGCAGGGCGCCGAGGACCGGCAGGTTGGGGGGGCCCAAATCGGCGATCGCCTCGCGCAGCAGCTGCTCGTGATGGTCTGAGCCCACACGGTTGAAGATCACGCCCGCCACGCCCAGCTCGGGGTCGAAGGTGCGATACCCGTGAACGATCGCTGCGGCCGAGCGCGCCATCGCGGCGGCATCGACCACCAGCAGGACCGGTGCTCGCAGGAGCTTTGCCACGTGCGCTGTCGACGCAAGCTCGCCGCGTCCCGAGGCCCCGTCGAACAGGCCCATCACACCCTCGATGACCGCGACCTCCGCACCACGAGAGCCGTGACGCATGAGCGGGGCGATCAGCTCCGGCCCGCTCAGGAACGCGTCCAGGTTGCGCCCCGGGCGACTGGAGGCGAGCGCGTGGTAGCTCGGATCGATGTAGTCGGGACCGACCTTGAAGCCCTGCACCTCCAGGCCCCGGGCGCGCAGCGCGCCGATCAGCCCGCACGCGATCGTGGTCTTGCCCGAGCCCGAGCTCGTGCCCGCGACGACCACACGCGGGATCATGCGGCCATCACCTGCCGCGTCGGGCGCCCACCGGCCGCGCGCTCGGTCAGCCGTCCACCCGACGGGTGCGCGGCCGGCCAATCAAGACACGGCACGGCGGTGCCGTCGTGCTCGCCGGTCAGCGGGTCACAGCCGTGGTCGGGGCATACCCGCAACCTCCCGCCGCACCTGCGCAGGACGTCCGCAAGCGGTGCGAGCAGCTGCGCGTCGGCCGCCTCGATCGCCGCCACCTTCGCGTCGAGGTTGCGATCGTGGGCGGCCTCGTCGGGAGCGCCCACGTGCACGACGACGCGACTGACCGCGGGATCGCCGATCGCGGCCAGTGCCGCGGCGGCCTTGGCGGACAGGGCGCTGCCCGGCCGGCCGGTCGCACCGGGCGGGACGATGGTGCGGGCGCCCATCAACCGTGCGAGGCCGATGGCGGCTCCACGCGCGCCGATCACGATCGTGTCCCGCCCGAGCACGCGTGGCGGGATCAGGCCGCCGCGCCAGCGGAGCAGCGCGGCCCCGAGCTTCGGCGGGGCGCCCGCCCCGACCACGAGCATGCGATGGCCGGCGAGGTGGTGGACGCGATGGCCAGGCAGCCGCTCGGCGAGCATGCGCGCGGTGGCGGCAGCGTCGGCGCGGTCGCGACGATCCACGCGCCAGGCGCGCTCGTCATCGCCGACCTCGATCCGGTGTGCCGCGGCCTCCACAGCGCCTCGATCGACCGGCCCATCGGGCGTCCAGCCGAGCAGCCCCGGGATCGCCGTCTCAGAGCCCACGGGCAGCCCCGGCGGGACGGTTTGCAGGGAGCCGACCACGCCCTCGGCGGCGAGGCCGTCCAGCACGGGCGTGTTGGCGCGCTCGAGGCTCGTCGGCGCGAGGCCCAGCGGCTCGCTGGCCCCGTCGAGGATGACGAGGACGTCTACCACTCGATCCCCTGCTGGGCGCGGATCCCGGCCTCCATCGGATGCTTGACCTTGACGACCTCCGATACGAGGTCTGCGCTCTCGATCAGCTCGGGTGGCGCGTCGCGGCCGGTGATCACGACGTGCTGGAACCCGGGTCGCTCGCGGATCACGCCCACGACCTCCTCGACGTCGATCCAGCCCCACTTGATCGGGTAGGTGATCTCGTCGAGCAGCAGGAACTCGTAGCGCTCCTGCGCGATCGCGCGCTTGACCTCCTCCCAGCCCTCGCGCGCGAGCGCCTCGGACTCCTCGAGGTCGCGTGAGAGCCACGACCAGCCGTCGCCCATCTTCTCCCAGTCGATCCCGCCCCCCTCCGGGGAGGACGCGAGCGCGGCGGCGGCCTTCGCCTCGCCGACCTTCCACTTGCCCGACTTCACGAACTGAAAGACGCCGCAGCGGTAGCCGCGCGCCCAGGCGCGCATCAGCATCCCGAAAGCGGAGGTGCTCTTGCCCTTGCCGTGGCCGGTGACGACGATCAAGAGCGGCTGGTCACGGGGTTTGCGGCGCTTGGGCTCGGCACTGCCGCGATCGCCGGGGCGGTGCGGGACGTCGACGTCCTCGCCACCGTGGCGGCTCAGCGGGTCCTCCGACGACGACTCCGTCGCGGTCATGCGGCACGCCTCCTGGATGGTTGATGGCCGGCGCCGGGTTGATGTCCGACGCCGGGTGGGCAGCTGACGTCGAGGAGCCGGTGCAGCCGCGCGCCGGCCGCGGTCGCGAGCGCGCCGGCGAGGCCGAGGCGTACCGGTCCGTCCTCGGTGTCGATGACGTGGACGGCGCTCGCCGCCAGGCCGAGGCGCGCGGCCGCGCGCGGGATCTCGCCGCCGGGGTCCTGCGCGCGGCCGTCGGTGAGGACCACGGCGATTGCGCGGCGGCCGGGCTCGCGCAGCGCCTCGTTGCCGATCAGCCGCTCGGCGGCATCCAGGCCTGCGGCGAGCGGGGTGCGCCCGCCCGCGGGAAGCGCGCGGATCGCATCGGCGGCGCGCTCGAGTGGCGCGCCGGGCGCGATTAGGACCTCGGCGCTGCGGTCGCGGAAGGCGATGAGCCCAACGCGGTCGCGACGAGCGTAGGCGTCGCCGAGCAGTTCGAGCAGCGCGCCCTTGACGCGCGCGAGCCGGCGGCGGGCGCCCATCGACCCGCTCGCGTCGACCACCAGGCACAGGAACGCGCTCTCGCTGCCGGCGCGAATCGGCGCGCGCACGTGCTCGGAGGATGCGCCGAGCAGCCGAGCGTGGAGCGTCGCCACGATCGCGATGTACTCGTCTCCCGCGTGCGCCGGCCGGCTGTCGATCGCTCCCGCCTGCGGCCCGCTCGTGCGCGCCCGGCGCCCCAGCGGGCCGAGTCCGTGGCCGGAGAGCTCGAGCGCCGCCGGCGGCAGTCGCGCCGGCGCGGGGGGGTCGCGGCGCTGGGGCGGCGCGGGCGCTGCGTCGGTGCGCCCGCCGCCGTTGCCCTCAGCGGAGCCTCCCGCCGGGGGCGGCGGACCACCGTGCGGCGGCTCGTCCTCGGGCCCGCCCTCCGGCGGCGCACCGTCGGGCTCCGAGACGTCGAGCGCGCGCTCGACGTCCTCGGGGTCGGGCTGGCTGCCGTCGAGCGGATGGCGGCGACGGCGATGGGGGAGGGCGAGTGCGGCCGCGCGGCGGACGTGTGACTCGTCGACCTCCTCGGCGCCGTCGAGTGCGGCCAGCGCGCGCGCTGCACGCGCCGTGACGAGGTCGCCGCGCACGCCGTCCACGCCCAGCTCGGCGCACGCACCTGCGATCCGCAGCAGCTCGCGCTCGGGCAGGCGGACTGCCTCCAGGCGCTGGCGCGCTTTCTCCAGACGCTCGGCCAGCTCTGCCTCCTGCTTGCGGTAGCTCCGGGCAAAGGCCACCGGGTCGCGCTCGAAGGCGAGGCGGCGGCGGACGATCTCGGCGCGCTGGCCGGGATCGCGCGGGGCGCACACCTCGACGCCAAGGCCGAAGCGGTCGAGCAGCTGCGGGCGCAGCTCGCCCTCCTCGATGTTCATGGTGCCGACTAGGATGAAGCGGGCGTCGTGCTCGACGGACACGGCCTCGCGCTCCACGCGCGCGACGCCGGAGGCGGCGGCGTCGAGCAGCGCGTCGACGAGATGGTCGGCGAGCAGGTTGACCTCGTCGACGTAGAGGATGCCCTGGTGCGCGCGGGCGAGGATGCCCGGCTCGAACACCCGCTCGCCGGCGAGCGCGCGGCGCAGGTCGAGCGAGCCGACGAGACGGTCGAGCGTGGCGCCGAGCGGCAGCTCGACGAGCGGCGCGGCGCGCAGGTTGACCACGACCTCGTGGGGGACGACGCCGTCGGGCGCCGCTTCCCCGGGACCAAACGCGAACGTCTCCGTGACCGCTGCCGGCACGGGAGGCAGCAGCGGCGCGAGCGCGCGTACTGCGGTCGACTTCGCGGTCCCGCGCTCGCCGCGAACGAGCACGCCCCCAACCTGCGGGGAGACGGCGTTGACGAGCAGCGCCTCGATCAACGGCCGCTGGCCGACGATCGCGGTGAGCGGGTAGCGCTCGGTGTGGGTCACGCGCCTGCCTCCTCGAGCTCGCCCTCGAGCGACAGGAAGCGCTCGCGGATCTGCGCGAGCATGTCCTCTGCAGGAGCGGACCACAGCCCGCGCTCGGCGGCGTCGAGCAGCCGCTCGGCGATCGCCTGTCCGGCCCAGGGGTTCGATCGCGACATGAAGGCGGCGACGTCGGGGTCGAGCAGGTAGCGCTCGGCGATCTGCTCGTACATCCAGTCTTCGGCGACGCCGGCGGTGGCGTCGTAGCCGAACAGGTAGTCCACGGTGGCGGACAGCTCGGCGGCGCCCCTGTAGCCGTGGCGGATCATCGAGGCGATCCAGCGCGGGTTGGCGACACGCGCGCGGAACACCCTGCGCGTCTCCTCGGCGAGCGTGCGCGAGACCACGCGCGAGGGGTCGGAGCTGTCGCCGAGGTAGGCGGCGGGCTCGCGGCCGGTGAGCGCACGGACGGTGGCGATCATGCCGCCGTGGTACTGGTAGTAGTCGTCGGAGTCGAGGATGTCGTGCTCGCGCGAGTCCACGTTCTTGACCGCCGCCTCGATCCGGCCGAAGCAGTCGCGCATCGACTCGGGCGCAGCCGAGCCGTCGAGCCCGCGGCCGTAGGCGAAGCCGCCCCACGCCTCATAGACGGCGGCGAGGTCCGCGTCGCCGCGCCAGCCGGCGCCGTGCGCGGAGTGCTGCCCGTCGAGCAACTGCAAGAGGCCCGCGCCGTAGGTCCCGGGCTTTGACCCGAACACGCGCGTGGTGGCGCGCCGCCAGGCGCCCTCTGCGCCCAGCTCGGCGGCCAGGCGCTCGGCGTCGGCGCGGGCATGGGCGGCGATGAAGTTGGCCTCGGCCGGCTCGTCGAGCAGGGCAACCGCTGCGACGGCGTCGTCGAGCAGCGCGATCAGGTGGGGGAAGGCGTCGCGGAAGAAACCCGAGATGCGGACGGTGACGTCGATGCGCGGTCGGCCGAGCTCCTCCAGCGCGACCACCTCGATCCCGGTGACGCGCCGCGACTCGGGATGCCACGTGGGGCGCACGCCGAGCAGAGCGAGGATCTCGGCGATGTCGTCGCCCTGGGTGCGCATCGCGGATGTGCCCCAGGCGACCAGGCCGACCATGCGCGGCAGCTCGCCGGTGTCGCGGCGGTGGCGCTCGAGCAGCGCCTCGGCGAGACGCTGGCCGACCTCCCACGAGAGCTCTGACGGCAGCGCGCGCGGGTCGACGGAGTAGAAGTTGCGCCCGGTGGGCAGCACGTCGAGGCGTCCGCGCGTGGGGCTGCCGGAGGGACCGGCGGGGACGTGGCGACCGTGCAGGGCGGCGAGCACGTGGTCGAGCTCCTCGCCGGTGCGGCGGATGCGCGGGACGACCTCCAGAGCGGCGAAGCGCAGCGTCCGCTCGACGTCGGCATCTGCGTGCCCGAGCACCTCGTGGCAGACGCGCCCCGCGGCGTCTGCGTCCCAGCCGGTTGCGGCGAGCGCGTCGAGCAGGGCCATCTGCGCGGACTCGAGCCGGTCGACGAGGTCGCCTGCGCTCACCGACGGCCCGCGGAAGCGCTCGACGAGTGCAGCCGGGACCACCGTCGCCGGCGCCCCCGGCGCCGCCACGAGCGCGGGCTCGTCGAGGCCGAAGGCGGCGCCGACGGCGCCCCGCAGCCCGGGCACGCCGCCCGAGCCGAGTCGCAGCATGGCGGCGGTGAGCCCGCGCAGCTGCTCGCCCTCGGGCGGCTGGCCGAGGACGTGCAGGCCGTCCTTGATCTGAATGTCCTTGACCTCGCAGAGGTAGCCGTCGATGTGCTGGACGAGCTCGCCGAGATCGTCCGGTCGCTCGCTGATCTCGAGGTCGGCCTGCAGGTTGGCGCGCTCGATGGCGGACCAGATGCGGGCGGCGAGCGCAGGCAGCTTGGACGGGTCGAGCAGCTCCAGGCGCGCGTATTCGTCGAGCAGCGCCTCGAGCTCGGCCAGCTCGTCGTAGCTGTCGGCGCGCATCATCGGCGGCACGAGGTGGTCGACGATCACGGCGTGGGCGCGGCGCTTGGCCTGGACGCCCTCGCCGGGGTCGTTGACGACGAAGGGGTAGACGAGCGGGATGTCGCCGAGCGCGGCGTCCGGCGCGCAGGCGCTCGAGAGAGCGAGCATCTTGCCGGGCAGCCACTCGAGCGTTCCGTGCTTGCCGAGGTGCACGATGGCATCGGCGCGCCAGACGGTGTCGAGCCAGCGATAGCAGGCGAGATAGTGGTGCGTGGGCGGCAGCTCGGGGTCGTGGTAGATCCCAACCTGGTCCTCGCCGTAGCCGCGCGGCGGCTGGATGGCGACGAGCACGTTGCCGAGCTCGAGGCCGGCGATGACGAAGTCCTCACCGTCGAGGTAGCGGTCTCCCGGCGGCGGGCCCCAGTGTTCCTCGATGCCCGTGCGCAGCTGCTCGGGCAGCGTGCGATACCAGTCCAGGTATCCGGCGACGGGCATTCGCAGCGACGCTTCGGAGAGCTGCTGGTCGGTGAGGAAGGCGGGGTCGTGGCCGCCGCCTGCGATCAGCGCGTGCATCAGCTCATCGCCGTGGGAGAAGGGCCGCTGCACGTGCATGCCGTCCCGGTGCATGGCGTCGAGCAGCGCGAGCGCGCTGGCGGGCGTGTCGAGGCCGACGGCCATGCCGACCTTGGCGTGCTTGGTGGGGAAGCTGGTGAGCAGCATGGCGACGCGCCGGCGCTCGGCGGGCAGGTGGCGCAGGCGCGCGCTGCGGACGGCGATGCGGGCGACGCGGCCGCAGCGCTCGGGGTCTGCGACATAGCGCGGCACCGCGACACCGACGGGAGAGCCCTCGGCGTGACGCTCCTTGAAGGAGATCACGCCGCCGAGGATGCGCCCGTCAAACTCGGGGATGGCGACCTGGGTGGCGGCGTCGAGCGGCGCGAGGCCGGAGGCGGACTCGAGCCAGGCGGCGCGCGAGGAGGTGGCACAGACGGCCTGGATGACGGGCACGTCGAGCGCGGCGAGCGCCGTGGCATCCCATTCCTGCCACTGCTCGCCGACGCCCTCGCCGGCGGCTGCGGCGGCGTCGGCGCTGCCCGAGCCGCCGGTGGCGAGCATCGTTACGAGCAGCGCATCGACGTGGCCGTCGAGCAGCGCCAGCGCGGGCACGTTGCCGTCGGGGTCGCGGCGCAGCGTGTAGCTCCACGCGGCCAGCGCGTTGGCGCCCGCGTCCTCGATCGCGGCGCAGAGGGCGTCGATGAAGGCAGTGTTGCCGGTGAGGCGGTGCGAGCGGTAGAAGCAGACGCCGACGGTGGGGCGCATGCCGTCGTGGGACTCGAGCACGCGCGCCAGCTCGACGTCGCCTATGCCGGGCAGGTAGACGCCGAGGTCGGGCACGTCGTGGGGAGGGTCGAAGCCGTGGCCTTCGAGCAGGAAGGTGTCGGCGAGGAAGCGCAGCAGCTGCTCGACGTTCTCGACGTCGCCGTGGCGCAGGTACTCGCCGGCCTGGGCGACCGCGCCGGCGGGGGCGAGCGAGAGGCCGGTCATCTCGGCGTCGGGCTCGGCCTCGCCGCCGAGCGCGAGCAGCGCGATCCCCTGCTCGGCGCAGCGCTCGCGCAGCAGCTCGAACCCGTCGGGCCAGCCGCGTCGCCCACCGAGGATGCGACACAGCACCACGCGCGCACCGTCGAGAACGGAATCGATGAGAGCCTCCGCTTGCGCTCCGGCGGGGTTTGCACAGCGCACCTCCGGGAAATGCTCGGGGAGACGTTCGACGGCGGTGGCGGCCGCGAGGATCTCGGTGTCGGCCGTCGTTATGAAGCGCAGCATGGACGCACCTCCGTGGCGATGCTCGGTAGATCGGTGGGCACGCCGCCTTCGATCAGGGCGCCGAGACGGTCGGTGTCGAGATGGCCTTCGACGAGGGCGCCGAGCACGTCGAGCCGCTGCTCGCGCGCGGCGGCGAACGACACCGTGCCGGGCACGAACCGCCGCCCGCGCGTGGCGGCGACGCGGCTGAGGAGCGCGCGGCGGAAGTCGTCGTGCTCGAGCGCGCCGTGCCAGGAGGTGCCGAGCACGGCGCCTGAGCGGCAGCCGTCTGGCTCACCGTCGTCACCGACCAGCAGGCCCTCTCCTCCGTTTCGCTCGACGCGGCCGTGGCGGATCTCATAGCCGCCGACCTCACTGTCCAGCCAGGCGCAGCGGCCCGCACGGCGGCGCAGCAGCTTCTCGGCAGCGAAGGCGGTTGAGACCGGGAGCAGACCGAGCCCGTCGACTGCGCCCGCGCTCGACTCCACGTCATCGCGGATCCGCTCTCCAAGCATCTGGTAGCCGCCGCAGATGCCGAGGATCGGAGCGCCCGCGGCGGCCCTCGCGATCAGCGCCCGGTCGAGCCCGGTGCGGCGCAGGCCGGCGAGATCCTCGACGGTGGCCTTGGTGCCGGGCACGACGACGAGGTCTGAGCGCTCGATGTCGGCGACCGAGCGGGTGAAGCGAACGCGCACGCCGGGCTCGACGGCGAGCGCGTCGAGGTCGGTGAAGTTGCTCATCCAACGCAGCCTGATGACGGCCACGTCGAGCGTGTCGGCGGATGTGGGGGCCTCGGGGCGCCGCGCGTCGAGTGCGAGGGAGTCCTCGGCGTCCATCCACAGGTCCTCCACGTGAGGCAGCACGCCGAGCGTCGGGCGGCCGGTCAGCTCCTTCAGCTGAGCGAGCCCGGGCGCGAGGATCGACTGATCGCCGCGAAACTTGTTTACGACGAACCCCGCCACGTGCGCCTGGTCGGCGGGATCGAGCAGCGCGAGCGTTCCAAACAGCGAGGCGAACATGCCGCCGCGGTCGATGTCGGCCACGAGCAGCACCGGCAGCTCCGCCTCGCGCGCCAAGCCGAGGTTGACGAGGTCTGAGTGGCGCAGGTTGATCTCCGCGGGGCTGCCGGCGCCCTCGCAGACGACGACGTCAAAGCGCGCGCGCAGGTCGGCGAGCGCGGCGGCGATGACGGGTCGTAGCTCCTGCTTGAGCTCCTGATAGGAGCGCGCGCTGGCGTCGGCGTATGGCTTGCCCATGACGATCACCTGGCTGTGTCGCTCGCCCGAGGGCTTGATCAGGATGGGGTTCATCGCGGCCTCCGGCTCGATTCCGGCAGCGGCTGCCTGGACCGCCTGCGAGCGCCCGATCTCCCGTCCGTCGAGCGTCACGCTCGAGTTGAGCGCCATGTTCTGTGCCTTGAACGGCGCCACGCTGACGCCCGAGCGGCGCAGCCAGCGGCAGATGCCCGCGGTCAGCACCGACTTGCCTGCGTCGGACTGCGTACCGCACACGAGGAGCGCGCCCCTCATCGCGGGCCCGCCAGGGCCGTGCGATCGAGAGCGGCGCGGTCGACGGCGGCGCGAGCGATCGCACAGAGGGCGGCCGACCCGACACCGACCGCCAGCGACAAGCGCGCAGCTCGTTGGACATCCTCGACGGCGGGCGCCCGTCCGTCGCCGAGCGTCGGACGCGACTCGACGCGGCCTGCGTAAGCGAGCGGCCCACCGAGACGCAGGCCCAGTGCGCCCGCGAACGCGGACTCGACTCGCCCGGCGTTCGGGCTTGGGTGCGCTCGGCCATCGCGTCGCACGATCCGCAGGGCCTCCCGCGGGGAGCCGCCCACGACCGGGGCGGCGAGACACGCGAGGGCGGCGGCCATCCGCGCAGCCGGCCAGCTCATGACGTCGTCGAGTCTCGCGGCCGCCCAGCCGAAGGCGGCGTAGCGCTCGCTGCGATGACCAACCATCGCGTCGAGGGTATTCGCCGCGCGGTACGCCGCAACCCCCGGGGGGCCCGCGATCGCGCCCCACAGCAGCGCGCCGACGACCGCGTCGCCCGTGTTCTCCGCGACGGACTCCACCGCCGCGCGGCACACCCCAGCGCCGTCGAGCTCGGCGGCGTCGCGGCCGCAAAGAGCGCGCAACGCGCTCCGCGCTCGGGCGAGCTCGCCACGCTCGACCAGGTCGCCGACGTGCAGCGCCTCGCGCCTCAGCGAGCGCCCGCCGAGCGCCGTCCACAGCACCGCGGCGAGCACGACTCCCCGGCGAAGGCCCAGGCGCGAGCCCGCGCGCGCAAGCACCTCGGCGCAGAGTGCGGCGCCGGCGACGAGCACCGCTGTGAGCAGGGCTCCGCGCCGGCGCGTGGGCGCATACAGCCTGCGCTCGAGTAGACCCGTGGTGCGCCCGAACCCGGCCACCGGATGCCAGCGACGGGGGTCGCCCGCGAGCAGATCGGCCGCATAGCCCGCCAGCAGCGGCGCCGCGCTCATAGCGCGCGCCCGCCGTGCCCTGCGCAGTTGACGCGCGTCAGCGTCCATCGGCCATCGTGTGCGTGCAGCTCGGTGATCCCGAGAGGGGAGACCTCGATCTGCCAGAAGGCCTCGATCGGCGCCCCAAGTGCGTGAACGAGCGCCGACTTGACGACGCCGGCATGAGTGATCGCGACCGCGCAGCCCTCCTGGGGCGCCTGCGCGTCCAGCCAGCAATTCACGCGCGCCGCGAACATGGTCAGGCTCTCGCCGCCGTGGGGTCGCGCGAGCGGGTCGCTCATCCACTCGCGAGTCGCGTGCGGCTCGGCGCCGTGAACCGCCGCCAGCGAGCGTCCCGACCACGAGCCGAAGTCGCACTCGGCGAGGGCGGGATCGACTTGCGCTTGCAGGCCCGCGGCGGTGGCGGTCTGCAGGCAGCGCCGGGCTGGGCTCGATAGTGCCTGGCAGGGCGCCGGCAACATCGCGGCAAGCTCACCTGCCTGTCTCACCGCGCACTCATCGAGCGGCTCGTCGCCGGGGAACACCGCGTCGCGCGTCGCGCTCGTCGGCGCGTGCCGCACGAGGAGCAGGCGCCTCACGGCCGTCGGGCGAGGTCTTGATCGGACGCTGTGCGCATCGAAACCTCCTCGGGATCGTGCGTCCCGTCATCGGAAGGATTCGCGGCGGCGAAGTTCCTGGCTCCCGAGACGCACGCCCCGGTCACAGTGGCGCGACCGCCCCGGACTCACACCGGGTTCCTCGCACCGCCACGCTGACAACGGCTGATGCTAGCGGCTGGCGCGCCGCGCGGGTCGGCGGCTGCCCTTTACTGTTGCCAGCGATGAGCAGCGAGCACTTCACACGCCCTCCGACGCCATCGGGCTTCGACCCCTCCCGCGCCGCCGAGCGAGCCGCCGACCCTCGTGGCTGGAGCTATGCGGAGACCGAGCGGGAGACGGTTCACCGTGTCATCGCAGAGCGCCGCGACGTGCGACGCTTCAGGCCAGACGCAGTCCCCGAGGACGTGCTGGGCCGCGTTCTTCAAGCGGCCCATAGGGCTCCGTCGGTGGGCCTGATGCAACCGTGGCGGCTGATCGTGATTGGCGACATCGCCACGCGGGCCGCCGTACGCAGGCTCGCGCAACGCGAGCGCCTGCGCCAAGCGGACCGCTTCGACGAGCGCACACGTCACTTCCTCGACCAGAAGGTCGAGGGTGTGGTCGAGGCTCCGCTCGGGGTTTGCGTATGTTGCGACCACGGCGACCCGGACATCGAGGTCCTCGGCCGCGCCACTATCCCCGAGACCGACGTCTACAGCACCGCCTGCGCGATCGAGAACCTGTGGCTCGCCGCCCGCGCCGAGGGACTGGGCGTCGGCTGGGTCAGCTTCTATCGCCCCGAGGATCTGCGCGCGCTGCTCGGTATCCCGCCAAGCGTTGACCCGATCGCCTACCTCTGCATCGGATGGCCCGACGAGCGTCCGGTGCGCCCGGGCCTTGAGGCGGCAGGGTGGTCGGCACGCGCCCCGCTGCAGGACGTCGTCATGCACGAGCGCTGGCACGAGAAGGAGCCGCTGTCCGCGCCGCCGAGCCCAGGCGGCCCCCCGGCGGCACTCGCGGGCCCCGACCGCGACGCGACGATCGCCGCTCGCGACCGGCTCGACCAGCTCGTCAAGCCCGCCGGTAGCCTCGGCGCGCTGGAGGCGCTGATCGAGCGCTGGGCGGGGATCGCCGGCTGTCCACCGCCGTCGAGCATGCGAGCCGGGGTGCTCATCTGCGCGGCCGATCACGGTCACGTTAGCCACGGCACGAGCCTCTTCGACGGCGCGGTATCGGCGCAGGTCGCAGCCGCGGCGGCCAGGGGGGAGACGGCGGTGGGAGTGCTTGCGCGACATGGCGGGCACGATCTGCTGGTGGCTGACGTCGGCCTCGCGGGCCCGACACCACCCGGCGTGCGCGACGCCAAAGTCGCCGCTGGCAGCGCTGACATGACAACGGCCCAAGCGCTCACTCCTGCTGAGCTCGACGCGGCGCTCGACGCCGGAGCTGCGCTCGTGCGCGAGCTATCCGAGCGCGACATCGACTGCGTGGTCCTCGGCGAGATCGGGATCGGCAACACGACGACGACGGCGGCGCTTGTCTGCGCCCTCACGGGCGTCTCGCCTCAGTCGGCGGTCGGCCGCGGCACCGGCGTTGACACCGCTGGGGTTGAGCGCAAGCGCGAGGTGGTGACCGCTGCGCTCGAGCGCCACGGCATGTTGGCCGAGCCTCGATCGATCCCCGCACGCCAAGCGCTCCAGGCGGTCGGCGGCTTGGAGCTGGCGGCGCTCGCGGGCGCGGTGAGCGAAGCCGCGCGCCTGCGGCTACCGGCTCTCCTCGACGGTTACGCGGTCACCGCGGCAGCACTCGCAGCCGTCCAGCTCGACCCGACGGTGCGGGAGGTGCTGATCGCCGGCCACCGTTCCGCCGAGCCCGGGCACGGCCTGCTCCTCGCTGAGCTCGGACTGGAGCCGCTCCTGGACCTGCGGCTCCGTCTCGGCGAGGCCTCCGGCGCCCTGCTCGCGCTGCCGCTGATCGAGGCTGCCGGCGCCCTGCACTCCGGGATGGGGACCTTTGCGGAGTCAGGCGTTGCACGCGCCCGCTGAGCCGGTGACCGTCGTGGGGCCCTCGCGACGCCCGTGGACGGGCCTTGCGGGCGCGATCACCTTCCTCACGATCGCGCCGGTGCCCGCCACGTTCGATGCTGGCCTGGCTGGCTCAGCGGGTTGGTTTCCCATCGTGGGAGCAGCCCTCGGCGCACTCGTCGGCGGCGTGCGCGTGCTTTGCGAGCCACTGCTGGGGCGCACCGTAGGCACCGTGCTCGCGATGCTGGTGCTCGTTGTAGCGACCGGCGCGCTGCACCTGGACGGGCTCGCCGACACCGCCGACGGCTTGGGCGTGCGCGGGGACCGCGCCAAGCGACTGGAGGTGATGCGCGACTCGGCCACCGGCGTGTTCGGAACCCTCGCCCTGGTTGGATGGGCGCTGCTGCTGTTCAGCGCGCTGGCGTCGCTGGACTCCGATCAGGCGCTTGGGGCGCTCACAGCGGCCTGTGCCCTCGGCCGGTGGGCCGCGCTGCTACATGCCGTCGCGGTGCGTCCCGCTCGCAGCGATGGGCTCGGCGCCGCGTTCCATGTGAGCCGCGCCGGTCTCGGCGCGGCAACGGCGGTGTCGGTGACGGTCGCGCTGGTGATCTGCGGCCTCGGTGCCGGTGCGACAGCGCTCGGGACCACGATGCTGCTCAGCCTGCTGTGGGCGGTGTTCGCCCGGCAAACGATCGGCGGGCGCACCGGAGACACGCTTGGCGCCGGCGTCGCTCTAACGGAGCTTGTTGTGTGTGTGAGCCTGCTGGCAGCCTGGCACGGCTGATGTCCGGCTGGGCTCAGCCGCGGCGCATCAGCCGGGCGACGGCGGCCATCATCTCTAGGGTCGTTGAGACAAGCGAGGAAGTGACGAGATGAGCGGTGTCCTGGATGTGATCTGGCATGGCCTTCGGGACTCGTTTCTGATGGCGTGGGAGGTGTGGTGGGCGCTCGTGCTCGGGTTCGCGATCTCCGGCATCGTGCAGGCATGGGTACCGCGGGAGCGGATCGAGCGCACTCTCGCGGGATCCGGACCGAAGCCGGTCGCGTTCGCCACGGCTCTTGGGGCCGCGTCGAGCTCGTGCTCCTATGCGGCGGTCGCGATCGCGAAGAGCCTGTTTGAGAAGGGCGCCTCGGCGACGACGGCACTCGCGTTTCAGTTCGCCTCCACAAACCTGGTGTGGGAGCTGGGACTGGTGTTGTGGGTTCTGATCGGGTGGCAGTTCACGCTCGCGGAGTACGTCGGCGGGATCGTGATGATCGTGCTGATGTCCGTGCTGCTGAGGGTGTTCGTCTCGCCGCGGCTGGAGGCGCAGGCGCGCGAGCACGCCCAGCAGGCCGACAGCGGCCACCAGCACCACGCGGCCGGGGCGCAGCTCGGCTGGCGTGAGCGGCTGACGTCGGTCTCGGCGTGGTCGGATGTCGCGCACAACTTCCGCGGCGACTGGCAGATGCTCTACAAGGAGATCGGTGTCGGGTTCCTGCTGGCCGGATTCGTTGCGCAGCTCGGCAACGGCTTCTTCAACGGCCTGTTCCTCAAGGGTACCGGCGGGGTGTTGGGATCGGTGGAGAACGTGATCGTCGGACCGATCATCGCCGTGCTCAGCTTCGTTTGCTCGGTCGGGAACGTTCCGCTGGCCGCGGTGCTGTGGTCGGGAGGGATCAGCTTCGCGGGGGTCCTCGCGTTCCTGTTCGCCGACCTGATCGTGCTCCCGATCATCGCGATCTATCGCAAGTACTACGGAACTCGTTTCGCTTTGCGGATCGTCGCGTTGATGTTCGTGACGATGGTTCTCGCCGCGCTGGTCGTGGACGGGTTGCTCAGCGCCGTGGGCCTGATCCCGACCGGGCTGCGTCCCTCGCGCGGCGCCATATTCGGCAAGGTAGCGGTCGACTACAAGCTGTTCTTGAACGTCCTAGCGGCCGGGATCTTCGCCGCGCTGTTCTGGCTGACGGCGCGTCGTGGCGCCACCGACCCGATGTGCGGGATGAAGGTCGACCGCGCCAGGGCGGTCACCAAGGAGCTCGGGGGGCAGACTTTCTACTTCTGCTCGGAGCACTGTCTGCACGCGTTCGAGGTTGATCCGTGATCGCTCCTCACTCTGTGCTCGATAATGCATGTTATGTCAACTAGATAGTTTCGCTGGGCATTCGCTGCGTGCTCCGGCGATGACCGCGTCTGCACGCAACGATGCAGAGCTACGCCCCTTCGCGCCGGCCTCCGATAGACGGTGCAGCCAACGTGGCGAACCACGTCGGCGGCAAACACACCAAGGAGCCTGCGATGTCGAGTGTCAACCACAGTGAGCGTCTATTGCATCGCCGGCTTCGGCGGATCGCGGTCACCGCGGCGCTGAGCGCCGGCATCGGCATCGCAGCAGGCTGCGGCGGCGGCAGCAGCAGCACGTCGTCTACAACGGCAGCCACCGTCACGCTGACCAAGACCGCTTTCCTGGCGCAGGCCAACGCGATCTGCGCCAAGGCCGATCCGCTCCTGAGCGAAGCCACCGCGAAGCTATCGAGGCTACGTGACAAGCGGCAGGTCGTGTCGATCGTGGAGCGCACCTACGTGCCTGCGATCGAAGCGCAGGTCGCCCAGATCCGCGCGTTGGGAGCGCCCACGGGCGAACAGGCGAGCGTTACGGCGATGCTCAAAGTGGTGCTCGGCGACCTGCACCGGCTGAAGAGCAATCCCGCGCTGGTGGCCACGGACGTGTTCGGGGACTTCGCCAAGGTGGCGCATCCCTACGGGCTGACCGCCTGTGCGCCGTTGAGCTAGCCGGCTCAGCCTCAGATCACCAGCAGCGCCAGTCCCATGGCGATCAGCGCGGCTCCCGCGAGGCGCTCGGCTGGCTCGCGCCACCTCCGGCCCAGCCGCGCGCCGAGCCTTACGCCGAGCTGGGTGACGAGGAACGCCTGCACACCCACGGCAACGACCAGCGGCAGCAGCGCCAGCCTCAGCAGCCCTGCGCTGAAGCCGATGGTGAGCTCATCGAGGCTGACGCTGAGACCGAGCGCCACCGAGCCCACGGCCCCGGCCCGAGTCATCGTGAGCAGCCCGACGGGATCCTCCTCGGACTCGATCAAGAGGACATAGCCGCCGAGCGCGATCAACACCGACGCAGCCACGTAGCCGGCGGCGTGACCGATGGCATGCCCGATTGGAGCACCCGCGGCGGCGCCGAGGAGCGGCATGGCGAGCTCGAACCCGCTGAACACCAGCGCAATCCTCATCCGCCGACGGGCGGAGATGCCCGCGACGCCAAGGGCGAGCGCCACGGCCAGGGTGTCCATTCCCAGCGGCAGGATCAACGCGATCAGCTTAAGCGTGGAGTCAGCCACGCCCGCAGGCTATTGGCCGAGGCAGCGCCCGCCAGGCGCCTCGGCGAGCGAGCGGCCAGGTTATGACCGGATGGCGAAAAACACACGGCTAGGATCTGGCCTGCAACCCACCCCGCAATGAGAGGCAGGCAGGCGATGGCGAACACCCTGTACACGGCCAAGGCCCACGTGACGGGAGGACGCGCAGAAGGCCACGGCCGCACGAGCGACAACGCCCTCGAGGTGGATCTGCGCATCCCCGTCGAGATGGGCGGGCCGGGCGGCGGGACGAACCCGGAGGAGCTGTTCGCTGTCGGCTACGCAGCATGCTTCGAGGGCGCGCTCGGGGTGGTGACGCGGCGCGCCAAGGCCGAGCCGGGCGAGGTGGCGATCGATTCCGAAGTGTCGCTCTCGCCCGACGGCAAGGGCGGCTTCCAGATCGGCGTCGGGCTCAACGTGACCCTCCCCGGGATCGAGGACGAGGCCACCGCGATCGACCTCGTTCGCGCGGCGCACAGCGTGTGCCCCTACTCCAACGCCACGCGCGGCAACATCGAGGTCGTGCTGACCGCCAATGGGGCCACCGTCGACTGAGCCGCGCCGGGGCGGCCACGCTTCCCTCCCCTGCGGCCGGCGTGCAGCTAGCGCCCGAGCGTGCGCAGCAGCTCTCGGGCCCGCGAGCGGGTGTGGTCCAGCAGCGCACGGACCTCCTCGAGGCCTGCTCGCAGCTGCGGGTCGCCCACCTCCACGGGGAGCATCGAGTCCTGCAAGGTGGCGAGCGTCCCGTCCGCGCTCTCGACGGCAGCGACGGCCTGCTCGAGAAAGCCCTTGACGCCGCGAGAGGGAGCTCCCGGCAGCGAGGGAGCGAACGCCCTGCTCGGCAGCCCGTGGCGTTCGGCGAACTCTGCGTGGGTGCGCTTCGCTCGCCCGTAGGCGCTCTGAACCGGTCGGAACAGATCCTCCTCCAGCCGATCCGCGGTGCTGTCGTCCAGCTGCTCGTATGCCTCGGTCAACGCTGCCAGCGCCACCCCGAGCTGATCGGCGGCAATGGCAAGCTCAGCGAGCAGCTGGCTCCTGGCGTCGGCTGTCGTGTAGGCCACGCTCGCTAGGTTACCCCGCCTCGGCCGCGCCTCAGGGCGGGCGCGGTGCCGACCCCCGCCGTGGGCACGATGGCGAGCTTGTCAGCTGATCGCGTAGGTCTGGTTGACACCGGTGCTGAGCGTGCACGTGCCCGCTCCGGCCTTCACGGCCGTGGTCTTCCTGTGCTTGCGGCGTTTGCCGCCGGGCCTGGACGGGGGCACCAGCTGGGGCTTGGACGCGGCGCCGTAGACCCCGCGCATCGTCACCGACCCGGATTCGCCGGGTGAGCCGAAGTCCGGCTGCGCGCCCTGGTATTCCACGTAGCCCTGTTCTTCAAGGCCGGTGCAGGAGATGTAACCGCCGCGCTCCACCACGCTCTGGGCGGCGCCGAGCGTGGCGCCCACCTTGCCGGCGAGGAACTCGGCCTTCGACTGGCCATCGGCCACGGCGGCGGTCATGCCCTGCCGGTAGGCGGCTGTCGCGGTTGCAGCGTCCGCGCCCTGGGCTATCGGCACGATGGCCACACCCTCCACGGTGATCGTTCGCGCCGGCGTCGCTGTGGGCGCTTCGGCCGATGCCACGCCCAACATGCTGGCCGCCACGAGCGCGCCCACCGCTGCGGCCGTCATTGCGATCGGGATCTTCATCGGACCTCCCCAGCCTGGACGCCGTGACCTCCCATCACCCTATCGTCCCGCTGTCCCGTCCGCCACCAGCGTGCGCGCACGTACGAGTACCGCATCGATCATCGGCTCGGTGAGCTTCCCCGTGAACGTGTTCTGCTGGCTTGGGTGGTAGCAGCCGATCAGCACGCGGCCGGCCCCATGCCACTCCGCGCCATGCGCGAATCGCGGCAGGGGCCTGGGCGCCGGGGTGCCGGTCTCCGCGAGCAGACGCAAGCCCGCCGCCCACGCGAAGGCGCCCAGGCACAGGATCACCCGCACCCGCTCGAGCAGCTCGAGTTCGCGCACGCTCCACGGCCGGCAGGCGTCGCGCTCGGTGGGGGTCGGCTTGTTCGCCGGGGGCGCGCAGCGCACCGCGGCGGTGATCCTCGCGTCGCGCAGCTCCAGGCCATCCGCACGGCCGGTCGAGGAGGGCTGGTTGGCGAAACCCGTGCGCCATAGGGCCGCGAACAGGAAATCACCGGAGCGGTCCCCGGTGAACATGCGCCCGGTGCGGTTTGCGCCGTGCGCGGCGGGTGCCAGCCCGAGCAGAAGCAGCCGCGCGCGCGGGTCTCCAAAGCCCGGGAGCGGCCGACCCCAGTACTGCTCATCCGCGAACGCCGCACGGCGCTCGCGGGCCACCGTCTCGCGCCATGCGACCAGCCGCGGGCAGCGCCTGCAGGCGGAGACCTCTCCCGCCAGATCGACCAGCTTGCGTTCGTTTTGCGATCCCACGCTGCAGTAGTACCATCGCCGGTAGATGCCACTTTGGGTCTGGATCCTGATGCTTGCGGCACTCGTCAAGCTTCCGATCGCCGGACTGATGCTGTGGATTCCGTTCCGCGACGACGAGGCCATGAAGTCGCGCGACGTGCCCGACTCCTCCGAAGAAGACGGCGGCTCGAAGGCCCTGCCGGGCGGCCCGCTCGACCCGCACCCGCGCTCCCCCCTCCCCCGCAGGCCGCGCCGCGGCCCGCACGGGTCGCCCTCACCTTCCTCACCGCCGCGGGTGCGCAAGCCCGCCGTCGGCACCCGGCACGTGCGCCAGAGCAGGCGCGTGCACCAGACCGGCTGAGCGCGACCCGCTGCTCAGGCGCGACGCGTGCGCTTGCGCTGCTGGCGAGCGGCCTTGGCTTTGGCGCGGCGCTTGGCCAGGCGCACCGCGGTGTCGTGGCTTGAGCGCGCCTCCACGAGATCCAAGTCGCTGGCGGGCGCAACACGGCGCGCGTCCCTCACGATCACGAACGCGATCCCGCTCAACAACACCACTGCCGCGCCCGCCGCGCCCAGGATCAGTGTCTTCGAGGTGCCGGTGTTGCTTGCACTGCTGGTGGCCGCAGTGGCGGGCGTGGTGGCGGTTGGTGTTTCTGGCTGGCCGCTTGAGAGTTCGCTGAAGGAGTTGCCCGTGCTCAATCCGGTGGACAGGGCCGGGGGCGCGCCCACCGCGCCAGCTGCAAGCAAGGCGCAGAGCCACAGCAGGCACAGCCTGGGACGCACGAGACACGATACGCGGGCGGGGCTCAGCACTCAGCGAGCATATCGTCTGGGCGTGCGTGCTGTGAGCGTCCGAGCGGCCCCCGGCCACGCCTGGGCGCCGTCAGCGACGCACGCCATAGAATGCCGGCGCATGGCCCCCAAACAACGCCAGATCCGGATGGAGCAGCGTGGCGCGCTCCAGGCCATCCAGGCCCTCGAGCAGCGCTCCGACGAGGAGCTGGAGGCCGAGACCAAATACAAGGCCGCCGCCATGGCCATCCTCGGCGCGCGCGCCTCCGAGCGCTTCGACGCCGACACCGCGCGCGCCTACTTCCAGCGCGCGATCGCGGCCGCACGGCCGCAGGAGCGGATGCAGATCCGCCGCATGGCCGACGCCTCGCTGGCCCTGGCAGAACGCCGCGCCGGCGACCTCAAGGACGCCGTGGAGCGGCTGGGGCAGGCACCGCCGAGCGGACGCCAGCTGCTCGCGCTGCGTGCCATGGGTCTGCTCGTTCCTCCCGCCAGCGCGGGCATCCTCGCGCGCATGCGCGGCATAGCGCTGATCGTGCTCCTGATCGTGATGCTGCTCGCCGTGGGCCTCGGCATCGTGGAGCTGGTGGCGCTGCCCTTCGGTGGGCTCGGGCTCGCACCCAGCATCCTGCTGGGGCTGTTCGTGGTGATCGCGGCGCTTGCGATCGTGGCTGCCATCGGGCGCCGCCGGCGCGACCGCGCCCGCGCTGCCTCGCGGTCCTGAAGGCGTCTCCCGCCCGCCGGGCCGCGGGACACTAGGCTTGCCTCAGTGGCCTCATCCGTCTGCTTGATCGTGAACCCCGCCGCCGGGGGCGGCAAGGCCGGGCGCATCGCCGCAGCGGCTGAGCAGGCACTCCGGGAGCACAACCTGAGCGTGCGCCGCGTGGACACTCGCGACCTCCCCCACGCCCGAGAGCTCGCAGCCGAGGCGGCGGTGCGCGGCGAGACCGTCGTTGCTCTCAGCGGCGACGGGATGGTGGGCGTCCTGGCGGACACGCTGCGAGCGATCCCGGGCGCGGTGCTCGGCGTGCTCCCCGGCGGGCGCGGCAACGACCTTGCCCGGGTGCTGGGGATTCCCACGGACCTGCGCGAGGCGTGCGCGGTGATCGCCGGCGGCGTGATGCGCCCCGTTGACGTGGGCGAGGTGGTTGCGGGCGAAGGTGGGGAGAGCGGGCAGGCCTTCGTCGGCATCGCCTCGGCGGGCTTCGACAGCGACGCCAACCGCATCGCCAACGAGGCACCCGCATGGCTGGGCGGGCTCGTCTACGCCTATGGGGCATTGCGGGCGCTGATCTCCTGGCGCCGGGCGCGCTTCGAGATCGAGGTGGACCCGCCCGGGGAGCGCCACACCTTCTACGGCTACACGATCGCGGCCGCCAACTCCAAGGCCTACGGCGGCGGGATGCACCTTGCGCCCGACGCGCTGCTCGACGACGGGCTGCTGGATGTCGTGATGATCGAACACGTGAGCAGGCTCCGCTTCCTGGCCAACCTGCCGAAGGTCTTCAAGGGAGAGCACGTGCACCTCCCCACCGTTCGCGTGCTGCGCGCCGCCGAAGTGGCGATCTCGGCGAACCGGCCCTTCACCATGTACGCCGACGGCGACCCCATCGGCGAGCTGCCGCTGCGGGTGCGTGGCGTTCGTGGCGCAGTCACGATGCTGGTCCCTGCCGGCGATCGAGACGCTCGCGCGTTCGCCTCCCCATCTCCCCCAACGGCTGCCTCGGCGGGGATCCTCGCCCAGCCGGCCCCCGGACCACGAGCCGACGCCTGATGCCCGACGCCCTGGCCCCCAAGCTCGCGCTCGCGCGGGCCGTGGGAGCGCTCTCCCGCAGGCGCGGAGGCGGAGGCACGAGCGCGCCGGGCAGGCTCCTCATCCGGCTCGCCCCCGGCGCCGTCAGCGAGCTCGGCTCACGCCTCACGCGCGGCAGCGTGCTCGTGTCGGCGACCAACGGCAAGACCACCACGACGGCGATGGCAGCGGCGATCTTCGCGCAGGCGCACATCCCGCTCGTGCACAACCAGGCCGGGGCCAACATGGCCGGGGGCGTGGCCACCACGCTGCTCACAGCCGCGCGGCGAGGACGTGGTATCTCCGGAGAGCTCGGGCTGTTCGAGGTGGACGAGCTGTGGCTGGCCTCGCTGGCGCGCGAGCTGAGCCCGCGCGCGATTCTGCTCGGCAACCTGTTTCGCGACCAGCTCGACCGCTACGGGGAGCTCGAGACGATCGCCGACAGCTGGGCGGAGCTGGTGGGCGCAAGCGATGCGCGGCTGGTGCTGAACGCGGACGACCCCTTCATCGCGGACCTCGGCCGGGAGCGCGCGGACGTCCTCTACTTTGGCCTCGAGGACAGCTCGCTCGCGCTGCCCGGCCTCGCCCACGCGGCCGACGCCAGGCACTGCCGGAACTGCGGCGCGCCCTACATATTCGACTCGGTCTCCCTCGGGCACCTCGGCCACTACCACTGCGCCAGCTGCGGGCAGCACCGGCCAACGCCGGCGGTGAGCGCCTCCGAGGTGACGCTCGAGGGCGTACGCGCGGCGAGCTTCACGCTCACCACGCCCCGCGGGCATGGCCGTGTCAGATTGGCGCTCCCGGGCCTCTACAACGTCTACAACGCGCTTGCTGCTGCGTCTCTCGCCGATGCGCTGGAGGTGCCCCTGCAGAGCATCATCGCGGGGCTAGAGAACACGCGCGCGGCGTTCGGGCGAGCCGAGACTGTGACCCTCTCCCCTCGGCCATCCCGTGGCCAGAGCGCCACGCGGGAGCGCGAGCTGCGGATCATGCTGGTGAAGAACCCAGCAGGCGCCAACGAGGTGCTGCGCACACTGGCTCTCGAGCCGGGCGATCACGACCTGCTCGGCGTGCTCAACGACCAGATCGCAGACGGCCGCGACGTGTCGTGGATCTGGGATGCAGACTTCGAGCTGCTCGCGGGACGGATCAGAAGGGTCACCTGCAGCGGCAATCGCGCGGCCGACCTCGCCACGCGACTGAAGTACGCGGGGACCGACCCGGAGCGCATCCATGTGCAACCCGACCTGCGGGCGGCTCTCGCGGAAGCCGCTGACGCGTCTCCGGACGGGCAGGCGCCCCTGTATGCGCTCCCGACCTACACGGCCATGCTCGCGCTGCGCGAGCTGCTGGTGAGCCGCGGGGAGGCGAGCAGCGCGTGGAGGTGAGCGCTCTGAACGCGCACGCCTGCGGGCGCAGCTCCGGCGACGGGGAGTCCGAGGAGGTGATCTGGCACGACCTCGAGTGCGGCGGCTACAGGGCAGACCTGCCGCTTTGGCGGGAGCTCGCCGGCCAGGCCGACCCCACGCCGGGGTCCGAGCAGATCCTCGACGTCGGAGCGGGCACCGGCCGCGTGGCGCTGGACCTCGCGCGCCGCGGGCACCGTGTCACCGCGATCGACATGCAGCCGGCGCTGCTGGCCGCTCTCGCCGAGCGGGCCGCTGGGACGGCGATCACCACGGTGCGCGCCGACGCGCGCTCCTTCGACCTCGGCCATAGCGACTTCGCGCTGTGCCTGGTGCCGATGCAGACGCTGCAGCTGCTCGGCGGCGGCGACGCACGGGCCGCGTTCCTCGCCCGCGCACGCGCTCACCTGCGGCCCGGCGCGCCGATCGCCTGCGCGATCGTCACTGCGCTTGAGCCGTTCGACAGCGCCAACGGCGACGTCGAGCCCTCCGCTGAGAGCGCGATGGTGGCAGGGCGTTGCTACATCAGCCGCGCTACCGCGGTGCGCCTGCATCCCCAGAAGATCGTGATCGAACGCGAGCGAGGTGTGCTGAGCCCCGGAGAGCCCGCATCCGTCCAGTCAGCGCCGGAGCGCGATGTGATCGAGCTGGATCGCGTCAGGGTCTCGCGGCTGCAGCGCGAGGGCCAGCAGGCCGGTTTGAGCCCCCTGGGGACCCGCGAGATCCCGGCCACGGCTGAGCACGTGAGCAGCACGGTGGTGATGTTCGGTGCCTGAGAGGTCGGGCAACGGCGGAGCGGGCACAACGCTACGCGTGTGCGCTCTCTACCCCGACCTGATGAACATCTACGCCGATCGCGGCAACCTGCTCGTGCTGCAGCGGCGCTGCGCCTGGCGCGGGCTGGGCTTCGAGCTGACCGCGAGCGGCCTCGGCGAAGCCTTGGATCCGGACGCCCACGACCTGTTCTATCTCGGCGGCGGACAGGACCGCGATCAGCGCCTGTGCGCGGAGGATCTCATCGCCACCAAGCGCGACGCGCTGCACGCCGCTCACGAGCGCGGCGCGGTGGTGCTCGGGGTGTGCGGTGGCTACCAGCTTCTCGGCCACTCCTACACGCTCGGCAGCGAGCAGATCCCAGGCGTGGGGCTGCTCGACGTGCACACCGTGCGCGAGGACGGGCCGCGGTTGATCGGCAACGCCGCCATCGAGGTGTCGCTCCCGGCTGGGGACGGTGAGCTGGGCGATCGCGTGCTGGCGGGCTTTGAGAACCACGGCGGGCACACGCACCTGGCCGTGGGGCAGCAGGCGCTCGGCCGTGTGCTCAAAGGGCACGGAAACGACGGTCGCAGTGGCCTCGAGGGCGCGGTCAGCGGCGCCACCATCGGCACCTACCTGCACGGGCCGCTGTTGCCCAAGAACGTGTGGTTCGCGGACTGGCTGATCGCGCGCGCGCTCGGCCTCGGCTCCGGGGAGCTCCCCGCGCTGCCCGATGAGCTCGAGCGCGAGACGCACGCGGCCGCGCTGAAGGCCGCCGGCGCCTGAGGCGCGGCGCTCAGCGGCTGTCCCGGCGCTTTGCGTGGCCGATCACTCTCCGCAAAGTCGGCTCTGACCCACGCCGGGCCGCAGCAGTTGTCCTACGATCGCTCGATCGAGATATCCGAGTACCAGCGCCTCTCCAGACGCACCGCCGAGTACCCGCGCGAGGCGTGGCTTGCCTACCCCGCCCTGGGCCTCGCGGGCGAGGCCGGCGAGGTGGCCGAGCACGCCAAGAAGGCCATCCGCGACGACGGCGGGCAGCTCACCGGCGAGCGCCGTGCGGCGATGTCCAAGGAGCTTGGCGACGTGCTGTGGTACGTGGCGCAGCTCGCCAGCGAGCTTGACCTCGACCTCGAGGAGATCGCCGAGGCGAACCTGGAGAAGCTGCTCTCGCGCCAGCGCCGCGGGGTGCTCTCGGGCAGCGGCGACGACCGCTAGGACGCCACGGCGAAGCGAGCGAAGCGCCCCGCCAGCTGCGCCGGCAGCAGCGCGTCCACCCGCACCCCCTCGGGGGTGTCGCGCCGGCTGACCTCACCCGCGATTTCGTGCAGCTCGGCGAGGCTGCCCCCATCGGCGTAGGGGACGAGCAGGTGCACTGCGCGCAGGGTGTGCGCGAGCTCCCGCTCCAGGCGCTCGACGAGCGCGTCCAGGCCCTCGCCCGTGTGGCCGCTGACCAGCAGCGCGTCGGGGTGGCGCAGGCGCAGCTCGTGCCGGGCGTCCTCGTCGATCAGGTCGATCTTGTTGAGCACGAGCACCCGCGGGCGATCCCCGGCGCCGATCTCCTCGAGCGTTTGCTCGACCGAGCGCTGCATGATCGCCCGCTGCTCCTCCGGCGCCGAGCCGTCGAGCACGTGCGCAAGCAGCTCCGCGCGGCGGGTCTCCTCGAGCGTTGCTCCGAACGCATCGACAAGCTGGTGCGGGAGCTTGCTGATGAAGCCCACCGTGTCGGTCAGCAGGCTCGGCCGGCCACTGAGCTTGAGCGTGCGCGTGGTGGGGTCGAGCGTGTGGAACAGGCGGTCGCGCACGTCCACGTCTGATCCGGTGAGCGCGTTCAGCAGCGTGGACTTGCCGGCGTTGGTGTAGCCCACCAGCGCGATCGTGGGCAGCGCGGCGCGCTCGCGCTCGGCGCGCTGCACCGCGCGCGTGCCCTTGACGTGCTCCAGGCGCCTGCGCAGCGTGGCGATGCGGTCCCGCGCGAGCCGGCGATCTGTCTCTATCTGGGTCTCCCCCGGTCCACGCGTGCCGATGCCACCGCCGAGGCGCTCGAGGTGACTCCACAACCCGCGCATGCGGGCGAGGTTGTACTCCAGCTGGGCGAGCTCGACCTGGAGCTTGCCCTCGGCGCTGCCCGCGTGCGCGGCGAAGATGTCGAGGATCACGGTGGTACGGTCCACCACCGGCAGGCCCAGCGCCTCCTCGAGGTTTCGCTCCTGGCGGGCGCTCAGCTCATCGTCGCAGGCGATCAGGTTGGCGTCTGCGGCCTTCGCAGCAGCCCTCGCCTCGGCCACCTTGCCCGGACCGAGGTAGGTGTTGGGGTGGGGCTGCTCGCGGCGCTGAACCATCTCGCCCACCACCGCCACGCCCGCTGTGCGCAGCAGCTCGCCGAGCTCTGAGAGATCCTCACCCTCGGGAAGAGCGGCGATGCAGAACGCGCGTTGGCGAGCGCGCGGCGGCTCGGAGCCGTTTGACCCTGGCTGGACGGCGCGCGCGGTGGTTGCACTGCGACCGTTGCGGCTTCTCTGCATCCATCATCCAGTCTAGGACCTCGTGTGCGGTCAAGTCGCTAACGGCCGGTGAACCGCTGTGGTAGTCCGTCAGCTCCGCAGCGCCCCCAGGCGCTTGACGGCCTCCAGCAAGCGATCGTCGGGCGTGGTCAGCGAAATGCGGAACCAGCCCTCGCCGGCGGGCCCGTAGATCGAGCCGGGCGAGATCACGACGGCGGCCTGCTCGAGCACGTGCTCGGCGTAGGCGGCCGAGCTCTCGAAGCCCGCTGGCACCGGCGCCCAGATATAGATCGTCGCGTGCGGCTTGCGCACCTCCACGCCAATCCCGCTGAGCGCGTCGCAGACGAGGTCGCGGCGGCGGCGGTACAGCTCGTTCATCGAGACCAGCTCCGGGTCGGTGTCGGGTGACAGCGCGGCGATCGCGGCCAGCTGCACGGCCTCGAACAGGCCCGAGTCGATGTTCGTCTTCAGCCGCCAGTAGATCTCGAGCGCCTGCGCGTTGCCAACCACCGCGCCGCAGCGCCAGCCGGTCATGTTGAAGCCCTTCGACAGCGAGTACACCTCGATGCCGACGTCCTTCGCGCCGGGCGTCGCCAGGAACGACGGCGCGCGGTAGCCGTCGAACACGATCTCCGAGTAGGCCATGTCGTGGACGACGAGGATGTCGTAGGCGCGCGCGAACTCGACCACCCGCTGGAAGAACCCATCTGGCACGACCGCTCCGGTGGGGTTATTGGGGTAGTTGAGGTACATGAGCTTCGCGCGGCGCGCGACCTCCTCGTCGATTGCGCCGAGATCGGGCACGAAGCCATGCTCCGGCTCGAGCGCCATCAGCACGGGCTCGGCGCCGGCGAGCCACGGGCCGCCGGTGTAGGGCGGATAGCCGGGATCGGCGGCGAGCGCGTAGTCATCGGGGTCCAGGAACGCGAGGTTGAGGTTGAAGATCGCCTCCTTGCCGCCGATCGCCGGGATGATCTCGCTGTCGGCGTCGAGCACCACGTCGAAGCGGCGCTCGTAGAAGTCGCTCACCGCCGCGCGGAAGTCGGCGCGCCCGCGGTTCGACGGGTACTGGTGGGTCGCGGGCTCAGTCACCGCCTCCTGCATCGCCTCCACGATCAGCGGCGGCGTGGGCCGGTCGGGGTCGCCGATGCCGAGGCTGATCACGTCCACCCCCGCCGCGCGCTTCTCGGCGATCTTGCGCTCGAGCTGGGCGAAGGCGTACGGCGGGATGCGCTCCAGGCGCTTACTGGGTCTCATGCAGCTCCTTCTCGAAGTCCTCGCTGAGCTCGCCCGCGAACACGGGCCGCGCCCAGCCTGTCAGGTTGACCTGAAGGCCCGCCCCCACCTCCACCTCCAGCTCGCCGCCGTCGAGCAGCACGAGCACGCGAGCCGGCGTCCCTGTCGCGCCCGAGGAGAGGACGTGCGCCACGGCCGCGCCGGTGGCGCCGGTGCCCGAGGAGAGCGTCTCCCCCACGCCGCGCTCGAAGATCCTCGCGCGAATGCGATCCGGCTCCCCCGGGGCGGCGAGCACAAGCTCGGTGTACCAGGACACGTTGGTGCGGTTGGGGAACTGGGGGTCGCCTTCGATCGCGGGCCCGATCGCGGTGAGATCGAGGGCGTCGAGCTCCCGCTCTGAGGCAATGTGGATCGCGCACTGAGGGTTGCCGATGGAGACGTGCTGAAAGCCCCAGCTGCGCCCCACCCCCACCACCTCACCGCGCCCATGAGGCGCTCCGCCGGGGTAGTCGGGGGAGCTGAGGCTCGCGCTGCCCATGTCCACGGTGCACGTGTCGGGCCCGCTGATGCGTGGCCGCAGCTCACCGGCGGGTGAGCCGATCGAGAAGGCGTCCAGGTCCGTCCAGCCACGCCTGCGCAGGTAGAGGATCGCCTCGCGCGCTCCGTTGCCGGAAAGCTCAGCCTCCGAGCCATCGGGGTTGAAGATGCGAAGGTCCGCCACGTGCGCCGGGTCGGCGGGCGGGGAGAGCAGCAGCACGCCGTCGGCATAGACGCCGAAGTGCGCCTCGCACAGCCGGCGGATGCGGGCGGGGGTCAGCTCGAACGGGAGCTGCTCCCGCTCGATGATCAGATAGTCGTTGCCGAGCGCCTGCCACTTCTCGAACCTCATAGAGCGCCGCAGTCTAGGATCTCGCGCGCCACCGCACCCGGTTCGCGGCCCGCCACGTCGATCATCTCCACGTCGGCGAGCTTGCGCATCCACGTGAGCTGGCGCTTTGCGTAGTTGCGGGTGCGGCGCTTCATCGTCTCGATGTCGCCCACCAGCAGCTCCTGGAAGCCGAGCGCGCGGCGAGCGGTGTGTGAGGCGCCGGCCGCGTGCGCGGCGCGCACCTCCTGCGCGGCGCCTGCGGCGAGCATCTGCTCCACGCGCGCGTCGATGCTCGCATACAGCGTCTCGCGGTCCATCGTCAGGCCCACCATGCGCGTCGGGTGGCGCATGTCCGCGCTCCACAGCTGCGAGGGCCCCTCCGGGGGCTCGAGCTCGCCCAGGTCGTGCAGCTCCAGCGCGCGCAGCACCCGCTGGCTGTCGTTGGCGTCGATCGCCGCGGCCGCCCAAGCTGCCCTGGAGGCCAGAACGGCGTGAAGCGCAGGCGCGCCGCGGCGGTCGAGCTCCGCCCTCCAGCGCTCGCGCACGCCCTCCGGCGGCGGCGGGCGTAGGTCGAGCTCGGCCAGAGCCGCCCGCAGGTACAGGCCCGTGCCGCCCACCACCATCGGCCGCCGGCCCGCCGCGAGCAGCCCGTCGATCTCGGCGTGCACCAGCTCCGCGTACTGGCCCACGCTGAACGTGGCGTCGATCGGCAGGAACGACACCATCCTGTGCTCGAGCAGCGCCCGCTCCGCGGGCGAGGCCACGCCGGTGAGCACCTCGAGGCCCCGATAGACCTGAAGCGCATCCGCTGAGACCGCCACCGGGTCCTCGCCGCGCCCGCGCAGCTGCACCGCGAGCGCCACCGCCACGGCGGTCTTGCCCACCCCCGTGGGACCGAACAACGCGATCGTGCGCATGGGGATAGGCTCACAGCTCGTGCAGATCCATGGCTCCACGGTGCTGCTCACCGGCGCAAGCGGCGGTATCGGTCAGGCGATCGCCCGGTCGCTCCACGCGCGCGGAGCCGACCTGATCCTCACGGGACGCCGCACCGAGGTGCTGGAGCCGCTGGCGGAGGAGCTCGCCGCGCGGGCGCTCGCGGTCGATCTGAGCGTGCCCGAGGACGTCGATCGGCTCCTGGAGCAAGCCGGGCCCGTGGACGTCCTGATCGCCAACGCGGCGCTGCCGGCGAGCGGACGCCTGGACGGCTTCAGCGTTGCCGAGATCGACCGGGCGCTGGAGGTCAACCTGCGCGCGCCGATCGTGCTCGCGCGCGCCCTGGCGCCGGCGATGATCACCAGGGGCAGCGGTCACCTGCTGTTCATGTCCTCGCTGTCGGGCAAGGCCGCCACCGCCGGCTCCTCGCTCTACAGCGCCTCCAAGTACGGGCTGCGCGGCTTCGCCGCGGCGCTCCGCGCGGAGCTGCACGGGAGCGGCGTCGGCGTCTCCACCGTGTTCCCGGGCTTCATCCGCGACGCGGGCATGTTCGCGGAGGCCGGCGTGACGCTCCCGACAGGCGTTGGCACGCGCTCCCCGGAGGAGGTGGCCGCCGCGGTGCTCCGCGCGATCGAGCGCGACCGAGGCGAGATCGACGTGGCCCCTCTGTCCCTGCGCGCCG